>Ga0070679_100004344_pt1 | contig 13092 bp, 12 predicted proteins | sample KBSC63BmetaG_FD_65652 | JGI IMG/M metagenome (GOLD analysis project Ga0070679, IMG submission 65652) | Corn rhizosphere microbial communities from Kellogg Biological Station, Michigan, USA - KBS C6-3B metaG | ecosystem: Host-associated > Plants > Roots > Rhizosphere | place: USA: Michigan... | reverse complement strand
CATCACGCTCGCGGACCAGGACCTTTCACATTTGTCATTCCCGAAACGCGCGTTTTTGCGCTTTGCGCTCACTGATGCAGACCAAGTGTACGGCGGTAATGCTGAGCAGGAGGCCGAGGCGCTTCGCGTAAGCGGTGGTACATTACAGAGGCGCTCGATAGGAGACGGTGATGCGTTCGCAAATGCTATACGCTTCGCATATTCGAATTTCTTCCGCACAAGACGAGATATATGAAAAAAGCCATTCTTATCACCGGAGGCGCAGGCTATATCGGTTCGCACGCCGCGCTCGCTTTGATGGATCGCGGTGAGAAAGTCGTGGTATTAGATGATCTATCTGAGAGCAAGCGCTCGCAGGTGCCGAAAGGCGCGATATTTGTGGAAGGCTCCGTCGGTAACGCAGACCTGGTCTCAAATGTACTGACCACGCACGGCATAGAATCCGTCATGCATTTCGCCGGCTTCATCAAAGTCGGGGAAAGTGTCCGCGATCCTGAAAAATATTTCAAGAACAACGTCGAGAATACGCGCATATTTGCTGAGACGTGCGCCAAAGACAGCGTGCAGCATTTTATTTTTTCGTCGAGTGCATCCGTGTACGGAAATCCTGAGCGGATTCCGGTGGATGAAGAAGACAGACTCGCACCGATAAATCCCTACGGAGAGACCAAAGTGCAGGGAGAGCAAATTCTTCTCGACCTCCCAAGTATGCAAAAAGGAATTCTGCGCTATTTCAACGTCGCTGGAACGGATATGCACGGGAGGGCCGGGTATAAACACGAAGAGCGGCCCACACATATGATCCGCTCCTGCGTCCGCGCGCTTCTCGAAGACGACTCGTTTGTAATAAACGGCAAAGATTATCCGACCAAAGACGGGACCTGCATCCGCGATTATATTCATGTTTCAGACCTCGCTGACGCCCATCTGAAAACACTGGATTATCTGCGCAATGGCGGGGGAAGCCGCATCTACAATGTCGGCGACGGTCACGGATATTCCAACTTGGAAGTAGTACAGACCATTGAGCATGTCGGTGGCAAGAATCTTCGGTATAAATTTGGCCCTCGCCGCGAGGGCGATCCGGCCGCGCTCATCGCGGATAATGCGCGCATTAAGAAAGAGCTCGGTTGGGCTCCTCAATACAGCCTGGAGGATATGGTTTCGAGCGAGCTTGCGTGGGTCAGAGCCACGATGCAGACTGCATAATATGAAGAAAATACTCGTCACCGGTGCGGCAGGATTCATCGGCTTCCATCTCTCCAACGCTTTGCTCGAGGCGGGGTATTCGGTCATCGGCATCGATAATCTGTCCGACTACTATGACTCAAAGATAAAGAAAAAGCGTCTAGAACTTCTAAAGAGCAATAAGCATTTCAGCTTCACAAAGCTCGATATTTCAAAATACAGCGTACTCGAAAGATTCCTGAAGAAAGAAAATCCCGAAGAGATGGTGCATCTGGCGGCGCAAGCGGGCGTGCGATACTCGATGATGAACCCTTGGGCGTATGCCGACGCCAACTATCTCGGCACCATGAATGTTTTTGAAGCTGCCAAGCGCATCAATATGCAGCGAGTGATCTACGCGTCCTCGTCGTCTGTATACGGTGCCAACGTCAAGCAACCTTTCAGCGAGTCAGACAGGACGGATTCTCCCATTTCGATATACGGAGCAAGCAAACGCGCCAATGAGCTTTTGGCGTATAGCTACAATCATCTCTATGGCATCGAAATGGTAGGGCTGCGTTTTTTCACAGTATACGGACCATGGGCGAGACCCGATATGGCGCTCTTCAAATTCGCGAAAAGGATACTTAGCGGGAAGCCCATTGATCTATACAACAACGGGAATATGAAACGAAGTTTTACCTATGTGACCGATGTGTCGGATGCTATCGTGCAACTCATCGCAAAGGCAACCGAAGGTAAAAATCTTATCTACAATCTCGGAGGTTCCGAAGCGGTGCCGCTTACGCATTTTGTCGAGCTCATAGAGAAGGAGCTCGGCATGACAGCGCAAAAAAACATGCTGCCCTTGCAGCCTGGTGATGTGCCCGAGACGCTTGCGGATTGCTCCGCCGCCGAAAAAGATTTCGGCTATAAACCGCGGGTCTCAATAGAAGAAGGCATCCGTCATTTCGTAAGCTGGTTTAAGGCTAACGAAAAGCTCGCGCTTTCTCTCAAAGAGCCGAAGCAATGAAAAAACTCCTCATTTTTTCGCTCGCGTACTATCCGCATGTAGGCGGCGCTGAAATAGCTATCAAGGAAATAACCGACAGGATTTCTGATATCGAATTCGATCTCATAACACTCCGTTTTGGAGAGAGAGATGCAGCGAAAGAAAAAATAGGCAACGTCACGGTGCATCGCATCGGGAGCGGCTCAAGCTACTTCTCAAAAATTATATTTGTGATGCGGGCTGCCTTCTACGCTGCACGTTTGCATAAAGAAAAGAAATTCGACGGTGCGTGGGCGATGATGAGCTATATGCTCTTGCCGATAGTTCTTATGCGCCGAAGGGGAATTAAACTTCCATACGCGCTTACGCTGCAGGAAGGCGATACGTATGGGCATATGTTCGGGCGTCTTCGCATATTGCCGTTTCTACCACTTCTCAATGCGGGCTTTCGCGATGCACGCGTCATACAGACCATTTCTACCTATCTCTCAGGTTGGGCGCGCATGCGCGGCTTCAAAGGTGACATCGAAGTCATCCCCAACGGCGCGGATCTGAAGCTTTTCTCCGGTGAACCTGTTACACACGAAGGAAAAATACTGATAACGACTTCGCGGCTCGTGCATAAAAACGCCATCGACGATGTTATTCGTGCGTTACCGAACGTTTCGGATGTCCGTTTCAAAATACTTGGCACAGGGCGAGATGAAGCAATGCTCCGCGGTTTGGCGAAACAGCAAGATGTTTCAGAGCGCGTTGAGTTTTTGGGTCATATCGACCACAAAGACATGCCGAAACATCTGCATGCGGCGGATATATTTATACGACCGAGCCGCTCAGAAGGCATGGGTTCTTCTTTCGTTGAGGCAATGGCCGCGGGATTGCCGGTTATAGCCACGCAGGAGGGCGGTATTTCGGATTTTCTTTTTGATGAGAAGCGCAATCCCGAAAAGCCGACGACCGGCTGGGCGGTAGACAAGGATTCTCCCGAGCAAATTGCAGAAGCGGTGAAAGATATCATCGCGCGACCGGAAAAAGTCAAAGAAGTAACAGCGAATGCGAAGAAGATGGTATTCGAGAAATACGATTGGGACATCATCGCCAAAGACATGCGCGACAGGGTGTTTATAAAGTTATTTGCCTAATTATAGTTCTGGATGTTCTCATTACATACTATGCGTTTCCTCATCGCCACAGGTATATATCCGCCGGAAATAGGAGGGCCCGCATACTATGCAAAAAACCTCGCCGATGCATTGCGGGTAAAAGGCCATGAGGTCGAAATAGGAACTTTCGGCCCGCTAAAGTCTTTGCCTACGGGGATACGCCATGCCGCGTTATTTTTCAAACTCATTCCTGCAGCGGCGAGTTGTGACATCGTAATTGCGCTCGATACGTTCAGCGCCGCACTCCCCGCGTATTTCGCGGCAAAAATATTCCGCAGACCGATCATCGTGCGCACTGGCGGGGATTTCCTTTGGGAGCAGTATTTAGAGCGCACAGGAGACCCGATGCCCCTGCCGTTCTTTTATGAAAAGCATCTGCCTTTCACACAGAAGGAACGCATATATTTTTTATTGACCAGATTTCTTTTGCAGCGCGTCCCTATCGTGTTCAGTACGAATATGCAGAAGAATGTGTGGCTCCCCGTGTACGGCATTTCCGAAGAAAAGACGCATGTTATACCGAACGCTATCGCTGAAAGGCTCGAAGGAGTCGCGCCCGAGAGGAAGAATTTTCTCGCATATGGTCGCGATATCAAAATGCGCAACAAGGCGAAATTGCGCGAGGCTTTTGCAATAGCCAAGAGTAAGAATCCGGAAATCACGTTAGAGGAAGGTAAGCTCCCGCAGCATGTGCTACTCGAGCGCATACGGCACGGTTACTGTCTTCTTTCGCCGTCACTAACCGACGTAAGCCCCAATTACATCCTCGACGGTCTCCGCTGTGGCAAACCCTTCATACTCGACAAATATTCCGAATACGCCGACACTTTTTCCGACTTTGGTCTCTTTGTTGACCCGCTGGATGTGGAAGACATCGCCGACAAGATATTACAGATGGCAGACGAAAAGACATATACGCATTTCATAGATAAAATAAAAAGAATGCCGCCCAAGCGCACCTATGCCGAGCTTGCCGATGATTTTCTGGCGCTCACAAAATCAGTATGAGAGTTCTGTCGATCGGCACCGACCGCAAGCTTTTTGAAGAGGGAAGTTCTGTCTTCGAGCGGCAGGTTGCGTACGCCGACATACTCGGTGAGCTGGAAACCATCGTCCTTACCAAGGGCAAGTACAATTCTGCAAGGTCAGGAAAACTTACAGCAATCCCGACGAATTCATCATCAAAGTTTCTGTATTTTAGGGATGTATGGCGCATCGTTCATACGCTTGCGAGACCTGACGTAATAACGAGCCAGGACCCGTTCGAGACGGGTCTCATTGCGCTTTTTCTGGCGCGCAGGCTCAAGGTCCCGCTGCATGTGCAAGTGCACACGGATTTTGCATCGCGCGAATTCGCACGACATTCTTTCCGCAACTGGCTGCGCCAGCGCATCGCGTGGTTCGTCCTCAAACGCGCCGCACGCATTCGCGTCATTCTCGGTCGCACGGCCGACGATATCGCGGCCAAAGGCATATCCACACCGATAACGGTGCTCCCGATATTCGTCGACATCGCGAAATTCGGCGCTATTCCGCGCACGAAACATCCGCGCTGGAAGATCGCAATTCTCTCGGTCGGACGTTTTGAAAGAGAAAAGCATTTTGAAGTTTCTATACAAGCCCTTGCAGCTGCACGCACAAAAGGGCATGACGTCGGCCTTACGCTAGTAGGCGAAGGAAGTTTGCGGCAGCACTATTATCGCTACGCGCAGCGTCTGCGTGTGGCCGACCGGCTCGACATGATCGGTTGGCAGCATAACCTCGCGAACCAATATTCTATGGCTGACATCGTCATTGTTCCGTCAAAATACGAAGGCTATGGGCTAGTCATCGTCGAAGCACTTGCTGCAGGCATTCCTGTGCTTTCGACAGACGTAGGCATCGCGCGTGAAGCAGGGGCGATGGTCTTTTCCGCAAAGGAAATTCCGCATGCGCTTGTCCGCTGGATAGAAAATGGCCCGCGCATGGCAAGCCTTGCGACGCGGCCGTACAAGGATTTTGAAGAATACGTTACCAAGTACTGCGCCGATATTGCCGCTACCATAAAAGCCGTGGTATAGTCTGCGCTCATGGAAAAAAACGGCAAACCCACCATTGGCTTCATCGGCCAGGGTTACATAGGTAAGAACTATGCCGATGATTATGAAAACCGCGGCTATAGCGTAGTGCGCTATTCACTCGAGCCCGCGTATGTGGGTAACAAAGATAAGATCCGCGACTGCGACATCGTATTTATCGCAGTCTGGACACCTACGACGCCGAAAGGATTCGATATCTCTATTGTCGAGAGTGTCTTATCGCTCGTAAAAAAAGGCAGCATTGCCGTCATAAAATCTACCATCGTTCCCGGCTCTACCGTTTGCCTCCAGAAGAAATTCCCGCAGATCACCATCATGTATTCGCCGGAATTCCTCTCGGTGGGAACCGCCGCAGAGGATGCCCGCCATCCATTCTCAAATATTCTCGGGCTCCCGGTCGAAGATATGAAACACAAGAGTGCCGCGCAAAAAGTGCTCGCAACGCTCCCTAAAGCCCCGTTTTCCCTCATCTGCAAAAGCGGCGAGGCGGAGATAATAAAGTATTCGCACAATCTCAGCGGCTACACGCAGATCATCATGTTCAATATGCTCTACGATGTCTCAAGGAAGCTCGGCGGCGATTGGAACACCGTGCATAAAGCGCTTGTTGCGGATCCGTATATTCCGAACCGCTACTCTCAGCCGGTACACAAAAGCGGACGCGGCGCTGGTGGCGGATGCTTCATCAAGGATTTCGCGGCGTTCAGGGACCTCTACGAAAATTTGCTGCCTAAAGACACCGAATCCATACAGGCTCTCAAAGGTTTTGAAAAGAAAAATATCCAACTTTTGGCTAGCACCAAGAAAGATCTCGAGCTTTTGGCCGGAGTCTATGGGCCCAAGGTAGTACATGGCAAAGTAAAACCTGCCGTAGGACGCTCCGCGTATACCAAGAAATCGCGATAAAATAGGGGAATGAAACTCCTTATCACAACCCAGGCCGTTGATCTCGACGACCCGGTGTTGTCTTTTTTTCATTCTTGGATCGAGGAGTTCGCCAAAAACGCGGAGCGCGTGCACGTGATATGTCTCAAAGAGGGCCGGCATAACCTTCCGAAAAACGTTTCAGTCCATTCACTCGGAAAAGAAGGTGGACGTTCGCGAACGAAATACCTTTTCCGTTTGTACAAATATGTAATCGGTTTGCGACATGAATACGATCTGGTTTTCGTACACATGAATCCAGAATATTTGGTCGCGGTCGGTTGGCTCTGGCGGCTCATGAGAAAAGTCGTGGGACTCTGGTACATACATCCGCGCTCTTCATGGAGGCTACGGAAGGGCATGCGATACGCGCACGTGATTTTCAGCGCGACACAGGAAAGTTTCCCGCATGTAAGCAGGAAATTGATGCCGGTCGGGCTTGGTGTTGATGCGAATTTCTTTTCGCCAGGCGAATATGCGCCGGCCGCAGAATTGCGCGTTATGTGTGCGGCACGTATTGCGCCGGTAAAGCGTGTCGAATGCATGATAGATGCGACCGCGGAGCTTGCGCGACGCTCTTGTCCAATACTATTTGATTACTATGGTGAGGAACTTCCGCGCGACAAAGAATATGCTGATGCGATGCGCAAGCGTGCCGACCTTGTATCCAACTGGACTTTCCATGGCAAAGCATCGAGTGAGCAGATTCGCGACGCGTATCGTGCGCACGATGTGCACGTCAATGCGACGGACACCGGGAGTTTTGACAAGGCAGTATTTGAGGCGATGGCCTGCGGCTGCATCACCGTTGCTTCCAATAAAGCATTGAAAGACATGCTGCCTCGCGAATTCCAATTCGACGAAGGTGACCCAAAATCCCTCGCTAATACACTCGAGCGCATTACCCGCATGCCGACCGAAGACAAAAAAGCCGCGCGTGAACGTATGCGCAAGCTCGCGGTCGAGCATTACAGCCTTTCTGCACTCGTCACTCGCATACTCAATATCCTGATCGCATGAAAACCGTTCTTTTTTTCGGCTTTTACGATCGCAAGTATTCTCGCACCAAAGTTCTCAAGCGAGGTTTCGGGCAAAACGGTTGGGAGGTCGAAGAATGTCACGTCGATCCGCGCATATATCGTGGATTCGGCAAGTATATAAGATTATTCCTGCAAGGTCTGAAGGTTCGAAGGAAGAAATATGACATCGTGTTAGTTGGGTTTCCGGGGCACAATGCTGCTCCTGTCGCTCGGCTTTTGTTCGGCAGCAAAGTTATTTTTGACGCGTTTTTGTCTCAATACGAGACCAATGTGCTCGATCGCAAAATGTATGCAGCGAATTCGTGGCGCGCACGCAAAGATCGTTTGCTCGACACATGGGGATGCAAACTTGCAAGTAAGGTACTGCTGGACACGCAAAGCAATATCAATTTCTTCGTAAAAGAATTTTCTTTGCCACAGGAGAAATTCATCAGAGTTTTTGTAGGAGCTGACGACGAACTCTTTTTTCCGGCACCTACTCCTGAAGAAGCCGAATTTACCGTTCATTTCCATGGCACATTTATTCCTGTGCAGGGAATTCAGTATATCGTCGAGGCCGCGGATATGTTGCGGAATTTGGGCATACATTTTCGGATAGTAGGACATGGGCAGGAGTCGAGCAAAATTGATGCGGACATCAAACGACGCGGACTTGAGGGCGTTATAGAACGGGTACCGAAAGTTCCGGTCGAACAAATCCCCGGATTCATGGCTGGCGCGCATATCGTCTTGGGTCTTTTTGGCGACAACGACCGCGGGCTTCGCGCCATACCGAATAAAGTCTACGAGGCGATGGCAATGGGAAAAGCTATCATTACGGAAGACGGAAGCGGCATTCGTGAATTATCTTATGTAGCGGAAATGTTCCTTTTGGTTCCGCCTGCGAATGCGAGAGCGCTCGCAGATGCGATACTCGCGCTTAAAGCGAACTCCGATAAACGTCTCGAATTAGGGAGGAAGGCACGGGCGTTTTTTGAACACGAGCTCATGCCCAGAAAAATGGTAGCAGGGCTCCTTGCCGCCTTGGGAGAGCAATGATAGCGTTTTGAGACTATGCCGAAAATCCCCGCCACGGTCACTATTTTGACCAAAAATAACGAGAAAACGCTTGAGCGCGCACTCAATAGCGTGAAGGATTTCGACGACTTAGTGATCTGCGACGGCGGCTCGATAGATGAAACGCTTGCTATCGCACAAAAGTTCGGAGCAAAAATCATCACCCAAAGCGAGGAATTCCTTCAAGACGGGAAGATTTTCGATTTTGCCGGCGTGCGCAACCAGACGCTTGCAGCCGCCAAACACAACTGGATTTTCTGGCTTGACTCGGATGAGCAGGCGGGAGAAGATCTTGTAGCAGCTATACGCCAGGTTATTTTAGAGCGGGGAGAAGACGGCGGCGGAGCGTTCTGGGTCAACAGAAAATACGTTATGGCCGGCAAGATCATCGACTGTGCGTCGACATATCCTAACCGCCAGATGCGTTTCTTTGCAAAGAACTCGATGGAAGGCATGATTAAAAAAGTGCACGAGCGCATAAAGCTCAAACCGGGCGTTGAAAAGGAGTTCCTCACTACCGGATTTATGTATCTCCCGACTGAAGATGACCTGATGGCCGTGCGGCGCAAGTGGGGCTATCAGATAGCGGTGGCGGCCGCGCAGGCCGCGCCGATGTCACCGCGAAAATTCCTCGAAGCATTCTTTCACTGCGCAAAAGTCTCCGCATTGTGGCTTTTCCGGCTCGCACGCGATTCTATCTTTTGCAACGGTACGAAAATGCCGTTCAAGTTCGAGATGGAGCGGCACTATTTCCATCTACGGCTGTTGCGCGCGTATTGGCGCGTCATCAAATTCTGACATGAAGCTTTTTTATATCGCTAATAACCGCATTCCGACGGAGAAAGCGCACGGCGTCGCAATAGTAAAAGCATGTGAGGCTTTCGCTCAGGCGGGAGCCGAGACTTCGCTCATCATACCCAAGCGTCGTAACCCGATAGAAAAAGATGTTTACGAAGTATACGGAGTGCAGCCTATTTTTTCCGTGCGTTTTTTGCCGACGATAGATCTGCTTTCGCGAAATGCGGGATCGCTCATATTTTGGCTTCAAACCTGGACTTTTCAGCTGTCCGTATTTTTCTTCATGCTTTTCAAGAGTCGCAAGACGATTGTCTATACACGTGATCCCGTGTTCATCATGCTTCGGATGCTCGGTTTCAAAGTTGCGTTCGAGTGCCATCTTATCCCGAATCGTCGCGCGGCTTTTTTCTCACTAGCCCGCAAGGCAAACAAAATAGTGGTGATCTCAGAAGCTCTCAAAAGAGCATTCATAGATGAAGGATTCCGCGAAAAAGACATGCTTATCGCTCCAAGCGGTGTAGACCTTTCCATTTTCGATATTGAGCTGAGCAAAGAAGACGCGCGCAGAGAGCTCGAACTTCCGCAGAAGAAATTCATAGCGATGTATACCGGTAATTTCACAACTATGGGTGAAGACAAAGGAATTGCGGACATTCTCAAAGCGCTTGTGCGAATACCCGAAGCGATTTTCGTTGCGGTAGGTGGCTCTGAAAAAGATATTCTTCGCTACCAGAAACAATCAGAAGAATTGAAAGTCTCAGACCGCGCTATATTTCGGGGTACGACTACGCAGCATATGCTTGCGATGTATCAAAAGGCGGCCGACGTACTTTTGATGCCGTTTCCCGATACGCCGCATTATCGCAATCATATGTCGCCGGTAAAGATGTTTGAATACATGGCATCTAAACGTCCGATTATTGCATCAGACTTGCCAACAATTCGCGAAGTATTGAATGAGAAAAACGCATTCATTGTACCGCCGGGCGACATCACCATCTTAGCCAAGACGATCCGGTATGTTCGCGAAGATAAAGAAAGCATAAATTCTTTAGCTGGGATAGCGTATGCAGATGTCGCGCGTTTCGGTTGGCATTCCAGAACCGAGAACATATTGAAGCACATTTCCGCTTGAGGCTGCTTGTCTTTTTACTGTAAATGAGGTTTCATATCCTGATGGAAAATTCTCCGGAGAAAATAGTAATAGTTGGTTTCGGCTGGGTAGGGCAAGCGAATGCACTTGCGCTTTCCGAGATGGGCTATGCCGTCCGATACTTTGATCCGGATCCGCCGAAGCATCATTACGCTGACAAGTACGCGATAGGATATGAGCGCATCAATCGTCTCGAAAAAGTAGACGCGCTGGACGACGATGCGACTTGGTACATCGTATGCGTCGGCGATCGTGTTTCCGAAGACGGCGTCCAAGACACATCGTTCATCCGCAATGCACTCGACTCCCTCAAGGGCCTCAAGGGCGGCATCATCTTGCGTTCGACTATATTGCCCGAAACGCTCAAGGATCTGTGTTTCGATTACTACGTGCCAGAATTTCTCCACGAGAAAAAGGCGGTAGAAGAATGTCTCGACCCACATTTCTTCGTCGTGGGTAAAAGGAAAGGTGTGCGTAATTCGCCGAGCTTCTTCCGAACATGGCGCGAGCGTGCGGTAAAGACGTTCAGCGGCACTCCCGAGGAAGCTTCGTATATAAAATATCTTTCCAATCTCTGGAATTCGATGCGCATCGCATTCGTCAACGAATTCGGCGATGCGATACGTGAACCGAAATCGAAGGAAGATCTGGCGGCAATAAACCGCGTAACGGATTTTATTTTCGGAAGCAAGCAGTATCTGCGCTACGGCCGCGCGTTCGGCGGACATTGTCTGCCTAAAGATACCCGTGCTTTTGCCCGCATGTTGCGGGACTCCGGCCGCAACTCGGCTATGTTAGACGGCACGTACGAATCGAATCGAATGCACGAAGCGAAGCAGGGCAAATACCCGAATCTGCCGGAATGGTTTTCCGAATGGTTGCCGTCAGAGAAATCCGGCAGACAAGCGCTTAAAGATTTGAGCAGAGCAGTAATAAGAAATCTGAAAAGACCCGGAGCGCTTATCTCCAAAGTTACTAAAAGCGGAAAGCAATAATTTTCTTAGAAGCGGTTGAAAGTCTCTCCATACGACTATATACTCGCTCTATGAAGGTCCACATTACTGGGGGCTGTGGTTATGTCGGCAGCCGCGTGGCGGTTCGTTTGAGCAAAGCAGGGCACCAGATCGTGGTAATAGACAAAGCTACGCCTCAGGAGCGAGGCCGCGTGTTCACGCCTGACATTGAATTCAGACAGGCTAATCTCGTGTACCCGGAACAAGCGCGCAAAAGTCTGGAGGATGCGGAGACGGTCATTCATTTGGCGGCCAATATCGGCTCGATGAATTACATGTATGAACATCAAGGGGAAATTTTGTGGGAAAATTCCGCAATCGATGCCGCCGTATATCCGGTTTTCCGGGACGTAGGCGTGAAATTGCTCATGTATTCGTCGACCTCAATGGTGTTCCAGCACGCACCACGGTATCCGTACACCGAATCCGACCTCGCAAATACCCCCGCCCCGACGAATGTATACGGATTTTCCAAGCTAAGCGGCGAGTATTATTGCAAAGCATTCAAGCAGCAATACGACGCATTCGATTACATTATCGTTCGTTTTCATAACATCTACGGCCCGGGTGAGGATTCAAAAGGTTCGACGCCAGGCGATATACACGTTATTCCTGCGCTCATAGAAAAGGTGTTGAGAGGCCAGTATCCCTTGGAATTTATCGGGGGCGCGGATGCCACGAGGACATTTACATATATAGACGACGCCGTAGACGCGGTCGTCAAATTGTTCCAAAAAGGAGCACAAGGCGATAAAGAAGTACTCAATACCGATTTTAACCTGTCGACGCCGGAGGTTCACAAAATCATTGAACTCGGCGAACGTATATGGAAACTTTTGGGCGACGGTCGCCCTTTTAAATACGTTGTAACTGATTCCGAGTCGGCATCGCATACAGCGCTTAGGCGCGAAGCTGACGTACGGAAACTTATGTCGGTCATCGATTGGAAGCCTTCACTGTCTTTGGACGAAGGCATCCTTAAGACCGCCGATTGGGTCAAAGAAGTCATTGCCGCGAAAGCAGGCGCATCGAAGTGACGGGGAATTTCCCTATTCGACTATGAAAATATTGTTCATAACGCCTAGTTTGAACGCGAGGTCCGGATGGGGCAGGTATTCACGCGCAATACTTCAAGAGCATATCCGCAGAGGTTTTGAAGTAAAAGTCCTGTCCCAAGACGCACCGGAGGATACTACGTATCCGGTGGAACTTCTGAAAAGCGTCACGTCACGTGCATCCGTTCATTACTTCTTGATGAACATGTATATCGCGCGCAAGGCGGCGAAAGACTTTGATGCCGTCTTTGCGCTCGACGGCTGGCCGTACAGCGTGTATGCGTATGCGGCTGTTACAGCAACGCCGAAACCACTGTACCTTTTGGGCGTAGGGACATATTCCGTCGCGCCGTTATACAACCGCTTTTCGTCCTTTCTCATGCGTCGCTCGTACGCGCGTGCGCGTGCGGTATTCTGCATCAGTTCGTACACGAAAGACGAGCTAGCGAAAGGGGGTGTCAACGGGAAAAATCTTTACGTTGCCCATTTTGGCGCGTCGTCCCTTCCGGCTATTTCCTCCAGAGAAGTCGAGCTCTTCACAAAAGAGGCGGGCCTGCCCGCCGGCGCATTTCCCGTCGTGCTTACGGTAGGACAAATCAAAGAAAGAAAAGGGCAGATGGAGACGTTGAAAGC
>Ga0070679_100004340_pt1 | contig 13102 bp, 16 predicted proteins | sample KBSC63BmetaG_FD_65652 | JGI IMG/M metagenome (GOLD analysis project Ga0070679, IMG submission 65652) | Corn rhizosphere microbial communities from Kellogg Biological Station, Michigan, USA - KBS C6-3B metaG | ecosystem: Host-associated > Plants > Roots > Rhizosphere | place: USA: Michigan... | reverse complement strand
CATCGCACTCAACGCGGCGGCTATTGGCGCCCTGTCGCGTGGCGGAACGTTTACGGTTGGCGGCGCGGTGACCACGACTCCGGAGCCTGCCAGCGTGGCGCTGATGGCAACGGGGCTCGTTGGCATCGGCGGCCTCGCTCGCCGGCGCCGTCGGAGGCAATCGGCCTAGCGGACCTCTCATTTGAGAATACAAAAGCCCCCTTCATAGACAACGTGCCGGACTTTCGTATGTTAGCTGGCAACCGTCCCGGTTCAGCATCGCCACTCTGTCCGGATTCCGGCCTATGCGTCCTTTCGGGTTCATCGTTCTTCTCGCGCTGGCGGCTCCGCGAGGTGCGACGTCGCAACGTCCGACCCACCGGCTCACCGATGCCGACATCGATCGGCTCGAGGTCCTCGTTCCCGCATCCCTCGCTGCCGCGGCCGCGGAGGCCGCACGGGCAGAATCGAGCAACGCGCGATGGTACCGTGCGCAGCTACCGGGGCAGGACCTCGTCCGGTCGATACGCGCGGGCCTGGTCGATCAACTGGAGTTGGTGAAAAGCAAGGCGGGGCCGGTGCTCGTGCCCGATGACGTCACGTATTCCGCCGCCTGTTCGCGCGCGCTCCCGCTCGGCCATGCGATCTTCTTGCGCAAGCAGGGTCTCTCGGGCGCCCAGGAGCAGCGCGAGGCCGTCGACGGGTGGCGGCAATGGTATCGCAAGCAGGGATATCGCGGTCCGAAGCAGGAAGTCGCACCTCCGGCCGAACCCGTGAAGGTGACGGTGCAACTGAACATTGCCTACCCGACCGGTATGCCGGCCGGGTGTCAGATCGCGCCGAGTATCGTCGTCGCGCTCGTCGCGCAACGGCTGAATACCGACAGTCTGAACCACGCGTGGGATGTCGAGCTGGCGAACGTGCGACGGCCCTTCAAGGACCTGCTCACGCGTTACGGCCTCGATGAGGATTCGTGGCGGGATCTGGACAATGCATTGAGGACCGCTTGCGTAGCCATCCAGGGCTCAGACGCCGAATTTGACGCCGTCCAACGAGCAATGGGCGATGCCGGAACCGTGGAGGCCGCGAATCGCGTGTCGGTCAGAGCCCACCGGGCGCGCACCCAGCCGCTGTGCCACCAACTGATCGGCGTCTGAGCACCGTCGGCGGGATCAATACCTCGCAAAGGCATGTCGGTCGCACGTGTTCGCCGTCCGCGCCGGAATAAATGGGTGCTGCGCGGCCGAGAACTGCCGTGGCATCCGCATACTCTCTTATGAAGTTGCTGATGGCATTTCTCATCCGCTCGCTGCTGCCGCGGCACGTTCACGCCAACGATCGACCGATGACACGCGCGCATCTGTGGCTGATGCATGGCGCATTCAGCGCAGCCCGTTGGCCGCGCTGCTGTGGACCTCAGCGCGGCGTCAGACTCTTGTAAAGCTGCATGACGTTGAATCGCACCGGGTCCAGCTCATAGTAGCGATTGTCCTGGAAGCGCCCGGTCGTCGGAAAGTACGGCGGCGGGTTCATCACCGCGCATCGGTCGTAGCTGTATCGTTTCACGTACCCCGTGCCGCTCGACTGCCCCACCGGGCCACGGTTGTTCTGAATCACTCCGCCGGTGAGAAACAGACATCCGCGCCCGTCGGCGTTGCCCTGGCAGCCGACCGCGTTCGTCGGGCCCGTGTTGTAGTTCTCCACCTCGAAGGACGTTCCCAGTGCCATGATCACCGCGTGGATGTAGAGATCCGGCGTATCGTCGAGGCTCTTGATCAACCCTCCACCCGACGTGCGAATCGTCTGCGGCGTGTTCATGCTGTTGTCCGCCACGACCGCGTTGTCGCCGGCAATGATGCCCAGGATGTCACCCACGGCGCACACGACGCCGAGCGAGGGATCGTTCGCATAGCGAAGATCGTCCAGAAAGACCACCGTATGTGGCGAATAAAGCGTGATGTCGCCTCGCAGTACGCCGCTGATGCCCACGGTGCCCGATACATAGATCACACCCTTCGTCCCGGTGTTGAAGCCCCGGTAGAGAGGATAGAGATACTTCGCGTCCGCGGGACGCCGCGCCGCGATCGCTCCGTTCGGCGTCGTGGTATACACGGACCATGAGCCGCGCGGATCCACCGGCGTGAACGTGGTGTCGTCCATGCCCTTCTGGATGGCGCCCAGCGCGTAGCCGTTTGCCGTCGTGCGCGAGATCGCTGAAAGGTGCGGATCGCCGCCGAGATAGCAGCGCGCCCCGGGATTCGACATGATCGTCGTGATCGTCGCATTGCTTTCATTATTCGCCGCGGCCGACGACATGCTGTACGGCGAGGTTTGCATCAGGTTCTTGAACCAGGTCGTTGGATGCACGGCGGCCGGGAAGAACTTTCCGGCGTGCCAGTCACCGCAATTGATGACCGACGTCACGGGCGGCAGGGTGCTCGGCGATCCGGGCCAATCGGCGCGGAGCCAACTCACATTCCCCGCAGTTGCGGTATAGATCCGGAAGAACCCTTCGTTCGCGGCGAGCGAGTCGCCGTTCTGATCCAGGTCGGCGGCGACGAACTCGATGCGCATGCGCACGCTGTTCTCGTCACCCGTCGTCGGGGCCGTGAAGCTCATCCCTCCAACCGCGGCGAGCCCGCTCAGGCTCGAGAGCGTGGAGAGCGAAGGCAGAGTGATCGGACGTTGATGGACAGAGTAGCCGTGTGAGAACGTGCCATACGGCGTCCCGTTGATGACCCCGGCCGTCCCAACCTCGTCGTGGAACGTGGCGCCTGAGGTGTTGATGCTGATATTGTCATTCGACCAGACCGGGCCCCACAATTGGTCGCCGTTCGCGAAGTAGATCGTGGATCCGTTGTTCGTCTCGCTGTTCGTCCAGTACGCGAACTTCGCGAAGCTCTCCTGCGTGAGCTCCAATCGACGAACGAAGCCGGTCCCGCCGATGTCGCGCGCCTCGGCGACGAGACTCGCGAAGCGGCCGAATTGGCCGCTCGTCGAACCCGTCGGGCCGACGTAAAGGTTGACCGTCACACCCGGCACGGGCTGGTTGTCGCCGGCAATGAGGGTCTTGTTCCTCAGCATCGCGACGTAGCTCGTGCTCGGCAGCGCTGCGGGATTGTAGTTGAGCGAGGCCTTGCCGATCGCGAGCGCCGCTTCCGACGCGTACTTCAACGCGTCTTCCTTCTCGTATGATTTGCTGATGAGCAAGGCGTTCGCCGTGAGGTAGATCGCCGAGAGCGCGAGGGCACCGATGCCCGCGACGAAGAACATCGCGGTGAACAACGCGATGCCTCGGCGCTCACGCGCCACGGAACGCCGTGATGATGAAGTGCGTGATCGCATGGTGTCGCTCCTCAAGGAATCACGACCGGCGATGATTGGCCGATCGGTGAGCTCGACGGCGTGCAGTCCTGCGCGGAGACGCCGTAGATCCAGGTCTGCCCCGTCAGCACGTCCGTGTCGGTGAACGAGTAGCTCGGTGCGCCGCCCGGAACGCTCGCGATCGGCTGATCGAACGTCGTCGACGACGACAGTCGCCGGTAAATCGCGTATCGCTCCACGTCCTTCTCGCCTGTCGCGTCATCCACCGATCGCGTCCAGCTCACCGTGACGAAGGGTTGCAGAATCGACGTGCCGTTCGCCGCGGTGGCTGTCGCTGCCGTCGTCACTCCCAGCGGTGGATTGCCGCACGTCGTGTGATGAATCAGGCCGGCGTTCATCAGACGGATCGTCTGCTGCATGCGCCGCGGGATGTCCTTGTTCGTTTTCGAATCGTGATAGAGGCTCGTGAACTGCACCTTCACCTCGCGAACGCTGTCCGTCAGCGCGGAGCGCGAGGTATCGGCTGCCGATCCGTGAATCGGCGCGGTATGGACGACCGGGAGCAACGCCGGCGACACCGGGGTGAGTGTACCGGTCGTATCGCCCTTGAAGTATTGGAAGATCGTATCGCCGACGCCGTTGTAGACGATGCCCCGCGCGACGACTTTCGGCGGCCGCGCGTTCACTCGCCGGAACAACACGTACTGATTGGTACGTGTGCTCGTCGAATCCGGCGACAGCCAGTACGAGATCGTCTCCGCGTTGCTCGGCACCCCCACGTTCTGCATGTACGTCGTATCCGGATACTCCTTGGTCGTGCCGGGCAGCGTCACCTTGTTCGACGTGCGCATGACGTCGGCGGCAGCGGAGTCCGCGTCGGGATTGATGTACACTGCGCCGAGGTCGCCCGTGTCGAGCGCGACGAGGTCGGCATTGAAGGTCAGTGCGGTCGCCCCAGCCATCACGAGCAGCGGCTGCGCATCGGCGACGCCGACCCCGGCGACGCGAAGCTCGCGATCGAGCATCGACAGGGCGAAGCGCGAGTTCTGCTGCGCATCGAGACGGCCAGCTTGCGACGAAACCTGCGTGGATTGCCGGCGGAAGAGCTGCGTCGCGAGCCCGAAGATGGCGAGCATGAGCGCCATCGACAGCACCATCTCCACGACGGTGAACCCGCGTCGGGCGCGTAGCGCGCTATTCCGGCGAGACGAATGCCTGGGATACACGATGACCTCCTCAGAAGGGCGCAATGACGGTGGTCTTGCGGACGTTGCCGGCGAGCGCGCCGTTCGAGACCTGCACCGTCACGATCTTGTAATCGATGGTGTCGGAGGCCGCGCCGCCGACGCGCGTGACCCAGGTTTGCCGGCGATAGCCGGAATAGCCTGCGACGTTTGCCTCCGTCGCGACGTAGAGACTCTCGATCGCAGTGTAGCGCGGCGCGCCCTTCACCGACTCGAGGCGGTCGGCCGCGAGCTGCGCCGATGTGACGCGAATGCGGGCCGCCGACGTTTGTTGCGCGAGGCGCGCCGAGAACAAGCCCAGCGCGATGAGCACACCGGCGAGAATCGTCATCGCGACGATGACCTCGACGAGCGTGAGCCCGCGTCGCGCCCGTCGGTTTCTCGCCGACGGTCTCTCCACACATACCCGATTTACAACCCGGCGATGAGCCATGTGTTCGTCTCGGTGTTGAGTCGATACCAGTCGACACGCCCCGTGGCCTGCGTCAACACGATGGCCCGATAGAGCTTTCTCCCGCGCCCGGCGATCGACACATAGATCTCGGCGTCGGAGCTGACGGAGCCGTCGCGATGGAAGGTCACCGTCGAGAAGCCGTTCAGCAGCGAGATCGCCGCTCCGCTCACCGGCGTGTGAATCGCACTCCCAGAAACGCCGCGCACACTCGGGTCGGAGAACAGCACGCCGACGTCGAGCCCGCGGTACGTGACGCGCTCGCCGGTGGTGATCTGGCCATCGTTGTTTGCATCGAACACCGTCCGGATGCGCTCACCGGTGGTGTCGAAGCTGACGATGATGTCGTGCTGGCGAGTGATCGCGAGACGGCTCGCGTTCTGGAGCGTCGTGCGAACGATCTGTGCGACCGCGTCCGCCTTGTACTTCGATGTGTCGACGCGCGGCAGCGCGAGCGAGATCATGAGTCCCGAAATCACGACCACGATCATCGTCTCGACCAGCGTGAACCCCGGGCCTGCCCCGCGAGATAGCGAGCAGCGCCGATTGTCTAACATGAAAGACATCGAGCCATCCTGATATTCGTGCTCGGTGTCACGATTCGTTGCAGCTTCGAAACGAACTGATGTGCGCCGGAGCACAAAGAAGATTCGCGGGGGAACTTGCCCAATTCCGTGGCCGCAGGGATTACGCTGCGGGCAGCAACCGTCACGAGATGACGCGGGCTGCCCGGCGCGTGACGGACAGGACGATCCAGGCGTCGGATGACGAGCGACGAACCCACGCGACGCGTTTCAAAGAATCATATGGGCCTGATCGCCACGTATCTCACGAATGCCGGACACCTGAGCCGATTGCGCGCGGCCATTCGCGATCGGCACCGGCTGGTGTCATGCGACGACTGGACGACACTGCTCCGTACGTGTGAACGACAGGCCGTCGGGGTCGCGGTCCTGGATTTCTTCGCCGATGGCGACGCCAGCTTCGAGCGCATTCGACATCTCAAGCAACGGTTACCGCGCATCACGCTCGTCGCCTACATCACGTTCTCGGCGGAGCGCGCCCACGATCTCTTCGACGCCGGTCGCCAGGGGATGGATGGTCTCGTGATCGCCGATCAAGACGACAGTCCACGCTCACTGCTCAGTCTCATCGAGCGCGCCGAATCACGGCGTCTGGGGTCGCTCGTGCGACAGACGCTGGAAGGCGTCGAGCCGTCGACACAGGATGCATTGTTGCTCGCCGTGACGCGTGCCCACGAGCGACTGAGCGTGGACGGCCTGGCGCGGCTCCTGGCACTCCCGCGGCGGACAGTCGCGCACCGGCTCGCCGCGTCGGGCTTTCCGCCGCCGAAGCAGTTGTTGACGTGGGGACGGCTGATCGTTGCCGGCCACCTCCTGGAAGATCGCCATCGCAGTGCGGATCGCGTTGCCGCCGCGCTCGAATTTCCCTCGGGCAGCGGCTTCCGTAACATCTGTCAGCGCTACCTCGGTGTCACGCCGAGTGAGATTCGTGCGCGCGGAGGCGCGTCGTTCGTGATCCGGTCGCTGGTCGCGCGGATTGAGGACGAGGGTCCGCTGAACCGCCTTCGAGCACTCGACGCGGCGACGCAAGCGGGCGTGCAAGCCGCGGAAACGAGCGCGCCCGAGCCCGCGGCTCCCACCTGTCCCGATTCGTGCATCGGTTGATGTGAGGTACTTGTCCGAGTCGTCCGGTCGGTAAGCGTGAGGAGCGTCCGGCTGGCATCCGGCGGTTGCAGTGGGAGTTGCTGATGGAGCGCTCGGGACGATGGGGACCGAGGCATGAATGCAACAAACTGTTGCACCCCCCCATCGCCCGCCGGCGTCGGCCGACGTCGCTTTCCGGCGAGAGACGTTTGGCAACTCGCAAATCTCTATTTTCGAAGCACTTGCTACGTCGGTCGAAGCCACGCTGACGTCCTGTGAATCGCACGCCTTTTGGCCCGGTTTCTGCCTTGGCGGATTTGGAGTCCCTCCACGCGTTTCGACCTGATCCATCCCCTGATCCCCCCCTCGGCATTCCGGATGCGCAAATCACAAGCGACGACGCTGGCGCTCGGTTTCGCGGTTCTCTCCGCCCTCCCGCTCAGCGCACAGGCACCCATCACGAACGTCCATGCGGCATTCGGCTCAGGCAACGTACCGCCGGATCCGGGCGTCATCACCTCGGGCCCGACTGGCGGCTCATACTACGTCGGTCCGTACTCCGGCACGATCACGATCGGAAGCACGACCAACAACGTGATCTTCAATTGCGTGGATTTCTTCCACGATATCAGCAACAACGAAACGTGGACAGCCACGCTAGTGAATCTGGGAAGTGGTATCGGCGTCGGGACGACGGACGCCAACAGCATGACCCGGCTGTACGGCGACATCTCGGTCAATTCCCACACCCTTTCGGCGCTCGACGTCTACCGTGCGGCCGCGTACCTGGTGACGACCTATCCGGGACAGCCGTCGCAACACGCCTCGGCGACGATCGCGATCCAGGACGAGATCTGGGAGATGACGTCGTTGTTCTATCCGCAGATCGGCAGCGAGCACTCGGACTTTCAAGCACTCGATGCGACGCCCGGAACGAGCGATACTCACGGGACGACGCGGACCGATGGCTACTCGTTCAGCGCGCCAAAGACGCTCGCCGACCTGGCGAACGATATGTACACGTACTCACACGAGTCGGGATTCGATTACGGCGACTATTGGGTCGTGACGTCGTCCGACCCGAACTCTGATCTGGCCTCGAGCCCGCAGGAGTTCATCGTCAAGCAGACAACGTCCACTCCCGAGCCTGGAACCTTTGTGCTCTTGGGCAGCGGGCTGTTTGCTGTCCTCGGGGGCGCGTTCGCGCGCCGTCGTCGGGCGCGCAAGAGCGGGGGGGAGCTCGCCTTGGGGGCGTTGCTGACGTCGTAACTCACGAGCTCCGCTCGGCCCGCCCAGTTAATAGAAAGGTCGCTGGTGAAACCAGCGGCCTTTCTATTAAGGGAGGGGGCCCGGGCCGCGGACCTGGTCCGGGTAAGAGCGGATAAGGCAAGTCGCACCGAGGCGCCACGATCCTTCTACCTCACACTTGCTCGGCGAGATCGAGATCTCTCGAAGGGCGACGAGCTCGCCAGTCCGCTGTCGTTCTCCCCCTTCGCGAACGTGTCATTTCGAGTGGACAGCGGTCCTCTACGCCGCATGTATCGGCATCGCGATTGCCCATTTCGCGCGACGTGACGTCCGAACACGTTCGCTGATGCCCGCTCTCGGGAAGCCTGCCCGATCTCGCTTTGCCTGGCTGCACCCCACGGCATATCTCGGCATTCACGGCATCGTTGGACTCGCGATCGCCGCCGCATGCACCTGGCTGTTCTTTGCAATCGCCGATGAGGTGCCTGAAAAGGGCGCGATGATTCGCGTCGACAACGCCGTCACGAACTGGCTGCAAGTCCACGGCACCGAGACCGGCGAGACTATCTTCGTCGCAATCAGTTGGCTCGGCGCACAGATCCTGATCGCGGTGCTGGTCATCGTCGCGATCGCTCTGCTCGTGCGTCGTGACTGGCGTCATCTCGCTGTCCTTGCCGTGACGTGCGGCGGCGGAGCTGCGCTCAATGGCGTCCTCAAGCTCGTATTTCACCGCGCACGCCCGACGTTCGCCACCGAGTTCCACGTGCGATCCTGGAGCTTTCCGAGCGGACACGCGATGGATTCCCTCGTCGTGTACGGGTTGTTCGGCTACTGGCTCGGTCGGCGCTTTCCGCACATGCGTCGCTTCATCGCAATCGTCACTGCTGCGCTGGTCTTGACGATTGGCTTTGCCCGGATCTACCTCGGCGTTCACTATCTGAGCGACGTGCTCGCCGGCTTCAGCGCCGGCGTCATCTGGCTCATCGTGTGCGTGACCGGATACGACTTCGCCGAACGACGGCGGGTCGGACCCGCCGGTCCTGATGAGGCATGAATGCCGTTGCTGCCGGCCGAGGACGATTCGTTGCTCGCGACGTCGCTCGCCAGGGAACTTCGCGAACATGCGGATGCAATCGCTGTCGCCGAGGCTGGCGATGCCCCCGCAATCGAATCCACCGTCAACGACTACGATGTCGTCGTGCTCGGCGTCATGCTGCCCGGGCGAGATAACGCGACCACGCCTTCTGCATATATCGATGTCCAACGCGAAAACCCCACCGTGACTCCGATGGTCAGCCGCCGTCGGCCCCTTCATCCGGCACCGCACATCGACACGCCTTCACCGTATCAGCTCGATATCACTTCGATGACGAACGACTTCGGCGGCGCCGAAGCGCGGAACGGAGCTCGGATCAACGATCTCGTCGACGCTCGCAGCGCGCCGTATGCCGCGCCAGTTGCTGAAACCATTATTGGCTCAGCGACCACCCGAGTCCCACGCTGCCGTCGGGCGCACGAATGACTTGCAATCCGAGCAGCGTGCGATCGATGAAGTTGTTCGTGTGCCCGTGGCTATAGCGCACGACCTTGATGCCGGTGAACGTTCCAATGGCGGCGCCAAGCGCGACGTCACTCGCCCAGTGTGCATTGTTGTACATGCGCGAGACGCCGACGAGCGTCGCGCCGCCATACATCACCGGCCCGACGAGCCAGATGCCATGCGGCCACCATCGCTGTGACTCGCTCGTAACGACAGCCGCCGCCGCGAATGCCGCGGTCGAGTGACCCGACGGAAATGACTGATAGCCGCCCTTGCCGAAGCCACGCCAGAATTTGAAATCATGCGGGCTCGTGTCAGCGGAGACGTACGGTCGTGCCCGACCCGCGGCGCCCTTGATGATGTACGTCGTCGCGCCAGCGATTGCGACCGCTTCAGTCCCGTGGAGGCCGAGATCCGCAACGTCCTTCCAGCGCGCAACGCGACCAACGCCGTACATGCCGACTCCGATGAAGATGGCGCCGGGATCCGCAATGAACTGAATGTCTTTCGACGCATCCTTGAGGAAATGATTCGCCTGTGTGCTCGAGTCCTGCAACTTCGTGGCGAAATAGCGGTCGGCCGGAAACATCGCGACGCTGAGGCCAACGAATCCCACGGCCAGCCACGCGTCACGATAGGTGAAGAGCGTCTTCCCGGCGTGGATACTGTCGTTCACCACTTTCGTCTGTGCTGCCACGCACCGCGGGCCAAGTGATGATGCCAAGGCGACGCAGGCCACGCCGATAGGATGCCTATTCATGTCTGCTCATTGGACCAGCGCCAGTCCTGCGATTTCGTTGAGCCACCGTGCGGGCTCCCGCGACGAATGCTCGCACCTTAGTCCGCCCTGCCTGTCGCGCCAATGACATACGAGCTCGAATGCCGCAGCGACGACCGTGCCGTTCGACGAACCGCCTCCCGCCGCGCGATCGCGAGATCATCTTCCTGCCAGCTTCGCGTGGTAATTTCGAATTGTCCGACCCACCGCTTCAGGAGAGGTCGATGCTCCGCGCCCGCCTCTGTACCTCTGCCGCGTTCGCCGCAACCTTCATTGCCGCAACGGCGACGGCCCAGACCCCGAATTATCATGTCGTGAAGACCCTCGACCTCGGCGCGTCCCGCGCCGACTACATCATCGTCGACCCCGCCGGTCGGCGCCTCTACGGCCTGGGCGACAAGGTGGTTGATGTCGACAAGGATGTGGTGATTGGTACCGTCGAGGGTGGGGCGGCGGATACGCGATCGATCATGAGGACAACCGCGGCCTCGTCCGTAACGGAACTCTGTTCGCCGCAATCGAGGCGAAAGGTGCCATCGAGCAATTCGATACGCGCACGTACAGGATCGAGAAGACCTGTCCCGTTCCCGGCTACGGTACTGCGCAGGGGTTGTCGATGGATACCGAGACGCGACGCCTATTCATGGCGTGCGACACTGAGATGGTCGCCATGAATGCGGACAACGGCAACGTCGTCGCGCGTATCGCGTGCCGAGCCGCTCTGACATGAACTGCTTCGATGCGAGTACGAAGCTCGCCTTCAACCCGAACCGCGTCGATAGCACGATGACCGTCGTACACGAGGACTCACCGGACAAGTTCACCGTCGTTCAGACGGCGGAGACTGGCGGTGGTGCGCGCACCTGTGCGGTCGACGAGAAGACGCACAAGGTCTACGTGTTCTACTATCAGGGAAACCCGCGTCAGGGCGGAAAGTTGGTCGCGGCAGTGCTCGCACCCTGAGCGTTGTCCCACTCCTCGTGTCATCGTCGGGACAGGTCACCCACATACACTTCATCGTGGAGTTCACCCATCCACAATTGAGGGTATGATGATGAAACTTGTACGCCTCGCGGCGACGCTCGCCATGGTCACGGCTCTCGCGCCCTCGGCATTTGCTCAGGCATCCTACAAACGCGACGTCCCCGACAAGCTGCTCGAGTCCGCGAAGATCACGGAGAAGGACGCCGTTACCAAAGCGCAGGCCGCCGTGCCGAACGGCACCATCGACGCGCTCGAGCTCGAGCGCGAGAACGGCAAACTCCTCTGGTCGTTCGATTTCAAGGTACCCGGCAAGAGCGGCATCGATGAAGTGCAGGTGAACGCGGTCACCGGCAAGGTCGGCAAGGTCGTTCACGAGACGCCGGCCGACGAGAAGAAGGAAGCGGCCGCAGACGCCAAGGCCGCGAAGAAGGGCACCAAGAAGCCCTGACAAAATTCTTCGCCTTGAACCGGCTCGGCTTTTCTGGAGGCGCGGTTAGTCGAGCGCAACCTCAGCAGTGTGGGCCGCGTGAGTGCAGTGATACTGCGCCTCATACTCGGCCGGCGGAAGATAGCCGAGTGGTTCCGATACGCGTCCGGCGTTGAACCAGACGACCCATTCCAGCGTCGCGCATTCGACCGCGTCAAAGCTGCGTCACGGCCGTCGAGCTCGGCCTCGCGCACCGCTCCCGCAGGGTCTCTTTCCTGCACCCGGCTCTAGAGGCTGTGATGAACTTTGGGTTGTCGCGCAAGGGGCAACGGCTCGGCCGCGGACACAAACGGAATTTGACGGACAAGAACTGGTTGGATCTGAGGATGGAGCCGCACCGAGCCCGGATCTTTGTTGATCGGCACAGCCGCTCAGCCAGGCCGCTATTGGCTGACCGAGCGGCTGTTCACCACAGCATCGAGGCTCAGCCACGACGCCGCTGTCCAGGCGCAGGCAGTCCCGTCAGGGTCCGTCCAATCCGTTTGGGTCCGCGGCCCAAGCCGTTGCCGTGTCGTAGTGCAGTCCAATGATGAATCTCGAACAACTCACCACTCAAAGTTCATAACAGCTTCTAGGTCTTGGACGTTCAGTCCTGACGCGCTTTCCCATCGCTCGCACCTTGGCGAGACGCGGCCACGCACGGACAAAAGTCCCATCTGGAACGCCCCACCCACGGCTCCAGAAATGCATCGCTCTGCGTTAGTGTGTCGGAGCGTGACGATGTCCAAGACCCCGCCGAAAAAAAAGCCGACGACCAAGCCGCGCACACCACGGCGACCTGCCCGCTCGGTCGGCGCGGGCAGCGAGCCTGCCCAGGGCATTCACGGGGCCGGTCGCGCGGCGAAGCGTGAAAAGGAGCGGGCGCCGCACGTTCAGCGAAGTGGCGTCGCCCCGCCGCGCGCCGGATCGGAGCCGCTGCACCACCGGTCTGTCGAGCACGCGTCCGGCTACGGTGGCGAAGGCGGGTTACCCCGGACATCGTCGCATGAGCGCCAGAAGTTCGACGCAGACGACGCCACACGAGGTGGAGAGTAGAGTTCGGTCCAGCGACGTTACTGGTGCGCGCCGATGTCGTGGCGTCCGCCGCCGCCCATGGCACGCCACAGGCGGATGACCCGCGATCGACAGGTGACCGGCGCGTGACGCTCCCAGCTCGGCGGCAACATCAACTTCCGCGTATGACGCGCCGCGGATTGCTCCCGTTCCAGCGCCGCTGACGAATGTGCCAGCCTCGCCGCCCCACGCGTGGTTTCGCCTCCGCTCGGCGCGCGAGCCTTCGCGAGCCACGTCGACCATGCAACCATTGCAGCTTCGTACCGAGTCATGGTGTTGCCTCATCGATGTCGGTCGAATCGCAGTCTACTCGCTCATCGATCCCTTGTCTCTGGTACGGACGTGGG
>Ga0070679_100004338_pt1 | contig 13103 bp, 10 predicted proteins | sample KBSC63BmetaG_FD_65652 | JGI IMG/M metagenome (GOLD analysis project Ga0070679, IMG submission 65652) | Corn rhizosphere microbial communities from Kellogg Biological Station, Michigan, USA - KBS C6-3B metaG | ecosystem: Host-associated > Plants > Roots > Rhizosphere | place: USA: Michigan... | reverse complement strand
CGGTACGGCCGCGGGGGCGACGACCTCCGGCAGCGGCGGGGCCGCCGTGGCGGGGGCCACCTCCGGCAGCGGGAGGCCAGCGTCGACAGCCGCCGCGTCCGCAGTCCCGCCGTCGACCGCTGCGTCCTGGGCAAGCGCCGGCGCCACGCCCACGATCAGTGCAACAGCGGAGACGGCCAGACTCAGCCGAAGGGACATCCGCATGAAGTTGGGAGCGCAGCGGACGTTGTCAACGGGCGGGGCGGCGCCAAGACGTCGTGCGCCCCGCCCGACCGCCGCGCCCCCTTCGAGGCGCCAGCGGGATCAGGATGATCCCCGCGGCCACGGTTCGCACGCGCGGCAGGGGCCGGCCGAAGGTGCGGCACATATCGCATCCCTCGCCTCGGTTTCCGGCGAGAGGCCTTTCCATTCCGAAAACGGGTTCCACGAAAACGCTCCAACCAGTCGTCGGCCGCCAAAGTGACTTGAACGTGTCGGCGGGGGCGGCGTTTTGGCGGGCACCTCGCGTGGTGTCCTTTGACCAGCGCACAGGTGCGCCTATCAGGCTCGAGTGGAGCTTGCGCCGCGCAACACTCGCATTGCCGGCCTTCCTCAGGGCGCTGGCGCGTCCCGGAGATCCGCTCCGGGACGGTGATTTCCGCGTGCTCGCGTCGACTGGGTCTCCGAAGGTGACAGTGATCGACGCCTGAGCATCGGCGATGGGACACGAGAGCGAGACGACGACGACCGAGCATTTGCACCCTCTCGGTCCACCGTCCCCGTCGCGAGCAGGAACGGCGTCAGTATCGAGAATCAACCGTGCGAGGAGGCGACTTGAACCCCCACTCCTGTCGGAACCACTGGCGCCTCAGTTGACCAACACGCCGAGCCGCACGGTGATCGGCAAGGCGTGCCAGCGGGACTGGGCGATGTAGGAGAGCGGCGGCGTGTCGACGGAGAGCTCGATCTTCGAAAGGTCGAGGGCGATTCCGGCGCGCGCCGCCACGTCAGCGGCGAACGTCTGATGCGCGAGCGTGCCGATGCGAACGAGGGCCGGGGTCGCGGAGACGGCGATGCGGTCCCGAACCAGGTAATAGCGGGCGATCGGCGCCAGCCCCAGGGTGCCGCCGCCGCCGGACCCTTCGATGTTGCCGGCATCGACCTCCCACTGCAGCGCCGGACCGAATCCCGCATGGTGGTCCCACCGGTCGTGATCGAGTCGCGCCTCCAAGCCAACGCCGAGGAACTGGTTCTGTTGGGTCGATCCCGCGGTGTTCGCGAGATAGACGACCTGGGTCGTCCGGGAGCTCCGATACGCGACGACCGCCTCTGGCCGTGGCGGATCCCACGAGGCGATGACGTCCGGCGCGAACTCGGGCGGCTCGGGCAGCTGTTCGTGCGACCAACCGAAGGCCAGGCCGCCCCAGGTATCGCCGATTCGCCGCTCGTTCCAAGACCAGACAGGCCCCTCGACACCGAGCCAGGTCGTGTGGCCCAGCGGAATGACCAGGTTTCCGAGCCGAGCCACCACGTCGGCCGAGCAGGGTTCGGTCTGGGCGCCGCCGCACGACAGGAAGAGACCGGCGGGCGTCGCCCCGATCGCGACGCGCCCGGCGAGCGGCAGGAACACGGCGACGCCGCCAGCGGCGCCCAGTCGGGGGTGCCCGCTCTCACGCGCGTAGTTGACCCCCAGTGTGGGCGCGAAGACGAAGGGGAGCGTTGGACCCAGGAGGAAGCGCGACGCCCAGAGGCCAACGCGCCGGACGTTGGGGCCGCCGCTCACCTGGGCGCCGATGAACAGGCTGGGGAGCGGCGGCGGCGACTCGGGTTCACTCGGCACTTCGACGGCTTCGGTCGCGCTGTGCAAGTGCAGCTCGGCATATTCGATCCATCGCGCGCGGGCCTCTGACGTGGGCGACATGATGGTCGCCTGGTCGGCGCTCGCGCGCGCTGCTGTGCGCGCGCGGTATAGGAGAACGAGGTAATCGACGATGGCGTCCACCGCGGCCCTCCCCCGTTCCGTGAGGCACTCGGGAGGCACGGCGTATGGGTTCTGGAAGGTCCGACACGGGCGGCCGTCGGGCGTCTGGGCATCCCAGCGCAAGTAGTCCTTGTCGCGTCCATCGCTGATGGCGTGGTGGGTGGCGGCCGGGAAAGCCAGGTGACCACCCAGGAGGTATCTCGGCAAGTCGATGAGCTTCCACGACAGGAGATGCACGATCGCGCCTTGTCCGTCGCGATTGACGTGAGCGGCGGAGAAAGAGTCCTCGATTCCATGCATGAGCGCGTAGGTGCCGGCGACCCTCCAGCTCGCGAGCCGCGGATCACGCAGGATGCCGTCGAACACGAGCCCGACGATTCGAATGCACCGACTGTAGGCAACCGTGACCAGATCGCGTGGCACGCCGAAGCGCGCGGCCACCGGCGTGAGCCCGTCAGCCGTGCGGGCCATGAAGTGCTGGCACTGACCCCGCTGACCGAGCTGGCGGTTGATGACCAGATCCGGGCTGCCGGATCCCAGGACCGGCCAGTGCCGCAGGGGGAGCGCGAAGCGGGATGCCGGTCCACAGTCGCCGCGCGGATGCATCCGATCGAAGCAGGGCGGCGGCTCGAGATCTCCGGTCACGATGAGGGTCGCGAGCAACGTTCGCCCGGAGACGCCCGGTGTGCCCGTGCCTGGAACAACCACCAACTGCAGGAGCCGCTTGTAGGCAGCCGCCTCGATGGTTTCGTGTCCAGTGAGCTCGAATGCGCCAGCGGGGCTGGCGACCAGCGCGGAGAGCAACACGAGACCTGCTGCGACGCCACGGCCTGGCACGACAGTGGAACCTGGCGCGCCGCAGGAGGATCCCAGCTCGGACCCGAGATTTTACGCCTTGCCCTGACTGCCCTCACCGCCTCCCGTGCTCATGTTCGCCGGTCGAGCGAGCCGCCCCTCGCCTCGGCAACAAGGAGAGACTCATGTCACGCACGAGACTGGCAGCCATCTTGGTTCCCCTCTTCCTCACCAGCGCCCCGGCGGCGTTCGCCGAAGCGCCAGCCGCGGAAGGGGCCGCGGCCCCCGAGCATGGCGGCCAGTTGGGCGACAGCCTTTCGGAACTGCACGCGGTTAGTCAGTGGGCAGTCACGCTCAGCGAGATGGCGGACAAGAGGGCACAGTCGGACCTCGTGAAGAACTATGCCCGCAGCATCACGACGGCCAACCCGCCCCTGGACGCCAAGATCCAATCCGTCGCCAAGACGAAGGGGATCGACCTCGCGGCTGCGGCCCCGCAAACCGAACAGCGCAAGAGCATGAACGAGCGTATGAAGGCCGAAGCGACACTCCTCGGCTCTCTCGAGGGGGACGCGTTCGACAAGGAGTACATGACGCTCGTGACCAACACCCAGCAAAGCGTCCTCAACATGCTCAAGGCCAGCAAAGGCTCGGCGAAGGACCCGGAGGCCAAGCAACTCATGAATGAATTGACGAGCACGATCCAGACCCGTCTCAAGACGGCCCAGAACATCATGTCGAAGGTCTACGGGAACCAGATCTGAGGCGCACGGAGGTCATCATGAAACGGCACATCGCAGCAGGTCTCTTCATTGTCGCAGTGATGGCTGGCGTGGGATGGAAGCTCGCGGGACTCCCGGCGACCTCGACGACGCTCCAGGACATCCGTCTCATCCAGCACTCCGAGCACTCACACCCCGGCCCGACCGAACAGCTGGCAGGCATTCGCATCCGCATCGCTCCGAGCGATTTCGGCTACGAGATCGCCGCGCACCATCGCCAGGTTCCGCGGGTCTCCGTGGCCGCGGAATAGATCCCGACGGGTGGCATGAAGCGCTTGCTGACAGGCGCCTTCAGTGGCCACCTGGCGCTGGTCGTCGCGGGGGCTCTCCACCTCACCTCTCGGGTGCAGGGCCCCCTCGGCAGAGGACTTCGCTTCTATGACGAGCTGTCGGGAGCGGGCGATTCCTACTCGTTCTTCGCTCCCGCGGTCGGCCCTCAGTTGCGGGCGCGGTTTACCTTGTCGACACCGCGGGGCGAGCGCTCCGAGGAGACGCTGGAAACCGGGAAGGCGCGCGAGGTCGGCTTCCGCGTGGGGAACCTGGCGGGCACGATTTACGTCGCCGCCAAGCGCGAGGATCTGCGCCGAGCGTTTCTCGGCGCCCTCGCGGCGAGTCGACTCGGCGCACATCCGGAAGCGAACCGCGTCCAGGTAGACATCGAGGACTGGGTGATGCCGACGATGGCGGAGTACCGACGCGGGGCGCGGCCCCGGTGGCGCTCGTTGCACGACGCGACCTTCGTGCGCGCGGCGAACGACTCACCGTGAGCTCACACAGGACCGGGCACATGGAGCTCCGCACCTGGTTTCGGCCGGTGTCGGCGCGCCCGCTCGCCGGACTGCGCGTGGGGCTGTCCCTGCTCCTGCTCCTGCATCTCGTCTGGCTGTCCAACGACGTCCTCGCGCTTCATGGCGACCGGGGAATCATTCCCTGGGAACTGGCGGATCTCCTGCGCGATCCCTGGCTGCCCGGCCTCCCGACCCTGGCCAGGGCCCTTGTGCCCCTCGGACTCGGCCTGCACACCGCCGTCATCCTCCTGCTCTCGGTCTATGCCGGAAGCCTCCTCTCACTCGCGCTCGGCACCTGCACGCGGCTCTCGGCATTTGTCGCCTGGGGTCTTCACCTCAGTCTCGTCATGAGCGGTTTCGCTTCGTTCTACGGCGTGGATCAGCTGGCCAACACCTTCCTCTTCTATCTCCTTCTGTTTCCGGCCGGGCGTGCCTGGACGTTCGCCTCTCGTGCGTCCTCCTCGCACCGAGAGAACACGATTCCCGTGGGTTGTCTGAGGGTGATGCAAGTTCACCTGTGCGTGACCTATCTCGCCGCCGGGTTGAACAAGGCGATGGGCCGGCAATGGTGGAACGGCGAGGCGATCTGGCAGATCGTCTCTCAGCCCATCTTCAGCACGTTCGATCTCCGCTGGCTGGCGAGGCCTTCCTGGATTCCGATGCTCGCAGGTTGGGCCACGCTGGTGGTGGAGGTTGGCTACGTGTTCTTCATCTGGCCGCGCAGGACGCGCAAGGCGTGGTGCGCCGCGACGATCGGACTGCACCTGGGCATCGGCCTGTTCATGGGGCTCGTGTTCTTCTCGAGCGTGATGATCCTCCTGACGGTCTGCCTCTTTCTGATTGCCGAGGGAGTCCCGGCACCCAGCGGCGCCCAGAGACTCTCGGAGGACCTCGGGCCCCTCGTTCGCCGTCTGATGGCGCGCGACCAGGTTCCGGGGGTGGCCGTTGGAGTCGTCGAGCGGGGACACCTGGTCTTCGCGCGCGGCTTTGGTTATCGCGACGTGGACACACAGCTGCCGGTCACACCCGACACGATCTTCCCTCTCGGGTCCTGCTCGAAGGCGTTCACGGCAACGGCGATCGCTCTCCTTGCCGACGAGGGGCGGATCGACCTCGACGCGCCCGTGCGCCTGTACCTCCCCGACTTCTCGCTGCAAGACCCGTTGGCCGCGGCAACTGTGACGACGCGGGATCTCCTCACCCACCGGAGCGGATTGCCCCGGCACGACCTCTTCTGGTACCAGGCCCCGTTCTCGCGCGATGAGCTCTACGAACGGCTTCGCTTCCTCCAACCCAGCGGCCCCGCCCGGACGCGGTGGCGATACAACAGCCTGATGTTCGTCGTCGCCGGTCGCATCGTCGAGAGGGTCTCCGGCGACAGCTGGGAGAGCTTCGTCGCCACGCGGATCCTCGTCCCCCTCCACATGCACCGGACACGGCTCTCGGCAGAAGCGACGCAGGCCGACGCCAACCATGCCTCCCCCTACTCGCTCCGGGATGGCCGCGTGCAGAAGATTCCCCCGCTCGAGAGCTCGCGCGCCATCGCGCCCGCGGGAGCGGTCCGAGCGAGCGTGCGAGATCTCGCCCGCTGGCTCGCGTTTCACGCGACGAGATCGCCGGCGCTTCTCCACGAACAGATGTGGCGCGAGCTCCACCGCCCTCAGACCGACATGCCCGCGTCGGACCAACCCGAGGTCCGTCACCGCTCTTACGCGTTGGGCTGGATCCACGAGAGCTACCGCGGTCACCCCTTGGTGTCCCACAATGGCGCCATTGACGGCTTCGTCGTGCACCTGGGTTTTCTTCCAGACACCGGACAGGGGCTCATCGTCCTGATGAACCGCGATCTGGCGACCGAGGCGCTGATGGCCATTGCCTACAGCGCGTACGATCGCCTTCTCGGGCTCGAACCGCTGGACTGGGAGGCGAAGCTCCAGGAAGCGCCGACAGCCTTGCCGGCTGTCGGGGAGACCGCGCTCGACTTCCCGATCGACGACGTCGTGGGACGATACGAGCATCCCGCGTATGGGCCGCTCACGATTCGGGCCCAGGGACCCAGGCTCGTGATGCAGTTTCGCAGCCTGCACACCAGGCTGGTCTATCAGGGCGAACGGTCCTTTGTGAGCCTGACGCCCATCACCGATGGCGTCCCGCAGCTCTCGGTTCGGTTCTCGGCGCCGACGGTGGGCGAGCCGCTCGAGCTCTTCGTGGCGCTCAATTTCGAGGCGGGGGATCCCGTCGAGGTCCTGACCCGCGTGAGCTCACCGGCGTGCCATCATGGGGGCAGCGGCGTCGCGAACGTCGCCTCGTAGCGTCGGCCCAGCTCGTCGAGGCGACCATGTGCGCGTTGCGCGCGGAACAGGCGAGCCAGCTCCCGCCAGGCGGAGCTGTCGCGGGGGTCCATGTGGATCGCGGCCTGAAGGTGCTGCTCCGCGAGGGCGGCGCGGCCGGCGCGCGCGGCCAGCAGGCCCAGCAGGACGTGGGCGCGTTGCGCGAATCTGTACTTGGCCAGCGCCGCCTCGCAGCGCTGGTTGGCGATCGCGGCGTGATTGGCGCGGGCCTCCAGCTCGCAGGTCAGGAGGTCGGCCCCGGCGCTGTCCGGGAAGGTGGCGGCGAAGGTCTTCACCTGCGCTCGGGCGGCGGCGAGATCTCCGGACGCCAGCCGGTCAGCGGTCGTCCGGAACGCGGCGACGTATGCGGGCTCTTGCTCTGGCGCCAGGCCCGACTTGCGGGCGGGCGGCAGCGCCATGTGCTGCCGGATCGACTCGACGTCGGCGGCGACCTTCTCGATGTCCGCGGCGCCGCGCGGAACCCGGCCGATCGCTTCCTCGGCGGCGCTCAGGGCCCCGATCGCGACCGCGAGCTGCGCGATGCGCGTCCACTGCTCGGGTGTGCCGGGCTTGTCGCGCAGCCGCTGCATCAGGGGCGCGAACGCCTGCCACGCCTGCTCTGGCCGGTTCGCCTTCGCGGCGGCGACGGCGTCGTTGAACGCCTGGGCATCCACGGGCGGCAGGCCGCCGCGGGCTTCCTGTGCCGGAGGCGAGGGGCTGCGCGGCCCCGGCGCGGATCGCAGTCGGTCCAGCAGCTGCGCCCTCTCCTTGTCCGAGCCGACCTCCGCGGGCGCCTTCTCGTACAACGCCACCAACTCGGCCTGCTCGGGGAACAGCTGGTCCCGGTGAGCGAGCCGCTTGTCGACGACCAGCGCCAGCACCTGCTTGTCGAAGTCGCTGAAGCCCGACTGCCGCTGGTCGTAGACGGGATTCATGATCATGGCGCGGTCTTCTTCGTGAAGGAGGCCAGCGCTGTGTCCCCATTCGTGCAGGAAGAGGACCACCTCTTTGTGGGCGCGCCGGTCGCTGTACAGGCGCGACCGCTCGTCCGCGGACAGCAGGTGGTACGCAGCGTCGATTGCGCGCCCCTCTTCTTCGTCGTCCAGGCCGCGCATGACGATGTGGCGCCCGGGCGTGTACGCGGAACCGACCTGGTGCATGGCCGTCGCGACGCCGCGGGCTGGCGTCACCAACCCGAGCACCAGATCGACCTCCCGGGCCTCGTCCAGCGCCACCAGCTCCTTCGAGATCGCATCGAATGCCGCGCCGCCGTGCGAGCGATCCCAGTCGTGCAGGCTCTCGATCTCGAAGCTGACGTTGAAGACAGCTTGCGCCACGGCGTTGACGCGGCCGAATTGCGCGCGCAACCGCGCCTGCCACCGCAGCACGACGGCCCGGTAGTCGCTGTCGGCGTAAACCCGCACGCGAATGAGGCGCGGCTCTGTGGTGTGCGGGACAGCCGGCGACAGGTCCAGCCCGCCCGGCGCGATCTGCCCGGCCGCCTCGCGTTCACGCGTGACGGGCGACTTCCAGCTCTCGAAATCGAACACCCCTGGCTTCTTCTTGTCGGCGCTGGCCGGGCGAGCTCCAAGGCTGGCGATGGTCGCAACACCGAGCACCCAGGCCCAGGGCCGACGGGGCGTCATCTCTATTCAACGTATCAGCGTCGCGATCTTCCGTCGTCTCCGACCCCTGGCACATGGCCGATCCTGGGTGGGACGTGCCAAGCTGTCAGGCGCATGGCCTTCTTCGACCCGCCAGCCGCACCGACCGGTGGCTTGCACGCGGCCGCGACCGAACGCAACCGCGGCCCGATTCTGGACGTGCTCCGCGGGGTCTTGCCCGCCGGCGGGCTGGTCCTGGAGATCGCGAGCGGCACCGGCCAGCACGCCGCCTTCTTTGCGCCCGCGTTCCCGGGACTTCGGTGGCAGCCGTCCGATGCGTCCGAGCGGATGCTCGCCAGCATCCGTGCCTGGAGCGCCGTTTCACGCGCGGACAATCTCGCGCCGCCGGTTCTGCTGGACGTCGAACGCGAGCCGTGGCCGATCGCGCACGCGGACGCCATCCTGAGCATCAACATGGTCCACATCGCGCCCTGGTCGGCAGCGGAAGCGCTGTTTCGCGGCGCGGCGCGCCGGTTGCCGGCGTTCGGTGTCCTGTTCCTGTACGGCCCCTTCATGCGCGGCGGCCAGCACACGGCGGACAGCAACCAGCGGTTCGACGAGCGCCTGCGCGCGGAGGACCCCCGGTGGGGCGTCCGCGACATCGACGACCTGCGGACGCTGGCGTCCTCGCTGGGGTTCGCCGCCCCCGATATCGTTCCCATGCCGGCGAACAACTTCTCGCTGGTCTTCCGTCTGGCGGGGTGACCTCAGAAAACTGAGGCCGCGGACCAGGCCAAGGCCCGCTTTGCCTGGGATTGGGCGGCTGTGCGCGCTGGCATGCGTTGTGCTGGTCGCCAAGGGTTGCCATGACCAACATGACTCGGGCTCGACTGTTGTTCGCCGCTGTGTCGATTGGGGTCACCGGGGCCGCTCCGGCGGCTTGGGCGCAGACCTGCAGCGGCGATACGGATTGCCCTTCCGGGTTCTCCTGTGTCGTTTCCGGGATCGCCCCGCCGGCCTGCAAAGGGGCGGATTGTCCCGCGGACGCCGCAGCGGCCGACCCGATCGAGTACCGGTCCTGTGAACCCAAAGCCTGTGCCAGCGACGCAGACTGCGGCACGGGGATGGTCTGCGACGAACAGACCTCGACCAGCTGCGTCGGCAGCGGTGGAACGTCTTCCGGTTGCGCGGCGAACACCAAGTGCGACGCGGGGACGGTGGTCACCTCGGTCGAGACGTGCACCACGACGACGCGCAAGATGTGCGCATTCAAGTGGCAGCTCCCGTGCAGCGCGGACAGCGACTGTGGGGACGGCTTCGTCTGTCAGCCGACCGTGTCCGGAGGTTGCGGCACGTCCACGCGCAGCGGCTCGTCCGCCCCCAGCGGCAGCGGCGGCGCGACAGGCAGCGGCGCTTCGTCGCCGCCCGCCGCCGACGGCGGCGCACCGCAGTGTCCGATCAGCACGTCGTATCCCGGTTCCTGCACACCGAAGGCGACCACCTGTTCCAGCGACGGCGAATGCCCGAGCGGATGGACCTGCACGTCGATTGGAACGCCCACGCCGCTCGCCGGCGCCAGCCAGCCCATCGCCGTTCCAGCGGACGCGTCCTCGACACCGCCGGCCGACGGCCTCGATGCCGGCCGCGCGCAGACGAAGATCTGTGTCGGGCCGTTCGGCGCCGGCGCCCCCACGCGCGGGACTGTCGACGTCGGGACGGGTGGGACGACGACCTCCGGCCACGAAGGCAGCGACACCTCCGTCCCTCCCACCTCGGGCGGAACCAGCGCAACAGGCGGCACGACAGGCGGCGGCCAGACCAGCTCCGGGCAGGTCGGGTCCTCCGGCGGCGGCTGCGCCGTTGCGCCGGCTGGAGGCGTCCATTCGTCGCTGCTGCTGCTGGGCCTGGTCATTGCCGGGCTGGTGCTCGCGCGCCGGCGGCTGCGGAAGTAGATCCGCCGGTCAGAGCTTCGGCGCGATGCAGCCCGGGTCCCCCGGGTTGGCTGGGACGCTGACCGAGGTGCAGTTGCTCGGGGTGGCGCAGTCGGGGCGGCTGCTGACGTCGATCATGACGCTCTGGGAGTCGCAGGTCAGGGTGTGCAGCTGGCCACCGGTTGCGTCCATCGTGTCGTACGTCTCGGTGCCCACGACATTTCCGGCGGGGTCCCTCCAGGTCTCGGTCACGATCCGACCTGACGCGCCCGAGAAGGTGGTGTCGATGATGAAGCAGACCGACGTTCCGTCCGGCTTGTACTGGGTGTGCCGCGAGCCGGTGTCGGTCGACATGCTGGCGATCCGCACGCCGTTGTCGTAGCAGAAGTAGAAATCGGGCGGATACGTCGGAGGCGGCGTCTGGCTGGAGGTGCAGGGCGCCATGGGCACGCACGCCTGGCGCAGGGCCTCGATGGAGGGACACTCGCGATAGCACCCGTCGCCGGCCGGGGCGCCCGCCACGACGACGTCGAACGCTCCTTGCAACCCTTCGGCGGTGGTGGCGCGAATCCGCGCGGCGCCCGGCTTCACGGCCGTCAGCACCACGGTCTCGTCGGTGGAATTGCTGGGCACGGTGGCAACGGTCGGATCGTCGGTCGACCACACGACGCTGGTGGCCGACAGCGGGATGATCGTGGTGCCGTCGGTGTCGTAAAGCACCGCCTTGAACGTCGCCTGGCCAGCCGGGTCGAGCGTCACTGACGTGCCGCCGGCTGCATCGGCTGGCGAGAGCACGTCGATGGCCAGCCGCGCCGGCGATCGATAGACGGTCAGCATGGCCTTGGCCGTCATGCCGTTGAACGCGGCCTGAACGACGGCGTTCGCCGTCCTTCCCGGGGTGGTTCCCGAGCTCACGCCCAGGAACGTTCCTGGATCATCAGATGCAGCGGCGGCGACCGATGTATCACTGCTGCTCCAGGTCGCGGCGACGTCGGTGGAGAGCCCGCCGGTGAAAGCACGAGCGACGAAGTGCGCTTTGCCGCCCACCACGATCGAGGCGGCCAGCGGCGCGACAGACAGCCCATCGCCCACGTGAATCGCGATCACCTTCTCGCCGGCGTCCGGGTTGTCGAGCGTGCAATCGATATCGACGTCCCCGCCCGGAGAGTCCGAACCATCCGACGTGAAGCCACCGATCTGCAGCACGTCCGGAAGCGGGATGTAGCTTCTGGTCAGACCGAAGATGTTCATGTTCAACGCCAGGCCGAACGGGCCGAGCCGCAGGATGTCTTTGGCAGGGGCCGGAACGTTGCAGGTCGCCGTGGCAACGGTCTCTTCGCCGGCGTCGTCGTACGCGTGCAGACTCCATTCGATGGATGAGCCGGGCACGAGAGAAGAAGACCCCGTCCCGTCGAGGCGCACCGCCGGCCCCGTCACGTGAACGGCCATCGTCCCGACGACCGGTTTGTCGTCGACCGTGTGGTATCCCTCTGCCGTGACGGTGATGGTGGCGTCACCGCGGGCGCCAACCCGACAGGTGGCGATGGCGATGCCGCTGGATGAGACGTCCTGGTCCTCGGGCTCCGTCTGGAGGTTCGGTTCGTCGATGCTCACGACCGCCGGATTGCTCGAGGACACGTGCACGAAGGCGCCGGCCAGGCGACGGTCATTCACGTCGTACGGGATGATGGCGATCGTGTAGATGTTATCCGTGCCAGCATGGAACGCCCAGACCGCCTGGCCGTTCACAGGGTGGTCCGGCGTGACCTCGATCCGCTTCAGAACGGAATCGATGTCAGTCCGCGTGGTGTTGCCGTCGTTGCTGCCGCAGCCCGACACGGTCAACAGGCACAGCAGCGGCGCGATTGCCGCCACGACCCGAGCGACCGAACGAGGCGAACGACCCGGTGCCCGACTCTGCATCGACATGAGCTCCTGATTCCGCGGCGGATGGCGCCGGCGACCCACATCATTCAACGTCGTCTTTCCGACGGAACTTGAGAGGATCCGCGGCTGTGGACCTGGCCTGCTTCGCGACGGTCGAGCTTGGGCTGGGCGATGACCGGAGTCGTTGGTGCGAGGAGGGGGACTTGAACCCCCACAGCTAGTTGATGGCCACGCGCCCGAGACGGTCCTCGCTGGGTTGGGTGAACCACAGCGCGCCGTCCGGGCCCAGCGTCATGTGCTCAATGAGCAAGTTGTCGCCGGCCGGCATCTCGTGGAACTTGCCTTCGCTGGTCACGCACCCCACGCTCAGTTGCGTCGAGTACCAGATGTTGCCGTCCGGTCCCAACGTCACGTCGCGGATGGCGACGAAGGACTGCGGGCTGAGCGGCCGTGGAAAATCGCTCAGCTGGATGGGCGGATCCGCGGTTCCGGTCAGCACGATGCGCCGGAAGCCGTCGAACGGTCCGCTCCACCACAGAGCTCCGTCGGGCCCAGTCACCATCCTGCCGCCGACTCCACCGCCCTCGTCGGGAAGGACGGCGGTCGGGTAGAAGGTCGGCGCCCCGCCAGTCGTCATGCTGCCGATGCGGTCGTGTTCGGCGAACCAGAAGGTCCCGTCGCTTGCGAACGTGAGCGGCCCCGGGACGTCGTCGGGGTGCGATGTGCCGGGGAGAGAGAACTCCGTGATCGCTCCGTCCGGCGTCACCCGGCCCACCCGCTTCGCGTACTCTTCGGAAAACCAGACGTTCCCGTCGGGACCGCCGGTCAGGGACATCGCGCAGCGGTACGATGGATCGGACGCCGGGAACGGGAATTCGGTGATCTGGCCGTCCGGAGTGATGCGACCGATCCCGGTTGCCCCCTCCCCGGCCCCTGAGCAAAGGCTAAACCAGAGGTTTCCGTCGGGGCCAGGGGCAATTGCCATCGCGAAGGTCGTCGGCGAGAGCGGGGAGAAGGCGAACGAAT
>Ga0070679_100004337_pt1 | contig 13104 bp, 12 predicted proteins | sample KBSC63BmetaG_FD_65652 | JGI IMG/M metagenome (GOLD analysis project Ga0070679, IMG submission 65652) | Corn rhizosphere microbial communities from Kellogg Biological Station, Michigan, USA - KBS C6-3B metaG | ecosystem: Host-associated > Plants > Roots > Rhizosphere | place: USA: Michigan... | reverse complement strand
GCTCGCGGTTCTGCAGGAACTCCAGCGGGAGCCCGGCGACCGGCAGGTCGGCGTACCGCGCGAGCGCGTCCATGGTGTCGCCCGACGTCCGGAAGCTGTTCATGAACAGCAGCGGCAGCGGGGCGTCGTGCTCCTGCCGCAGGTGCAGCACCTGCCGCGCGATGACGTCGAGGAACGACATGCCCTTGCGCACGCAGAGCAGGCTCTTGGCCCGCTCCATGCCCATCGAGGTGCCGAGCCCACCGTTGAGCTTGATCACCACCGTGCTCCGCAGGGCGGCGGACGCGGTCGCGTCGTCGACCTCGAGGTCGTCGAGCGACTCGCTGTCGACGGGCTCGATCGACGACTCGGGGATCATGCCCGTCTCGCCGTGCTCCAGGAGCCGGTAGTAGTGGGCGAAGGTCTCGATCGCCACGGGGTCGATCCCGGCGTCCGACATCTTGGTGCGGGCGCGCTCGAGTCCGGCGCTGCTCATGTCGCGATCGTAGGCTTGCGCAGTGCCCTCGTCGCAATCCCGGCCCGACGACCTGACCCCGTCCGGTCCCGCGGTGGCGAAGATCGCTCTCCGCGACCAGATCCGCACGGCACGTCACCGGCTCTCGGTCGCCGAGCTGGGTGAGCTCGGGCGCGGGCTGGCGGCGGTCGTGACGGCCCATCCCGACGTACGCCGGGCGGCCACCGTGGCGGCGTACGTCTCGACGGGTGCCGAGCCGGGGACCGGCGCCCTGCTCGAGACCCTCGCGGCGTCGGGGAAGCGCGTCATCCTCCCCGCCCTGCTCCCCGACATGGACCTCGAGTGGGGCACCTGGCGCGGCGAGCGATCACTGGCGCCGGCGCGCTTCGGGCTGCTGGAACCCGTCGACCGGCTCGGCATCGGCGCGGTCGCCACTGCCGACGTCGTCCTGGTGCCCGGCCTCGCCGTCTCGGCGTCGGGAGCCCGACTCGGACAAGGAGGTGGCTCCTACGACCGGGCGCTGGGGCGCGTGCCGGTCGGGACGCCGATCGTCTGTCTGCTGTACGACGGCGAGGTCGGGCTCGACGTACCGGTGGACGACCACGACCGACCCGTCACCGCCGCCGCCACCCCCAGCCGCTGGCACGACCTTCGTGGCGGCGTGGGGCGGTGACGTAGGATTGGCAGTCGCCGGCGGCGAGTGCCAGCCGGCCCTCGACGTACCGACACCACGTACCCGCCAGGTACCGACACCGGAGACCGCACGCGTGCCCACCTACCAGTACCGCTGCACCGACTGCGACCACGCCTTCGAGCAGTTCCAGAGCTTCACGGACGACGCGCTGACCGTCTGCCCGGAGTGCGGCGGACGACTGCGCAAGGTCTTCAACGCCGTCGGCGTGGTCTTCAAGGGCTCGGGCTTCTACCGCAACGACAGCCGGGGCTCGAGCGCCTCGACCGACTCCGGCTCGGGCACCGGCTCCGGCGACTCCTCGTCCGGCAGCGCGTCGAGCACCAGCGACTCCCCCTCGTCCACCCCGTCGACCACCCCGTCGACCAGCTCCTCCACGGCCGGAAGCTCGACGGCCGATGGCTCGAAGGCCGGCAGCTCGAAGGCCGGCGCGACCGGCTGAGCCGGGCCGGCAGCTCCTCGACCCGCCCGGCCCTGTGGAGAGGCCCGGCGGCGCGGCCCTCGATCCGCCTACGGTCGAGGCATGCCCGCCGCGACCGATCCGCCACCTCTGGGCGGCCGGCGCGCGCGGTGGCGTCGGGCGTTGCGGCGCACCGTCCTGTCGCGACGCCGACCCCTTGCTGCACTCTGTGCCGGAGCGGCTGTCCTGGCCGGGATCCAGGCGACCAGGCCCCCACCGCCGCCGACCGTGGCCGTGACCGTGGCCTCCCGCGACCTGCCCGGCGGCACCGTGCTGACCCGCCGTGACCTGGAGGTACGCCGACTCCCTGCCGGGGTCGCGCCGGTGGGATCGGACCTTCATGCCATGGGTCGCACCCTGGCCGCACCCGTACGCCGGGGCGAGCCGGTCACCGACGTACGGCTGATCGGACCCGGCCTGGCGGCGGCGTACCCGGACCGGGTGGTGCTCCCGGTGCGGATCGCCGATGCCGAGGCTGCGGACCTGTTGCAGGTCGGCGACCGGGTCGACCTCGTGGCTGCCGACCCTCGTGGTGGCCGCGCCTCCTACGTCGCCGTCGACGTGCCCGTGCTCGCGGTGCCGACACCGTCCGACGACTCCTCGACGAGCGGGCCGGGCAGCGGCCTGACCGGACGGCTGGTCGTCGTCGCGGCCCTGCCCGACGACATCGGCCGCATCGCCGGCGCGGCGGCGACCGACCTTATGAGTGTGGCGATTTCCCGCTAGCGTGGCAGCGCTGGCCGACCGTCCAGGGCGGCCCGAGAGGAGAAAGCAATGACCGGGTTCAAGAACTTCATCCTCCGCGGCAACCTCGTCGAGCTCGCCGTCGCGTTCATCATGGCCACGGCCTTCGCCGCGGTGGTGACGACCTTCACCGCGATCGTCCTCGACCTGATCGGCAAGATCGGCGGCACGTCCAACTTCAGCGGCTACCAGCCCGGCGGCGTGCACGTCGGCGCCTTCATCACCGCCGTGATCACGTTCCTGATCATCGCGGCCGTCGTCTACTTCCTGATCGTGACGCCCTACACCAAGGCCAAGGAGCGGTGGTTCCCCAGCCCCGAGCCGGGCACGCCCGAGGACGTCAAGCTGCTCCAGGAGATCCGCGACGTGCTGATGGCCCAGCAGGGCGGACCGACCGCCGTCGTCACGCCCCCGGCCGAGTAGCACCCCGTCGTACGCCGCCCGCCTCGGTCGGCGCGCCTCGGCTAACCGTGGTGGGGCGGCACCTGGCTGCGGAGCCAGCGATCCTGCGCCGACTCGGCCTCCGGCGCCTCCGCGTCGTCGCGCTCGTCGGAGGTGGTGACCGGGAGCACGTCGCCGAACACCTCGCGTATCCGCCGCTTCTCGGCGGCGTCAGCCGCCGCTGTCGAGGGCCGCCGTCGCTCGGTCACGCGCACAGCCCGTTGGCCAGGTTGTCGGCGGCCGCCTGCTGCTCCTGCTGACCGTTCTTGGGGTGCTTGGTGACGCCTGGGATGTGCTTGGCGTTGAGCGATCCGCTGAGCATCGCCTTGCTGAGGACCTGGTCGTTCTTGATGGCCGACCAGAGCTGGCTCGCCTCGGGCTTCCACACCACTCGGTTGGGGTCGCTCGGGTCGGGTTCCCAGGGCGTGGTCACGAACTTGATCTGGTCGAGCCCGATGTGGCGGAACTGGTAGGCAAGCCCGACCAGCTTGGAGATGCTGCCGATGTCGGGGTCGAGGGTCAGCGACTTGGTCGCGGCGTCGATGAACTTCGCGAGGTGGATCGGGTTGGCCAGCGTGTTGGCGCTGATCGCCTGGTGTGCCATCGAGGCGATGAACGCCTGCTGCCGCTTCATCCGGCCGATGTCGGAGCCGTTGCCGAGCGAGTGGCGCTCGCGCACGTAGTTGAGGGCCTGGGTGCCGGTGAACTTGTGGGTGCCGGCCGGCAGCTGGATGTGGCCGATCGGGTCGTCGACCGCCTTGGGCAGGCACACCGACACCCCGCCGATGGCGTCGACCATCGACTTGAAGCCGTTGAAGTCGACCACGACGTAGTGATCGACCCGGACCCCGGTCAGCTGCTCGAACTGCCGGACCGTGCAGCCCGGACCACCGATGTTGAACGCGTCGTTCCACATCACGCCGGTGGCCGGCGGCGAGATGACCTTGCCCGAGTCGTTCAGGCAGTCGGCGCGGTCGACGATCGAGTCGCGCGGGATGCTGACGCCGTACGCATGCTGTCGATCGGCGGACAGGTGCAGCAGGATCGTGGTGTCGGAGCGCTTGCCGATCCCGGTGAGGTTGTCGATGTGGTCGCCCGGGGCGTCGCGGTTGTCCGACCCCATGATCATGATGTTGATCGGACCGTGCGGCCCCTTGGGCACCACCTTGGCCGGCCGGTCCTTGCCGAGCTCCCCGCCGATGTCGGCGACATGGAGGTTGCCGTTGTAGTGGCGGTAGGCGAAGACCACGGTGAGCCCGGTGACCAGCGCGATCACCACCATCGTCGCGGTCACCACCTTGGCGACCGTGTGACGGACCTTCGCCTTGCCCTTGCGCTTGCCCGCGCCGTCCGGCCCTGGACCGGCGTCGCCGGTCGACCCGCCATCGCCGGCGTCGCCGTGCGTGGCGTCGTCGGGAAGGTGGGCAGACATGGTCGAGGTCCTCGGGATCAGGAGAGAGGCGTCCCGCCAAGGCGCGGCCGGGAGCCACCCCAACATACGGGGCGTGATCAAAGTGTGACCAGCGGTCGACGGCATCACCAACTCCACGACGCACCCGGTCCCGCGCTCCCCGAGAGGGATGTGGCGGAGGAGCCGTCGGGTGACGGGCGAGGCGCAACGGGTCCAGACTGGTCGGATGCGCCGCCTGCTCTCGGTCGTCCTGCCCGTCTCGTGCATCGTGGCCGCTGCGTGCTCGACCGCGGCTCCCGCTGCGTCGCGGCCCGTTCCGCGGCCCGTGCGGCACTCGAGCGCCCCCTCCGCGGCGACGCCTGGGCTGTCCGGGGGGGTCACGTCCCGGCGGGCCGGGACGCCCTTCACCCCGTGGTCGACCTACCACCGCACGAACGCCCGCTCGGGCCGGGTGTCACGCTCGCCCGGCACGCCGCTCCACCGGGCCTGGACGCGTTCGCTCGGTGCGGCCGTCTACGGCGAGCCGCTCGTGGTCGGCACGACCCTGATCGCCGCCACCGAGGGCAACGAGGTCGTCGGCATGAACGCCCGCACGGGCCACGTGCGGTGGCGCCAGAGCCTCGGCACCCCGCAGCCCCTCAGCGGTCTGCCCTGCGGCGACATCGACCCGCTCGGCATCACCGGCACGCCGGCGTACGACGCGAAGACGGGCTCGGTCTTCGCCGTCGCCGAGACCACCGGTGGGCACCACACCCTCTGGGCGCTGAACGCCGCCGACGGCCAGAAGAGGTGGAGCCGCTCGCTCGACGTCCTGGCCGACCGCAACCGCTCGGCGGAACAGGAGCGGTCGGCGGTGCTGGTCGAGCACGGCCGCGTCGTCGTGTCCTTCGGAGGGCTCGCCGGCGACTGCGACAACTACGTCGGCTACGTCACGTCGACGCCCACGTCCGGTCACGGCATGACGTACCACTACGCCGTCCCGACGGCGCGCGAGGCCGGGATGTGGTCCCCGCCCGGCCCCGTCCTCGGCAGGAACGGACACGTGTACGTCGCCAGCGGCAACGGCGCGGAGCTCCACGGGCGGTGGGACAAGAGCGACTCCGTCACCGAGCTCAGCCCGGTCAAGCTCGATCGGCGGTCGGTGTTCGCCCCGTCCACCTGGAGGGACGACAACGTCCGCGACCTCGACCTGGGCACGATGTCGCCGGTCCCCGTCCCTGCTGCGAAGCGGATCGTGATCGCCGGCAAGCGCGGTGTGGTCTACCTGCTCGGCGAGCACTTCCACGGGGTGGGATCCGCGATGGCGCACCTGGACGGCTGCAGCGCCTTCGGCGGTGCGGCGCGCTCCGGCCGCCTCGTGCTGCTGCCCTGCCTGTTCCAGAACCGCATCCGCGCCCTGCACGTCAGCGGGTCGCACCTGAGCTGGGGCTGGTCGAAGACCGGTCTGTACGGCTCGCCGGTCATCGCCGGGTCGCGGGTGTACGTCGCCGACCGCTCCTCCGGCGACCTGTTCGTGCTGCGGTTGAAGAGCGGGCACCGGGTCCAACGGATCCACGCCGGCTCGCTGACCCACTTCCCGTCCGAGGTCGTCGACGGCGGCATGGTCTTCGTGCCGACGCTCTCCGGCATCACCGCCTTCTCCGGGTAGCCCTCGCCGACGCACCACGAGTCGATACCCCGCGCCGTGGCCTGACAAGATGACCCGGCCAGCCCCAGTAGCTCAGTGGATAGAGCAGCCGCCTCCTAAGCGAAAGGTCGCCAGTTCGACTCTGGCCTGGGGCACCGATGAACGGCCCGGTCGAGCGGTCGCCCACGTACGGGCAGATCCCGACCCACCCGGGTGCCTTGACCTAGGAGTCGCCTGAGCGGAAGAACGTGGCGAAGCTTCCAGCGACCGCGGTGACGACGAAGATGCCCCACGCCTCCAAGGCGACATCGATCAGCTTTCCAGCCGTGGTCACCGGATTGGGCATGGATGAAGAGATGGTCAGCAGTTGCGTCGCCACGAAGAAGGCAGCGTCACCCAGGCTGTGCACCGCACTGCCCTGCTTCCCACTCTCAGTGATGTCCACCAGGACGGTACCGACGACGAAGACGGCAAAGGAGCACGACGCGGCCAGGACCAACCGGGCAAGCAACCGTCTGTGCCGCTCTTCATAGGTGACCAGCCGGCTCAGCTCCTCTCGGACCATGAGCACAGTGGAACAGCCGTCCACTCCGGTTCTGCTCTCAACGCGCCGAGCCGGGAAGCGTCGGTCGGCAGCGACGAGTCCTTCCCTCGCCGCACGCTCGAAGCTGATCGGAGTGCGGCTCAGCTCGTCGACGGAATCGACTCCGACGTGGCCGGACGACCGTGACCTGAGCGATTCTCCGGACGCGCGGCGCTCGGTGAGCCAGAATCGTCCGCGAGGGCCGGCAGGCCTCTGACCTGCGGAAACTACACATTTGTAGTTCTCTCAACCCCCTCCCGCCACGCCATTCCCACAGTTAACGTCTGTCACATGCGTATCAGACGACGCTCGGTGCGGCGTGCCTCCTTGACACGTCGCGTGGCGTCGTTCGCCGTCCTCGGGATGCTCACCGGACTGCTCACCGTCGCGGTTCCGCTGCTCCATCCGGAGCCGGTCAGCGCCGCGTCCGGAGTCGACGACTACCCGTCGCGGCTGAAGAGCGCTCCCCTCGACGCCCTGGTCGACCCGTGGCAGTTCTACAACCGCGAGTGCACCTCCTTCGTCGCCTGGCGGCTGAACTCCGAGAACCAGGTCGCGTTCAACGACTACTGGCAGGGCCAGCACTGGGGCAACGCGTCGAACTGGAAGAAGGCGGCCGTCGCGCTGAAGATCCCCGTCGACAACAACCCCACCCGCGGGTCGGTCGCCTGGTGGGCGGCCGGCTCGGCCGGCTCCTCGCGCGGTCACGTCGCCTGGGTGCAGACCGTCGGCAGCGGCGCGATCACGATCGAGGAGTACAACTACCTCCACCGCGGCGGCTACTCCACCCGCACGATCTCCAGCTCCAGCTCGTTGTGGCCGTCCGGCTTCATCCACATCAAGGACACGCAGCTGCGCAACACGGCCTCCCCGGTCGTCAGCGGTACGCCGCAGGTCGGCCAGAAGCTGACCACCACCCGCGGCTCGTGGTCGGCCAAGCACCTGGACTTCTCCTACCAGTGGCTCTCCAACGGCACGGTCATCAAGGGCGCCACCTCCCGCACGCTGAAGGTCGCGGCGGCCCAGCTCGGCACGACCATCCGGGCCAAGGTCACCGCCACCAAGTCGGGCGCCCACTCGGGCACCGCCCAGTCCGCCCCGACGGACCAGGTCGCCAAGGGCGTGTTCGTCAACACGGTCGCCCCGTCCGTCCCGACCAAGGCCCAGGTCGGCGTGCCGCTCGCGACGGTGCGTGGAACGTGGAGCCCCAAGGGCACGTTCGCCTACCAGTGGCTGGCCGGAGGTGACCCGATCTCCGGTGCCACCACGGCGTCGTTCACGCCGACCGCCGACCAGCTCGGCGCCGGTCTCAAGGTCAGGGTCTCGCTCAGCGCGCCGGGCTATCGCACCAAGCGGATGACGACGGACCCGACCGCCGGCGTGATCCCGGGGGAGTTCGTCGCGGCGACCGCGCCGGCCATCACCGGCACCGCGCAGGTGGACCAGCCGTTGTCCGCCAGCCCCGGGCAGTGGACGCCGGCCGGCAGGACGACGTTGCAGTGGTTGGTCAACGGCAAGCCGGTCGACGGCGCCACCAGCACGACGTACACCCCGACCGCGGACGACCTCCGCAAGACGATCTCGGTCCGGGTGACCGTGCGCCAGCGCGGGTACGACGACGCCACGGCCACCTCGGTGGAGACGCCGAACGTCGCGCCCGGCACGTTCGTGAACTCCGCCGAGCCGACCGTCACCGGCACCGCGCAGGTCGGCGTGCCGCTCACGGCGACGAGGGGCTCCTGGTCGCCGCGTGCCACCACGGCCTTCCAGTGGCAGGTCGACGGGGTCGACGTGCCGGACGCGACCAGCGAGACCTTCACCCCGCGCCCCCAGGACGCCGGCCACCGGGTCACGGTGGTCGTCACGGCCTCCCGACCGGGCTACCTGACCGCGACGGTGCCGTCCTCGCAGACGGCCGCCGTGCTACCGGGCGTCATGCACAACCGCGCCGTCCCGACCATCGTCGGTCGCGCGGTCGCCGGCCGCACGCTCCGCGCGACCGACGGGACGTGGTCGATCACGCCCGACGACTTCCGCTACCAGTGGTACGCCGGCCGCACGGCGATCAAGGGCGCGACGGGCCCGACGTACGTCCCGACGTCGGCGAACGCCGGACGCCGGATCCACCTCGTGGTCACGGCCCGGCACCTGGGCTACACGTCGCTGTCGGCGACCTCGGCCACGACCGACCGGGTCGTGCTCGGCCGGATCTCCTTCGACCAGCCCTCGCTGCGCGGCCAGCTGCTCGTCGGCCGAACCCTGACGGCGGTGGCGGGTTCGCTGACGCCGTCGAGCGCCACGGCGGCCTACCGCTGGCTGCGCAACGGTCAGCCCATCCGTGGTGCGCACGACCGGACCTACACGCTTCGCACGGCCGACCTGGGCCACCGGATCAGGGTCGAGGTCTCGATGCGGGCCACGAACTGGCTCGACCGGACCAAGCGGTCGGCCGTCGTGGGCATCGTGCGCACCGCGCCCCGTCTGCACCCGCACGCGTCCGCCTCGCAGGGACGGATCCTGCTGCGCCTCGGCGTCGAGTCACCCGGGCTGTCCGCACCCGACGGCACGGTCACCGTGTGGCGCGGCCAGACCAGGGTCGGCAGGTTCGCGGTCACTGGCGGCAGCGGCAGCGGGCTGCTCGCGGCGATGCGCCGCGGGTCGCACGTGCTGACGATCGTCTACCGCGGCGGCGAGCTCGAGACCGTGGCCCGGCGCACGTTCACGGTGACGGCTCCCTAGACGCCGACCCGGTCACGGCGTGCTCAGAGGGTCTCGAACCGCAGACCCGCCGACACCAACCGGCCGGTGAGTGCGTCGCCCATGGCCTGGGCTGTCGTCACCTGGCCGGCCGTGTGGGGATTGTCGTCGAGGGCGAGGCAGAGAGCCGACTCCGCCAGCATCTTCGCGGTCTCGCCGTAGCCCGGGTCGCCACCCGACACCCGCGTGTGCAGGGTCTGCCCGGCCGCCTCGCCGACGAAGTCGACGGTGAACCACGACCGCGCCCGGCGGGCCTCGTCGGGCCCGTCGCCCTGCCTGATCCGATGGAGGAGGGCCTTCCGGACCGGCGACACCTGCGCGGCGACTCCGAGTGCCGCGACCGCGCCGGCTCCGCCCACGGCGTACCTCAGGGTCTTCGTGCCGGCGTAGTGGGAGTAGCGGAAGTCGGGTCCGTACGCCGGGAGGGCGGCGCCGCTGCGGGCGACGATCATCGGGTCGATCGTCGGGAGCGGGAGCAGCCAGCGGCCGAGCACGGCATCGTGATGCGGCTTGCCCGCCACGGCCCGCGACGTGCGGCCCTCGGGGCGCGGCTCGACCTTGCGGCGCTCGGCGTAGGCCGCCCTGCCCTGGCGGACGCGCGAGAGCACGGTCATCGCGGAGTGGAAGGTGCCGCCCGACGCCACCCCACTCGCACGGACCACGCCGCGCAGGGTGATCGGCACGTCGTCCGGGAGCTGCCGCACCGTGAAGTACGCCCCGAGGTCGTGGGGGATCGAGTCGAAGCCGCAGGCGTGCACCAGGCGCGCGCCGCTCCGCTGCGCGGTCGCGTGGTGCGCGACGTAGGTGCGGTCGACGAACTCCGGCTCCCCCGTGAGGTCGACGTAGTCGGTGCCGGCCTCCGCACAGGCCGCGACCAGCGGCTCGCCGTACTGCAGGTAGGGGCCGACCGTGGTGATCACGACGCGGGCCCGCCGGGCGACCTCTTTGACGGAGACGTCGTCGGAGACGTCGGCCGTCAGGAGCGACAGGTCGGCCAGGGTGGGGTCGACGTCGGCGAGGTGCTCGCGTACGGCGGCCAGCTTGGTCTCGTTGCGGCCGGCCAGTCCCCAGCGCAGGCCGGCCGGGGCGTGCCGGGCGAGGTACTCGGCGGTGAGCCGGCCGGTGAAGCCGGTGGCGCCGAACAGGACGAGATCGAGCTCGCGATCGTCGGTCATGCGCTCCATGCTCTCAACCGCCGCGTCGCCGAGGGAACCGGTCACCCGCCGGCCCCGTCCGATGACCCATGACCCGCCCGTTCGACCCAGCCCTGATGCGCCGCAGCATGGCCGCCGGCACCGTGCTGCTCGTCGCCGCCGGAGCCTTCGCGGCCGGCCTCGCCGTCGCCGCCGGACGCGACGACGGCGCGACGCGACCGCCGTACCGGCTCACCGCCGACGGGCTGGACGCCGGACAGTCGTGCGCGCAGGTGCGCAGCTGGTACGTCGAGCACGGCCTGGAGCAGGTGACGGCCTGGGGATGGCAGGGACCGATGTACCCGGCCTACGGCGGGGTCCCCCAGGCAGGCGCGGCCGAGGACTCGACGGTGAGAGCACCGGGCGCTCCGGGCGGATCGCTGGACACGCAGACGGGCAGCGCGACCGGCACCAACGTGCAGGAGGCGGGTGTCGACGAGCCCGACCTGGTGAAGGTGTCCGGCGACCTGCTCGTGCGGGTCGTCGACGGCACCCTGAAGACCGACGACGTCAGCGGCGCCGAGCCGCGACGCCTCGGCGTGGCCCCGCTGGGGCGCATGGGCGACCCGCAGCTCCTGCTCTCGGGGGACCGCGCGATCGTGATCGGCGCCGAGGTCGAGGACCCGGCCGCCGGTGCGTCCCGGTTCGCGCCGCCGCCACGGACCTGGGTGGCGACCTACGACCTCGGCGACCCGACCGACCCGACGCTGGTGAGCAACCGGCTGTACGACGGCTCGCTGGTCTCCGCCCGGCAGACGGGCTCGACCGTGCGCCTCGTGCTGAGCAGCGGGCTGCCGGCCCTCGACTTCGAGACCCCGTCGGGGCAGGTGTCGGAGAAAGAGGCGCTGGCACACAACCGTCAGGCCGTCCGCGAGTCGGCCGTCGGCGACTGGCTCCCCCGCGTCACGACGTACGACGGCTCCGGGGAGCACGCGCGCGACCTGGTCGGATGCGATCGCGTCGCCGTGCCCGAGACCTTCGCGGGACTCGGCACCCTCTCGGTGGTGGGTTTCGACCCGTCCGCCCCCGCTGCCGTCGACACCACCGCGGTCGCCACATCGTCGGCGATCGCCTATTCCTCGCCGGACCACCTCTACGTCGCGACCTCGCCATGGTCGACCCGGGGTTGGGCGGGCCCGGTGATGTCTGACAGCGGCGAGCCGTCCCGCGTCTACGGCTTCGACCTGGCCGGCACGTCGGCGACGTACGTCGGCATGGGCACCCTGCCCGGGACCGTGGCCGGGAGCTGGTCGATGGACGAGCACGACGGTGTCCTGCGCGTCGCCGTGGCCGCCGGTTCGATGACGATGCGGGCCGGGACCTCGCTGGTGATGCTCCGGCCCCAGTCGGGACGTCTGCTCGACATCGGTCATCTCGACGGCCTCGGGCCCGACCAGCAGCTGAAGGCGGTGCGGTGGTTCGATGACCTGGCCGTCCTCGTCACCTACCGGCAGACCGACCCCTTTTACGTCGTCGACGTCGCCGACCCCACGTCGCCTCGCGTCCTGGGGGACCTGCACCTGCCGGGATGGTCGTCGTACCTCCACCCGGTGGGGCCGCACCTGGTGCTCGGCCTGGGACAGACCGATCCGGCGACGATCCGCGTCGCGCCGCCCCAGACGCCCCCGACGAAGCCGTCCGTCACTCCGGACGGCGACGCCACCGCCGGGCCGGTCCCGGTCGATCCGGGGGTGATCGGGGAGCCGCTGATGGCCGACCAGCACGCGAAGGCGACGTTGTTCGACATCTCCGACCTCGCCCACCCGAAGGCGGCCGACACCGTCGACTACCCGCCGCTGACCGTGCCGATGGCGGCGACCCAGCCGCACCAGGTGACGTGGCTGCCCGAGCAGCACACGCTGCTGACCGTGGTCACCTCCGGTGCCGACGGACTGGCGTACGGCGGCTCCCGGACGTGGGTCTCGGTCCTCACCGTCGGCGCCGCGACGCTGCACAACCGGATGGTCCCGCTGGCGCCCGGCGTCGACGTGAACGCCGTGCGCACGGTGCCGGTCTCCGGCGGCAGGGTGGCGCTGGTGTCCGGCGACAGCGTGCGTCTGCTCACCGTGTGAGCTCCGGGAACGTGCCAGGGCTCATGACCGGGCTCATGACCGGGACTCGTGACCGGGTGAAGCCGCGGCCGCTCCCACGTAGGCTGCGAGCATGTGCCGCAACATCCGTCCGCTGAACAACTTCGAGCCGCCCGCCACCTCCCACGAGGTGCACGACGCCGCGTTGCAGTTCGTCCGCAAGGTCAGCGGGGCGACGCGTCCGTCGGCGACCAACCAGGCGGCGTTCGACCGGGCCGTCCAGGAGATCGCCCACATCACCCAGCACCTCCTCGACGACCTGGTGACGACGGCGCCGCCCAAGAACCGCGAGGTCGAGGCCGAGAAGCGCCGGGCCGCCGCCCGCGCGCGGTACGCCAGCTGATCCGGTGACGATCGAGGCGGCGGAGCTCGTGGTACCGGAGGCGCTCCGGCGCGGCCGCCTCGTCGTGCTCACCGGCGCCGGGTTGTCCACCGACTCCGGCATCCCCGACTACCGCGGACCGGGGTCGGTGGCGCGGCAGCCGATGACCTACCAGGAGTTCGTCGGCGGGCCGGAGGCGCGGCAGCGGTACTGGGCCCGCAGTCACCTCGGCTGGAGCCGCATGCGCGAAGCTGCGCCCAACGACGGTCACCGCGCCCTCGCGGCTCTCGACCCCGTGCTGCTGATCACCCAGAACGTCGACGGGCTTCAC
>Ga0070679_100004336_pt1 | contig 13104 bp, 10 predicted proteins | sample KBSC63BmetaG_FD_65652 | JGI IMG/M metagenome (GOLD analysis project Ga0070679, IMG submission 65652) | Corn rhizosphere microbial communities from Kellogg Biological Station, Michigan, USA - KBS C6-3B metaG | ecosystem: Host-associated > Plants > Roots > Rhizosphere | place: USA: Michigan... | reverse complement strand
GATCTCCGCGCGCGCGTCGGCGCCGCGGGCGTCCGACGAGACGATGCGCCCGGTGATGGTCAGCGGCTCGCCGGTGTGGATCGAGCCCAGGAAGCGGACCCGCAGCTCGGCGGTCAGCGGCAGCCTGTCCAGCAGTCCATAGACGGCCCACGCCATCGCCTCGTCGAGCAAGGTGGAGGTCACTCCGCCATGCAGGATGCTGCCGTAGCCGCCCAGCGCCGCGTCCGCCGTGTGCGTGCACACGACCTCGTCGCCGTTCCGCTCGAAGACCAGGCGCAGGCCACGCGCGTTGGCGGGGCCACAGGCAAAGCAGTCGTCGAAGCCGAAGCCGCGCGGGATCGGGGAACGCGGCGCGGTCAATAAACCTCGACCTCGTTCAGGGCCACCAGGGTGTTGGAACGGATACGAATGAACCGACCGCGCGTTCCCCGAGGCGCGCGGAAGATCCAGGGGCGCGAACTGCTGAAAGGCTGGCTTCGCGTGTCGGCCAGCTTGAACGTGACCCCGTCGGAGGAGGTCTCCAGCATCAGCGGCAGCCCCATGTCGAAGTCGGTGTCGCGGCGGTTGAAGACCTCCACGCGCGAGATCGGCAGGTTCGCTTGCAGATCGACCATCACCCATCCCGGGCCGGGGTTCGTCATGATGCCGTAGGCCGGTTCAATCACGCCGTTGGTGAGCCCGCTGTTGTCCGGCGGCGCGATGCTGGCTGGATGGCGGCTGCTGACGGTCACCGGCTTGCCCAGCGCCAGATCCGGTGAGCGCACGGCCCAGGCGATACCAAAGAGGATCAGCCCCACCAGGATCACGACACCAAGCAAGCGCGCGGCCCGCTTGCTCTTCAGTTCGGACGGCGTCCGCACGTCGACCAGCCGGCGCAGTCGCCGCATGGTCACCTGCACGGCGGCGCGCCGATCCAGCAAGGTTTGCGGCGGCAGGCGATCGAACGTGAGCGGCTCCGGTGCCTCCAGCGCGGCGCGCGCCACGTCCAGGTTCTTGGGGAGCGCGGGTAGGTGGCGGCGCTGGAAGAGATCGAGCAACACCTCCCAGGCAGAGGCTCCCGCGGGCAGGACGGCGCCAACGGACCGAAAGTCGGGATCGTGCGCCAGCGCGATGGAGGCGACCAGCAAAGGCAGCGCCTCGCGATACAGCAACATCGCCGCCACGGCCCCGCGCTCGTCGTTCAGCTGATCGGCGACGGCCGACCGATCGAGCGCCGCGGCGTAATACACCCGGATGAGCGCCTGGCGGTCGGCGTCCCGGGCGACGGCCTCCTTCAGCGCGTCGCTCAGCAAGAACCGATCACGCGCGCGCCGGGCGAGCGTCGAGAACGCGGAGGACCCCGAGGTGGCGGTGGACATGCGGCGGGCGGAAATTAACAAGTTCTTCCTGCGAAACACAACACGACCTGGCCGCGCGGGCTACGCTGCGCTGGCCATCACCGTCACCTCGTTCTTGTTGTGCTCCAGGTGCTTGATGCGGGCGCTGGACAGCGGCGCCGAGGCGAGAGCCTGCCGGACCTCGTCGAGGAACCGGTACCCGTCCCGCCCTTTGAACTTCACGGTCACGACCAGCTTGCGGCACAGGCGGCCGGTGACCCACCGCTCGATCAGCGCCAGCGCGCGCGGCGGTTCGCACACCACGTCGGACAGCAGCCAGTCCACGGGATGGGGGGGCTGGTAGGTGAACGCGTTGCCCTCGATCATCGTGAGCCGGGGATCGCGCAGCAGCTCGGGCGCCAGGGGCGAGCGATCGACCGCGATGACGCGGGCCCCGCGCTTCAGCGCGGTGAAGCTCCAGCCGCCCGGAGCGCCGCCCAGATCGACGCACACCTCGCCGGTGGACGGTTGATCTTCCATCCAGCAGAACGCCTCTTCCAGTTTGCGGTAGGCCCGAGAGGGGGGACGTCGATCGTCGGCGACCGGGGCGACGCCGCCCGGCCAGGCGCCCAGTTGCCAGCCGCCACGCGCGAGCGGTCGGGGAGGCGCGGCCGACGCGTATCCGCGCTCGCGATCCAGCAACAGCACCTGGACGACCAGCGCCAGCGTCCCGAACGCGCGCGCCGCCTGGTCGGGCGCCAGGTACGCGCGGCTGGCGCGCCGCCGGCGCTGGCGCAGCAGCGCCAGGGTCTCGGCGCCCACCAGCGCGGCGCGGCTGTGCAGGCGCGGGTCGGCGCCCGTCAGCGCGTAAGCGTGCAGCGTGAACGGTCCGCCGGCCTGATCCACCGCCTGCTCGACCTGCGCGTAGGCCCGCTCGGCCAGGGCGGCGACGCTGGCACCGGCCAGTGCGCCCGCCGCGGGGAGTTGCTGCCGCGCGAAGACCGGATCGCAGGGCGGTGACTCCGGCCCGGTCTCGAGCGCCCGCACCAAACCCGGCCACGCGGTGCCGGCCTGCGCCTGCCACGCCGGGGGCAGCTCGGCGATGAGCGCCGGCTCGAAGCCGGGTGTGGCCACCAGGATGCGGTGCCGTTCTTGGTCGCGTTCCGCGGCCCGCTCTCCGCGCGCCTCACTCACGGGAGTCCCGGGTCGAGTCGGCGTAAGCGGCCGACGTCATGAACGACACCAGCTCGCGCGCGCGGGGCGAGCGCAAGAAGGCCGCCCGGCGCGCCTGCTCCGGCAACAGCTCGTCCCCCTCGTGCCCTCGATAGAGCGCGCGCAACGCCGCCAGGGGGTTGCGGCAGGCAAGCAGCGCGAAGCGGTCGGACGCCAGCGCCGCGGCGGCGCGGAAGCCCTCCCAGCCTGCCAGCGCCTCCTCGGCCAGCAGCAGGTCTCCCGCGACGCGCGGGCGCGGGGCCGCGCCCACCAGCGCGGCCACGCGATCGGGGCTGGCCAGCTCGCCGGCCGCGGCGACCGCCAGCGGCAACTCGGGGGGCGCCCGGCCGGCCAGCGCCGCGGCGGCGCCGCGCAGCAGCGCCTCGACGTCGCTGGCCTCGCGCGAGGTGATCGCGTCGACGAGCGCCAGGCCAGCGCGCAGGCGATCCACGGCGCGCGCGGCCAGGAAGGTGAGCTCATCGTCCGGCAGGCCCAGCAAAGCGGGCGGTAGGGTGATGACGGCCGGGCGCGTGGCCAGCGCGGCCACGTCGCCGCCGGAGGGTTCGCCCACGGCCAGCTCCAGGGCTGGTGCGGACATGATCTTCGCCAGCGCCTGCCATCTTTCGCGGCGATCGCCGGAGATGGCCAGCTCGCCGCTGGTCGCCGGCCGTGTCGCGAGCGGTCCGAACCCCGCCAGTCCGTGCGCCAGCGCCGCCAGCGCGCGCCGCAGCGGGGCCGCGGTCCCGCCCACGCCGGGATGATCGTTTCCGCCCGCCAGGGCCATGCCGGCAGCGGTGACGGCGGGGCAGGGGCCGAGGGCCGCCAGGCGAGCGCTCACGCCTGCGCCCGCGTCCAGGAACGCGGCCAGCGCATACAGCGGACGCGCCAGCGCGGGCTCTTCGCGGCGATCCGCCAGCCAGCCCAGGGCCAGCGCGGCGCCGCCCGCGACGGCCGCGGCGTCTTCGTCCAGCAACGAGGCCAGCGCGCCCGTCAGGGCCCCGAGCGCCGCGCGCGCCTCGCTGCCGCCGGCGCCGGTGACGAGCTTGATGGCCGGCTCCAGGCTGGCGGGGGTTGCCGCGCCCAGGTTCTGGGCGGCCTCGGCCAGCGCTTGCGCCAGTGCGCGTGGGTGCTCGCGCGCGTCGTCCAGGCCCGCCGGCGTGACGGGCGCCGGCTCGTGTCCGGCGATCGCCGCGGCCAGGGCGGCACGCAGCCGCACCACCAGCGGGGCGCGGCCGAGCGCGCCCGTGCGTCCCAGCTCGCCGGCGACCTCGGCGGCCTCCGCGAAACGCCCGCGCCGCCAGAAACCGATCACCAGGCGCAGCGCCGTGGGGGCGAAACCCGGGGCCAGATCCGAGGCCTTCAAGAAAGTGTCGAAGGCGCGCGGCTCGTCGTTCAGCTTCTCCAGCAACAGCTCGCCCTGCTGGTGCAGCGCCTCAGCGCGCTTCGCCGGCTGCGGATGCAGGCGCGAGAGACGCTCGCACGCGGCCGCGGCCTCATCGAACCGCTGCAGGTGCAGCAGCGCTTCGATGAGCCGCTCCAGCGCGGCGATGCGCTCACCGTCCTGGGCCAGGATGAGCTCCTGGTAGTGGCGAACGGCGCCCCAGTCGCCGAGATCCGCGTACAGAACGCCCAGCCGCTCGCGCACCTGCAGCACGGTGTCCAGCGCGTCCAGCGGCATCAGGCGCAGCACCTCCTCCAGGCGCTGGGCGCCGGTCGTTCGATCACCGCGCCGGATGGCCAGCTCGGCCAGCGCCTGGCGCGCCTCGACGTGGCGAGGATCGAGGAGCGCCAATTCGCGGAAGCAGGCCTCGGCCTCGGCGGCGTCGCCCGCGTCACGCGCCAGCGTCGCGCGGCGGTACAGCAGCGTCTCGCGCGCGACGGCGCTACCAGCGTCCGGCGCGCCATCGAGCTTGGCGTACAGGTCCCGCGCCATCGGCCAGTCGTGGGCCCGGAACGCCAGCTCAGCGCGGGCCGCCAGCGCAGGCGTCGCCTGCGGCGACAGGCGCAAGGCCTCGTCCAGGTCGGCGGCGGCGGCGCGATCATTTCCGCGCGACACCAGCAGGCGGGCGTGCGCGATCAGGAATTCGGCCCGCTGATCGAGCCGGTCATTTCCTGGGCCTGGCCCTGGCCCTCGAACGGTGACGTGCATGCCCCGCCAGTAAGCCTCCTCGGCGTGCTCCAGATCGCCGCTCGCCTCGGCCACGCGGGCGAAGCTGGCGTAGGCGGCGCGCCGCCGCTCGGGCGACAGCTGGTCGAAGCCGCGCAGCAACTCGGTCACGGCGGCGCTGCGGGCCCGGGGGTCCTGCTTCGTGGTGTAGAGACTTTGGGTGCGGCTGGTGATGTCTCCCGGTTCGCCGGCTTCGATGGGGCGCGGGACCGCTGAAGATGCCGCGCGCAGCCGCGCCTGCCGGTCCGAGAGTGACCGGGCGCGGGCCAGGTCGCCCGCCGCCACCGCGCGCGTGATCAGCTCGGCCAGCGCCCGCGCGGCCTCCACCGTATCCCCCCGGCTTTCGGCGAGGCCCGCGCGCGACTCCAGGTCGGATTCGTCGTTGCTGTCCAGCGGGACCTGGGCCGGTGTCACCGGCGCCAGCGCGTGCCGGCCGCCGGCGGGCGTGCTCGGCCTCCGTGTCGCGTCTTCTTTCGCCGAGAGTCTGGGCGCGCCGTCCTTGACGGTCGCGGCGGCTTCGGTCGCCAGGCGCGCGTCCTCGCTTTCGCCGCGCGCGATCGCCAGGGCGGACGCGCGGGTGAAGCAGGCCGCGGCGGTGTCCCGCTCGCCCGCCTGCCACGCCGCCAGCGCCGCGTACAGCCAGCCCGGCACCCACTCGGGCCATGCCCGGGTCAGCGCGCGCGCGCCGGCGTCCAGCGCGGCGCCCGACGGCGCGGCCAGCGCTACCAGGCGGGTCTGGGCGGCCCGTGAGGCCGGACGCTCCGCCAGGTGGGCCCGGTAGGCCTCTTCGGCGGCGCGCACGTCGCCCGCGAACAGGGCTTGCTCCGCCGCCGCCAGTGGGGCCGGCAAACGTTCGCCCTCGAGCCGGGACCAACATCCGGGGGCGGCGGTCAGGTCCCCGACGGACGTCACGTCGGCGCCGTCGCCTCCAAACCGCAGCCGCCACGATCCATCGTCGTCGGGGACGGCGCTCGTCCGGAGGGCCGCCGCGCCCAGAGCGGGGAGCCGCCATCCGCGCAGCACCAGGGCCGGCACCAGCGCCAGATCCAGGGGCGCCAGCTCCAGGCCGCCGTCGCGGCTGACCAGCCGGGGCGACGGGCCGCCACCGCCGTCGACGATCGCGCGCGCCAGGGCGGTGCCGACCAGCGGAGCGGGCAGGGGAAGCGGGCCGTACAGCCTCACGTCGCCCAGGAAGAGCCCCAGCTGCCGCTCGCCCGGCAAGGGCGGGTCCACCGCCACACGGATCGTGAACGGGGCCTCGCGGTGTCCGATCGCCAGGCGTCCGCCGATCCAGGGCGCGCCCGCGCCGGACCAGACCCGCAGCGCGGAGAACCCGCTGCCGGGGGAGACGCAGCCGCGCAGCGCCGCCTGCAGGCGCGCGGGATCCGTGGCCAAGATCGCAGTGCGCAGCGCCAGCCGGCGCGTCTTCAGCCGCTCGACGCCGTCGCCCCGCTGCCCGCTGGTCAAACGCGCCGGGACGTCCAGCTCCAGCGCCTCCAGGCGCACCCACGGACCCGCGCCCTGCGGTTGCGTCCGGTCGAGCGACAGCCGGCGTCCGGAGTCGCCGAGCGTCAGCGCGAGCGCCGACGGGACGGCATCACTCAACCCCATCGCAGGCGCCCCATGGCAGCGGGAATGTTAACCCACGTCCCGGCGGACCGGGCCGGGGACGGGCTCGAGGCCGTACAGGCGGCGGCCGCGCCGGCCGCCGAAGAAGCCGATCAGCACCAGGGCCCACGCCACGCCGACGACCGACACCATGATCGGCTGGCCGACCATCGCCGTCCGCACCGCCTGCGCCAGCTCGGCGCTGGGCAGATCGGCGCCCCGGCCGGCGCTCTGAAGCGCGGCGGCCATCAACGCGGCGGCGTGGTCGGCGTAGTCACGCATCAACGACAGGTTCAGGGGCAGGCAGCCGAGCAAGTAGACGATCACCAGGCCGGCGGTCAGCAGCGCCAGCCGTCGGCCGTGACGGTCGCCGGCCATCACGGCGGCCGTCGCATACAGGCCGAACAGCGCCAGCGCCACCTCGACCACCGCTTCGATCCGGACGGCCGTGCGATGCCGGCGCAAGGTGGCCGACTGCGCGGCCGCCAGCTTCACCCCCAGCTGCGGGTCCAGGGTCGCCAGGCCCGTTCCATCCAGCGCGCCGGCATCGGGCGTCTTCGCCGGCAGCACCACCCCCGGGTCGCTCAGCTTCAGCAGACCCGACACCAGCGACGAGCCGCTCGCCAGGAGCATCATCGCCCCCAGGATGGTGACCCAGGTGGGGCGTGTGGCGGGCGGCTGGGCGCGCACGTTCGCTCGACGACGACCGACTACGAACAACTAGGACGGCGAGCGGTGCTGCGCGTCCTGCTCGCCGACGCAGGGCTCGTACTGGATGGCCGGCAGGTTGTCGTCGTACTTCAAGACGCTGCGGTTGACGGTGATGTGACCGGCGGCCTTCTCTTCCTGACAGCGGGCCTTCACCCAGTTCGTCATCACCTCGTTCCACTTCACCAGCTCGGCGTCGCGCTGCAGGTCGGCCTTCTTCGTCTCCAGCTCCTTCGGGTCGGGATCCTTGCGCTCTTTCAGTCGCACCACCACGAAGCTGCCCGCCACCTCGACCGGACCGGCCAGCGGCGCGCCGGGCTTCAGGTCGAACGCGGCCTTCGCCAGCTCGGGGGAATCGCCGATCTGCTCGACGATCGAACCGCGCCGCGAGAACAGGCCCGTCTCCTCGGCGCGCGCGTCGATGGCGGGCGCGGCCGGCTTCGCCGACTTGGCGGCAGGCTTGCCACTGTCGCCGGTCTTCTCGGCCGACTCCGTGGCCGGCCCCGGGAACAGCTGCTTCAGCGTCTTGTCGGGCGAGCCCTTGGCCAGCGCCAGCGCCTGCTCGGCCCGCTGCTTGGCGATGGCGACCGCCTTGTCCTGACGCAGGCGCTCCTCGGCCAGATCCCCCTTCACGGCGTCGAACGTCAGCGTCCCCTTGCGCGTCCCGGACAGAAGGTAGAGGGCCAGGTTGTCACCCTTCTTGTAGGGGCCCACCACGACGCCCGGCTTCGCCGACATCACCGCCGCGTCGTCGGTCTCGGACAGGCCCAGCGTGCCCTTGCGCTTCCAGCCCAGGTCGCCGCCCTTGCTGCGGCCTTCCTCGTCGTCCGACAGCTCGCGGGCCAGCTTCCCGAAAGACTCGCCCGTGTTGACGCGGCCGATGATGACGTCGGCGCGCTTGCGGGTGTTCCCCTCGTCGAGCGGCGTCTCGGGGTGCAGCACCAGCTCGCGCAGCCGCGCCTCCTGCGGCACGTCGGCGTAGATGGCCTTGCGCTGATCGAACGTCTCCTTCAGCTTCGCCTCGTTTGCCTTGATGTACGACGCGATCTCGTCGGCGGTCGGCTCGGCCTCGCCCTCGTACTTGCGCGAAGGAAAGCGCACGTACTCCAGGTTCACCTGGCGGTTCTTCGCCTCGAACGCGGTCTTGATCTCCTCGGGAGACACCCGCACCGAGGCGCGCATGAAGTCGCGCACCTCGGAGGCCAGCAGCTCGCGGCGCTGCTGCTGGATGAAGCGCTCGGGCGACAGCCCCAGATCGTACAGCGCGAAGTTCTTGAACTGATCGTAGTTGAACACGCCATCCTTCTGGATGCGCGGCACCGAGCGCGGGATGCCCAGGCCCACGATCTTCGCCTCGACCAGCATCTTGTTGACGTCTTCTTCGCCCACGTCGAAGCCCAGCCGCTCCGCCTCGTTGGCCAGCAGTTCGCGCTCGATCAGCCGGTCCATCACCGCCTCCTTGAAGCGGCGCAGGCGCAGGAACTGCGCGGGCTGGTTGCCGCCCCCCATCAGGCGGAAGGCGTAGGTGTACGCCTGGGTCGACACCGTCTCGCCCCCCACGCGCGCGGCCGATTCGTCACCACCCATCCCGCCATCGCATCCGCCGCCCCGCGACTGCGGGCCGAAGCTGATGATGAAGACGGCGATGATGATGCCGAACAGCGTATAGATGAGCAGCGATTGCGAAGATTTACGCATCTGCTCGAGCATGAAATTGGCCTCCGGATGAACGTTTCTACGGGTTGAAAAAGACTGCGCGGACTGAAGTGGGCGCGGAATCTACCACCTCGGCCTCGATCCGCGAAGGCGCGCGCGCAGATGTTCGAAAGCTGGCGCCCTGCTACTCGACCCAGATGACGCCCGCCATGAAGTGACCGTCGTCCGCGGCGCCGTGCACCTCGCAGTAGTAGGCATAGAAGCCCGGCGTGGGGAAGGTGAACGTCGCCATGCTGCCGGTCAGGGTCTGGTTGATCGGGCTGGGCAGGGTTCCCCGCTGGGAGTGGTTCAAGGGGTGCAGCACGAACGTGTCGGCCGAGGTCATGGGGACGAACGTGACCTGTTCTCCGGCGGCGATCTTCAGACACTGCGGGGCGTAGATCAGGTTTGGCCCGCCGTAGGCGATGGTGTTGCCCGTCGTGTAGACGTCGGCGGTGTTGCACGGCAGCAGGGGCATGAAGGGCAGGGAGGGCACGGCGCCACCGGCCCCCGTGTCGCCGGCAGCGCCGCCGGTCGCCGCCGCACCGGCCTGTCCTCCCGCGCCGCCGCCTAGTCCGGAGCCGGCGCCGCCGCCCGCTCCCGTGTTCTTCGAATCCGCGTCGCACCCCGCGGGAGCGAGGGCGCCAGCCGCCAGAAACAGAATCGAAAGCACCAACCCGGTTCCAACCGCGCGAGTCATTTCACGACCTCCATGTACGGGGCGATGAGGGGGCAAGGTAGGAGAATGAGCGCGACAATAACCCAGCAATTACCCATTACGAAGGTCGCGAGTCGCACCCCGTTGTGGTAGAAGCGCCAGGCCCCGCTCAGCATCACAACTCCCGAAAATCTCTCGACCTTTCGACAAAAACGCATGCTTCTCGACTGGGTCTATGGACTCTTCTCGAACGATCTCGCCATCGACCTGGGGACGGCGAACACGCTGACTTTCGTCCGCGGCAAGGGGATCGTGTCGAACGAGCCCTCCGTGGTGGCGGTGCAACGCGCTGGTAACGGGACGAAGAAGGTCCTGGCGGTCGGCAAGGAGGCCAAGGAGATGCTGGGGCGGACGCCCGGCAACATCGTGGCGGTGCGGCCCATGAAGGACGGCGTGATCGCCGACTTCGAGGTCACCGAGGCGATGCTCCGGTACTTCATCACGCGGGTTCACAACCGGCGCACGCTGGTGAAGCCGCGCATCATCATCGGCGTCCCCTCGGGCATCACCGAGGTCGAGAAGCGCGCCGTGCGGGACTCGGCGCTGGCCGCGGGCGCGCGGGAGGTCTACCTGATCGAGGAGCCGATGGCGGCGGCCATCGGGGCGGGGCTGCCGGTCACCGAGCCGAGCGGGAACATGATCGTCGACATCGGCGGCGGCACCACCGAGGTGGCGGTCATCTCGATGGCCGGCATCGTGGTCTCGAAGTCGATTCGCGTGGCGGGCGACAAGCTGGACGAGGCGATCGTCGCCTTCATCAAACGCAAGTACAACCTGCTGGTGGGCGAGCGCACCGCCGAGATCATCAAGAAGCAGATCGGAAACGCTTACGCCGTCGACGAAGTGTCGACCATGGAGATCAAGGGACGCGATCTGGTGGCCGGGATCCCGAAGACGCTGGTGGTCAACAGCGACGAGGTCCGCGAGGCCCTGTCCGAGCCCGTGAATCAGATCGTCGACGCCGTCCGGTCGGTGCTGGAGCGGACACCGCCCGAGCTGGCGGCGGACATCGTCGATCGTGGAATCGTGTTGACGGGGGGCGGATCGCAGCTCAAGAACCTCGACGTGTTGCTTCGCGAGGAGACCGGGCTGCCCGTGATGGTTTCGGACACGCCCGAGTGCGCCGTGGTGCTCGGCACGGGCCGCGCTCTCGACGAGCTGAACTTGCTCCGCGAAGTCGCGTTGCAGTGAGTGTTGTTTTTGTGAGTTTATTGCCGTGATTTTGCCGAACGGCAAACGTCTACGCGAAGGCGCCGTGGTGGCGGTGACGCTGCTGCTGTCCCTGATCGCGCTGCGCATGAGCGCCAAGGATCCCGGCGAGCTGTCGACGCTGGATCGCGGGATCCTGGGCGTGGTGGCGCCTGCGCAGGCGGCGATGTCGACGGTGGCGCGCGCCATCGCGAACGTCGCCGGCCGTTACGCCGAGCTCACGCACGTGCGGACCGAGAACGATCGGCTGCGCAGCGAGAACAGCCGTCTGCGCGCCGAGCTGATGGAGACGAAGCGGGTGGCCGCGGAGAGCGGACGCTACCAGCGCCTGCTGGGTCTGCGCGACACCACACCGGCCGAGACGCTGGCGGCGCGCGTGATCAGCATCGACGCGTCGCCGTACTTCCGCGTGGCGCGGGTCGAGATCGATCGCGGCGAGGGGCTGGTGAAGAAGGGCATGCCCGTGCTGACGCCGGAGGGGGTGGTGGGGCGCATCAACCACGTGGCGGGCGGAAGCTCGGACATCCTGCTGGCGGTCGATCCCCGGTCGTCGATCGACGTCTTCATCCCGCGCACGGGCGGCCGGGGCGTCTTGCGCGGCAAGGCAGGAGAGAACGGGTACCACTCGACCATCGAGTACCTCGTTCGAGGCGAGCAAGCCCGCGAAGGCGACCTGGTGGTGACGAGCGGCCTGGGCGGCACGTTCCCGCGCGATCTGGCGGTGGGCAAGGTGTCGCATGTCACCCCCAACCCTTCGGGGCTGTACCAGGAGGTCGAGGTGGCGCCCGACGTCGACTTCGCGCGGCTGTCCGAGGTGCTGGTGGTGGTGGCGCCGCCGCCCACGGCCGACCCCGACGCCGGCTCGCCCGCGCGGCGGCCTCCGCCGCTTCCCGGGCACGGACCCTCGGTGTATCGGTGATGTCAACCTCTACAGGGTTGCCGAGCCCTCACGCGTTACGATGAGACCTTCTGCATGCGGTCGTTACTGACACTTCTGGTCGCCTATATCCTGCTGGTGCTGCAGTCGACGGTGCTCGAGCTGGCGCCGGTGCGCATGGCCGCGCCCAGCCTGGGATTGCTGGTGGTGCTGTACGTGGGCGTTTCCAGCAAGTGGGCCATCTCGTCGGCGTCGATCGTGGCGCTGTGCACCGGCTATCTGCTGGACCTGGTGTCCGGCGCGCCGCAGGGCGTGCACGCGCTGGTGTTCATCCTGATCTGCATCTTCGCGCGCGCGCTGTCGACGCGGGTGGCGGTGCAGGGCATCGTGCTGTCCGCCGCCGTGTCGTTCGTGGCCAGCCTGCTGGCGTCGGTGCTGGTCATCATCGTGCGGGCGCGGGTCGCGCCCGAGGGGGGCTACGGCGGACTGCGGGACGCGCCGCTGGAGGCGTTGCTGACCGGAATCGCCGGTCCCTTCGTCATGGGGCTGTTGCGCCGCATCGACGGCAAGGTGGAAGCCACGCGGGCGCGCGTGGGTCTCGGGCGCGGGGCCCGCTCGCGCACCATCGGGCGAGCGCAGTCGCCATGGAGATAACGGGACAGGACGCAGAGCTCCCCGAGATCCGCCGCCGGGCCCGGGTCTTCGCCCTGTTCGCGGTGGTGATCTTCGTGGTGATCGCCTGCCGGCTTTTTTACCTGCAGGTGATCGAGGGAGACGCGTTCTACAAGCTGACGTCCGACAGCATCATCCGGACCATCGTCAAGCCGGCGGTGCGGGGCGAGATCCGTGACCGCAAGGGCAAGGTGCTGGCCCGGATGCGGCCCGCGGCGAACGTCTCGGTGTTGCCGCGCGAGGTGACGCCCGACTCGTTCGACAAGCTGCGCACCGCGCTGGCGCTGGGGCCCGAGGACGCGGCCGATCTGTGGGACAAGATCCAGACCGAGCGGGCGTCCCCCACGCGCGATCGCGAGCACCCCCTGGTCGTGCAGGAGGACATCTCGCGCGCCGCCCAGGCCGTTCTGGAGGAGGCGGGGCAGGATCTGCCCGGCGTGAAGCTGGAGCACACGATCAGGCGCGACTACCCCTACGGCCCCATCGCGTCGCACGTGCTGGGATACATGAACGAGATCTCGTCCGACGAGCTGCGGGCGAAGAAGCAGGAGAACTACCGGCCGGGCGATCTGGTGGGCCGCGTCGGCATCGAGCGCCAGCTCGAGGGCTACCTGCGCGGGCGCACCGGCTTCCAGAAGGTGGTGGTGGATCGGCGCGGCGTGCCCAAGACGAACATCCGCGATCTGGTCGAGGGGGCCATCAAGCAGGATCCCATCCCGGGCAACAACGTCTTCCTGACGCTGGACATGGATCTGCAGAAGATGGCCGAGCGGGCGATGCGCAACGCGAACGCGGGCGCGACGGTCGTCGTGGACGTGGACACCGGGCGCATCCTGGCCGCCGTCTCGAAGCCGGACTTCGATCCCAACGAGATGTCCGGGCACCTGTCCAGCGAGGCGCAGGCGCGCATCCTGGCGGACCG
>Ga0070679_100004334_pt1 | contig 13106 bp, 10 predicted proteins | sample KBSC63BmetaG_FD_65652 | JGI IMG/M metagenome (GOLD analysis project Ga0070679, IMG submission 65652) | Corn rhizosphere microbial communities from Kellogg Biological Station, Michigan, USA - KBS C6-3B metaG | ecosystem: Host-associated > Plants > Roots > Rhizosphere | place: USA: Michigan... | reverse complement strand
GACGACGTCGACGCCGGCCGCCCCAACGCCTGCAACCTCTGCCATCTCGATCGCACGCTCGCCTGGACCGCCGGCAACCTCGCGCGCTGGTACGGCACGCCCGCGCCACCGCTCGACGCCGACGAGCGCCACGTCCCCGCCGGCGCGCTCGACGTGGCGCGCGGCGAGGCCGGCGTGCGCGCGATCGTGGCGTGGCACATGGGCTGGCCCGCGGCGCAGCGGGCGTCGGCGGGCGGCGCGTGGATGGCACCCTATCTCGTCGAGCTCCTCGACGACGACTACTCGGCGATCCGCTACGCCGCGATCCGCTCCTTGCGCACGCTGCCGGGCTTTTCCGATCTGCCCTACGACTACGTCGGCAGCGAGGAGTCGCGCTGGGCCGCGCAGCGTGCCGCGCGCGCGCGCCTGACGCCGGCGGCGACCCGGGGCTTCTCGGGCGGCGAGTTCGAGCGGCTCGCCGCGCAGCGCGACGAGACCGATCAGATGTTCCTCGCCGAATGAGCGATCGCCGCGCCCAGCTGCTCCATCTGCGCGTCGGCGCCGCCGCGCTCTTCGGCTTCGCGCTCCTCGGCGTCGTGCTCGAGTCGCTGCACGCGTGGAAGGCGGCGTGGTACCTCGGCGTCGCCGGCGAGACACGCCGCCTCTTGTTCACGCTCGCGCACGCGCACGGCGTCGGGCTCGGCCTGGTCAACCTCGCGCTCGCCGCGGCGCTCCCGCATCTGCCCGCGCCGCTGCCGCGCGCCGCGTCGACGTCGATCGTCATCGGCACCCTGCTCGTCCCTTGCGGCTTTCTCCTCGGCGGCCTCTACGCCCACGGCGGCGACCCCGGCATGGGCGCGCTGCTGGTGCCGCCGGGCGCGCTCTTCGTGCTCGTCGGCCTCGCGCTCGTGCTGCGCGCCAGCCTCGGGCGGGAGCGCGGCTCGTGACGAGGGGAACTTTCGGCGCGCCCCTCCGTTTACTGGATGTGGGCCGATCCCAGAGCGCTCGCGTGGCCGACGATCCCCGCGATCTCGACGACCTGACGCTCGCGCGCGCGATGCGCGGCGATCGCCAGGCCTTCCGCGCGCTCGTCGAGCGCTACGAGCGGCCGGTGTTCGCGCTGCTCGGCCGCATGTTGTTCCGCTCGGGCCGCGAGTCGCTCGTCGAGGATCTGGCGCAAGAGACCTTCGTGCGCATCTTCCGCTTCCTGCCCGACTTCGGCAGCGACGGCCGCACCAACCTGTCGGCGTGGATCCTCACGATCGCGGCGCGCCTGGCCATCGACGAGCTGCGCCGCCGTCCGCCGCGCGCCGAGCCGCTCGAGGTCGCGCTCGCCGTCGCCGCCGAGTGTGCCGCCGACGAGCGCAGCGATCGCCGCCGCGTGGCCGACGCCATCGAGCGCGCCGTCGCCGAGCTGACGCCGGAGTATCGCGCGGTGTTCCTGCTGCGCGAGGTCCACGACATGGACTACGAGTCGATCGCCGAGGCGCTGCGCCTCGATCTCGGCACCGTCAAGTCGCGCCTGTCGCGCGCCCGCGCGGCGCTCCGGCGCGCGCTGCAAGGAACCTACGATGAACGATGAGGATTGGAAGAAGAAGCTGTTCGACGGCTGGGCGGCGCCCGAGCCGCCGCGCGGCTTTGCCGATCGCGTGCTCGCCGCCTGCGACGCGCCGGTCCGGCTCGCGCCGCATCTGTCCATCGTCCGCGAGCCGCCGCCGCGGCGCGAATTGCGCGGCGGCCTCGTCGTCGCCGTCGCGGTCGCCGCGGCCATCGTGCTCGTCCCGCTCGCGCTCCTCGGCCGCGCGTCGTCCACGCCGCCCGCCGCCGCCGCCGTCGTCACCGTCGGCGACTCCGCCGATCTCGGCTCCCCCTTAGACTAAATCGCGCGATCCCAGGCGCCGTGCCGCCGACGGCGCCGACGCCGGCACGCCGTTCTTAGATGACGCCGCCGGCAAGGCCCGTCGGGGGACTGACGGTGATCGCGCGCGCACGATCGACGCCCGCGTCGGTGCCGAAGAGCGCCTCCAGGCCCGCGCCATCGCCGACGACGACGTCGGCGCGGCCGTCGCCGTCGAGATCGCCGGCGCCGCAAGCGTGGCGTGGGTTCACGCCCTGGCCGGCCGCCGCGGCCGCCGCGCCGCTCGCGGCGATGCCGCCCGCGCCGCCGCGAAAGATCACCACCGTGCTCGTCGACGTGACCAGCACGTCGGCGAAGCCGTCGCCGTCGACGTCGCCGGCCGGCTCGACCTCGCTGGCGAAGCCGGGCGCCCCGTCGGTGAGGAGGTCCACCGCGGTCGGCACGCTGACGCCGTTCGGCCCGCCACGATAGAGATGCGCCGTCGGCGCCAGCTTGGTCGTCGACACCGCGGGCGCCGCGACCACGAAGTCGGGATAGCCGTCGCCGTCGACGTCACCGACGCCGGCCACCGACGCGCCGAACTGCAGCCCGCTCGCGTCGGGGCTGATGATCGTGAGCTGCCGCGCGTTCGAGATGCCGTCGGGCCCGCCGCGATACACGTGCGCGCGCCCGCTGGCGGCGCTGGCGTCGATCTCGGTGGCGACCAGATCGGCGAAGCCGTCGCCGTCGAGATCGCCGACGCCGGCGAGCGAGTAGCCGAGGCGCGACGGCTTGTAGTCGGGCGAGTCGATCCGCGCCGCCGTCGACGGCAGCCCGCCGGGGCCGCCGCGATAGATGTACAGGCCACCGCCGAAGTCTTCGCCGGTGCGCGCAATCGCCAGGTCGGCGTAGCCGTCGCCGTCGAGATCGCCGGCCGCGGCCAGCCGGCAGCCGAAGCCGGTGGCGCCGTCGGGCGCGCTCAGCGCCTGCGTGCGGCCGAGGCCACCCGGCCCGCCGTAGTAGATGTGCACGTTGCCGCCCGACGATCCGCACTCGCCGACGGCGAGCTCGCCGTAGCCGTCGCCGTCGAGATCGCCGGCCGCGGCGATGACGTACCCGAACTTGGCGCCGGGGGCGTCGGGGTTGGGCAACATCGTCGGCGCGCCGGGAAGGCCGGCGGCGCCGCCCGGCCACACGGCGACGCCCGACGACACGCCGGCAGCGACGTCGGGCACGCCGTCGCCGTCGACGTCGAGCGTGGCGCCCCAGCTCGTGTCGGCGGGCGCGTTGCGATGGCCGACGAACATCTCCCAGGTCGCGCTCGTGGCCGTGCCGGCGCGCACGCGCCAGAAGACCACGCCCGCCGGCAGGTCGACGTCGGGCGTGGCGGCGGCGCCGCTGCCGTCGACGGTGGCGCTGTCGATGCTCAGCATGCACGCGCGATCGGCGCACAGGTCGACCGTCGCCGCGCCGACGACGCCGCTCATGTCCCAGCGCAGGCGCGGCCGATGCGAGCCCACCGTCGTCGTCGACGATGGCGCCACCAGGCGCGGCGCGATCGCTCCCGGCGTGCCGCCGCCGGCGCCGCCGCTGCCGCCGCCGCCCAGGCCGCCCGAGCCGCCGTGGCCACCGCCAGTACCGCCGCCGCCGTTGCCGTCGCCGCCGCCGCCGCCGTTGCCCGCGGGATACATGACGCTGCCGTCGATGGGCAGACCGCCGGCCGCGCAGCCGATGCCGGCCACGACGAGGAGCATGGAGATCGATAGCCGGCCCATATACAATCGGTGAATGTCCTTTACCGACATTTTCCTTCTGCTGATCTTCACGGTGCTGTGCGGGATTCTGCTCGCGCTGTGGCGGATTCGCGAGCAGCTCGAGCATATCGCCGGCGGCGAAACCGCGCTCGGCGCCAAGGCTGCGGACCCGGCGAAGCGCCCGCCCGCCGCCTGACACCCCACCCTGCGGTGTCCGAACCCCCGTGGATCTACGGAGATCCCCGCGGACATGGCAATATGATCGCGCAGTTACAAAGGAGGCCAGCAGCGGCATGGGCTTCGCACAAACGCCCCGCATGACCCGAGGGATCCTCATCATCGCCGCGCTCGCGGCCGTCGCCTGCAACCGTTCGAACGCGGCCGCGCCCGCCGCCAAGGCCGCCTCGGCAGCCGCGGCCCCGGCCGCCGCCGCCGCGCCGCTCGGCAAGGGCGACCTCGAGATCGTGGTCAACGGCAAGCCCGCCGTCGCCTGGCGCGCGTCCCAGATCGCGGCCGCCGGCGCCGTCGCCGTCAACAACCAGAACGGCGAAGAGCGCGACGTCTGGCCGCTCAAGAAGCTGACCCAGGCGCTCGTCGGCAACGGCGCGCGCGTCGTCGCCGTCGCCACCGCGGGCGAGCGCGTGCCCATCGACGAGAAGGCGTGGAACGATCCCGGCCGCTCGCTGGTGCTGCGCCTGAACCACCACGGCGAGTACAAGGCGATGTGGGTCGACGGCAGCGGCAACGCGGACGAGGCGTTCTTGAAGGGCGTGCGCCGCGTCGAAGTCGTGCAGTAGCCTCGCGCCCGGCGCTACCATCGCAGCGTGCGCTGCGCCTTCAAGCCCGACGGCACCGACCCCGAGCGCGCCCGCGACGCCAAGAAGAGCGGCGCCGGCGGCGGCGCGCGGGCGTACTGGTGTGCCGCGTGCGACACCCACGTCGCCGACGAGGACGCGGCCATCGACGTCGGCGGCGCGCACCGCCACCGCTTCGTCAACCCCGCCGGTGTGGAGTTCGAGATCGGCTGCTTCCGCGACGCGCGCTGCCGCGTCGCAGGCGCGCCGACGCTGGAGGCGACCTGGTTCGCCGGCTTCGCCTGGTCGTTCGCGCTCTGCGCCAACTGCGGCGCGCACCTCGGCTGGCGCTACGACGGCGACGGCGCCGCCTTCCTCGGCTTGATCCTCGCGCGCCTGGTCGGCCCGATATAGGATGAGCGCCGTGTTGGGCGACGATACGCTGTCCGTGGAGTCCGAGCCGAGCTGCGACGCGCGCGCCACCCCGTTCCTCTTCGTCGCCTTCGAGTCGTCGCGGCCGCTCGCCGGCTCGGCGCGGCACTCGCTTCACGGCGTCGACGAAGTCGCCATCGGGCGCGGCGACGAGCGGGTCGAGCGCGACGCGGGCCGGCTGCGCCTCCAGTTTCCCGACGCGCGCCTGTCCGGCGAGCACGCCACGCTCACGCGCCGCGGCGACGCCTTCACGCTCAAAGATCTCGACTCGAAGAACGGCTCGCACGTCAACGGCGCGCCGCAGAGCGAGGTCGTGCTGCGCGACGGCGATCTGGTGCAGCTCGGCAGCACCTTCTTCGTGTTCCGCTCGATCCGCGCCCCCGCCGGCCACGAGCTCGACGTGCGTGAAGACGGCAAGGCGCCGCGAGCCGCCGGGCTGGCCACGGTGCTGCCCGGGCTCGCCGTCGAGCACGCGCGCTTCGCCCAGGTGTGCACCTCGACGCTGCCCATCGTCGTCGTCGGCGAGACCGGCACCGGCAAGGAGCTGGCGGCGCGCGCCGCGCATCAGCTCTCGGGGCGCAAGCGCGCCTTCGTCGCCGTCAACTGCGGCGCGCTGCCGCCGGCGCTGCTCGAGGCCGAGCTCTTCGGGCACAAGCGCGGCTCCTTCTCCGGCGCCACCGAAGATCGCGCCGGTCTGTTGCGCGCCTCCGACGGCGGCACGCTGTTCCTCGACGAGATCGTCGAGCTGCCGCTGGCCGGGCAGGCGGCGCTCCTGCGCGCGCTGCAGGAGCGCGAGGTACGCCCGGTCGGCGACGTCCGCTCCACGCCGGTCGATCTGCGCGTCGTCTGCGCCGCCCAGGGCGGCCTCGAAGCCGCGGTCGCCGCCGGCCGTTTTCGCGCCGACCTGAGCGCGCGCCTGAGCGGTTACGTCCTGCACCTGCCGGCGCTGCGCGAGCGGCGCGAGGATCTCGGCCTTCTGACCGCGACGCTCCTCCGCCGCCTCGCTGCGGATCGCGCCGACCGCATCCGCTTCGCCGGCGCCGCCGCGCGCCGGCTGCTCGTCGATCCGTGGCCGATGAACATCCGCGCGCTCGAGAAGTGCCTGGCCGCCGCGCTGGTCATCGCCGGCGACACGATCGAGCCGGCGCACCTGACCTTCTCCAGCGTGCTCGGCACGCCGGTGCCGGCGCCCCCCGCCACGCCCGAGCCGGTGCGGCGTCCGCTCACGGACGAGGACGAGCGGCGGCGCGAGCAGCTCATTCAGTTGATGGAAGCGCACCGCGGCAACATCAGCGCCGTCGCGCGCGAGCTCGGCAAGGATCGCGCGCAGATCCGCCGCTGGCTGCGCCGTTTCAACTTGCAGTAGGCGCCAATGTCGCTGGGTGTGTAGTCCGCACGCGTGGCGACTGTAAACCCGGGCTGACCGTCACCGCTGCGGCAGATAGCCGCACTTATGGAAGCGTTTCTCGAAACGGTTGTGAGGCCTCCCACGCAATACACATCGTCGTGCGTGGCGCACAACCTGCACACCGTCCGTCTCGTGGTCTCGGTTCATACGCACGACTTCGAAGCCTTCGGGCCCGACCCGAATTATCCCACCGTCGCGCTGCTCGGCGACGTCGCGCTCGACGGGCCGAGCGCCACCGCGCTCGCGGAGCTGAGCGTTCACTACGTCGCCGATCTGGTCGCGCTCGAGGAGCTCGCCGCGCGGCGGCCGCTCGACTGCGTCATCGCCGGCTGGCGCGTCGGGCTCGCCGACCTGACGATGCGCCTGCGCACGCGGCTCATCGTGATGGAGCCGGCGCTGCCCGATGGGCTCGTCGACGCCATCAGCCGCGGCATCGACGCGCGCTGGGCCCCGACCGCCGCCGCGGTGGCCAACGAGCTGCGCCTCTTGCGCTCGACGCGCCTGCCGGAGAACGTGCGCCACCGCTTCGTCGGCGTCAGCGTGCGCTTCGAAGGTGTGCAGGCGAGGCTGCGCGATCTGTCGAACGACGGGCTCGCCTTCGAGGTCGCCGACATCGACGTCGATCGGCTGCTGCCCGGCCGCACGCTCGAGGATCTCGTCGTGATGCGCGCCGGACGCGTCTGCCTGCGCGGCGCGCGCGCCATCGTGCGCCACGTCGCCGCCACGGCGCCCGGACGCTATCGCGTCGGCTGCGCGCTCAAGCCGCCGCCGGCGCCGGCGCAGAAGTCGGTCAACCAGGTGCGCGACCGCGCGCTGTGCGCGGCGCTCGTCAAGAGCGGCCTCGGCAGCGGCATCGTGATCGCGCCGCTCGACGGCGACGCGCGCGACGGCGCCGAGGAGATCGCGCTCAGCGGCGGGCGCGTCGACGCCGGGCGCGGCACCTTCGGCATCGACGGCGAGAGCGCGCTTGCCGCCCACGACCTCGTGCGCGGCCAGTTCGAGCTCGCGGGCCGGCTCTATCGCTTCACGACGGTGGTCATCGAGCGCGCGCCGCTCACGCTCAAGCTGCCGTCGCTGCTCGAGGAGTCGCAGCAGCGCGCGGCCTCGCGCTATCGCCCGGCGCCGACGGAGATCCTGCCCGTCGAGATCGCCTCGCCGCTGGCCGACGCGCCGATCCAGAAGAGCATCTTCGATCTGTCGGCGAACGGCTTCTCCTTCGTCATCGACGGCGCGTCGGATCTCTATCCGCTCGGGCTCGTGGTCGACGTGACCCTGCGCCTGCCCGACGGGCCGCTGGCCTGCGCGGCCGAGGTGCGCACGCTGGTGCGCGACGACGGGCGGCTGCGCTGCGGCGTGGAGCTGCTCGGGCTCGACGCCACCCTGCGGCTGCGCCTGGCCAACCACGTCATGCGGCTGCGCTTCCCCGGCATCGACGACGGCTGCGGCCTCGGCCCCGAAGAGCTCTTCCCGTTCTTCCGCACCACCGGCTTTCTGCCGCCCGAGAAGGAGGCGGTGCTGGCGCCGGTGATGGACGAGATGCGCGACTCGTACCGCTCGCTCTACGCGCAGCCGACCGGCGTGTTCAAGGCGGTGGTGTCGCGCGACGGCGAGGGGCAGCTCGTCGGCCACGTCTCGGGCGTGCGCGCGTACAGCCGCACCTGGATGTCGCAGCACCTGGCGGCGCAGCCGTCGAAGCACGTGGCGCACCTTCTGAACCTCGGCGCCGCCGAGTACTTCGGTCAGAACCCCGATCTCGAGTACTTCAAGATCTTCTTCGACTCCTACAACAAATGGCCGGCGCGCGTGTTCGGCGGCTTCGCGCGCATGCTGCGCGACAGCTCGCAGTCGGAGCTGCGCAGCTACCGGCACATGATCCTGTCGACGGCCGAGGTGCTGCCGACGCCGCTCGGCATCGACGTGCTCGAGGCGTCGCCCGACGATCTCGCCGCCGTCGAGGGCTACTTCCTCGAGCGCGAGCAGAGCCTGCTCTTCCGCTCCGACGACCTGACGCGCGCGACCTTGCAGCTCTCGGGGCTCAACCGCCGCTTCAACGAGGTCGGCCTCTATCGGCGCCGCCGCGTGCTTTTGGCCATGCGGCGCAACGTCTGCCTCGGCTTCGCGCTCGCCGAGGTGTCGTCGCCCGGGCTCAACCTGTCGGAGGCGCTGAGCGCCTTCCGCCTCCACGTCACCGCCGAAGGCGAGAGCACGCAGGACAACGTGCGGCGCGCGCTGTTGGCCGCGGTGGTGCCGATCTATCGCAACGCCGGCCGCGCGATGGTGCGCGGCATGTTCGCGCCCGACGAGGTCGAGGCCTATCGCCGCATCGGCGCGAACGTGACCGAAGAGCTGTGGAAGTGCTGGACCTGCCACCGCACGCTCTATCCGCGCTTCTGCGACTACGTCGAGCGGCTGTTCGCGGTCCTCGAGCGGCGCGCGCGCCGCGCCTGACCGACGGGCCTAGAAGCCGGGCACGAGCGCCGGCACCATCTTCTCGGGACGGCGGATGTGCTGGCGCGCCATCCACGCGTCGGCGACCTCGAGCTCGCCATGCACGCGGCGCGCGGCGTGCTCCCACAGCTGCATGTCGAGCGCGGCGAACTGCGGCACCGCACCGGCGACGAGCGACGCGGCGCGCGCGCGATCGCCCTCCTTGGCCGCGACGCCGGCGCGCAGGAGCGTGGCGAACGCGGTGGCCCAGGGCACGCCCTCCTTCTCGAGCCGGCGCGCATCCTCGAGCGCCTTGCGGCGCAGCGCTGCGCCCTCGGGCCCCGCCGCCGACGCCATCAGCGCCGCGCGCCCGCGCAGGTGCAGCGCCTCGACGCGGATCACCTGCACGCGCATGAACAGCGAGCGCTCGACGGCGCTCCAGCCCGCGGCCAGCCGCTCCATCGCCGCCACGCCGTTGCCCTCGTAGAGGTCGGCGTTCACCATCGCCACGAGGTGGTAGTAGTGCTGCGATAGATACTCCGCCGGGTTCCACAGGCGCATCGCCTCTTCGGCGGCCTGGCGCGCGCCGTGCGGATCGTTGGCGGCGAGCAGCACCATGTTGAGCTGGCGGATGCGGAAGGTGACGCTGGCGTAGAGATCGCCGCGCGCGTCGGCCGCCTGGATGAGCGCGGGCAAGGTCACGTGCATCTCGCCGAGCTCGCCGAGCTGATAGAGCGCGCTCATGCGGAACAGCTGCGCCGTCGTCGTCTCCCAGACCACGCCGATGCAGCCTTCGCGGAAGAGCTGCTCGGCGCGCTCGGAGGCGCGGCGCGCTTCGGCCCAGCGGCCGAGCTCGAAGGCGACGACGCTCTTGGCCAGCTGCGCCATGCCGAGCGCATGCGGATGGCCGATGCGCTCGGCCAGCTCGAGCGCGGCGGCGATGAGGCGCTCGGCGCGCTCGGCCGCGCTCACGCCCGCCGTCGAGACCAGGCCGGCCTCCATGGCGAGCGCGCGCGCCACGCGATAGGGCTCGCCGGCCTGCAGCGCGAGCAGCAGGTGGCGCGCCTGGAACTCGCCCGAGCGCACCGTGTCGACCATGCTGAGGCCCGCCGCCGCCGACCAGCAGATGTCGATGCGCGTGAGCGCCTCGGCCGAGAGCTGGCTCTCGTCGCGCTCCTTGAAGCCGAGGCCGCGCAGGCGGATGCGCACGCGGCGCAGGAGCAGCGACGTCAGCGCCTTGCCCGGCGAGGTCGCCAGGCGCATGTCGACGGCGCCGAGCACCGTGCGCAGCGCGGCCAGGCCCTGATCGACGTGGCCCGAGCGCAACAGCTGCTCGGCGGCGCGGCGGCGCAGATCGAGCGCTTCGGCGGCGGGCGCCGTCGCCGCCGCCTCGAGGTAGAGCGCGGCCGCCTCGGCGCCGCGGCCGGCGTTGGCCAGCGCGTCGGCGCGCAAGACGCGCAGATCGCGACCCTGGCCGTCGCGCGACAGGCCGAGCGCGAGGCAGTCGTCGTACAGCTGCGCGGCGCGATCGAAGGCGAGCGCGCGGGCCGCCTTGAGCGCGGCTTGCGACGCATACTCGGCGGCGCGCCCGCGCTCGCCCGCTTCGCGCCAGTGCAGCGCGAGCGCCTCGGGATCGGTGGTCGTCGCCGCTTCGAGCGCGAGCGCCAGCCGGCGGTGCTGCGCGCGCGCCGCCGCCGCGTCGACGTGCGCGAGCACCGCCGAGCGCACGCGATCGTGATAGGGCTCGATGAAGTCGCCGCCGCGCGTGCCGGTGGTGCGCACGAGGTGGGCGACGCGCAGAAGGCCCACGTGCTTGCCAAAGGTCGCCGTGTCCAAGTGGGCCGCTTGCGCCGCGGTCGATTGCACCAGACGACCGCCGGCGAGCGCGGTCAGCTCGAGCACGGTGCGCGCTTCGGGATCGAGCCGGCTGATGCGCGACCAGAGCGCGTCCTCGAGGTGCAAGGCCGGCGCGGCGCCGGTGTCGGAGTGGCGGATGAGCTCGTCGATGAACAGCGGATGGCCGCCCGCCTCCAGCGCGACGGCGCCGGCGTCGATGTCGGGCCGCCCCGCCGCGCGCGCGATGAGCAGCGACGCCAGCTGGCGCGCCTCGTCGGGCGACATGCGCTCGAGCCGGAGCTTGCGCACCTCGCTCTTGCCCGGCGTCATCGCGTTCGGCCCCGAGGCCTCGACGGCGCCGGAGCGATCGCGCACCGTCGCCACGAGCAGCAGCGCCGGCGCCTCGGGCGGACGCAGCACCTCGGCGAGCAGCGCCAGCGAGTCGGCGTCGGCCCACTGCAGATCGTCGATCGTCAAGACCAGCTGGCGGCGATCGCCGAGGCGCAAGAAGAGCTCGCGCAAGGCGCCGAAGAGGCGCACGCGCATTTCCTGCGGATCGCGCACCTCCTGCCCGCGCGGCGCATCGGCGAACGGCTCGACGCGCGAGAGCACCGGGAACACCGACGTGAGCAGCGCCGCCTGCCGCGGCAGCACCGACGCCGAGTCGGCCTTGTCGAGCCGCGTGAGGTAGCGGCTGAGCGCGTCGATGAGGCCGTCGACGGCCTTGTAGGGCACGTTCTCGCGCTCGTAGCAGGCGCCGCCGAGCACCACTGCGTCGGGCAGCTCGGCGCGCAGCGTCTCGGTGAAGTGGCGCACCAGCGCGCTCTTGCCCACGCCCGACTCGCCGTGCACGTGCACGGTCACCGCGCCCTTGCGCGACGCCTCGAACGCGGCGCGCAGCTCGACCAGCTCCTGCTCGCGGCCGACGAACGGCGGCGTCGAGGTCAAGGACGGGCGCGAGGTGTTGCGATCGATCGGCACCGGCGCCACGCCGAGGCGGCGCAGGATCTCGGGCCCGTCGGGGCGACGCCCCGGCTCGAAGCGCAGAAGGTCGAGCGCGAGCCGATCGAGCTCGCGCGGCGTCGACGGCACCAGCGCCGACGGCGGCGCCGGCTCCAGGCGCTGCTTGTTCATCAGCACCTCGAGCGCGGGGCCGGAGAACGGCACCTGCCCGGTGAGCGCCTCGTAGAGCATGACGCCGACGGCGTACCAATCGGCGGGCGGGCCGATCGGCCGCGCCGCCGCCTGCTCCGGCGCCATGTACTCGACGGTGCCCACCACGTCCGTCGACGACAGCTGCTCCTCGCGCCGCGTCTCGACGGCGAGCCCGAAGTCGAGCAGCACGACGCGCCCGCCCGGCGACACCAGCACGTTCGACGGCTTGATGTCGCGGTGCACCTTCTCGACGGCGTGGAGCGCCATCACGCCCTCGACGAGCTGGGCCAGCGCCGGGCGCAGCCGCGTGGGATCGAGCGGCGGCAGCGCCGGCGGCTCGGGCGTCCCCGGGCGCACCCAGTCGAGGAACGAGGCGCCGTCGACGAGCTCCATGGTGAAGAACCAGTCGCGCCCTTCGGAGAACAGCTCGCCGAGCGAGATCAGGTTGGGGTGCGTCAGATCGAGGAAGTCGCGGAACTCGCGCTTGAAGCGCAGCAGCCCCTCGGGCGACATCGAGCGCAGCGTCTTGAGCGCCACGCGCGCATTGCGCTCCTTGTCGAACGCCTCGTAGACCACGCCCATTCCGCCCGCGCCGAGGCAGCGCAGCACCTGAAAGCGGTCGGTGCCGGAGAACTCGAAGCCACGATCGGCGGAGACGGACATCGTGCCTCCCGCATTTTATCCCAATTCGACGAGGATTTCGCTACGATCGCGGGCGTGGAAGCGGCCAGCGGAATCGAGCCGTTCCTGCGCGACCCCTTCGGCCGTTACGTGGTCGGGCGTCACTTCTTCATCTGGTGTCACAGTCGCGACTTCACCGGCAGCGTGCTGTGGGGACGGCCCGAGGAGCGCGACACCACCGAGATCGCCGCGATCTGGCGCGAGCTGCACGCGCGCATGGAGGGGTTCGACGTGGTCACCGACGGCAGCCGCATCGAGTCGATCGACGCCGCCGCCTTCGACGTCATGGTCCGTTACCTGCGCGACCGGCTGCCCACCTACGCGCGCACCGTCCGGCGGCAGGCGATCGTGCATCCGCCCGGGCTGCCGGGCGCGGCCATCGCGGGCCTCCTGCCGACGATCGGCCTCTACTATCAGTGGCGCATCTTTGCCGAGGCGCGCGCCGGCTTCGACTGGCTGGAGCGGCCCGACGCGGCGCGCACCTGCGAGGAGGTCACCGCGCTGGCCGAGCGCATCACCGGCGTCTCGCCCTGGCGGCGCGTCCTCGGCGATCTGTTGCGCGACACGCCGGACGACGTGACGCTGGCCGCCGCGGCCCGGCGCCTCGGGCGCTCGGAGCGCTCGCTGCAGCGCGATCTGCAGCAGGGCGGCACCACCTTCCGCGCCGAGCTGGAGGCGGCGCGCGTCGAGCTGGCGCGCGCGCTCCTCGTCGACACCGACCTCAAGATCGACTCGGTGGCGCGCAAGGTCGGCTGCGCCTCGGCGGCCCACTTCGCGACGCTCTTCCGGCGCGTCGCCGGCGA
>Ga0070679_100004332_pt1 | contig 13108 bp, 9 predicted proteins | sample KBSC63BmetaG_FD_65652 | JGI IMG/M metagenome (GOLD analysis project Ga0070679, IMG submission 65652) | Corn rhizosphere microbial communities from Kellogg Biological Station, Michigan, USA - KBS C6-3B metaG | ecosystem: Host-associated > Plants > Roots > Rhizosphere | place: USA: Michigan... | reverse complement strand
TCTGCCTCGTGCTCGGCGGCGACGGCTCGATCCTCTACGCCCTGCGCAGCTTCGCCGGCACGAAGGTCCCGGTCTTCGGCGTCAACTTCGGCACCGTCGGCTTCCTCGCCGCGGTCGAGCGCGACGATGCCGCCACGGGCATCCGCCGCGCGCTGGCGGGGGAGACCGAGGCGATCGGCCTGCCGGCGCTGGCGATCGAGATCGAGGGCGAGCGGCGCTTCGCCCTCAACGACGTCAGCTTCAGTCGCCGCCCCCACGATCGCGTCGCCGAGCTGAGCTACCGAATCGCCGGCGAGGAGGTCGGCAACGTGCGCTGCGACGGGCTCGTCGCCGCTACCCCGGCCGGTTCGACCGGCTACAACCTCGCCAACCAGGGACCGATCCTCGCCTGGGGCGTGAAGGGCTACGTGGTCAGCTACATCGCGCCGCACTCGCTCACCGCCCGCGCGCTCGTGGTCGCGCCGCAGGACGTGCTCACCGTCGGCAACGCAGCCGGACGCGAGCCGGTCGACGTCGCGATCGACGGCGCCCAGGCCACCACGCTCGCCCCCGGCGCGGCTCTCGACATCCGCTTCGCCGACTCCGTCGCCTGCCTCGCCCAGCTTCCCGGCACCAGCTTCTACCACCGCATACGCGAGAAGTTCGGCCACCTCGCCGTCTGAGCCGAGGCGCTCGGTTCTCTAGGCTTGCGCGCCATGGAGCGTAAGTGGTGGACCCTCGTCCTCGTCTCAATCGCGACGTTCATGTTGCTGCTCGACGTGACCGTCGTCAACGTCGCCCTGCCCGACATCCAGCGTGAACTCCACGCCAGCCTGTCCAGCCTGCAGTGGGTGGTCGACGCCTACTCGCTGATGCTGGCTGCCTTCCTGCTCACCGCCGGCTCGCTCGGTGACCGGCTGGGACGGCGGCGGGTCTTCACGATCGGCTTCGGGATCTTCACCCTCGCCTCGTTTCTCTGCGGCATCTCCAGCGACCCGACGCTGCTCAACCTGGCACGTGGGCTGCAGGGGATCGGCGGTGCGGGCATGTTCGCCACCTCGCTGGCCCTGATCGGCCAGGAGTTCCACGGCAAGGACCGGGCGACGGCGTTCGGCGTCTGGGGGGCCGTCGTCGGCGGGGCGGTCGCGGTCGGACCGCTGGTCGGCGGCGTGATCACCGAAAGCTTCGGCTGGGAGTGGATCTTCTTCGTCAACGTCCCGATCGGGATCACGGCGATGGTCCTGACCGAGCGGCGGATCGTCAACGTCTTCGCCAAAGACCCCGAACCGGTCGACGTGCCGGGACTGATCACCTTCTCACTCGCCCTCTTCCTCTTGATCTTCGGACTGATCCGGGGCAACCCGGAGGGCTGGAGCAGCACGCTGATCCTCTCCTGCCTGATCGGCGCCGCGGTGCTGCTCTCGGCCTTCATCGCGATCGAGCTGCGCAGCAAGCACCCGATGCTTGATCTCACGCTCTTCCGCAAGCCCGCCTTCAACGGCGTCTCCGCCGTCGCCTTTGGCCTCTCGGCCGGGATGTTCGCGATGTTCCTCTACCTGACCATCTACATGCAGGGGGTGCTCGACTACTCCCCCTTGGAAGCCGGCCTGCGTTTCCTGCCGCTGACCGTGCTCGGCTTCATCGTCGCGCCGATCTCCGGCGTGCTCTCCCACCGGATCCCGATCCGCGTCCTGCTCGGAGTCGGCCTCGCCACGGTCGGGGTCGGCCTGCTGCTGATGCACGGGGTCTCGCCCGACTCGGGCTGGACGGCGCTGCTTGGCGGCTTCCTCGTCGCCGGCGTCGGCATCGGCCTCACCAATCCGGGGATCGGACAGGCCGCGATCGCCGTCGTGCCGGTCGAGAAGTCCGGCATGGGATCGGGAATCAACACCACCTTCCGCCAGGTCGGGATCGCCACCGGGGTCGCCGGGCTCGGGGCCGTCTTCCAGTCGAACGTCAACTCCAAGATCTCCGAATTGCTGCCGCGGGCTCCCGGCGGGCTCGGCGAAATCATCGCCTCGGGCGGCTCGCGGGCCGCCGGCGCCGTGGCTCCGACCCGGATCAAGCCCGAGGTCGTCGTCCACGCCTCCGACGTCGCCTTCGTCAGCGCCTTCAACGAGATCATCCTGATCGCCGCGATCCTCTCCTTCGTCGGCGCCGCCCTCGGCTTCGTACTGGTCAGGTCCAGGGACTTCGTCCAACAGGCCGGACCCGAACATGAGGACGAGACTGCCAGTGAGCCCGAAGCCGCTGCCGTTGAGGCTTAGCGCGGCGGGTCCTGTCACGGATTTGGTGCCACCACCCTGCGGTAGCTAAAGCTTCCTCGGGTGGTCCCCCAAAGCCGCGCCACCCCCCGCGAGAAGCCGCTTGGAACAGCGGTCTGCGTCCGCGCGCGATGCTAGATACAGAGGCATGTTGCGTGAGCTGAGAATCGAGAACCTGCTCCTGATCGAGAGGGCGGAGCTGAGGCTCGGTGAGGGACTCAATGCGATTACCGGCGAGACAGGAGCGGGGAAGACGGTGCTTGCGCATTCGCTCGACCTGCTTATGGGCGGCAAAGCCCGCTCGCAGATCGTCCGGCCCGAGTCAGAGGAGGCCTGGGTCGAGGGGGTCTTCGACCTGCCCGAGGGCTTGCTCGGCGAGCCCGAGATGGCGGAGATCGCCGAGCGGCTGCCGGATGGGGCCGATGAGGTCGTGCTCGGCAGGCGCGTCTCGGCGAGTGGACGGACCAGCGCGTTTGTCGCCGGGCGGGCCGCTTCGGCGTCCGATTTGAAACTTCTCGGCGGTCGGCTGCTCGCCTTCTACGGTCAGCACGAGCACCGCAGGCTGACGATCTCCTCGGCCCAGATGGACGTGCTCGACGGCTTTGCCGGACCCGCGCAGCTCGATCTGCGTGAGCGCTATCGCGAGGCCCACCGCGAGTGCCTGCGGCTCGCCGCCGAGCTGGCCGAGCTGCGCGAGCGCGACGGTTCGCGCGAGCGAGATCTCGACCTCTACCGCTACGAGCTCTCCGAGATCGAGGAGGTCGCGCCGGATCCGGCCGAGGAGCGGGAGCTGGGCGGCGAGCGGGAGCGCCTACGCCATGCGGAGGGGCTACGCGAGGCGGCAGCCGGGGCGCACGCGATCGCGCTCGGCGCCGAGGAGGACGGCGGCGCGGCTGCCGCCCTGGCCCGGGCCGAGGCCCTGCTGCAGGGGGTCGCCGGCGTCGACTCGGATCTCGATGCGCTCTCCGCCCGCCTCGGCGCCTTGGCGATCGAGCTCGGCGACGTCGCCGCCGAGCTGCGCGACTACGTCGACGGGCTCGAGGCCGACCCCGGCCGGCTCGTCGTGGTCGAGGAACGGCTGGAGGCGGTCGACCGGCTGCAGCGCAAGCACGGGGGCAGCACCGAGTCGGTCCTCGCCCACGCCGATCGATGTCGGGCCGAGATCGCCCGCCTCGAGAATGCCGGCGAGCGTGGCGAAGAGGCCGAGGCGGCGTTGGCCGAGGCGAAAGCGCGTCGCGCCAAGCTGGGCGAGAGGCTCGGCAAGGCTCGTGCCAAGGCGGCCGCACCACTGCAGCGCGACGTTGCCGCCGAGCTGGAGCGGCTGGCGATGGCGGGCGCCCGGCTCGAGGTTGCGCTCAAGCCGCACCCGGAGGGCTTTGGCGCGAGTGGAACGGAGACGGTCGAGTTCCGCCTGGCGCCGAATCCGGGCCTCGAGCCGGCGCCGCTGCGCGACGCCGCCTCCGGCGGCGAGCTCTCGCGGGTGATGCTGGCGCTCAGCAGCCTCTCTGGCGCCGTTGGCGCTGGGACGCTCGTCTTCGATGAGATCGACGCCGGCGTCGGCGGCAAGACGGCCCGCGCGGTCGGCGAGCAACTGCGCGCACTCAGCAAGGGGCGCCAGGTGCTCTGCATCACCCACCTGCCCCAGGTCGCCTCACTGGCCGAGACCCACTTCACCCTGGAGAAGGACGTCAGTGGCGAGCGCGCCAGCGCCAGCGTGCGCCGGCTCGACGGCGACGGCGTGGTCGAGGAGATCCGCCGCATGCTCGGCGCCGAGGACAGCGACGAGGCGGCGACCCGGCACGCGCGCGAGCTGCTCGCCGCCTGAGCGTCTTCCGCCGCGCTTTATGTGTCCCATGACCGCATAAGGCGCACCGGAAAGGGGGATCGGCGGCTTTGTTCCGCTTGCGCGGCGGGATAACCTGACTCGGTGGCAACTGCCAGTCGCCGTCGCTTTCCTGCCCTGCTCTCGCGCCGCAACGGGGCAGTGCCGGTTGAGGCGATCGAAGGACGGGTGCGCCTGGGCCACCGCACCAAGCACCTGGTCAAACGCCTCGTTCCCGGCGATATCGCCGTCATCGACCACGTCAATATCGACCGCATCGCCGCCGAGGAGCTGATCCTGACGGGCGTCCGCGTCGTGATCAACGCTTCGCCGTCCTCCAACGGCCGCTATCCCAACGCGGGGCCGCTGCTGCTGGTGCAGGCTGGGGTGCGGCTGATCGATGTCGAGGACGCCGATCCCTTCGAGTTGCTCGCCGACGGCAACCGGGTGACCGTCGCCGATGGCGTCGTCCTGGGGGGTGGGCGTGAGCTCCTGCGCGGCCGCATGCTCGGCCTCGAGGAGCTCGAACGCCAGCGCGAGGCGCAGCTCGAGCGGGTTGACGAGGCGCTGGCGGAATTCGCCGAGAACACCGTCGCCCACGTGCGGGGGGAGACCGACCTGCTCACCGGCAGCGTCGAGTTCCCGCCGACGCGGGCCTCCTTCCGCGACCGCCACGTGCTGATCGTCGTTCGCGGCGACCGCCACCGCCGCGATCTCAAGGCCCTGCGTGCCTACATCCGCGATGTGCGGCCGCTGATCGTCGCCGTCGACGGCGGCGCCGATGGCGTGCTCGAGGCCGGGATGAAGCCCGACGTGATCCTCGGCGACATGGACTCGGCCGGGGATGAGGCGCTGCGCTGCGGCGCCGAGCTGATCGTCCACGCCTATCCCGATGGGCGGGCGCCGGGCCGCCAGCGCCTGCTCGACCTCGACCTCGACCACACGCTGCTGCCGGCCGCCGGAACCAGTGAGGACGTGGCGATGCTGATGGCGCACGAGAAGGGGGCGACGCTGATCGTCAGCGTCGGCGCCCACTTCAACCTGATCGAGTTCCTCGACCGAAAGCGCGGCGGCATGTCCTCGACCTTCCTCACCCGGCTGCGGATCGGCGAGAAGCTGGTCGACGCCAAGGGGGTGAGCCGGCTCTACAACCCAAGTTCGCCGTTCGGGCCGATGGTTCTCTTCCTCGCCGCCTTCATGGTCCTGCTGGCGATCGTCGTGATCACCTCGCCGGCGCTCAACGACCTGGTCCAGCTGGTCTGGCTGAAGATCAAGATCTGGCTCGGTCTGTAGGGCCGGCGTTTAGCCTTCCGCTCTGCCATGGGTTACAGCGCCCGATACCACGCGGTCTCGCTGATCGCCGTCTTCCTCGCCCTCGCGATCGGGATCCTGATCGGCGCCGAGTTCGGCGGCGACGCGCTGACCAACACGCGCAAGAACCTCGAGCGGAGCCTCACCGGCAACCTCCAGGACGAGCGCGAACGGGCCGACGAACTGAACGGCAAGCTGGCCCGCTCCGATGAATTCGCCAGCCGCGTCTACCCGGCACTGGTGCGCGAACGGCTGGCCGGCAAGCGGATCGGCGTGGTCGCGCTCGGCGACCTTCCGGGTGACACCAGCGCCGCGATCGAGGAAGCGCTCGGCCCCACCGGGGCGCACCTGGTCGGCATCGGCGTCCTGCGCGAGCCGATCGACCTCAGCGGTTTGGGCGGCGTGCTCTCGAAAACCCGCTTCGCCAAGATCCGCCGCAACGAAGAAACGCTGGCTGAATTCGGCACCGGCGTCGGGCGCCAGCTGATCCGCGGCGGCAACCTGCTCGACCGCGTGCGCAGTCACCTCTTCTCGCGCGCCAGCGGCAACTTCGGCGGGCTCGACGGGGTCATCGTCGTGCGCCAGACGCCGGAAGAAATGGGCCCGGTGCAGCGCTCCAAGGCCTCGACGCTCGAATCGGCGCTGATTGCGGGGATGACCGCGACGCGTGCACCGGTGGTCGGCGTGGAGACGACAACGGCCGAACCGTCCTCGGTCTCTTTCTTCGCCGGCAACGACCTCGCCAGCGTTGATGACGTCGAGACCCCGGCGGGCAAAGTGGCGACCGTCTTTGCCCTGCTCGGCGCCGAGGGCAGCTTCGGCGTCAAGGGCTCGGCCGACCGCCTGCTGCCCGACCTCTTGCCTCCGGCCGAAGCGGCCTCACCCTGACGTGACCTGGCTCGGCTTCCCGGTCGCGATCGCCGTCGCCCTGCTGGTCGTGCCGGCGGGGGTGCGCGGCTTGCTCGACGCCGGCCTCGTGCGGGTCAACTACCGCGGCGCCGACCTCGCCTTCCCACTCGGAGCGGTGCTGGCGACAGCAGCGCTTGTAGCGCTGGCCCCGCTGGCCTTCCTCAACGACCGCGCTGACCTCGATCTGCTCAGTCCCGAACTGCGCCGCTGGATGCCCTACTTGCTGGGCGTCGCCTTCCTCGGCTTCCTCGATGACGCGCTGGGGCGGGGCGAGGACGCGGGCGCGCCGCGCGGCTGGCGCGGGCACGCGCGGGCGCTGCGCGCGGGCAGCCTTTCGACCGGCGCGGTCAAGGCGCTGGGGGCGCTGGCGCTCGCCGCCTACGTCGTCTCCGGGCGCGGGCTCGAATCCTGGCGCTACATCGCCGACGTGATCCTGCTGATCCTCGCCACCAACCTCTTCAATCTGCTCGACCTGCGACCGGGGCGGGCGGAGAAGGGCCTGGCGCTGGTCGCCGCCGGGCTCTGCCTCGGCGCCTGGACCTTGGCGCCGCTGGAGCTGCTCGGCATCTTCGCCGGCCCGGCGCTGGTCGGCGCCGCCTTCACCCTGCGCGAGCGGGCGATGCTGGGCGACACCGGCTCCAACCTGCTCGGCGCGATCGGCGGCGTCTGGCTGCTGACGACCTTGGGGCCCGACGCGCGCCTGGTCGCGCTCGCCGTCGTCACGGGACTGACCATTTACGGAGAGTTGCGTTCGATCTCGGCGATGATCGAGTCGGTTCCGCCACTGCGCTGGCTAGACTCGCTCGGCAGAGCATGAATCACAACTCCTCGTCCGAATTCCACCAGCAGAGCCATCAGATCGCGATGCGTGCGGAATTCGGGCTCGCCTCATGACCGGGACGACCGACACTCGGTTCATTTTCGTCACGGGTGGTGTTGTCTCGGCCCTCGGCAAGGGGATCGCCGCGGCCTCGATTGGCCGCCTGCTCCGCTCCCGCGGCTACCGGGTGCAGCTGCAGAAGTTCGATCCCTACATCAACGTCGACCCGGGGACGATGAGCCCCTTCCAGCACGGCGAGGTCTTCGTCACCGAGGATGGCGCCGAGACCGATCTCGACCTCGGTCATTACGAGCGCTTCACCGACGAGAACACCTCGCGCGCCTCCAACGTCACCGCCGGCGCGGTCTACAACTCGGTGATCAACCGTGAGCGCCGCGGCGACTACCTCGGCGCCACGGTGCAGGTGATCCCGCACATCACCAACGAGATAAAGAACCGGATCCGGATCGTCGCCGAGTCCCAGTCCGTCGATTTCGTCATCACCGAGATCGGCGGCACGGTCGGCGACATCGAGTCGCTGCCCTTCCTCGAGTCGATCCGCCAGCTCTACACCGACCTCGGGCCGAAGCGCTCAATGTTCGTCCACCTGACCCTGGTGCCCTATGTGGGTCATGCCGGTGAGCTGAAGACGAAGCCGACCCAGCACTCGGTCAACGAGCTGCGCCGGATCGGGATCCAGCCCCACGCCCTGGTCTGCCGCTCCGAGGGGCGCCTCGACCGCGAGATCCGCGAGAAGATCGCCCTCTTCGCCAGCCTTCCCGTCGACGCGGTGATCTCCGCCAACGACGTCGACAACATCTACAAGGTGCCGCTGGTCTTCCGCGCCGAGGGCGTCGATGACCTGGTGCTCGACCACTTCGGCATGGAGGCGCCCTCCTCCGACCTCTCCGAATGGGAGGCGATGGTCAGGCGCGCCGACGAGGCCGAGGGCAAGGTGCGGATCGCCCTGGTCGGCAAGTACATCCAGCTCGCCGACGCCTACAAGTCGGTGATCGAGGCGCTCGAGCACGGCGGGATCCACCACGGAGTCAAGGTCGAGGTCGAGCTGGTCGATTCCGAGAACTTCGACGAGGAGCGGCTCGAGGGAGTCGATGGCATCCTCATCCCGGGCGGCTTCGGCGAGCGCGGCATCGAGGGCAAGGTCGCGGCGGCGCGGATCGCCCGCGAGCGCCAGATCCCGTACCTGGGGATCTGCCTCGGCATGCAGATCGCGGTGGTCGAGTTCGCCCGTACGGTCGCCGGCATGGATGGCGCCAACTCGGCCGAGTTCGATCCCGAGACGCCCTTCCCGGTGGTCGACCTGCTGCCCGAGCAGAAGGAGGTCTCCGAGATGGGTGGCACGATGCGGCTCGGCGCCGACCCGGTGAAGCTGCACGAGGGCACGCGGGCGCGCGAGATCTTCGGCGAGCCCGTCATCTACAAGCGCCACCGCCACCGTTACGAGGTCAACAACCAGCTGCGGCGCCGGCTCGAGGACGAGGGCCTGGTCTGCGGCGGCACCTCGCCGGACGAGCGCCTGGTCGAGATGGTCGAGCTGCCCGATCACCCGTTCTTCGTCGCCTCGCAGTTCCACCCCGAGTTCAACTCGCGTCCCAACCGTCCCGAGCCGCTCTTCCGTGAGTTCGTCGGGGCCACGGCGCATCATGCGGGTGAGCGGCCCGTCGACGGGGCAGAATTGCCGGAAGCAGAATCCGTTCGGGAACCGTCCCGGTAGGGGTTCCGCTTAACTTTTTGGATGTGGCGGGAACTGCTGTCGCCGCAAGGTCAGCGCCCAAAGTGCAAGACGCTCCACCCCTACCGGGACGGTTCACCAGCGGTGCTGAATCCCGGCTAGCCTGTCCCGCGGTGGAGAGGCTTCACGAGACCTTTGTCCGACTTTGTGAGATCCGTAGTCCTACGGGCGAGGAGCGGGAGGTGGCGGACACGATCGCCGCCGAGTTGCGGGCGCTTGGGCTAGAGGTGAGTGAGGACAGTGCTGCGGGACCGGCTGAAGCTGGGGCGGGCAACCTGCTCGCGCGGTTGCCGGGGCGCAGCGATGAGTGGGTGATGTTCTGCGCTCACATCGACACCGTGCCGCACAAAGGGCAGATCGAGGTGGTCGAATCCGATGGCGTCTTTCGCAGCGCCGGCGAGACGATTCTCGGCGCTGACAACAAGGCCGCCGTGGCGGTCTTCATGGAGCTGGTCGCGCGTCACGCGGGCAGCGACGGGCCGCCGCCGATCGGGATCGAGCTGCTCTTGACCGTCGCCGAGGAGCAGGGGCTGCGCGGCGCCAAGGCCTTCGATGCGAGTTCGCTGCGCTCCAAGTGCGGCTTCGTCCTCGATCACGCCAGCGCGGTCGGCGAGGTGATCGTCGCTTCACCGACCCAGCAGAGCGTGCGGGCGGACTTCACCGGGGTCGAGGCCCATGCCGGCATCCGGCCCGAGGACGGCAACAGCGCGATCGCCGCCGCCTCGGCAGCGATCGCTCGCATGGAGCTGGGCCGGCTGGACGAGCAGACGACCGCCAACGTCGGCGTCATCCGGGGTGGCACCTCGGGCAACGTCGTGCCCGGCCACTGCGAGATCGTCGCCGAGGCGCGCAGCCTCGATGCGAACCGTGCGGCCGAGGTCGCTGGTGAACTCAGCGACGCCTGCGCGTGGGGCGCCAGCGAGCATGGCTGCGATGCCGACGTAAGGGTCGAAGAGCTCTTCCGTGGCTACAAGATCCCGCCGTCGTCGACGGCCCTGGCTCTCGCCGAGGCCGGTCTGCGGCGGGTCGGCTTCGAGCCCGAGCGCACCGCGACGGGCGGCGGCAGCGATGCCAACGCCCTGATCGTCGATGGCTTCGACTGCGTCCTGCTTGCCAACGGCACCGAGGCGAACCACACGCCCGACGAGGCGGTCAGCGCTCGCAACCTCGATGCGATGCTCGAGGTCTGCGAGGGGATCGTCGCCGAGGCGGCCGCGGAGTGAGGTCCCGATCGTCAGGGTGATCTCCGCGGGTTCGAGTCCGTGTCGATCGGGACGCGAACGCGGGGCGCTCGAGTGAGCGCCCGCCTGAAGCTGCGCCGCGGTGTGATCGTCGCCGCGGACCCGCTGACAGTTGAGGTTGACGGCGAGCGACGCCCAGCCTGGGCCGACGAAACCCTGCTTGGCGAGATGCACAAGGGCGACGAGGTGGTCGTCAACGTCGCCGCGCTCGACCTCGGGCTCGGCTCCGGCGGCTTCGACATCGTCCACGTCAACCTCACCCGCGGCCTCGACGCGAGCGGCGAGGGCCGCGAGCACGTAATCAAGCTCAACTACACCTCACTCCAGCACCCGGTCGACCCGGTCGAGCTTCCGGTGCGCTTTATGCGCCCTGGAGGAGTAAAAGGCGCACCGGAAGGTGAGGGCGCTGGGGGGAAGAGTGTGCTGGGGGAGACGGGAGTCGGGATGCCGGTGCTGGTCCTGCCGCTGCACGGCCACCTGGCGGCGGCCGCCTGGGCCGCCGCGCAGGCGCAGCCCGGCGCCCAGATTGGCTACGTGCAGACCGGGGGAGGGGCGCTGCCGGCGTCGCTCAGCCGCGATGTCGCCGAGCTGCGCGAGCGCGGGCTGCTCTGCGGCCACATCACCGCCGCCCCGGCGTATGGCGGCGAGCACGAGGCGATCTCGGTCGCCGGGGCCCTCGGCGCTGCTGCCGGCAAACTCGGCTGGGACGCGGCGATCGCCGGGCCGGGCCCGGGGATCATCGGCTCCGAGACGCGCCTCGGTCATGGCGGCATCGCCGCCCTCGACACCGCCCACGCCTCGCTCGCTCTCGGCCTGCTGACCCTGATCTCACCACGGCTCTCCTCCGCCGATCCACGCGAGCGCCACCGTCCGGTCAGCCACCACACCCTGACTGTCCTCGAACTTCTCCTCGGCGCGGTCGAGATCCCGGTGCCGGCCAATGAGCCCGTGCCGATCGCGATCCTCGCCACCGCGGCCGGTTGGCGCCACCGCCTGCGCGAAGAGTCAGCCGATCTCATCGGCTACGAAGCCGCGGGACTCCCGTCCCGAACGATGGGCCGGACCATCGCCGAGGACCCCCTCTTCTTTGCCGCCGCCCTTGCCTCGGGAAGGGCCCTCGCCGCAGCTCGCGCGGGTGGCGGGGGGTGAGGGGGTCGAGGACAGCCCGCGGACTGCCGCAGGCTCCCTCACCCCACGACAGGACCCGCGCGACGCGACGCACGGTCCCTTGCCAACCAAGGTCTCCGACAACCGAGGGAGAACCTCCCCGCCATGGTTGTTGCCGATCTCCCGAGAACCGAGTCCCGCTTCGAGTCCCTGGTCCTCGACTTCCTCTCCTACCTCGAGTTGGAGCGCGGCCTCTCGCGCAACACGCTCGACGCCTACCGCACCGACCTGCACCAGTACGGCGAGTACCTCGCCGCCCATCACATTGACGCGCTCTCGGCCGGACCTGCCGAGATCGGCGAGTTCCTGGCTGAGCTGGCGACCGGCCAGAACCGGCCGGCCTGCTCCTCGGCGACGGTGCACCGCAAGGCGGCCTGCCTGCGCTCCTTCTACAAGCAGCTGCGCCGCGACGAGCTGATCGGCGACGACCCGACCGCGGCCCTGAGCGCGCCGCGGCGGGCCAAGAAGCTGCCGCAGGTGCTCAATTACGCCGAGGTGCAGAAGCTGCTGGCCGCCCCCGGCGGCGACGAGCCGACCGCCCTGCGTGATCGCGCCCTGCTCGAGGTGATGTACGCCTGTGGGCTGCGCGCCTCCGAGACGATCGGGCTCGAGTTGTCCGACGTCGATCTGCACGAGGGCTTCCTGCGTGCTCGCGGCAAGGGCAACAAGGAACGGCTGGTGCCGCTTGGCCGCCAGGCGATCGCGGCGATCTCCTCCTACCTGCGGGGCGGCCGTCCCAAGCTGATCGGCGAGCGCCACGAGGCACGGCTCTTCGTCAACTTCCGCGGCGGGCCGCTGAGCCGCCAGGGCCTCTACAAGATCGTCCAGCGCAACGCACGCGCCGCCGGCCTCGCCGGCCAGATGAGCCCGCACACGCTGCGCCACAGTTTCGCCACCCACCTGCTGGCGGGCGGCTGCGACCTGCGCGCCGTGCAGGAGATGCTCGGCCACGCCGACATCTCCACCACCCAGATGTACACCCACCTCTCCGGGGAGCGCCTCAAGGAGGTCTACTTCAACTCCCACCCCCGCGCCACCGCCCGCTGACTTCCTGTTTCTTCGCGGTATGCGCGAATAACCAGGAAGTCAGCGTCGTGTAGAACTCCGCGCGATGCCCGAGTTGCCCGAGGTGGAGACCGTTTGCCGGCAGCTCGAGCCGGAGCTGGAAGGGAGGCGGATCGAGCGGCTGGAAGTGCTCGATGCCCGCTGGTGTCGGCCGCTGGCGCCGAAGGCGCTTGAACGCGCCGTCGGGGGGGCGACGATCGAGGGGCTGGGGCGGCGCGGCAAGTACCTGCTGCTGGCGCTCGAGGGTGGGCGGACCCTGGTCATGCACCTGCGGATGACCGGTAATCTGGTTCTAGTCGAGGGTGAGAGCAAGCTCGACCCCTCCGAGGGACATCGGCTGTATGAGGCCGAGCGCTCGACCTCCGAACGGCACCTGCGGGCGCGCTTCACGCTCGACGACAGCCGCGAGGTCTGGTTCACCGACCCGCGCCGCTTCGGCGAGGCCTTCCTGATCGACAACGCCGACCTCAAGGCGCGCTTCGCCAAGCTCGGGGTCGAGCCGCTCTCGGCCGACTTCACGCCGGAGGCGCTGGGTGCGATGGCGGCGGGACGCACGGCGCCGCTCAAGTCCTTCCTGCTCGACCAGTCGGGCGTCGCCGGAGTCGGCAACATCTACGCCGACGAGGCACTCTTCCGCGCCCGCCTGCACCCGCTCTCGCCCGCCGGATCGATGAAGCCCGCGCACCTGGAGGCGCTGCGCGATGCCGTGATCGCCGCACTGGAAGCCGGGATCGACGGTGGGGGCGCCTCGATCGACGACTACCGCGACGGGCGCGG
>Ga0070679_100004331_pt1 | contig 13108 bp, 11 predicted proteins | sample KBSC63BmetaG_FD_65652 | JGI IMG/M metagenome (GOLD analysis project Ga0070679, IMG submission 65652) | Corn rhizosphere microbial communities from Kellogg Biological Station, Michigan, USA - KBS C6-3B metaG | ecosystem: Host-associated > Plants > Roots > Rhizosphere | place: USA: Michigan... | reverse complement strand
GTGCCGTAGAGGCCGTGGGTGACGTGGATGACCGAGTTGTCCTGGATCGACGTGTCCTCGCCGATGCGGATGTGGAAGACGTCGCCGCGGAGCACGGCGCCGAACCAGATGCTGGCGCGGGCGCCGATCTCGACGTCGCCGACGACGGTGGCGTTGTCGGCGACGAAGGCGGTGGGGTCGACCCTGGGGCGCTTGCCGTCGAAGCCGCGGATGATGCCGCGATGCAGGTGGCTCGCTCGCTCGCTCGCGCTCATGCGCTCTTCGTACCGTCGCCGCGGCGCGCGCGCAAGAGGAGCATCCACGCGGTGGCGCCGATGGCCGAGCCGACGAGGTCGGCGGTCATGTCGCCGAGGTCGTTGCCCGAGCGCAGCGGCGTGAAGGTCTGGTGGAACTCGTCCGAGACGCCGTAGAGCGCGCCGACGACGATCGCCAGCCACCACCAGCGCCGGCCGAGCGCGCGCGCGACCAGGAAGGCGAAGCCGGCGTACTCGGTGGCGTGGATGATCTTGTCGTGCAGCGACAGGCGCGGGTTGATGGCGCTGCCCGGGATCGACGAGCCGACGAAGATGAGCGCAGCGTAGAGGACGACCGGCAGCCAGCGACGAACGAAGTCGCGGCTCACATCTTCCACTTGCCGAAGTCTTCGTCGTCGAGCTGCTCGAGGATCCCCGCCTCGACGCCGTCGTCGCTCGTGCCGTCGTGGCTCTTGCCGGCGCCGTCGGCGGCGGCGACGTCGGGCCGCTTGTCCATGCGGTTGGCCTCGTCGATCACCTTGCGCGCGACGCAGATGCGCGCGCCGCAGCGCAGCGCCAGCGCCAGCGCGTCCGACGGGCGCGAGTCGACCTCGATCTCCTTGCCGTCGGCGCCGACGAGGTAGATGGTCGCGTAGAAGATGTCGTCCTTGAAGTCGTGCACTTCTACCCGGTCCACCCGTACTCCCACTTCGCCGATGATGTTCTTGAGGAGGTCGTGCGTCATCGGCCGCTCGAGCGCGATCTTCTCCAATTCCGTCGCGATGGCGCTCGCCTCCGACAGCCCGATCCAGATCGGCACCGCCTCCTTCTCGCTGGCGACGTCCTTCAAGATCACGATCGGAATGTTCGTCATCGGATCAACGGTCAATTGCGTGACCTTCATGTCCAACATGCGTCCCAGGCGCGGGCCCCTTCCGTTCCCGTTTCCGTTCCCGTTCCCCTTCCCGATCGCCGTCACCCGATCACCGCCAACCGATGCCCCGACTTTTCGCATTCCCCAACCAACGTATGCCCGCGCGCCGCCACAATCTTCACGCGCACCATCTCCCCGGCCAGCGACGGCGGCCCCGCGAAGTTCACCATCTCGTTCCCCGTCGTCCGCCCACACAGCTGCCCCGGATACCGCCCGCTGTCGCCCTCCACCAGCACCTCCGCCTCGCGTCCCACCCAGCGCGACAGACGCCGCTCGGTGATGCCCTTCTGTAGCGCCTGCACCGCCTGCAGCCGCTCCGCCTTGACCTCGGGCGCGACGTTGTCGCGCAGCGCCAGCTTCAACGCCGGCGTATCCGGCCGCTCCGAATATTCGAACGAGTAGATCGAGTCGTACTGCACCCGCTCCAACAACGACAGCGTTTCCGCGAAATCAGAATCGGTTTCTCCGGGATATCCGACGATGATGTCCGTCGAGAGCGAGATATCGGGGCATACCGATTTCACATATTCGATCTGCGCCAGATATTGCTCGCGCGTATAGTCGCGCACCATCCGCTTGAGCGTTCGCGAGCTGCCCGACTGCACCGGCAGATGCAGCCACTTGCACAAGGTCGGCAGATCGCGGAAGGCGTCGGCCACCTTGCGCGTGAAGTCGTGCGGATGCGACGTCGTGTAGCGGAGCCTCTTCAACCCCGGCACGCGATCGACGCGCGCGAGCAGCTCGGCGAAGTCGTCGCCATCGTCGCTGCCGACGCCGTGATACGAGTTCACGTTCTGTCCGATGAGCGTGATCTCGCGCGCCCCCGCGGCGACGAAGCGCGCCACCTCGTCGACGACTTCTTGCCACGGCCGCGACACCTCGCGCCCGCGCGTCGCCGGCACCACGCAGAACGCGCAGTGGTTGTCGCAACCCTTCTGAATGGTGACCAGCGCCGTCACCGGCACCTGACCGACGCGCGGCTCGGCCGACAAGAAGCGGTAGTCCTCGACCTCGATGACCTCGGTCGCGGCGAACCGCCCGCCGCGCGCGCGCCGCTCCAGCAGCTCCGGCAGCGACGGGATCTGGTCGGGCCCGAAGGTGAAGTCGGCGACCGGGATGCGCTTGAGCAGCCGATCGCCCTCTTGCTGAGCGACGCAGCCGCCAATCGCCACCATCACGCCCGGCCGCTCCGCCTTGAGCTGGCGGTAGCGCCCCGCCGCGGACGCCACCTTGGCCTCCGCCTTCTCGCGCACCGAGCAGGTGTTGATGACGATGAGGTCCGCGTCCTCCGCGCGATCCGCCGCGTCGTAGCCGCGCGCGCCCAGCACCTCGCGCATGCGCTCGACATCGTAGTCGTTCATCTGGCAGCCGAAGTTCTGGACGAACAATCGGCGTCGGGCGGCTGGAGGCTCGGAATCCATGCGCAGTTACGGAAAAAGCGTAACCGGCGACTCACCGTCGGTCAAGGCGCAGCGACGAGGGGGCGCCGATCGTCGCCGCGCGCTGGCACCGGCGATGCTTTTCACACCCTCCATCGCAGGAGGATCCGATGGCAACCACCCGAATCGGCGGCGTCCCGGCCACCACCGCGCACTACGCGCGCTTCGCCGCGTCGCTCGTCTCCGGCTTCATCGCCGCGATGATCGGCGGCGTCGCCATGGCGATCGTGATGGTCGTCGCGTTCATGGCCATCCGCCACACCGGCCTGCTCTACGCGCTCCACCCCATCGGCGCGTTCCTCTACGGCGATCGCATGTTCGTCGCGCCCAGCGCCGGCATGTACGTCGCCGCCACCGCGTTCCACTTCGGGGTCTGCGCCATCTGGGGCATCGTCTTCGCCTTCGCCGCGACGCTCCTCCGCGCCGACAAGTCCGTCGGCGGCTCGCTCGTCCTCGGCATCGTCGTCGGCCTCGCCAGCCAGATCGTCGACATCAACCTGGTGACGCCCGCGCTCATGAACTCCTTGTGGGGCCAGGATCTGTGGACGGCGACGGTGCCGCCGGCATACAGCTGGCTCGGCCACATCGCCTTCGGCCTCTGTTTCGCCATCGCGCCGCTCCTCTTCCGCGGCCTGTGGCTGCGCTGGAGCGGCCGCGGCGACCTCGCGTGGGACGACCCGCGCATCCGCTGATCGCATAGTAAGATGATCGCGTGCAGCGGCGCGCGATCGGTCCGGCGGTCCTGGTCGCCCTCGTCGCGCTCTTGTTCGTGCCGCTCGCGCTCGGCCGCTCGCTGTGGCTGCGCGACCTGATGACCTTCACCTATCCGCTCAAAGCGTACCTGCGCGCCCGCCTCGCCGCCGGCGAGCTGGCGCTGTGGAATCCGCTCCTCGGCCTCGGGCGCCCGTTCGCCGGCGTCGTGCAGCCCGGCGTCTTCTACCCGCTCGACGTCGTGCTCCTCGCCGCCCCCTATCCGCGCGGCGCCGATCTCTTCTTCGCGCTGCACGCCTTCATCGCCGCCTTCGGCATGCGCGCCTGGCTGCGCGCCCGCGGCGCGGACGAGGTCGCCGCCACCTTCGCCGGCGCGCTGTTCGCGCTGTCGGGCTACTTCGTCTCCGAGCTCGCCGGCAGCGGCACCTACGCCGTCGGTGCGGCGTGGCTGCCCTGGGCGCTCTCGGCGCCGACGTCGTTCGTGCGCATCGGCGTCTGCGTCGCGCTCATGGTGCTCGGCGGCGATCCGCAAGCGGCGTGGTTCGCCGGCGCGCTCGTCCTCGTCGAAGCGGCGACGCACCCGGAGCGCAAGCGCGCGCTCGTCGCCGCTGCCGGCGGGCTCGCCTTCGCCGCCGCGCTCGCCGCCGTGCAGCTCGGCCCGGCGCTCGAGGTCGCGCGCGTCGGCCGTCCCGGCGGCGTGCCGCTCGACGACGCGCAGCACTTTTCGTTTCCGCCGCTGCGCCTCGTCGAGCTCTTCTGGCCGGGCGCCTTCGGTCCGCGCTACGGCGCCGACTGGCTCGTCCACCCGCTCTACGACGAAGGCACCGGCGCGGCGTACCAGCCGTTCGCCGCCGGCATCTACGTCGGCCTGGCGACGCCGCTTCTCGCCCTCGCCGCGCTGGTCCGCCGCCGCGACGCCACGCGCCGCCGCGATCTCGCGCTCGCCGCGGTCGCCGCCCTCGCGCTCGTCGTCGCCTTCGGCCGCCACACGCCCATCTTCGCCGCGTGGCTGCACCTCGCGCCGGGCGCGCGCCTGTTCCGCTATCCCGAAAAATATCTCCTCGTCACGACGCTGTGCGGCTGCGCGCTCGCCGCGCACGGCCTCGGCCGCCTCGCCGCGCAGCCGCGTCGCGCGCTCGTCGCCGGCGCCGTCGTCGTCGCGCTCCTCGCCGCCGCGTGGGCCTGGGCCGCCGCCGCCGCCGGCCCGTTCTTCGCCGCGCGCCTCGGCCGCCTCGAGCACGGCACCACCGCCGAGCTCGGCGCCGTCGTCGCCGCCAGCGCCCGCCACGCGGTCCTCCTGGCGTTGGCGACGTTGGTGCCGCTCGTCTTCGCCGCCCGCGGCCGCCTCGCGCCGCGCGCGACGTCGCTCGCGCTCGCCGCGCTCGTCGTCGCCGATCTGTTCGCGCAATCGGCCGCGCTCACCGACTGGGTGCCGTCGTCGCTGTATCGCGAGACGCCGCCGCCCGTCGCCGCCGCGCGCACGCTCGCCGGCCCCGGCCTCGTCCGCATCTATCGCCCGCAATATCTGGCGTTCGACACGTCGCTGCCGCCGCCCGCCGCCGCGCGCGCCACGCTGCGCCCGAACTGCGGCGTCGACGACGGCATCGCCACCCTCGACGCCTACGACAACTTCGAGCTGCCGCACGAGATCGCGCTGTGGCACGCGCTGCGCGACGAGCCTGTGCGCCTGGTCGCCGTCACCGCCACGCGCTTCTCGCTGTTGCCGCCGTCGCTGTTCGCGCCGCATCCCGACTTCGTCGCGCGCGCGCGCTGGCCCGCCCTCGGCGCCGTCCTCGCCGAAGCGACCGCGACCTCGCCGCGCGTCTACCTCGCGACCTCGGCGCGCGTCGCCGACGACGATCGCGCCGCGCGCCTGCTCTCGGCGTCCGACTTCGTCCCCGGCGCCTCGGTCGTGCTGGCGCCCGACGCCGCCGCGCACGACGCGCGCGCCGACGGCCAGTGCACGCTCGCAGACGATCACGTCGAGCGGCTGACGCTGCGCTGCCACGCCAGCGCCCCGAGCTACGCCGTCGTCGCCGACGCCTTCTTCCCCGGCTGGTCCGCCACCGTCGACGGCGCACCCGCGCCCATCCTGCGCGCCAACCTGGCCATGCGCGCCGTGCCGCTTCCGCCGGGCGACCACATCGTCGCGCTGCGCTACCGCCCCGCGCACCTCGTCGCCGGCGCGGTCATCAGCCTGCTGGCGCTCCTCTTCGCCGTCGCCGCTACAATACGAGCGTATCGACGACGCGCTTGAGCTGCGCCAGATTGCCGACGGTCTCCACGCGATCGCAATACGGCTCGTAGTCGCGCATCGCCGAATCGCCGAACGCCCACGACCCCGGCGGCTCCGGATTCAGCCACAACAGGCGCCGCGCCTTCTCCTTGACCGCCGCCAGCGCCCACGCCTCGGGCGGGTTGTAGTTGTTGCGCGCGTCGCCGATCACCAGCACCGTCGTCTTCGGCGTCACCGCGTCGAGAAAGCGCTGCTCGAACATCTTGAACGCGCGCCCGAAGTTCGAGTTGGCGTAGACGTTGACCACGCCGCCCGAGTAGGCCAGATCGACCGCGCGCTGGATCTCGTGCTGCTTGAACAGGTCCGTGCACTCGCCGAGATCGCTGACGAAGACGAAGCTGCGCACCTTCGAGAACAGCTCCTGCAACGTGTACGCGAACTGCAGCATGAAGCGCGAGACGTGCCGCACCGAGTCCGAGATGTCGCACAGGACGACCAGGCGCGGCTTCTCGATGCGCCGCCGCTTGTGCACCAGCCGGAACGGCACGCCGCCCGACGCGTACGACGCCCGCAGCGTCTTGCGCGCATCGAGCCGCCCGCGCCGCCCGACGCGCGGCCGCAGCGACGCCAGCTGCTTCAGCTTCTTCGCCAGCCGCGTGACCTCGTCGCGCAGCCGGGCCAGCTCCTCCTCGCTCATGGCGCCGAAGGGCTTGTTGGCCAGGATCTGCTGCCGCATCTGATCGACGAAGTCGAGGTTGCGCCGCTCGAACTCGTCGGCGACGTAGCGGCGCAGCGACGAGCGCACGCGGTTCATCTGCTCCGCCGCCACCTTCGCCATCATCTCCGCGCGCTCTTGCCCGATGCGCTGCCCGAGCCGCGCGAACATGGCGTCGAGCTCGCCGCGCGCGCCCGACGGGTTCATCGCCTCGAGCAGCTGCTGCGTGAAGAAGCCGATCTGCATCGGATTGGTCAGCCGCGAAAAATCGAGCCGCACGCCGGCGAGACGGATGAGCGCCTCGACGTGCGTGCGCCGCAGGCCGAGCCCCATGCGCGCCAGCGGCGACAGCCGCGCCGCCTCGTCGGCGAGCATGGCGATGAGGTGCTCGATCTCCTCGTCGGTGAGCCCCTCTTTGCGCAGCGCCTCGACCAGCGGCGGCGCCTCCGCATCCTGGGCGTGCGGATCCCAATCGCCGCGCCGCCGGAAGTAGAGCGCGAACAGCTCGTCGAAGATGTCGGCGTCGGCGCGGCGCTTGACCAGCGTCGTCTCGAGCGCGCCGCGCAATAGCTCCGGATCGTCGATGCCGACGAGCTCCGTCGCCGCCACCGTGTCGAGCACCTCCGCCGTCGAGACGCGCAGCCCGTTCTTGCGGCACAGCTCGCCGAACTCGAGGAGCCGCTCGAGCACTACTTCTCCTTGAGCGCCGCGGCGACCGCGCTGTCGACCGCGTCGGTGTCGGAGATGGCCACCTCGCGCACCACGCCCTTGCGATCGATGACCACCATCGTCGGCAGCGCGAACACCTGGTAGCTCGACGAGGCGCCTTCGTCCTCGTCGCTGGCGAGCGGATAGCTCAGGTGAAAGCGCCCGGCCGCGCGCGCCACGATGTCCTTGGACTCGTTCGACACGCCGAAGACGACCAGCCCCTTCTTGCCGAGCGCCTTGTACATCTCCTCGACGTGCGGCATCGACTCGACGCACGGCCCGCACCACGTGGCGAAGAAGTCGATGACCACCACCTTGCCGCGCATGCTCGAGATGCGCCCGAGCTTGTCGCCCGCCTGCACCGCCGGCAGAAAGTCCGGCGCCGCGTGCCCCAGCAGCGCATGACGCTGCAAGGTCTCGCGATCGGGCCGCGGCTCGAAGGTGAGGCCGACGGTGCGCGTGTGCCCCTTGGCGTCGACGAGCCGCAGCTTGGCCGCGTGCCCGACGCCGGCGCGCTGCACCGCCTGGATGACGTCGTCGGGCGTCGCCGTCGCGCGATCGTCGATGGCGAGCACCTCGTCGCCGCCGTGAATGCCGGCGCGCTCGCCCGGCGATCCCGGAATGACCGACTTGACGCGCGCGCCGCCGAAGCTGCCCGGCCCGAGCTGCAGCCCGACCCACGGCGTCTGCGCCAGCGCCGCCGTCGACAAGAGCGTTGCGATGACAAATGCGAAGGTCTTCATGCGTACCCGTGCGTCCGAAACCAGCGGACCGCTTTGTCGATCGTGACGTCGAGCGGCGTCGACGGCAAGCCCAGCTCGCGCCGCGCCTTGGAATTATCGAAGAAGTGCGTGTGCGCGGCGTAGCGCGTCGCCTTGAACGTGGCCAGCGGCGCCTTCTTGCGCACGTCGGCCACCTTCTCCATGAGCCAGCCCATCGACTCGGCCAGCGGCACCGGAATGCGCCGCTCGGGAAACTTGATGCCGGCGACGCGCGCCACCGTGCGATAGAAGTCGCGCAGCATGACGTTGTGGTTGCCGAGGATGTAGCGCTCGCCGACGCGCCCCTTCTCCGCGGCGAGCACGTGCCCCTCGGCGCAGTCGTCGACGTCGATGGCGCAGAAGCCCGAGTCGACGTAGCCGGGCACCTCCTTCTTGAGCGCGCCGACGATGAAGCCGCCCGTCGGGGTCGGGCCGATGTCGCGCTCGCCGAAGGGAAACGCCGGATTGACGACGACGAGCGGCAGCCCTTCGGCGGCGAAGCGCAGCGCGTCCTTCTCGCTCAGCCACTTCGAGCGAATGTACGCGTTGCCGTCGTCCCAATCCTGTTGCGAGAACTGGTGCGTCTCGTCGACGGGCTGGCCGCCTTCGCCGCGCCCGACGGCGGCGATGCTCGAGGTGTACACGACCTTCTTCAGCCTGGCCTTGTACGCGGCCCACAAGACGGTCTTCGAGCCTTCGACATTGACGCGGTACATGAGCGACGGCTCGCGCAGCCAGATGGCGTAGATGGCGGCGAGGTGGAAGAGCGTGTCGCAGCCTTCGAGCGCGCGGCCGATGGCGGCGCGGTCGTTGACATCGCCGGTGACGATCTCGACGTCGAGGCCGGCGAGGTTGTCGAGCTTGGCGCCGGGCTCGACGTAGCAGCGCACCTTCTGTCCGCGCGCGAGGAGCTTTCTGACGACGGCAGAACCGATGAATCCACTGGCTCCGGTAACGAGGTTCATGGGGTCGCTCTCGACTGTCCTACATGTAGGTTTTTTGACTTCATCATCCTACCCGGTTACGATCTTCGCATGCTTCTCGTGAGGGATTGGATGAACAAGCGCGCGGCTCTGCGATTCGAAAAAGTGTTCCCGGTCATTTTGTCGACGGAGGAGTTCGGCGAGTGCAACGCCATGGCGCGCAACATCTCGGCAGGCGGAATCCTGATCGAGATGCAGGATCCGATGCCGCTCGGCACCGCGGTGCGCGTGCACTTCTTCATGGCCGACTCGCAGGCGACCATCATCGCCCGCGGCGAAGTGAAGAACCACTACTTCCTCAACTTCAACGACGCCGGCGGACAGCGGTCACTGACCGGCATGGCGATCAAGTTCTCCGCCTTCGAAGCCGAGGCGCAGGAGCTGCTCGGCCTCGGGCTGACGCGCATGCGCATCCTGCACTAGCGCTACGAGAAACGAGCGAAGCGCCCGCCGATCTGCTACACCGCGAGACGATGCTCGCGGCCCTGGTCTTTCTCACCGTCACGCAAGCGCCCGCGCTGCCGCCGGCCGACGACTACGCGGCGCTGGTGGCGCGCCTCGAGAAACCGCTCGTCACCAAGCCCGAGACGTTCCGCAAGCTGTTTCTCGCAATGTGGGCGCAAGTGCCGAATTGGAAAAGCGGAGATCCGATGTGGATCCGCCAGCCGGAGCCGCGCTGGACGCCGCCGCCGCGGGTCAAGGGCCAGCCGCGCGCCAGGCGTCCGCCGCCGCACGATCCCGAGACGCTCGACTGGCTCGCCGCGCTGCAGTCGGTGGATCTCGACGCCGCCGCGCAGCTCGACGCGGAAAAGTCGATCCCGCCGCCGTGGGTACCGCCTGGTACCAAAGTGGTACCACGTAGTACCAAAACGGCGGAGCCGCCGCCGGTCGATGCGGCGACGCTGCCGCCGCCGCCCACGCACGCCGAGATGGAGACGGCGCGCGCCGAGGCCATCGCCACGGTGACGACGATGCGCGCCATCGCCGCCTCCAAGCGCGAGGACGCGGTCGATCCCATCTTCAAGCTCGCCTTCCAGTACGACGGCGTCTTCCGCGACGAGTGCGGGCGCACCATCCGCTCGATGGACAGCTACGCCGTCCCGCGGCTCATCGAGCTCGTGCACCAGCCGAACGTGGGCAAGCAGTCGATGGCCAAGCAGCGCCGCTACGCCGCCTACCAGCTCGATCGCATGGATCGGCAGCGGCCGCAGAAGGCGATCTCGACGGCGCCCGACGACCGCGTGCGCGCCGACATCATCCACGCCTACGGCGACACGCGCGCGCTCGACGCCGTCGAGGCCATCCTCGGGCAGGTCGACTCGCCGTCGCATCGCGTGCGGCGCGAGGCGCGCTGGGCGTGGCTGCGCTACGTGACCGGCAAGGCGCCGCCGCCGGCGCCCAAGCGCAAGCGCAAGCTGCCCGGCGGCAAGGAAGAGTCGGAAGAGAAGCCGGACTATCTCACCTATCGCGAGATCGCGACGCTGGCGCTGCAGAAGGAGCTCGGCGCGATCAACAACAGCCCGGTCGATCCCAACGCGTCGGCCAAGCAGCTCACCGACGAGCTCTTCGACTACTACGACAAGAAGCGCGCCGCCGAGTGGGACGAGCAGTTCACCGCCGCCAAGACCAAGGAGGAGCGCGGCGACCTGCGCGGCGCCACCGACGAGTATGGCTGGATCCTGGCGCACGACCCGACCTACGCGCGGCGCGCCGAGATGGCGCACGCGTTCGCGAGATATGGCGACAGCCTGCGCGACCAGGGCGACGTGCCGCGCGCGCTCGGCGACTGGCGGCTGGCGATCGATCTCGCGCCCGACGGACCGGACGCGCGCTACGCGGGCGCGCGCGTGGCCTTGTACGACGCGCTCGAGGCGCTGCACCACGGGCACGCCGACGTGGCCGGCTTCCGGCGTGCGCTGGCGCTCGATCCCTCGCTCGGCGAAGCGCGCGCGGGGCTCGCGCGCGCCGAGTGGCTGGTGGCGCGCCGTCGCTGGATGCGCACCGGCGTCGGCGCGGGCGTCGCCCTCGTGCTCGCCCTCGGCCTGTGGCTCTTGTGGCGCCGCACCGGCGCCGCGACGACGGCCTAGCGCGACCGACTACGGATTGTCGTCGGGCGGAGGCGGCGACGGCAGGTGCGGCAAGCGCACCGGCTCTTCGTCTTTGTGCACGGCTGGCTTGTGCACCGGCTTCGGCTTCTCGACCTTCGCGGCCTCGGGCTTCGCGTCCGTCTTCGTCGCCTCGGCCTTGGTTTCCGCCTTGGGCGCGTCGCTCTTCGCTTCCGTCTTCGCTTCGGTCTTCTGGGCCGTCGCGACCGGCTTGTGCGCCTCGCCCGACGCCTTCGCCGCGCCGACCACCGCCGGGTTCGGCAGCTCCGTCGGCTTGGTCGGCGGCGTCTGCGCGGCCTGCGTCGCCGCCCTGCTCGTGTCGGCCGGCTTGTTCTTGTCCGCCGTCAGGTCGGGCGTGCGATGCGTCGCCAGGTACCAGAAGCCGACCGCCACCGCGACCACCAGCACGACGATGACCATGCGCGAGCCGCCGCCACGTCCGCCGCCGCCGAGGTTGCGGCGCGCGTCTTCCATGTCGCCCATGTGCGGCGACGACAGCTCGCCCATCATGAGCGACTGCCCTTCGGCGCGGCTATTGGGATCGGTTCCACGTACGTTCATGTTCATCATCGGTACCGTCGGATCGGTGACCTCGATCGGCAGCGACGCCGCCGCCTCGGCGCGCGCCTTGTCGCGCATGCCCGGGAACAGCCCGTCGAGGTAGGCCGCCACGTCGTGCGACGTGCAGCGGATGCCGCCGTGCAACAGGAACTCCTCGAGCTCCTCGTGCAGCTCGCGCGCCGACTGAAAGCGATCGGCCGGCTTCTTCGACATCGCACGGGCAATGACGTCGCTCAGCGCCGTCGGAAAGCGCTCGACGTAGAAGTCGGGCGGCTTGGGCTCGTCGTGCAGGATCTTCATCGACAGATCGGCGGGCCCCTCGCCGTCGAACGGTTTGTGCCCGGTCGTCAGCTCGTAGATCATCGTGCCGAGCGAGAAGATGTCGCTGCGGAAGTCGAGCGCCTCGCCCTGGACCTGCTCGGGCGACATGTACGGGATCTTGCCCTTGATGACGCCGACCTCGGTGCGCCCCTTCTTGGCCACCGCCTTGGCGATGCCGAAGTCGAGGATCTTGCCGACGCCGTCGAAGCTGATGATCACGTTCGACGGCGTGACGTCGCGATGCACCAGCCCGAGCGCCTTGCCGCGCGCGTCGGTGGCGCGGTGCGCGTGCTCGAGCCCCTCGGAGACGTTGGAGGCGATGCGCACCGCGATGGCCAGCGGAATGCGCCCGCCGCGCTGCGCCTCGGCCTCCTCGATCTGCTGCAGGTCGACGCCGTGGACGTGCTCCATGGCGAGGAAGTAGTCGCTCTCGCCGATCGAGCCGAGATCGAAGATCTGCACGATGTTCGGATGCGACAGCCGCGCCGCGATGCGCGCCTCGTCGAGGAACATGTTGACGAACTGCTGATCGGCGGCCAGCGACGGCAGGATGCGCTTGATGACGCATTCCTTCTCGAAGCCGGCGGGGCCTGACTGGCGCGCCAGATAGACCTCGGCCATGCCGCCGATCGCCAGTTGGCGCAGCAGCAGGTATTTGCCGAAAGGCCGCGGGTACCGATTCGCTTCGTGCACGGCTTGCAAAGTCTAATCCCGCGGCGGTAGCGTCACAAGTTCGGGATGAGTGTTTATGCGTAGCGGAGGGATTTTCGCGCCCCCGGAGACGAGTGCCGCGAGTCGCCTATCGTCGTTCGGGGCGCGCCGGAGCGGAGCATGAACACGGTGCGATGATGGATCTTTTGATCGAAACCGTCCGACGCTTCGTCGAGCGCGAGGTGCGCCCGACGGCGCGCGCGCTCGAGCACGCCGACGAATATCCGCACGCGCTCGTCGAGCGCATGGCCGAGCTCGGCCTCTTCGGCATGGGCGTCCCGACGGAGCTCGACGGGCTCGGGCTCGACTACGAGACCTACGCGCGCATCTTCGAGGAGCTGTCGCGCGGCTGGATGTCGCTCGCCGGGGTGCTCGGCACGCACGGCATCGTCTGTTACGTCGTGCGCGAGTTCGGCACCGACGCGCAGAAGCGACGCTGGTTGCCGCTGCTCGCCGCCGGCCGGCTGCGCGGCGGATTGGCGCTCACCGAGCCGCAAGGCGGCAGCGACGTCGCGCACCTGACCGCGCGCGCGCGGCCCGACGCCGAGCAAGGTGGCGGCTGGGTCCTCGACGGCGCCAAGCAGTTCATCACCAACACGCACGAGGGCAACGTCTTCCTCGTCGTCGCGCGCACCGGCGGCGACGGCGCCGGCGGGCTGTCGGCGTTCGTCGTCGAGAAGGAGCGCGTCG
>Ga0070679_100004330_pt1 | contig 13109 bp, 11 predicted proteins | sample KBSC63BmetaG_FD_65652 | JGI IMG/M metagenome (GOLD analysis project Ga0070679, IMG submission 65652) | Corn rhizosphere microbial communities from Kellogg Biological Station, Michigan, USA - KBS C6-3B metaG | ecosystem: Host-associated > Plants > Roots > Rhizosphere | place: USA: Michigan... | reverse complement strand
ATACGCTATAAGCCGCTTCTTGTCGGCAGCGGTCAATTTGCGCTCGAAGTTGTGGTCCCAAAGCTTAGTGCTTCTGGCGAGAATCGCTTCCGGGGCGCCCTTGGTGAAGACGTAGGTCTTGCCGTTATAGCGACGGACGGAACTCATCAGTTTGCGGGCGGAATCGAACTGGAACTCCTTGATTTCTTCGTTGGCGGCGTCGAGGGCGTCGGGGTCGAGGCCGGCTTTGCGGGTAAGGGTTATCAGCGCGCCTTCGGTCGGATCGCCCACCACGTACCAGGTGGCATGTTCGTCATCCGGCGCGTTGACATGAGCGTTGCTGGCCAGCGCCGCGGTCGTGAAGAACAACTCCAGTTCTTGCAAGGCTGAGCCTTGCAAAGCTTTACCTTTTTGGTTCAGGATCTGGCCGTTGGTCTCGTAGCCGGTACCGCTGGTCCTGTATTCGGTTTTGCCGATGAGCAGGGTGGTGACGGTCATCTCGTTCTTGGTGAGGGTGCCGGTTTTGTCGGTCAGGATGATATTGGTGGCGCCGAGCGTTTCGACGGCGGACAGTTTCTTGACCAGCGCCCGGGCTTTGGCCATGCGGGCGGCCGTCTGGGCCAGGGTGATGTTCACCTCGGCGGCCAGACCATTGGGTATCATGGCGGCAGCGATACCGATGCCGAACAGGACGGCGTCGTGCAGACCGAATTTAGCCTTTAAGGCGATGATGACCAACACGAAAGCTAGGCCGATGGTGCCCTGAACAAGTCTTTTCGCGAGGTTGTTCATTTCTTTTTGTAGCGGGGACAAATCGGTGCCGACCACCTGGCTCAAGGAGGCGATGCGGCCCAGTTCGGTCTGCATACCGGTGCCGACGACCACGCCGTGGCCCTGGCCGGTAGCGATCGTGGTGCCCATGAACAATAAATTGTGCCGGCTGCCGAGCGGCACGTCACCGTTGATGGCGTGGACGAATTTGCGGCTGGGCTGGCTCTCGCCGGTCAACGCGAAATCGTTGCTGGCCAGCTCTTTCTCGTCCAGGATGCGCAGATCGGCCGGCACGGAATCGCCCTCCTCGAGGTAGATGACATCGCCGAGCACCAGCTCGCTGGCATCGATCTCCATCAGCTTGCCACCGCGCAGTACCTTCGCTTTGGCGACCATCAGCTGCTGCAAGCTGGCGAATAGCGTCTCGGCTTTGTGCTCCTGGAAGAAGCCGACCAGGGCGTTCATCAGGGCGATAACCAGCAGGATGATAGCCGTCCGCAGATCGTGCAGATACAGTGATAAACCGGCGCTGACCAGCAGGATGACGATCAGGATATTCTTGAACTGCCGCACGAATGTCGTGAGCGTGCTCTCGTGATGCGCTTTCCGGAGCGTATTCGGCCCGATATGCTCCAGTCGCTCCTTGGCCTCAGCCGGCTTCAAGCCCTCGGCGGTGGCCCGTAACTCCTCTAAAACCGCCGCCGGTGCCTGCCGATAATAATTAAGCCGCTTATAGTTATCCATCTTGAGTATAAGTATAACAGGGACAGAAGAGCAGCGGTGGTCTAATTCTTAGTTTTGTAATTCTTAGTTTTTATTCAATTTTTATCGTATTAATCTTTAACATTCGATATCCGGGCCTGAGAGGCTACACAATAAAAACTAAAAATTGCTCCTCCTTAACACTTGGTATAATGATGCATATGGGTATGAGATTCGGTGAACGTTTGATCCGGCCGTTGCAAGTGCTGGTGTTGGTATTGCTGTGTACCAGCTTCAGTCAGACGGCGAGCGCGTCGCCGTTCGGTTCGGGGGTGTTCGGTGCTGACGTGCCGTTCGGTTCGGCTACCAGCCTGTCTATCGCGCTGGGCGGTAATGTTTCGCTCGGCCTGACACCGAGCGGTGGTAACTTCGCCGCTACCGGCTCGCACACGCTCACCGTTACTTCCACCGATGTTGTCGGCTACAAATTGTACGCCTACAGCCCGGGAAATACCTCAATGGTCAACGGCAGCGATACGATTCCGGCCAGCACGAACACCACGGCCGGTCCGCTCAGCGTCAACAGCTGGGGGTATAACACCGACGGGTCGACCAATTATCTGGGAATGACAACGACGCCGGCGCTTATAAAGGACACGACCGGACCGTTCAAGAATGGAGATAACACGATGGTCACCTACGGCGTGCTAGCCAGTATCGTTAAGGGAGCCGGAGATTACACGGTCTCGGTAGTCTATACGGCTGTCGCTGAAAACGACTAGTCTTCGCTCGGAGACTGTTCTTTGGTCTTGTTCCGTTTGCGACGACCGTAGAGATTGAGGCCGATAATGAGCAGCAACACGAGAAACGCGAGTGACCACGGCGGGAGGAAAATAATGAAACGCGACTGCGTGACGGTGGTGCCGGCGTCGGTCTTGTAGCCGTAGGTGGCTTTGTAGATTCCCGGCAGCAACGGGGCGGTGATGTCACCGACAACCTGACGGATGGGGCCGGGCAACAGGATATGGCTGGTACCACTGGCGCTCTTGGCTGTCAGCCCGTGAAGCTGGCCGGCGAAATACGCGAAATAATGCACGTTGCCGGTGTTACGGACATCGATGGTGTACTGGACTTGCTTGCCGAATACGATCCGGTGTATCGAGCTGCCGACGAGCTTGCTGGTGCGGACTAGTTTACCGTTGACGGTCAGATAGAGCAGGGTGGCCGCCTGGACGGTGCTTTTCAGGTTGCCGGCGTTCAACTCGGCGCTGGCTAAGAGGGTGTAGTATTGGCCGCCGGCAGCGGTACCGGCCGGAACGGTAACAGTGTAGTCAACCTCGCGGCTTTCGTTCGGTTCGAGCGGAATCTGCGTCAGTTTGAAGCTGAGCCAATCGTTCGGCGGGCTGAAATTGTAGTTGTACGCGTAATCACTGACCGAGAACTGCTTGGCCGAAAGGGTGACAGTAATCGGTTGCTCGGTGAGGTTCGCCACCGTGAAGCGGCCGATGGCTTGTTTGCCCGCGTCCAGGCTGATGTATTGACGCAGCGGCGAAATCAACAACCCTTTATTCTTGGGCGTGTCGGCGCTGGCTGGCGCTGGGAGTAGCACGAGTAGGCAGAGGCACAGGGTGAGCAGGCGGCGTTTCATGGTTCTAAGTATAGCCTGTATGCCAGGAGATTTAGCAGACAAGCAGGTAGCAGAAATTTAGCAGATTTCAGGCAACAGACTTAGCTGCGACTCGTCTGCTATTTGCTATCTGCTAGTCTGCTAAATGTTAAGAGCGTTTGACGAGTTGGACCTGGATATCGCTGACGACGTTGAAATAGTGCTGGATGGCGAAGGTCTGGGTCTCGAGATTGCGATTCTGCCACTCTGGCGCGAGGTTATAGCCGTAGCTGAAGTCGAAATCACAGGTGACAGGGTAGTGGTCGAGCAGATTATCGACGCGCCACTGCTTGTTGAGGTAGAGAAAACTCGCTTCGGACAAGGCGCGCTGATGGGTCGGATCCTGCCAGGCGCGCATGCTGGAGTAGTACGGGCCGGAGATATTGGCGAAGCCTTTGATGGGGATGTTCGGATTGGCGGGGTCGAATTCGGCGGGCTTGAGTATCCGGTGAATCTCATCGAAAAACTGGAAGAACGGATCACTGTAGCCGTCGCCATGAGGAATATGCTCAACGAAGTGCGAGCACTCTATCTCGTCCACGGAGTTATCAGCGAATTGGCTCCATGGGAACTTCAGCAGGTCCTGCACGTACTTCGCGGATTTCGTCTTAGCGATATCGACGCCCACGAAACCTTCCGGAACACGATTGCCGCAAGCGAGTGATAGTTTCAGTGGTTTGTCTTGTTTCGGAGAATTCTTCTTGTCTGCCATAGCTACTCCTCAATTTGCTGTATATATCGTTTGAATTTATCAATCCCAATAGACTCTACTCTGCCCAGAACAGTATTGCATGAAATGCACAGTAATGCTCTAACTTTTCCGGTTTTGTGCGAATGGTCAACATGTAGACCTCTTATTCTACCTGCCTTTGGAATTCTCCCGCATAACTTGCACCTGCCTTCCTGTTGAGCTACCATCTTCTCAAATTGCTCGAAGCTTAGGCCGTATTTATATTTAATGTGCTGTATCTTTTGCCGCGCATTTTCCGTTTCTTTATTCCGATAATGATATTCTCTTCGAGCGGCATTGCTCTTTTCACGGTTATTGTCTCGCCATCGTTGCATATACTCTTTGCGTTTTTCCCTTTGTGCAGGAGTCTTGGCGTATTCTCGTTTTCTTTTGCGGTATGCCTCAAGATCTTTCAAGCGATATCGCTGATGTTTGTCCATTACGATATTATAGTGCTATCGTGGCATTTTCACCACATAATTTGAGCAGCTGAATCATAATGGCCGACCTTTACCCGGGAATCACAAGCGAATTTATATCCGAGCTCGCGCGCGTGCTGGAAAAACCACAAGTCCTGCGTGAAGACCTGCGCGCCACCGCCTGGCGTGACTTCCTGTTTGGTCTTGAACCAGTTGCCGTAGTCGAACCGCTTGTCCTTGAGCATTTCTATACGGAAGAGCGTGAAGCCCATACCGAGGCCATTGCACGGCGTGACAGTATCGGGGGCGGGGACCTGCGGAATGAAGTTGAGGGGCATGACCCTAGGATCTCCATAACACATCGGTTGCCCGGCTTCGCCCTTGGTCCAATACAAGCCACCTACGGCGTCATAATCGTCGATGGCTTCGTATAGTTTTACAAGGCCATCGGCCGGCGGGGCATTGTCTTCTTCTAGCGTCAGGATAAATTTGAACTTACTCAGTTCCGGGTTCTCCAAGATCATTTTTATGACCTGGTTGTAGGCTTCGCCGACTTCCATACCTTCCATAAACAAGGGGCCGAGCACCTTTTGGTTCATGGGCCGGATGAGCCCTTGCCAGTTTTGAACGATGCGTGCCGGAATCATGCCCCGGGTCGGGCAGACAATAATTGTCGATAAATCGCGGTAGGTCTTCTGCTTTTCGAGGCGCGTCGCGTAATCGCTGGCATTGTGTATGCCAGCATCATCAGGTACCAGTATTTGTGGAACTCCCATATGTCTATCAGATTATACCATGACCGAAGGAGAATGCTTCAGAACCAGGCGACGGTGGCATGATTGGGTGTAATGACCGCAGGGAACGAGATCTGGAAGCCGAAGCCGTTCAAAGAGGCGCTGCCGCCCAGGAAGGTAGCGACCGTGTCGGTAGTGGCTCCGGCGGTCGATTGGATGAATGAAGCGATCGCGGTGCCGCCGTTACAGCCACCGACGCTATCTCCACAGCCGAAGCCATCAAGGAATGAGGCCTCACCACTTACCGTTACTTTGGTTGAATACGGTGGTGTTCCAACGGAAGCGGCCCGGTCCATAAAGGCGCAGATGACTAAATCATTGGCTTCGGGTGTCGTGATACCGACTGCAGTCGATGTCTGGGCAGTGGTAGGCCTGACAGTACCAGTGCCTAGCGTGTATCCCGGGAGTGTGTAGCCGCGGTACCAGGCGGCAAGAATCGTAGGCGCGAAGGTGGCACCGACCCAGCTTATGGTCAATGTCTCACCGCTCGTTACCCCTGTCAGGATGCCGGCTGATATTATGGCGTTATGCGCGCCCGTTGAAGGAAAGAGTTGCGTGAAGGCGATCAGGCCACCAGAGCTGGCGCAGCTCATACTATGGCCGGTCGCGCCCGCACCGGTGCTCACTATCATGACGGCTATGTCGGTCGGTAACACCCCCGCCGGCACAGTCATGGTGGCGGTAGCAACGGCTGTAATAGAGTTAACTGATGCAGCGGTGACAAAACCGGTGAGCGAGGCATCGGCGCTGGCCGGAGCTAACGCGACGGTACCGGTAGTGGCAGTCGCGGTGCTATTAGAAGGGGATGATGTCCACAAATCGCTCCCGAATTGACCCTCGGGCACCGGACCATCTGAGTCGGCGGTAGTCATGGTGCTGCGAGAACCTCCGGAGCCGGAAACTAGGCTGCGTTGGGTCAGGGTGCTGCTGGGCGGCACCATAACTTCGGTGCCGGAGGCGAGTGTATCGGAAGCGTGCTCTAGGAGCCAGCAACCTGGAGTGGTGATGTTTACCGTTGGGGCGTAGTGCGTCGCAGAGGTGCCGGGTTCGTATGCAAGTGCCCAAGCATGTATAGGGCTCACCGGATCGGTTCCTGAGTAGGCGTCGACAGCAGCGACATACATGCCATTGCTGCTCGACTCGGCCAGTGTTCCCGTTGAGCCAGCATCGCCGGAGACTGCAAACTTCCAATAGTACACGGTCACTAACGTAGCGCTACTGGTTATGACACTATCCAGATATGTCCAGCCGCTTGGCGTGCCAGGCGAGCTAGCTCCGCTGACTATTGTTTCTTGGTACCGCAGCAGCAGGAAGTCGCCCACCTGAACCGTACTCGGGATGCTGAACGATGCGGTCGAGCTACCGGCTGCCGTATTGGTCGCCGAATCGCGGTAAGCGATGCTCGAATTGTCACCTGAGGGGGTCATGTATCTCTATGCTCCATATGGTTACTCATGAGGGTCATATACGTTACGGATTTCCTGTCCAGCTGATTGGCGTTGAGGTAATGGCGGGCCCTACGAAGCCGCTGTCTTGCACGGCGATATCATCCATGTATAGATCGTAGCCCGACACGGCTGTCGGATTGCCAAAGACGGCTTGAGCGATAGGGTTTCCGAGTAAATTCTGACTGGTGACCGTAAGTGTCTCGGCAGGGATGGTGCTATCGGGAGTAGTGTAGATATTGAGCGTGGCCTGGCCAGTAGTGGCGTTGGAAAAAACCATTAACTCGATACGGAACCACTGATTTGCCGGCGCGACCGTGCTAGACGTACCTACTATGGTGGTACTGGTATCACGAATCACGAACTGATCCGACCCATTTATACCTACTCCACAGATTAAGGTCGCGGAACTATCATTAAACTGCATGAAGCGTGACGTGGTGGGCACAGTGCCGGTAAAGTAACAGTACACGCGCGTATACAGGGTCAACGGCGACCCGGTGATCTGAGAGTCCCAGCGCAGGAAATTGCTCGCGGCGGCGCTGCTGGTGAAGTGATACGACATTGTACCGTGCATGGCCTGCACGATGGAGTAGGCGAGCGTCGTATTGGCGGGTATCACTACGCCGTCCCATGCATTGCCGGAGTTGCCCCCGGAATTGTCTAGGCTGACCGTGGCACCGTTGCCACCGCCTTCGGCAGTATTGCTAAGAAGCATGCGTTCCCCTTATGACCATGCTGCCATTATACAAGTCTGAAATAACGAGCATGTTCCAAATACTAGTCAGCAGTTTGTACTTATACATAGAACCAGTTGGAACTCGCTGTGTTAGCCGGCCCGATTGTCGTTACATCGCTCTGGACTACCAGGTCATCAATATACATAGTGCCCCAGGTGCCGGAGTTGCTTACCTTGCCCATGCGCACGGTACCCATGTTAGCTGTCGTACTTGATGCTGCCAGCGTACTATAAGCATAAATGGGGCTGGTTGTGTCATCGCCAAGATAGACAGCGACCCATATTGACGTGTCACCGCTGCCGGTGGGTCCGACGTCGGCTGCTAGCTCCACGCGTAGCCAGGTATTCAGGGGTATGCTACTGGTACCGATAGAGGCGGATATAGTGCCGTTGATATCTTGAGTAAGGAGATTCCCCGTGTTGGCGACCCCCAGCAAGCCGACAATACTGCCGTTACCGAGCTGGACGAACTGGGTAGGGGTAGAAGGGTAACCGGTCATATAGACATAACAGCGCGTCGCTACTAACCGCGAGCCGCTGACCCCCCATCCGACGGAACAGTTGGACCCGCTGCCCGGAGTTAGCTTGTACGAGAGCGAACCATTGTGCGCCACATCAGTAGAGAAAGTCAGGCTACCGGTCCCCGCAGTAGTAAGCGTCATAGCGGTACCGGACCCACCGCCGGTGCTCCCAGTAGTTACGGTTGTGCCGTCGGTCCCGCCCTCTGCAGTGTTATAAAAATTTATCGCCATATCACTTCCGAGCGAGTTTAGAAGGTTCCGCTTACGAAATAGAACAACGGCTGGCGTAATGCTACTGAGGCGGTACCCCGAATTTCCGAGAAAGCGATCGTGGCAGGTAGGGCAGTTGTCGTTGCCGAATAGTGACCGAGCCCTCGGGTGTACTGGTTGGTTGCGTTCGAACCAATGCCCCACAATCCAGAGAAATTAGAATTTTGCTGAGAGGCTAGTAGTTGGGAAAGCGTTACGTTGTTTATACCAGCACTTGTTGTTCGGCTGATATTGCCCACCCAGTATTGTCCCTCTGATAATGAATCGCCCCCATTACTTATGGTGAGCAGCCGGATTCCAAAATTCGCCGTGGAATTAGCTGCGCCGCTATGCGTAGCAGCGACCGAGGTTGAATAGCTGGTGAGTAGAGATAAGGAGGATGCGGTACGTGTATATATACCGACCCAGTTCGACATAGTAATCGAAGCACTCGTAGAAGTTGAAGCTGTGAAAAGTAGCGGTACAGCTATTCGGTCATACACGACATTTGGAGCTTGCATAGGCTGAATATGAAGCGTAGCTTGACCTTGCTGTCCGGTAACTTGCACATACGCGTCCTGAGGATTGAAGTACGATAATGTTGCGCCGCCTCCACCTCCGGCTCCACCGTTGATGCTGATGGTCGCACCGCTGGCATCCGTGCTCTGCGATAGGGTGATATTGTTACCGCCAGTTAGCACAAGCTGATTGCTGACGGTGCTGTTGGTGGCAATACCGGCCGAGAACGCCGGGGCCCCGATACTGATCGTCGAGCCGGTGGTCACCATACTGATTGCCCCCGTTCCAGAGAGGCTCGACGTCGCCGGTACGGATAAACTGAGCACCGAATTGGTGTTGCCAGAAAGGGTAAGGGCGCCGTTGGCGCTGAGCGTGATGTTGCCGCTGGTATAGGTGGTACCGAACCCTGCTAATCCGATACCGCCGCCTCCACCGCCACCGCCACCGGAAATGGTGATGGCATTGCCGGCCTGGGAGAGCGTGATATTGTTGCCACCGGCTAGTGTCACCGTACCGGAGCTGAGTACTGCTGATGTCCCTGTGGTGTTGCCGCCTATTCGTAGCTGATGCGTTGTTGGTCCGAGTATGGTTAAGGATGCATAACCCAGATAGTAGGGTGCAACGCCATTATCAACTCCTGCGCTAATGGTTAGATTGTCTGAAACATAGAGCTGGACGTAGTGATGATCGAGATAAGCAGCATCACCCAGCGTATTGCCGTGTAATTGCACCGCGTGTAAGTTGTCCAAATTTTGCCAGGCACTCACAGTAATCGTAGCTGAAGATCCGGTAATGCTCTGCGATAGGGTGATATTGTCACCACCGGCAAATACCATCTGCAAGTTACCCCCGGAAATGACACCAGTGGTTCCGGTGTCATTGACCCCGATATTGCTGATACCGAACGTATTACTGCCTCCGCCTCCACCCCCGCCGACAATGCTGAGCGTATTGCCGCCAGCCCCCGTAGCTTGGCTAAGCGTAATATTATTACCACCTGCCAAGACTAGCTGGTTGGTAGCAAAACCAGTCGTACCGCTCGTGTTGCCGACGCCGTTGCTGATACCAGCAGAGTAGGCCGGTGCGCCGATGCTGATGGTATTGCTGTTACTGGATATGTTGACGATACCGGTCGCCGACAAGCTGGACGCGACCGGCGCGCCGATAGTGATCGTACTGCCGCTAGCGGATAGACTGACCGCACCGGTTGCCGCCAGGCTGGACGTCGCCGGAACAGATAAACTAAGCACCGAATTGGTACTCCCTGATAGCGTCAGCGCTCCGTTAGCACTTAAGGTTATATTGCCGCTGCTATAGGTCGTGCCGAACCCGGCCAGGCCGATGCCGCCACCGCCGCCCCCATTACCGGCAGAAATAGTTATGGTGTTACCACCGGCGCCAGTCGCCTGGCTGAGCGTTACGTTATTGCCGCCGGCCAGGACTAATTGATTCGAGGCGGTCCCCGATGTACCACTCGTGTTGCCGATGTTGCTCATGCCGAACGATACGGCTGGTACGCCCATGCTGACCGTTGAACCATTGTTGAAGATGCTGAATGCTCCAGTCGCCGAAACGCTAGAAGCGATGGGGGCAGAGAGCTGCACCGAACCATTACTGTAACCGACGCTCATAGCACCGAGGCCGTTCAGGCTGACGCTACGCGCGTCGAGGGACGTGCTCGAGTTCTGGGTAGTATTACCAAGCCCATAAAAGCCCAACGTGCCACCGCCGCCTGCCGCTCCTGATATGGTGATGGCATTGCCGGCCTGGGAGAGCGTGATATTGTTGCCGCCGGCGAGCGTGAGGGTGCCCGAAGACACCAGCGAACCAGCCCCGGCGGTGTTACCGGAGATAGTGGCATTGATCCTGCCGCCGTTCAGGGGTGGAATATAGGCCATAACTGACCCTTTCAGTATATACTACTGACCCCTTGTTGAGCTATTGCTTGCGTGTGAGGCTTATCACCGATCAGCTGAACGAAAGCCACGGCAATCCGGCTAAAGGCGGCCGGATAACACACATGTGCGCGAACATACTGCTGGCGGCGCCGGTGGCGCTGAAGGTAAGCGCTCCCGTGTTGGTGGCGATTGTCTGACTGTTGTGCCCTATGACTTGATACCCGGTGGATGTATTTATAAGCGTGGACGAATCCGTAGCCCAGCCCGCAGGGAGTGTAACTGCCGTGGCGGAACCATCTACGTAGCCGGCCATAAAGAGGGAACTATCACCTCCTGGGGTAAAAGCCGGTATGGTTACCGAGGTAACGGCGCCTCCGTTACTGATATATCTAATACCATCGACAAACGGATTGTCATTTCCTGGTCCATTCGCGATGTTGAACGCCGTGCCGAATGATTTAAATGGCGCGGTACCGCCAACGGTACTGATGCTGAAGCTATAGGTGCCTGACTCGGACCCCGTAGCGTACTTGTAGTACCAGGCTGACGCGGAATAAAAGCCTATGTTCGTATCAAGCAAACTACGAAAATCTCCTAAAACAAATCCCGCGCTCGGTGAAAACGCGGCCGCAGTGGGAGCCGTACCGGTTTCGATCCAGAAGGACCAAAACCACACGACTACCAGGGAAGTGCTGACAATACCTGCGGGTACGGGAATGGCGGCAGAGGTAGTTGTACTGACTACCGTACTACCCATGCTGGCAATGGTTGGCGTCACGCCCCACTTCGCGTTTAAAGCAGGCAGCGTGGTCGTGCCCGATGCGACCGTCATGTCATCGAAACCGATCGTGCCGGTCCAGGTCGAGGTGGTAATCTTGCCAAACTGTACGCGGTCCCACGCCGTCGTCCCAAAGTTCTCGGCAGCACCGCTCCCGGTTTCCACGGGAGTCAATGCATCGCCCTGATATAATGCGAAGTTCCACGATCCGTTAGAAGTCGTCGTACCTACCGTAAACGAGTACTCGATGCGGTCACCTGCGCTGCACACAGAAGTGAACAAGTGCACACTCGACCCGGTCGCGTCCTGGATGATGTAATTGCCGGCGCTGTTTACCGAGATGTTTGTTATACCGGTGCCGGTCGCGGTGTAGATCATGCAGATCGGTTCATTGCTCGAGTGGGCGGAGATACCAGTAGGTAGGTAAAAACGGACGGCTCCAGCCTTATCATTGAAACCAGTCCACCGGACCAGACTTTGTTGTCCTGAAGCCGGCGAGAACAGATACCCTAATGAACCGTGCTGATACTGGCTTGCGGAGTACGTGACCGATCCCGAAGGTGATGATACGACTGTCCACGCGTCGCCCGAGGCACCACCGCTGTTGCCCGTGGTCACGGCCGCACTGTCAGTGCCTCCTTCTGCGGTATTAGTCTTTATAATCATCCTGGGGTACCAGCCGACTCCTGTTCGTTGCTTTCAAAACTCATATGGGTACCTAGTATTATACGCATCACTGTAGCCCACGTGTGGACGCTTGGCGAGTCAGGCCTAGAGGATATACCAGGCTGAACCATTACTGACAACAGCGAAGGCGGTGTACTGCAGGTCCAGATTGAAAGTAGTCATGCCGTCGATGGTATCGCTACCACTGGCGGCGATTGATACGGTGTGGGTCGGATTCGTGTTATCGACGCGCTTGACGTAGAACCGGTAGCCCGCCAGGCCGGAAGCGAGGGGCAGGGTAATGGTGACACTGGCGCTGGTGGCGTCGGCGAAGACTACGGTATCGGAGCTGCCCACGGTGTAACCGCTGGTCTTGGTGGCGGTCGCGAAGTTCATCGCGTTGCCCCAGGCCGGCACTCCGCTGCTGACTTTCAGAGCCTGTCCCGCTGATCCTACGCCGAGCCGAACGAAATTCCCCGAACCGTCCCGGTAGTACAGGTCTCCGTTAGCGCCGGAAGCGTCATCGTACATCGCGACTTTCTTGCGGGTCGTGCCGGTCGTAATCGTAAAGTATAAGCTATCCGAATTGAACTCGACAGCTCCGACCTCGGCGGTCGACAGGAGCGTCCCGGAGGTGAATTTCAGCGGCGCGGTGCCGGCGGTCGCGCTACCGGCCCGAACGGTGATATTCTGGTGGCCACCGTTGACGGGGTTGTCGGTCCCATCGTCGTAATGTTCCTTCTTCAGATACTGACGAAGGATATCCCCCCAGACGGCATCGTCGCTATTGACGATCGGTAGACGTTGCGGGGTCGACATGGCCGCTTAGACTCCGAACTTCCGGGTGCCGAACCCGTGTCCGCCGTCGGCGGTCTTGGCCTTGGATGTATCCATCAGTTTCAGGAATCCCAACAGATTACCGAACCCGAACAGCGTCAGCCCGGAGCCCAGCATCAACTGCAGGAACTGTTTGCGGGTGAGTTCCTTATCTAAGACTGGGCTCATACGAGGGGCGTCCATACGTTTGTTTTACACCTTGAATTATCTTCAAGTATACATAAGCGCCATCTTAAGCGCAATACGACGGCAATTAGCAATGAACAGAAAACAGAAAACAATAAACTGAAAACAATGAACAAGCCAGTAATAAGGCAAGCTTGGAGTGTTTGCTTGACGCTGCGAACAAGAAAGCAGTCCGAGCCGTTCCATACTTCTCGTCTGTTCTCTGTTCTC
>Ga0070679_100004327_pt1 | contig 13112 bp, 9 predicted proteins | sample KBSC63BmetaG_FD_65652 | JGI IMG/M metagenome (GOLD analysis project Ga0070679, IMG submission 65652) | Corn rhizosphere microbial communities from Kellogg Biological Station, Michigan, USA - KBS C6-3B metaG | ecosystem: Host-associated > Plants > Roots > Rhizosphere | place: USA: Michigan... | reverse complement strand
GAGCTCTGCCGGCAGGTCTGCACCGCTGGCGGTCGTGACACGGCAGTCTAAGCGTGCGGGGCGTTGGGTGTTCAGCACCTGCGACAGTTGCGTTTCGACGCTTCGGCCGTCGTCCGAGTGCATAAGCGCATGAAGTGGTTTCCCCAGCGAGCGCACGACGCCGTGCCCGGTGAGTTTTGCCCACGTCGGCGTCACGGAGACGAGGCAGCCCGCGGCGTCGGTGTGGAACACCACGAGGCCGGCGCCATCGATGACGGTGTGGTAGCAAACGAGTGTCCGCCGCAATTCGAGCAGTGCCATGACCTGGCGGGCCAAGGCGGCGAGGCCGCCGACGGCGCGCGCAGTTAGGTCGCGTGGCGTTCGGTCCATGACGAGAATGTTGCCGAGTATGAAGCCGTCGGATGTGACAAGCGGCTGTGCGGCATAGAACGCCGCGAAGGGCTCGTCGTGCACCCAAGGGATGCCACGGCTTCTCGTGTCAGCGTGCACGTCTTCTATCAGTTGCGGCCCAAGCCCGAAGTCAGGACCGGAGAACGACACGTTGCGAGCGAGTTCTCGAGCAGCGAATCCGCGCACAGACTTGACCCACACACGGCGCGTGTCGCTGAACGTGATTGCGGCAAACGGGCACCCGGTGACGAGCGCCGCGAGTTCGGTGATGTCGTCGAACTCCGGCTCCGGCGGCGTGTCGAGCACGACGTAGCGAGCCACTGCCCGCAGCCGCGCCTCCTCAGCACGCTCTGACGGGCACAGCGGCGCGTCGGCTTCTAGGAGGCTAGCTGGTCGAGGCATTGCAGCAGGTACTCGGTGTCGAACGGCTTGGGTAGAAAGTAGTCAACCCCGCCAGTCCAGGCACGCCATGCCTGATCCTCTTCGGCAGCCGCGCTAAGCATGACCACGGGTAGCATCGCGCCGCCGTCGTCGCGGCGCACATTCGCGAGGACCTCATGCCCGCTCATGCCAGGCATCATGATGTCGAGCACCAGACAATCCGGACGGTCCTTGGTGATCGCGGCGAGTGCCTCTGTGCCGCTGCGTGCGACGTGAACATCGTGGCCTTCAAGCGCGAGCAGGTCGGCGAGGAGCTCACGCACGTTCGGGTCGTCGTCGACGACAAGGATCTTCGGCATTGCAGATTTCCTTCCTATGTGCCTATGCGACGTCGGCGGACAGTCGCAGGAGCCAAGCGGTGAGCATGTCGGGATCGAACGGTTTGGTGAGATAGCACGAGGCGCCTGCGCGCCAGCCGGCCCACGTCGCGTGGTCGTCGTCGGCCGCGGAAAGCAAGAGAACGGGCAGCGAGTCGTGCGGCGGACGACGACGCAGCGCCGCCAGCACGTCGATGCCGGACAGGCCCGGCATCATGACGTCGAGGACGACACAGTCCGGCGGCTCGGCGTCAACGGCTGTCAGCGCCTCGTCTCCGTTGGATGCCTCGCGCACCTGGTAGCCATTGAGTTCGAGTACATCGCGCACCAGGGAGCGCACGTTAGGTTCGTCATCGACGACAAGCACTGATCGCATATGTTTCTCCGTAAGTCAGGCGGCCGAGGTCGAAGCAGCCGGCGCTTGAAGGCGCAGTGTGAAAGTTGAGCCGGTGCCAAGTTCCGAGGTGACCAACACCTCGCCGCCCATCGCCCGTGCGAGTTCGCGGGTGATGAACAGTCCTAGTCCGGTGCCGTCGGTGGTCATCGTCATCGAGTCTTCGACCCGGTGGAATCGGTGGAATATGCGTTCGAGTTCATCTGATGGGATGCCACGGCCCTCGTCCGTCACGGCGATGGCGATTCCGTTCGCGGTAGTCGAAACTGTGACTCTGATCGTCGATGCCGGCGGGGAGTATTTTTGCGCGTTTGTCAGGAGGTTGGTCAGGCACTGATTCAGTCGCGTCGAGTCGCAGCGAGCCCGCGCTTGTCCTGTCGGTGCGTCGAGCACCGTGCGTGTGGCCAGGTTGGGCACACCAGCTATGGCCTGGTGCACGAGCGCGACCACGTCGTGCTCGCCGACCTCGACGTGCAGACCGCTGGGCGCACCGGCAGACATCTTCGAGGCGAGCAGCAGATCGTCAACGAGCTTCGACAGGTGATCGGCTCGATCCTCGATGACGCGCAGGGCACGCATGCGTTGTTCGTCACCCATGGCGTGGCCACGCGTCGCCAGCAGATGTGCATAGCCCTTGATCGGTGTGATCGGGGTGCGCAGCTCATGTGACACTGTTGCGACGAAGTCACCCTTGAGTCGGGCTAGCCTCTCGTCCGCAGTGACGTCGTGAACGATCGCGACCATCTTCTGGACTGCTGAATCTGCGCCAAACAATGCTGAAACAGATGCACGTACGTGCCGCTCTTCGCCATCAGGCCGCCGCAGTGTGAACTGCACGGCGGCGCATGGTTGGTCTGGGCGTAGCGCCTTTGTCAGGTCGATGGGTGGCAACGCTTCCACGACGGTAGCGCCCAAGATCTCGCCGAGAGTCCTCAACGGGTCGGGTTTAGTGGACTGCCTGCCCACCATGATCTGTTGCTCTCGTCCGGTGATTAGCTCAAGGGCCGGGCTCCACAGCACGACCGTGCCGGTGCCGTCGAGCACAACGATGCCGTCACTTGCGTTTTCGACGACCGACGTGAGCTTCGCTGTTTCCTCTCGCAATGCGTCGGCGTGCACCGCGGTGCCAACGGAGGAGGCCAGCATCTGAACGATCGATGTCAGCAGAGCCCGTTCGCTTTCGCCGAGTCGGCGCGGCTTCCCGCGCCACGGCCTGCTGCCAGCCGCGCGGGACCGCTCGCTCAGGAACAACTGCAGTTGAACCACGCCGACCTCTTCACCGCCGTCCGCGTCAAATGTCTCGACCTGGCCGCCTGGATGTGTTAGGCCTGCGGGTGCAGTGGCCACCCAACCTCGCGATGGAACCAAGGCTCGGACAGCGGCCGTGTCGAACGCCTGATGGACCGCGTTCGCCACCTCCAAGAGCACGCTGTGTGGCGGGCGACCCGCTGCGAGCACACCGCCGAGGGTCACCAGGTGGCTTGTGCGGGCGCGCTCGTCGGCACCGCGCGCAACCGCCCGATAGGCGTATCCGAGCGTGAGCGCCGGAAGGGCGGAGAACGGCAGTAGGACGGGCGTCTGCATTGCGAGCGACACCGCAACGGCGCCCAGCGCGACGTTCCCGACCGCCATAAACGCCGACAGCCGCCACTCGGCTCGGATGACGGCGACGACGGGGGTGCGTTCTGTCGCCGAAAGCACCGCTGCCAGCGCGACCAGGTTCACCGCCGCGAAGGCAACCGCCGCGACCACCACCGCGGCGACCGACTGCGCTGAGAACGGCTGCCTGCTGCCGGCAAGCGACGTGTAAATCGCGACCATGGCCGACGTGCTCGCGGCGTAGCTTCCGAGATTGAACATGGTTTTCACCGGTCGGCGCCGCAAGATGCCGCTAGCCGCAATCAACGCGGCCAGCGGCACTAACGTCGCCGCTACCGGCGGAAGGAGCAGCACGCCGGCGACCACGACAGCCTCGTAGAAAGTGAGGTCTTCGGCGGACGCACCGTGCCGCATCCGCACGTACGCCAGCTCACCGACACACGACAAGGCAAGCAGGACGATGGCCCATATGGGAGCGGCGTGGACACGCGGTTCGTATGACCACGGAATGAGCGTGACTGTAGCGGTGCCGACGATTCCCGCGGATACCGTTACGAGCACGGTGGCTCGGACACGTTGCCCACTTTCGACGTTGGACATTAGTTACCCCAGGCGTCGCTGAGCCAGGCGTTCGCCGACCAGCTATTCGACGCCCACGTCGAAACGGACCAGGCCCGCGCGGACCAGTCAGCCGCCGACCAGGCGCGAGCAGACCAGGCCCGCGCAGCCCAGTCGGCGCTTGCCCACGCCCGCGCGGCCCACGCCCGCGCTAGCCACCCGTCCGTGGCCCATGCTCGCGCCGCCCAGGCCCGCGCTTGCAGCTGAGGGTCATTGCTGAGCGCGGCATCGGACCACAAGGTCATGGCCCACGCCCGTGCGGCCCATTTTTGGGTCGCCGGTGAAAGTGACGCCCAGGCACGGGCAGCCGATGCAAAGTCGCCCTGCTGCCACGCTGCGGCAAAAGACGCCCACCGGGTCGAGTCAGCTTCGGATGGCCCGCCAGGGTTCGACGCGGCAAAAGTTGGCTTCGAATGGTTAGCTCTCGAGTCACCGCGGCCATGGCCGGGTTGTACCGGCGCTACCAGCGCGGCGCCCAGATCGAGGCCGCCGCTGCCGACGGCGTTCGGGTCGGATAGGCCCGGTACACCGTAGGCAGAACCGGTCAGCAGGTTTTTTACGTCGTCCGGGCGAAGTGTGGGGCGCGCAGACATCAGGTCCGCCACGGCGCCGCTCACCACAGCGGCCGACATGGATGTTCCGCTGCCACGGAAATACCCATCACCGACGCGGGCCGAGGGATTCTGCGAATCAATCAAACTGCCGGGGTCGCGCAGCGAGATCAAGTGCGAGCCTGGTGCCACCAGATCAGGCTTGGCGTCGCCTTCCAGCGTCGGCCCACGCGAGGAGAACGCTGCAACCATGTCGTCACTGTGACCGCTCGTGCTGTTCTCATCCAGCGCGCCGACAGTGAGCACGGTGGGATCGTCGCCCGGTGAAGTGACCGAACCATCGGATGGGCCGGCGTTTCCGGCCGCGACGACGACGGTGACACCTGACTTCCACAAGGCATCGAGCGCGTGCGCGAGCGGGTCAAGCTGCGGTGGCAGCGATGTGCCAGAGGACAGCGACAGGTTCAGGACCTGCACGCTGCGGTCGGCGGCATGCCAAGTGGCGACCTGTTGCAACCCGGCAAGCACCCGGCTCAGCGACGTGCTGCCATCAGCCGCGGCAACCTTGATGTCGAGGACTTTCGCGGCAGGCGCGATGCCCGTGTAAGCGCCACCGGACGCAGCCCCGTTCCCGGCTATCAGCCCGGCGAGGAAAGTGCCATGACCGTAGCCATCACCCGCGTCGGTGCCGCTGACGTTCACGTGGGTGACACGGCCGGCCAGATCGCTAGCGTCGTACACCCCGGTGTCGAGCAGGGCGACGGTCACGCCGGAACCGTTCACGCCGTCAGGAACAGCAATGGTCTGCCGGACCGTTTCCGCTGGGCTTGCAACAGCTGTGTCCGTGCCAGTGACGTGAAGAGCCATGTCGGGAACCAGAGCCACGCCTGCCGGCGCCTGCGCGCCGCGCCGCAGTTCGACAGCGACCGCATCGGCCAGCGGGAACTGAGCTGTGACGTGCCCGCCAGTTGCGGTTAGCGCCGCGCTCAAAGTGCTCGTGGTCGAAGGTGCAGTGGCGAGTGCGATGTAGGAACCGACGTCGGGTCGTGCAGCAGCCGCCGGACCGCTTACTACTGCCGGAATGACGAGCGTGCCAGCGACGAGGCCGGCCATCAACATGCGAGTTCGGTACGCGGTCCAACTCAGTGCGGGGAGCATCCGTTGTCCTCCAAGACATCCGTGTCGTTGACCTGTCGACCGCCGCAAAGACCGGCTCGATAGCGAAATGGAACTCGCGGAAAGGTCATAGCTGCATGGTCCGGAGGTGCCATGTTCTGCATGAGATGCGTTACAGCATTGGATGGAATGGGTGTTGCGCCGATCGGCTGCCCCACCGCGGGTGCGCCCGCAGAGTTAGTCACATCGGGCTAGATCAGTGCGCCCATGGAATTGCATCCATCACGTCCGGCTTCGAGAACGAGCTGAGGGCGAATCGAGAAGTGCTGCAGCGAGATATCAGCCTGCGAAGCGGTTAGCCTAAAATCGTCGCGCGATAGGTCGGCGAGTCGCTAGGCCGAGCGGAGGAGTTGCATATGTTCGGCGCGCCGTGCCGGGAATTCGGTCGCTCAGGCGCAGGCGCGAACTACGGCGAATGAACCGCCGATTTCGTGGATCAACGCAGCGTCGTCATCCCGGGGAACTGGCGGTCGGCGATCACCCGCGCGACGCTGCTTCGGTGCCACCGGAGTCCACGCTCCGTTGTGAGGTTGTCCGCATTGAGTGCGGCGGCGATTGTCGTCAGGGATGCTCCGCCTTGGTGGAGCGCGATGATCCGCGCCACGACCGCCTCATCGGCTGCGGGTGAACGCAGCTCCCGAGGTCGGCGACCGTCAGTGGATCCTTGCGCATCGGGGCTTCGGCGGCGCCCGCGAGCAATCGCCATCAGGGTGTCCATAAGGTCGCTTACGTGCACTGCAGGACTCCACAAGAAGCCTTGCGCCAGTGGGCAGCCGAGCCGCCTCAATGCGTCCGCTTGTTCCTCGGTTTCGACGCCTTCGGCCACGGCCTGAACTCCGACAGCGGCAGCGAGGCTCACGATGCTCGCGACGACCGCCAAGTCGTCGGTGTCTGTCGTCATGCCAGAAACGAACGATCGGTCGATTTTGATGGTGTCGACCGGAAACTGCCGCAGGTTGCTTAATGACGAGTACCCGGTGCCGAAGTCATCGATCGCAATCCTCACCCCGAGATCGCGAATGGCCCGCAACATGCTGATCGCCTGCGCGCTGTCGGTGGCAACCGCTGTCTCCGTGACCTCGAGCAGCAATCGATGTGCTGGAAATCCGGTGTCGTCAAGCACGCCTCGCACGACCTCGAACACCGCGGCGTCCGCAAGTTGGCAGGTGGACATGTTCACGGCGAGGTGCCACTCGCCTGCACCCGAATATGAGTTCATCGCGTCGGCACAGGCGCGCTGCAGGCTCCATGCGCCGAGCCGAGGCATGAGGCCACCGTCTTCTGCCACGGGAATGAACTTCGCCGGCGACATCGGCCCCAACTCCCGATGGTTCCACCGCATCAGGGCCTCCACTCCGATGGGTGCGCTGTCGCTCAGCCTGACGATCGGCTGGTAGTACATCGCGAGCTCATCGTGTTCGAGCGCCTCCTGCAGATCGGCAAGCATCCGGATCCGGTCGTCGGTGCTCGTCTGAACGGTGACGTCGTGCACCTCGATGCGGGCCCTCCCAAGTTCTTGTGCCTGCGACCTTGCGCTCGCAGCCGCGCCTAAGAGGTCACCACGGTCGCTGGCTGGTGTGGCGGCCACGCCGACGCTCACGCTGACATAAATCCGTTCTCCGGCGATGTCGAACGGCGCCTGGGCCACAGCGCATATGTCCGTCGCGAGGTCTCGGGCGCGCAGGCTGTCGGTGTCCGGGCAGAGGATGACGAATTCGTCGCCACCAAACCTGGCTACAGTGTCGCTTTCGCGAACAGCCTTTTGAAGCCGGTCTGCCAGTGCCGCAAGGAGTTCATCGCCGACGGCGTGACCCCGCGCCTGGTTCACGTCGGCGAACCGGTCGATATCACAAAACAACACGGCAATGTCCTCGCCGGTCCGTCCGGCGTCGAGTTGGAGCCGCTGCAGCCGGTCGAAGAGCAGCGCCCGGTTCGGAAGCGACGTCAGCGAGTCGTACAGAGATAGCCGAGCAAGTTCTTGTTCGAGATGCCTGCGGTGTGTGATGTCGGCGAACATGCCAAGGTTGCCGATGTGATTCCCTTCGCTGTCATGAAACGGCGAGCCAGCCACCTGTAGCCAGCGGCGTTCGCCGCTGGCGGTGATGGCCTCGAGCTCATAGTGATCGCTGATCCCTTGCGCGCGCAGCGGAAGGCGCTGGCGAACGACATTACGCGCCGCGCCGTCGAAGAATTCCCAGACCGGCTTCCGAGCCAAGTCGTCCATCGTCGTACCCAAAAGCTCCGCCATTTTCGCGTTCGCAAACAGCGTTATGCCGTCATGATCGACAGCCCAGATGCCTTCCTGGGCGGTCTCGAGAATCTCGCGGTGGAGCTGCTCACGGTCCGCGCGCGCGACGTCGGCTTGACGGCGGCGCGTCACGTCGCGGACGTTCAACACAACACCGCGGACATCGGGATCATCCAGCAGATTGGTCAGCCGGATGTGGACCCACCTAACCCTGCCGTCCTTGTGCCACGCCCTGAGCTCGACGTGAGCGTCGCCCTTCGAATCGGCAGTCGCATTTTCCCATTTCTCACGGAACTTGTCTGCGTCCTCGAGGCAAACGAAGTCGAACGCTGACGCGCCGAGCACTTCCGCCTGGGTGTAGCCGAAGAGATGCTCAACCGACGGGCTGACGAAGCGAACGACTAGGTCGCGGTCGCACACGACTGCCACTTCAGAGCCACGCTCCGCGGCACGGAATTGCCGCTCCCGGGCATCCGGCTCACCGTTGTCATCGAGTGGGAAACCCACCGCAAGGACATGCGTCTCCTGGTCGGAAGTGGTCCAACGCGTTGCGGAAATCCTGAACCGCGCGCGTACCCCAGATCGCGTCAGAACGGCAGCCTCACCGGTCCAGACGCCTCCCGGACCGACAAGAATGACCTCGGCGACATCGCTTTGGCTCAAGCCGAAGTCGGTCACCGTCGTAACGGGCCGCCCGATCACCTCGCTGCGCGTGAAACCGAGCGTCGTCGCGGCACTCTCGGACCAGCTGGTCACCGTGCCTGCAAGGTCCGTGGCGACGACGATGGCGCCTTGATCGGCAAGCAACCGGGACAAGATTTCAATGACGTTATCCACTGTTGCGTGGCTGGACGCCTTGTCGGCGGACACCGTGACCTCCTCGGATGACCCAGGACCGCAGCCCATTGGTGCCCGCTTCGACCGAGCACGATGAATCCGTTATGTGCTTATCACCATATGGAAGCCGGAGCGCACCCGTTTGACTGGACTTCGCCTTGAGAACCGGCAGCGCGCCAACCTTCCTTCGAGCCTCCCGACCTATACCTCTCACACGGCACATCGACCGGTCGTGCGGAGACATGAGTAATCTGCCAGCCCGCGAACGCCTTCACGTTCTCCAGACGTTCACGCTCACTGGTGATCTTTCGCTCGCCCACACTCGATCACTTCCCGCACCAGTGCCGGCTTGCCTTCGTCGGCACTGCTGCGGCTTGCTGAGCCGTGCGAGTTCGCGGCGCTAGCGCTCGAGCTTGACATGCGGCCAAGCTTTGCGCCGCAAGAGGCGAAGGCCGTTCAGGCCGACGATTACGGTGGACCCTTCGTGGCCGAGCACTCCGAGCGGCAAAGGGAGGTGGCCGACGAGATCCCAAATCGTTAGGCCGGTGATGAACATCGCGGCGATAACAAGGTTGGTGCTGACAACGTGGCGCGCGCGTCGGGATAAAGCGACGACGGCCGGCACCGTCGCGAGGTCGTCTCGGACGACGACAGCATCGGCGGTTTCGAGGGCGAGGTCGGAACCATGCCTGCCCATCGCAATTCCAAGGTCAGCGGCGGCCAGTGCTGGAGCGTCATTGACGCCATCCCCGACCAGCAGCACTTTCTGCCCCGATGATTGCTCAGTCCGGATGGCGGCGGCCTTGTCCCCAGGTAATAGCCGTGCTCGAACGGTGGCGATGCCGGCTTCTGCGGCTACGGCCGCGGCGGGCCGCGCGGCGTCACCGGTCAGCAGCAGGGTTGGCGATGTCGTCAGCTGTGCGAGCGCGTCGACGGCGGCGCGAGCGGCCGGGCGGAGACGGTCGGCCAAGGCAAGAACCGCGACGGGTGCACCGCCGATGATGACTACGACCGCGGTGCGACCATCCCGCTCCACCATGTCGATCACGTCTCGCGCGGCTGACGCTTCTGGCCCGACTGCGGCGTCGAGGGCGGACGGGCTTGCGACAACGACCTCGTGTTCGGCGACAACAGCAGTGACGCCGCGGCCCGGCGTGGAGCTGAACGATGTCGCGGCCGGGATGTGAATCGCGTGCTCGGTGGCAGCCGCGACGATCGCCCGGGCGAGCGGGTGTTCGCTGGAGTGTTCGGCGGCGGCGGCGAGCCGCAGCACGTCGTCGTCCGCATAATTGCTCGTCTCCAACAGGTGGATACCGGTGACTCGCGGGGTGCCCTCGGTCAGGGTGCCGGTCTTGTCGAACGCGGCCAGCGTGATGGTGCCGAGCTGCTCCATAACAATTGCGGATTTCACGAGCACGCCGTGTCGGCCGGCGTTGGCGATCGCGGCCAGCAGCGGTGGCATTGTGGCCAATACGACGGCGCACGGCGATGCGACGATCATGAATGTCATCGCGCGCAGCAATGTCGGCTGAAGCTCTGCACCGAAAACGAGCGGTATGACGAACAGCGCCAACGTCGCGCCCACCATCGTTATCGAGTATCGCTGCTCGATGTGCTCGATGAATAACTGGGTGCGGGCCTTGGTGGCGGATGCCTCCTCGACCAGCGCGACGATGCGCGCGAGGACCGATTCACTCGCGGGCTTGGTCGCCTCGATCGTGAGCGCGCCTGCGCCGTTGACGGTGCCGGCGAACACATCGTCACCCGGTCGTTTGACCACCGGGAGCGGTTCGCCGGTGATCGTCGCCTGGTCGACCTCACTTTCGCCGTCGATGACCTTGCCGTCGGCGGTAATCCGTTCTCCCGGCCGGACGAACACGACATCGCCGATCCCGATCGCCGCGGCCTCGACCGTCTCTTCGCGGCCATCCGGCAAGAGGCGCGTCGCCGCGTCAGGCGTCAGGGTGAGCAGGGCGCGAACCGAGTCTTGGGTGCGCGCCGTCGCGAGCGCCTCGAGTGCACCTGACGTCGCGAAGATCACGATAAGCAACGCGCCGTCCAGTACCTGGCCAACCGAAGCGGCGAGGGCAGCGGCCACAACCATGAGCAGGTCGACGTCCAACGTCTTGGTCCTGAGCGCGCGCAGACCGGCAAGCCCTGGCTCCCACCCTCCGGCGCCGTAGCAGGCGAGGTAGAAACACCACCAGACCGCGGCGGGCGCGCCAGCGAGTTGCGTGATGCCACCTATCGCGAACAGTCCGGTCGCGAGCGCGGCCCAGCGCGCCTCGGGCAACTTGGTGGCGCGCACAGCGACCGGGACGGTGCGCGGCCCCGCCCGCTCGATCACCTGCGTCGAGGTGGTCAACGTAGAGGTCACGGAGGCGGTCCTTCAGAGGATCCCGATTACTTGCATGGGAGGATATCTGCGCAGCTGTGCAGTCATGCAGGGCGTTAGTATCGGCGGCATGCATCGCGAGATTCCCGGGTTCTCGATGCCGGCGGACGAACAGGCGCACCTTGCCGCGGAGTCGTTCCGACTGCTTGCCGATCCCACTCGAATCAAGATCTTGTGGGCGCTGCTTCAGGGCGAGTCATCGGTGGCGTGCCTGGGCGACCTTGTCGGCACGAGCCCCACCGTGGTTTCTCAGCACTTGGCGAAGCTGCGCTTGGCGGGCCTGGTGAAAGGCAGACGTGAAGGAACCTTCGTCTATTACAAGGCAGCCGACGTACACGTGCGCCCGCTGCTCGCCGAAGCGCTCTTCCACGCCGAACACTCCGACCTCGACGGTGATTCTGGCTTCGAGGAAGGCGCAGACGACCACCACCGGTCAAACGTTACGGGCGACCACGGCGCAAAACGTTCCACGGCGGAGTGAGGCAAAGTAACTGATCGCCGTCACGCCGTTCGACGCCCCGTTGTGAACTCAGTGATCGAGAGGTAGATCGCCACGCGATCTTGGGCTGCGCATGCGCTGTGCTGTGGGCCACGCGACGCCGAGCTCCAGCCCGTAGCGCTAGCTCGCGGGCTTCGCGGTCACGACCGCGCGGGTCGACGCACCAGCAGGCAGTCGGACGACGGCACGCAGTCCGCCAAGAGGGCTCGACTCAAGTCGCACCTCGCCGCCATGGGCGCGCGCGATCGAGCGCACGATCGCCAGCCCGAGACCCGCGCCGCCTTCACCGCGGCCGCGGCCGGCGTCGAGCCGCACCCACGGCTCGAACACCCGCTCCCGATCGGCAACAGGAATCCCGGGACCGTCGTCATCGACGGTCACCACCACCTGATCGTCAACACGTTCCGCCTTCGCCATCACGGTTTCTCGGGCATAACGTCGCGCGTTGGCCAGCAGGTTGTCGACCAGCCGCCGCAACGCAAACTCGTCACCGACGACAATCACACCGTCGCCGGGTGCATCGACGAACGCGCCGACGTCGACGGTCGCGCGACGCTGCGGCGCGCCGCTGTCGAGCCTCGCGAGCAACAACAAATCCTCGGCGAGCTGGCTCAACCGCTCGACGTCGGCCAGCGCGTCGGCCACGATGTGCGGCCAATCGTCGGGTGAATTCGGCACGGTCAAAGCGACCTCGAGCTGTGTGCGCAACGACGCGATAGGCGAACGCAGCTCATGCGCGGCGTCGGCGATGAAGCGCCGTTGCGTCTCGACGGCCACATGGACACGCCCCAGCAACTCGTTCAACGTGTCGCCGAGTTTGCGCAATTCCTCGCCACCGGTGGGTAAATCAAGCTTCGGCGGCTCGGTGGTCACACTCACGTCGACCGCGTCCGCTGCCGCGCGCAGTCGCTCCACCGGCTGCAGCGCCGCGCTCACCGCAAGCCACGTCGCCGCCGCAGCGGCAAGCAAAATCAGCGGGACGACGACGAGTAGCACGTTGCGAAGGGCGTTCAACGTCGAAGTGACGTCTTCCAGCGGCGCCGCCGCCACGACTGTCACCGGCACGCCATGGAAGGTCACCGTAGCGGCGAGAACGCGCAGGCTTGACGAACCGATCGTGCTGGACGACGTGGTAAACGGCCGACCGTGATGCTTTGCGAGTTGCTCCACCGGGATGAGTTGCAAGACCCGACTCGCCGAACTCGTCGCAGCGAGCACGGTACCCGCGGAGTCCACGACCTGTGCGAGCGTCGTCGCGCCAGCGGGCGACGGCAGCGGCGAGGGAAGATCACCCGCCGCCGCGAGCTGGCTGATGGTCGTGACCTCGGATCGCACGGTGACGTCGATGGCGGTTACCCTGCGATGCTCGAAGACGTTTGCCAGCACGACGGTGCCGACGACGAGACCGATCGCCAACACCGCCGTCGCCGCCGCGGTGACCCGCAGCCGCAGCGATCGCCGACTCCACCAGCCCAGTGAACTCGACGTCATGGCGACCGCAATCGATAACCGACACCGCGCACCGTCTGCAACGCGGTGCGGCCAAGCTTGCGCCGGAGATATCCTGCGTACACCTCGACGGCATTTTGATCGGTCCCCGTGCCTGGCCACACGTGCTCAAGTAACTCCGCTTTCGTCACGGCACGT
>Ga0070679_100004326_pt1 | contig 13112 bp, 12 predicted proteins | sample KBSC63BmetaG_FD_65652 | JGI IMG/M metagenome (GOLD analysis project Ga0070679, IMG submission 65652) | Corn rhizosphere microbial communities from Kellogg Biological Station, Michigan, USA - KBS C6-3B metaG | ecosystem: Host-associated > Plants > Roots > Rhizosphere | place: USA: Michigan... | reverse complement strand
CAACAGCATCGAGGCCATGGCCGAGGCCGAGCGGCGCGTTTTGACGATCCGCATCGCGCTGACCAACGCGGCGCTCGTCGAGATCAGCGTCGCCGATACCGGACCCGGCATTCCCGAGGACATCATGGCAAAGCTGTTCCGGCCCTTCATGACCACCAAGCCGAAAGGGATGGGGATCGGGCTGTCGATCAGCCGATCGATCGTCCAGGCGCATGGCGGCGAGCTGCGGGCGGAGCGCAACGCCGACGGCGGCGCCACTTTTCGCGTCACCCTCCCCCTCGACGCCTGGCGCGAGGGCACGGCGAGGCCGGCGTCCCACTTGTAGGCATGAAAAAACCGCCGAGGAACCCCGGCCGGTTTCGCGTCGGAATAGGTGGCCGGCTTCAGATTGGAATGCTATCGAGGTGCGAGCGCTTACCGCGCGGATTGTGAAACGCACCGAACCTTGACCCCGCGCAGAATACCGATCAACGGCTTGACTATGCTTTCACCGATTTGTGAGGGGTCGGGATCGACCTGCTCGTGACCCCAGAATAATCCGGGTTTTGGCCGTGAAATTACTACGATCATGACCCATCGACGTGGGGTCGGGGTTCGGCGCGTTTTCACATCCTGACGGCATGCAGCACGGCAGATTGCAAAATCGCGCAGCGGGAATGCATTTCCGTTGCGAAGCGGGTTTTCTGTCGCGTTCCGTATCTCGCTGGAAGCACGGCGGAAGCGTGCAAGCTCAGATAAAGCGAGCTTCCCTGCGCAGCGCCTGGGCTGGACGGCCCTGCAGTCAGAGCCTCGGCGGATCACCGCCGCTTGACCGCAATCCCCGCAGCTTCGCGATCCCAGGTCCGATCGGTGATGCCGCGCTCGCGCAGCTTATATTTCTGGATCTTGCCGTTCTCGGTTGCCGGCAGCGCGTCGACGAATTCGAGGAAGCGCGGCACGGCGAAATAGGGCATTCGCGTCTCGCAGAAGCGGATCACCGCGACCTCGTCGAGCGCGCTGCCGGGCTGACGCACGATCGCCGCCATCACCTCGTCCTCGGCCAGCTCCGAGCGGACGGGATAGACCGCGGCGGTCGCGATCTCCGCGTGGCTCAGCAGCACCTGCTCGACCTCGAAGGAGGAGATGTTCTCGCCGCGGCGGCGGATCGCGTCTTTGAGGCGATCGACGAATTTGAAATAGCCATCGGGCTCGCGGATGACGCGATCGCCGGTGTGGAACCACAGGTTCCGCCACGCCTCGACCGTCTTCTCCGGCGCGCCGAAATACCCGGTGCCAAAGGCGAAGGGCGCTTCCGCGCGCAGCGCCAGCTCGCCCGCCCTGCCGTCCGGCACCTCATTGTCCTCGCCGTCGACGACGCGCGCGGCGAAGCCTTCGAAGACACGGCCCATGGTGCCGGGCTTCTGCTCGGCGAGCCGCGTGCCGATGACGAAATTGGTCTCGGTCGAGCCATAGCCATCGAGGAGGCCGATGCCGGTGCGCGCCGTGAACTCGGCATGGAAATGGCCGGGAACGCCGGGCGCCAGCGCGATCCGCGTGTGGTGCCGGCGCTCCTCGGGCGAGGGCTCGCGCGCCAGCAGGATCGGCACCATCGCGCCCAGGAGATATGTGACGGTGGCGCGCCGCTCCGCCAGCGTCGTCCAGAAGCCCGAGGCGGAGAAGCGCGGCTCGAAGATGGCGGTGGCGCCGGTAATGAGAGCCTGGAAGAAGGTGTTGAGCGCGTTGCAGTGGAAGAGCGGCAGGGTCGTGCAGAGGACGTCCCCGGCCTCGATGTCCAGGAGATGGCTGGTATTGAGGCCCCACCAGAAGAATTGCGCATGCGGGCAGCACACGCCCTTCGATGGGCCGGTGGTGCCCGACGTGTAGAGGATCGCCAGCGTGTCGGCGGGTCGCGTGGGGCCGGCGGAAATCGGCGCCGCCAGCTCTGGCAGAGGCTGCGCGATCGCTGGCCCCTGCATCCCTTCGTTCGGCCGATCGATGAGCCAGATCGCCTCGAGCGACAGCGTCGGCAGATCGACATGCTGGAGCGCGTCGAGGAGGGCGGCCTCGATCACCATGAGGCGGGCGCCGGAATTCTCGAGGATGTGGCGTAGCTGCAGCCCGCGCGAGGCGATGTTGATCGGCACGAGGCTGGCGCCGAGCCAGGCGCAGCCGAGGAACATCTCGATGAATTCCGCCCGGTTTCGGCACATGAGCGCGACGCGGTCGCCGGCGCGGATGCCGGCGCGCTTGAGCCTGCCGGCCGCTCGCGCGGCCAGTTCCGGCGCTTCGGCGAAGCTCCAGCGTCGTCCGCCCGCCTCAACCAGCGTCTTGGCGCCGAATTTCCGGGCTTGGACGTCGAGCATGATGGCGAGGCTGCGCGCCTCCGGCGCAAAGATCCGTTCGGCGCCGAGCGGTTCGCGTTCAGGCATCAGAGCACCGGCGGCCGCGCGAGGCCGAGGCCGCGCAGCAAATTGGCGAAGGCGCCAAGTCGTTCCATGCGATGACCCTCGAGATCGATCTTGTCGTAGTCGAGGAAGCCGCGTCCGGTCTTCATGCCTATGCGCCCCTCGCGCATGTTGCGCGCGATGATCTCCGGCGCGGCGTAGCGCTCGTTGCCCAGCGCTTCAGTCAGGTAGCGGCTCGCGTAATAGAGGATGTCACCGCCGCCCCAGTCGATGAATTCGAGCAGGCCGAGCACCGCAAAGCGTAGCCCGAAGCCGTATTTGACGGCCTTGTCGATCTCCTCGGCCGACGCCACGCCCTCCTCGACCATGCGGGCGGCCTCGTTCATGGCGAGCGCCTGGATGCGCGGCACGATATAGCCGGGCCGTGCCGCGCAGAGCACGACGATCTTGCCGATCCCTTCCAGGAGCTGGCGTAGCGCGTGGGTCGCCTCGGGCCGCGTCCGACTGCCGGGCGAGAGCTCGACCAGCGGCATGAGATAGGGCGGATTGAGCCAATGGGCGTTGAGGAACCGCTCGGGATGCTCGATGGCATCGGCGAGATCGTCGACCAAGATGGTCGAGGTGGTAGACGCCATGATCGGCGCCGGTCCGGCAAGCCGGGAAGCGCGAGCGAGCGCCGCACGCTTCTGCTCCAGTACCTCGGGCACGCCCTCGAAGATGAAGTGGGCGTCGGGCAGGACGGCGCCGGCCTCGGCCTCGGGCACGAGCCGCACGCGCTCAGCGATCGCCGCCGCATCCTTTTCGGCGAAGAGGCCGAGGCGCGCCAGCATGGCAAGCGTGCCGGCAACCTCGCCGCGTGCCTCCTCGGCGAGACGCTTGACGCCATCGGCATTGCGCGGCTTCAGATCGACGAGCGCGACCTCGTGGCCCGCATAGGCGAAGACCGCGGCAAGGCCCCGCCCCATGCGTCCCGCGCCGATCACGGCAATGGGCGCGCGCATTAGAAGCCCTCCCGCAACAGGGCCTGCAGGCTCGCACGATCGAGATGGCCGAGGCCGAGGCTCGCGAGCGTGCGGCCGGTCTTGGAGAAATCTTCGCCGCAGATGGCGCCGCCGATCGCAAGGAAAGCGTCGACCAGCGGGGCCGCCACACCCGCAAGCCGCGCCACGGAGGACAGGAAGGAGAGACCCATGCGCGTGTCTTCCAGCATGTAGCGATGCCGGAGCAGGAGAATGCGCTCGCGCCAATCGCCCGATTCCGTGAGCTTCTCGTGCGCGCCGCGGCCATACATCCACTCCGGCCCGACCGTGGTGTAATGATTGGCGAGCGGGAAATGCGGTGCTTGGTATCCCAGCGCCTCGCGGATGCGAATGCGCTCCAGGTCGAGCGCGTCGGTTGCGCGGCGGATCGCCGGTTGCGTCCCCTCCTTGTGGATGTCCCACCGCTCGAAGTGCTCGATCGGCCCGGCATTCATGACGACGAGGGGCGGGTGAATAATTGGCCCCGCATTCATCAGCGCGCCCGAGAGCGCGTCGCCGCAAGGCTCGATCGCGCCGGGGAAGGCATGCCCGATGATCTCGAGCGCATGACCCGCGCGATTCTGCGGAAAGACGCCGGTGGGGAGGTGCCGGCCGCGGGCGGAGATCTGGACCTCGTGGGGCCCGTGCTTCCGCGCGAGCCACGGCAAGGTGCCGGTCTCCGCGAAGGCGAGCCGCGCATGATTGCCGGACTCCCACGCCATCTTCGCAAAGAGAAAGCTGCCGAAGGTTCCCGGCGGCAGGAAGACGACCTGCCCATCCGTGAGATGCGGCGTGAGGAGCCCCGCGATACCGATCTGAGCAAAGGCTGGAGTCGGGCAGAGGATCAGCTCGGCCTCGGCAACGGCAGCGCCGATATCGGTGGTGACGAGCTCGAGCGCGACATCATGATGGCCGCGAAAGTCCTTGAGCGTGATCGCGTCGCCTGCCTTGCGATGGGCGGCAACGGCATCGCTGTCGCGTCGCCACATTCGAACGCGGTGCCCTGCCAACGCGAAGTCGCCCGCCGCGGCGAAGGACCCGTTGCCGCCGCCCAGCACTGCGATCTTCACGTAAGCTCTCCCGTGTTCAGGGTTTCCACGGGATCAGCCCTTGCTGTGCAGGTCGAGGGTGCGCTTCAGCAGCGTCAAATTCTGCAGCAGCTCCGATTGCGCCTCGGCGCTCAGATCGCCGAGGATGGAGACTACCCATTCCTCATGCCGGCGCGCCATCCGCAGGAAGCTCTCGCGCCCCTTGCGCGTCAGCCGCACGATCACGCTGCGGCGGTCGTCGGGATCGCCCTGGCGCAGCACCATACCCTCGTCCATCAGCCTGTCGACGAGGCCAGTGATGGCGCCGTTCGACACCATCAGGCGCCGCGACAGATCGGACATGGTGAGACCATTCGGAAAGCGTTCGAGTTGCGCCAGCGCATCGAATCGCGGCAGCGAGATCTTGAACTCCTTGCGAAGACGCAGGCCGAGGAGGCTCTTGACCTTGACGGAGCAGGCGAGCAGCCGGAGCCAGACCCTGAGCTCCAGATGTCCTTTCCGCGTCGCCCCCGGCTGGTCCTCGACAAGCACGATCCCCCCGTTGGCCTCGCGGCTCCGGAGCTTGAGGGCTGCCGCCGATTTCGCGATGGGCTCGCTCATGGTGCTTTCCGTTCAAATGACCAGCGTGCCGACGCTGGCGCCGCCGCAGACATAGAGGACCTGGCCGGTGACGAACTCGGATTCTCGCGCGGCGAAGAAGAGGACGGCGTTGGCGACGTCCTCCGGACGGCCCAGCCGGCGAACGGGAATGGCCGCGGCAAGCGCGGCTTCGCGCTCGCCGCCGGCGGGGACTATCTCGTGGAACATCTGCGTCCCCTGAATGGGCCCGGGCGCCACCATGTTGACGGTGATCCCGAAGGGGGCGAGCTCCAGCGCCCATGTCCGACCCATGCCGATGATGCCGGCCTTGGTCGCCGAATAGGCCGTGCGGCCCACGGCGCCGAGCGCTGCTCGCGACGAGATCAGCACCACGCGTCCGAAGCGCTCTTGCTTCATCCGCGGCAGCGATGCGCCGAGCAGGATCAGGGCGCTGCCGAGATGAAGCTGCGCCAAGGCCGCGATATCCGCGGGCGTTGCCTGCTCGATGGGCTTGGGTCGGATGATACCGGCATTGTGGATGATATGAGTGACGCGGCGCTCCCGGATGATCTCGGCGGCCGCCGCCTCGGTCGCCTTGGCGTCGAAGAGGTCGACCTCGCGGGAGCTGAGCCGCGGATGCGACCAGTCCGGCTTCTCGAGGGCGAGCGAGATCACCTGGTAGCCGCGCTCCAGCATCGCCTTGGCGATTGCGGCGCCGATGCCGCGGCTGCCGCCGGTGACGATCGCGCTATCGAGGTCGCTCACGCTGGCTTCTCCCCGCGCTGGACCAGCGCCAGCACGCGAAGGGGGCTCCCCGATCCCTTGCGGATCTTGAGCGGCGCCGCGAGGATCACCGCGCCGGTCGGCGGCAGCAGGTCGAGGTTGGCGAGGCATTGCAGCCCGTAGCGGCCCTTGCCGTGCATGTAGTAATGCGCGGGATAGGGCGGGTTGAAATGGAAGGCTTGGCCGGCATCGGTGCCGATCGTCTCGGTGCCGAAACCAAGCACGTCGCGCTCCTCGACCAGGAAGCGCACGACTTCGGGGCCGGGGCCGGGCGAATGCTGGCCGTCCTCGCGCATATTGACGTAGTCGCGGCCGCTCCGCTTCGACCAGTCCGTGCGCAGCAGGACCCAGCTGCGCGGCGGGATGCGGCCATGCCGACCCTCCCAGCCCTCGACATCGGCAACGGTCAGCTCGTAATCGGGGTTCGCGGCCGACTGGGCGGAAATGTCGATCACCGCGGCCGCTGCGATGAAATCGGCGGCGGGGATGGTGTCGACCGAGCTGCTGGGGAGATCCTTGCCCGAGATCCAATGAATCGGCGCGTCGAAATGCGTGCCGGTATGCTCGCCCATGGAGATGTTGTTCCAGTACCAGGCGGGGCCACGCTCGTCGTAACGAGAGACTTCCTCCATGCGGAAAGGCGCGCATTGGCCGAGTTCCGGCGGCATCACGATGGTGGGAAACTCCGGCGTCAGCGTGTGGGTGAGATCGATGACCTCGATGCGGCCCCGGGCGATGGCGCCGGCGAAGGCGATCAGATCGGGAGAGCTCATGTCGCTTGTGCTCCTGCTCATGAGCCGAGCTCGCGCTCGAGCGCTTTGGGACTGACCGCAAGCCGCGCGCGGATGTCGTCGGCGACGTCGCCGACGAAGAGGTCCTCGAGGCCTTGTTGCAGCGCGCGCACCACCTCCCTGGCGAGGGTCGCGGGTGGGACCTTGGGCGGCGGCACCGTCTGGTACCACTCGGTCTCGAGCGGGCCGAAGAAGACGTTCAAGACTCTGACCCCGCCGTGCCGGAGTTCCGCGCGGAGCGACTGCGCCGCCGAGAGGCAGGCGGCCTCGGTCGCGGAGAAGGCGCCATAGGCGGGCCAGTTCGAGAGCGCATAGACCGAGAGCAGATTGACGAAGGCCGCGGCGGAATTGATGCCGTCGGCGCCACGCGCACGCAGGACCGGGCCGAAGGCTTGCGCAAGCCGCATCAGCCCGAGATAGCGGATCTCAAGCTCCTCGCGAGCGATGGTGAGGCCCTTGCGCTCGATGATGCCGCCGGTCCGGACATGCTCGGCGGTGTTGATGAGGATATCGACCCGGGCGGCATATTCGCCGGCGCACTCGTTGACGGAAGTGGTATCGGTGAGATCGAGCGCCACGATCTCCACCCGCTCGATCTTCCTGAGACACTCCTCGCCGGGAAAGGGCTTCCAGGGGTCGGCGATGCCGACGAAGACGACGCTCGCCCCCGCCTCGGACAAGCTTTTTGCGAGGGCTTGGCCCACCGCGGTGCGGCCATCGGTGATCAGGACGCGGCGGTATTTGGGGTCGGAGGTGAGCTCGCGCCATTGCGGGTCATCCGCCATGTTGGGTGTGTCGGCAGTCGGCAGCGCCATGGCGATCGCCTGGCCGGACTTGTCGAGCTTGAACTGAAGGCGGACCCGCTCGCCCTCGCGGAGATCGCCGTGCAGATGCGCCACGACCGAGGGGCCGCAATCAAGCGCCACGGTGCCGATACGCCACGGCATCCGCTCGCGAAAATAGACATCTGTCGAGGTGCGGATCGTTGTCTCCGCGAGGAGCGTCCCGCCATTGGCGACATCCTGATAGGGAAGTCGCGGGGAGAGGCAGCGCGGGCAGGCATCGCGCGGCGGATAGACCACCATCGCGCAATCGCCGCAGACTTGCAGCCGAAAGCGGCCCTCGGCGGCAGAAGCGGTGAGGCCCAGCGCGGTGCGGCTGCGCGTGCCCTGCGGCAGCATCGGCACCCGCGTCTTCTTGAGCGGGTTCTTTCGCTTGGGCCGCGCCAGAGGCTCGGTCATGCATGGCCTCCCGCGAGGAGCGCGGCACCACTCGCGAGGCCGCGATCATAGGTGACCATGCCGAAGCCGGAGACGAGGCCGATCTTGGCATCCGGCACCGTGGCGCCGATTGACGCACCCGTCAGCTGGCGCAGCGCCTCGACGAGGCCGAGAAATCCTCCAGCCGCACCCGCTTGCCCGACCGAAAGCTGGCCGCCGGAGGTATTGTGCGGGAAGCTGCCATCGGCGGTCAGCGTGTGCGCGCGAATGAATTCGGCGCCCTCGCCCTTGCGACAGAAGCCGAGATCCTCGATCTGCATCATGGCGATCACGGGGTAGTCGTCATAGGTCTCGACGAAATCGACATCCGCCGCGGTGACGCCCGCCATCGCATAGAATTCGTCGATGTCCATCGCCCATCCGCCGCGATACTGGATGGCATCCTCGGCAAAGGCATTGTGTCGCTCGATGGTGGCGAGGAGGCGCGCCGCGGGGAGCCCGAGCGAGCGCGCCACATCCTCTCGGCAGACCAGAAACGCCTCGGCGCCGGCGCACGGCATGACGCAGTCGAAGAGATGGATCGGATCGGAGATGGCGCGAGCCGCGAGGTACTCTTCGAGCGTCAACGGCTTCTTCATCAGCGCATGAGGGAAGCGCAGGGCATTCGTGCGCTGCGCCACGCAGATCTTGCCGAAATCCTCGCGCGTCGCGCCATAGCGGCGCATGTAATTGTGGGTGATCAGGGCAAAGCTCGCATTGGGGCCGCCGGACCCATAGGGATAGACGGCGTCCTGGGCGAAGCGCGAGAACGTCGAGAGCATCCGGCGGAAGGAGTCGACGTGGTTGGTGTCGCCGGCGACGCAGACCACGAGCTCCGCGTCGCCGCACTGCACCGCGCGCGCCGCCCGGCGCAAGGCGACGACGCCGCTGGCGCCGCCGAGCGGCACATGATCGAGCCAGCGCGGGCTCAGGCCCAGGTGCTGGGTGAGACCGATGGCGGTATCGGGGCCCACGGTGAAGCTCGAGAGCGACAGCCCGTCGATATCGGTCCTGCGCAATCCCGCGCGCGCCACGACTTCGCGCACCGCGCGTCCGACCCACCAATGCGCCGAATTGGTGGAATAGCGCCGATAGGGAATGGTGACCGGCGCCCCGACAACGACGCCGTCATAAGGCAAGCGCTGAACTGGCGGCCGTGTCTGCGCCATGGCGAGCGCGCTCACAGGAAGAGCTGGATGCTGCCGAAGGCAGCATCGCAATTGACGAGATCGACCCGTTTCAGGCGGATCTTGATCGCGCCGTCGACCACGGTCAGACGATGCGTCGCCCAGGCCGCGAAAAGCGTCTGCTGGTCAGCGCGGGTCTCGACATAATGCATGGGCGTCCAGGTCACATAGAGCGGCTCCTCGTCGTTCCGCTCGTCGATCTGCGGCACTTGCAGCAGGTGATGACAGCGGCTCCTGGGCTTCTGGCTGTAGGTGCGATTGCCCTTGAGCCGCTGGGCGCGAATCGTCAGCAGGAACTTGTCCTCATACATCAGCGAGCTGGTCAGGCGGGGATCGGTCTGGCTCCATTCGAGCGGCATCCAATAGCGGCCATCCTCGGCAAAAAGGTCGACCCACTCGGCGAAGCGCTGCTGATCGAGAAGCCGCGCCTCGCCGAGGATGAAGTCGATCAGCTGCTGATCGCTGGGCCGGGTCGTCATCGCCGTCAGAGGCTCATGGTCATGAATTTCGTCCAGGCGCGGAACTGATTGCGCATCTGCCATTCCGAGGTGCCGTCGGTCACGGCATTGCCCTGCTCCGCTTCATCGGGGGCGTAGAGGCGCTGCATGTTGACCCATTCATTGCCGTTGCTGCACAGCCCCCGTTGGGCGCGCTCATAGATCTCGAGGTCGTCGTGACCCACGACCGAGGTTGGAGCGTTTATGAGGCGATTGTACATGATCGTGCGCTCCAGCAGCATATCCGGGGCGCCGACCAGCCGGAACGTCCAGGATTCCACCAGCGTGCGGTTCGCCGCGATCGGCTTGAACAGGCGCAGAAGCTGGATCGGTCCTTTGAGCATGACGTTCGGGAAATAGACGGTGTTGTGGCGGCTCTCGTCCATGATCGCTTTGGCGCGTGTTTCCCCGTAGGCGGCTTTCATCTGCTCGAAATAGCCGGGCACGGCAGAATAGTCGGAATGGATCGAATGCGAGACGCCAGTATGGCCGTGGCCATTGTCCCAGACCCGGATGCCCATGCTCTGGAAGAACTCGTAGGAGCTCATGAAGGGCGCATAGATCTCGACCGCCATCGGCTTCTGGGTGCCGGGCGGCGCCGACTTCCAGACCTCGATCGCGGTCCCGGCGGAGGATTCATGCGCGACCATCGGATGGCAGGTGTCGGTCTGGTTCTCGACCAGCATCTTCCAGTTGCAGTCGTGCATGTACCGGAACACGCCGCCGGCCACTTCCAATTTACCTGCCGGCGAGCGGTCGATCATGTTGTCGAGGCTCGAGAGCGCCTCGCCGAAGAACGCCTCGAAGCCGGGCCCGATATCGCTGAGCTTGCCGAAGACGAACCCGCGATAATTGTGCACATGGCGCACCGGCGTCATGCCCCGTGCGGCGTGGCTCTCGCCAAAGCCGCTGCTCTCATACCCCGTCTTCAGGGGAACGGCGGCAAGGCTGCCATCGGTGCGGAAGCTCCAGGCGTGATAGGGGCAGCGGAAGAATCTGCCGGTATTGCCGCAGGTCTCGCCGGTAATCCGTGTCCCCTTGTGCGGGCAGCGGTTGTAGAGAAGCTTCACGTCGCCATCGGTGTGGCGGACCATGATGACGGGTTGCGTCCCGATGGTGGTGCTGTAGTAGTCGCCGACATTGGGCACCTGGCTCTCATGCCCGACATAGATCCAGGTATTGGCGAAAAGCTGCTCCATCTCGAGCTCGAAGAGCTCCTGATCGACATAGAGGTCGCGGTGGACCTCGGTGTCGCGCACGAGCGCGGAAATGGCCTGCCGATTGCGACGATACTTGCCGATCATGCAACCTTCCCCTTTCAGCCGATAGCGAGAACCAGCGTCTTCGTGGTGTCGGCGAGAGCGCGGCCTTCGACGTCTGCGAGCGCCGCTTGTCTCAAGCGGCGCACCCAATCGGAGGCGATGAGAATTGTGCGATCCGCCGAGACGAGGCTGCGCTGGATCGCTCGACCTGTCTCCATCAGCTCGGCGCCAATCCGTCGCCGAGCTTGAGGTCCTGCGGCTGTTTCGCGAAAGATCGTTTGGCCATGGCGTCTCTGACGATCATGGGCGCCGCCGCGGTGCGGCAGCAGGATCACATCGGAGCGGTCCGCAAACGTCCGCCGCGGCGATAGCAAGATATTTAAGACGTGAAGCTTTTCGCTGTCAATTGCCCGGCCGTTATCGCGATGCTTTTGGCGGGTGACGGCCTCCGCCCATGCGGTCCAGCCTTGACTCGCAGTTTCGTGAAACTTTAGTCTTGAAGTATTCCTGGGTCGCTTTCCGGTTGGACTGCCCACGGTCAATTCCGGCGCCTCTATTACGGGGACAGGCTCCTCATGCGGCTCCTCTGGCAGAGCTTCTTTCGGCGAACTCGCCGCGCCAAGGGCATGCAGCCGCCCGACCGGGATTTCGACCCGCTCACCGAATTCCGCTGCGCGCTCCGGGCGGTCAACAACGCGCTTGCGGCCGAGCAGCAGGGCTATGGCGGCGTCGTCATGAGCGATGGCTGAACGAGCGCGCAGATCCGGACGCCGCCGCTTAGCGGCCAGGGGAAGGCGGGAGAGCCGACAGGAACTGGTCGACGGCTGCGGCGAGCTCGTGCGGCATCTGTTCGGGAAGCGACACCATGCCGTTCTCGATCTCGACGAGCTGGCTGCCGGCGATCGCGGCGGCAAGCGTTCTCGCATGGGGATAGGCGTGCGGATCGGCGGTGGGTGCGATCACCAGGGTGGGGCAGCGCAGCAGGGGCAGGCGCCGCTCCATTTCATAGCGATTGACGACGCGATGCCCCTCGGCAGCGCGTGGCCCGGCTTTGAGGGCGTCGATGACGAAGCGCTCCAGGAGGTCGGCGCGGTCCGTGGGATAGTGGGGCCGTCGCATGGCCCAGAGCTTTACGAGATGCCGCCCGTCGGGATGCGCCGTCACGTGGTCTATGACGGGCTTGCCAGGAGCCGAGGCTCGTCTTGCGGCATCGACGTAGGGAGAGGCCGAGAGGATCAGCGCTTCGATCCGCTCGGGGCGGGATGCCGCCATCTCGACGGCGATCGCGGCGCCCGTATGGTGGCCCAGAACCGTGACGCGGTGATGTCCGAGCGCGGCCAGCACGGCATGGGCGGCTTCGGCCCAAGCTTCGATAGAATCCGTGCCGAGCGGCAACTGCGCGGAATCGCCGAAGCCGACGGTGTCCATGGCGATCGCGCGATATCTGCCGCCGAGCAGCGGCAGCACCTCGCGAAATTCATCCCAGGATCGCGGCGTCTGATGAAGCAGCAGGATCGGGCGCCCGGCACCGCAGGCGGCGACATGCACCGGCCCGGAGCTGATGGAGACGAAGGATCGCTCGATCACAGGTGTCATCAATACTGCCGTTCGAGGTGCGCGCCGAGATCGATGCACTCGCTAGCATGCGACGATGGCGGCAACAAGTCAGGCGGTATTTGTTAAGGTTGAGTTCAAGAACAAGGGAGGAGACAGCCATGAACAGTGTTCTGCGCGTCGCGGCGATTGTCGCCGCGACCTCTTTGGCGGCCGGCGCGGCCCATGCCGAGATTACCGTCGGATTTGTGACCTCGCTGAGCGGTCCGGGTTCCTCGATCGGCGTTCTCTATGATCGCGGAATGAAGGCGGCGTTGGAGTATGCCGCCAGCGTCGGTGACGAGAAGATCAAGCTGATCCAGCTCGATGACGGTTCGGATCCCTCGGCGGCGACACGCAACGCACGCAAGCTCGTCGAGGAGAACAAGGTCGATCTGCTGATCGGCACCGCGACGGCACCTTCGTCGATCGCCATGGTCGCCGTCGCCAACGAGCTCAAGGTGCCGATGATCTCGATCTCGCCGATCACCGTGCCCGCCACCGAGACCGGCGAGCGCTGGGGCATAGCAGTACCGCAGCCGCCGAGCCTGATGGTCAAGGTCGTGATCGATCGCATGAAGCGCGACGGCATCAAGAAGTTCGCCTATATCGGCTTCTCCGATGCGTGGGGCGACCTCGTCTATAACGGCGCGCAGAAGCCTGCGGAGGCGGACGGGATCAAGATCCTGACCAATGAGCGCTACGCGCG
>Ga0070679_100004325_pt1 | contig 13113 bp, 10 predicted proteins | sample KBSC63BmetaG_FD_65652 | JGI IMG/M metagenome (GOLD analysis project Ga0070679, IMG submission 65652) | Corn rhizosphere microbial communities from Kellogg Biological Station, Michigan, USA - KBS C6-3B metaG | ecosystem: Host-associated > Plants > Roots > Rhizosphere | place: USA: Michigan... | reverse complement strand
GTGGAGCACGGACAACCAGAACGCATTCGTGATCTCGGCGAGCCAGGGCGGCTCGTTCCAAGAGTGCTCACGACTCGCTGTCGCGGGTGCCCGGCCCTGGTGGTTCCATTGCTCCGCGAGCAGGCGCGTGGTGCGTTGTTCTTCATTCGCGCGCCCGGCGCGCCGGAGTTCGGCGACGACGAAGCGGAGCGAGGCGCGATCTTCGGCGAGCTCGCCGGCCTCGCGTTTCGAAAAGCGTATTTGCTCGAATTGGCGGAGCGACGCCAGGCCGATGCCGAGGCAGCAATACGCGCGCGCGACGAAGTGCTCGCCGTCGTGTCGCACGACTTGAGAAATCCGCTCCACACGATCGGCATGGCGACATCGATCCTCGACGACGAGGAGATGGCATTGGACGGCGCAAAACGTCGTCAACAATATGCCGTCATCAAACGCTCAACCGAGCGCATGAACCGGCTGATCGAGGATTTGCTCGACGTCAGCCGCATCGAAGCGGGGCGCTTCACCGTCAAGCGAGAGTGTCAAAACCCGATGAAGATCGCGCAGGAGGCGCTGGTCACGTTTCGGCCGACCGCCGAGAATCGCCGCCTGAGCCTACGTCTGGAGGTGGACGACGCTCCACGACGCATCTTCGTCGATCGAGATCGCATCATGCAGGTGCTCGCGAATTTTCTCGACAACGCATTCAAATTCAGCTCGGTACCGTCCGAGGTTGTGATACGTGTCGAATCGGATGACGGAGACGGAGTTCGGTTTTCGGTGCGCGATCATGGGCAGGGGATCGCGCCGGAGGCGCTTCCGCATGTGTTCGATCGGTTCTGGCAGGGGAAGCAGACGGCACACAAGGGCGCCGGGCTTGGCCTCGCGATCGCGAAGGGCATCGCGGAAGTACACGAAGGGCGAGTGTGGGCGGAGAGCACGGTAGGGGAGGGAAGCACCTTCTACCTGACGGTGCCATACTCTACGTACTGCACGTAGGCCTCAGCCCCCGCGAAGCGCCTCAACCGCGGGCACTCCGGCCGCTCGCCGCGACGGTACCCAACTCGCGACCAAAACGGCCAGAATGAGAAGCACGACGATGCTGCACAGCGTGATGGGATCCGTTGGTTCGACGCCATAGAGCTGCGAGCGGATCAAACGCGTCGCAATGGAAGCGCCAACCAAACCAACCGCACCGCCCGCAGCCGCCAGCATCAACCCTCGGCCAACGACGAGTCGAGCGAGATCGCGGGGGGTTGCACCCAGCGCGATGCGAACGCCCATCTCACGCGTCCGCTGCGCGACGGAATACGAGATCACGCCGTACGTCCCGATCGTCGCGAGCACGAGCGCGAGTACCGCGAACACCGACAACAATTGCGCGAGAAACCGCGACTCGCCGAGTGCGTTGCCGATGCGCGCATCGAGCGTGGCGACATCGTACACCGGAAAGCCCGGCGCCACCTCGCGCAGAGCGCGCCGCGCCGGTTCCGCCACGGCCGCGGCGTCACCGCTCGTGCGCAGGTTCACCATCATCCGAAAGCTCATCGGAAACTGATAATACGAGATGTAGACGTCCGGCCGCGGCGTCACCTGAAGGCCGAAGTACCGCACGTCGCCGACGACTCCGACGACGCGCACCGTGTCTCGGCCGTTGAGAATCAGACGCTTGTTGATGGCGTCGTCATTCGGCCAGAAATCCCGCGCCGCGCTCAGATTTACGACCGCGACGAGTGGAGTGTCTTTCCGGTCGCTCGGTTCGATCGATCGTCCGCGCAGCATTGGTACTCGCAGCACGTTTGCCCAGTCCGGGGTGATCCAGTGCAGTCCGGCCCCCGCATTCTGTGCTCCGGAAGGGCGGTCGAGAATCGTGAGATCCTGCCCACCACAGCCGCCGGCCTGCGGCGCGCAGTCGGCGATCGCTACGCCGGAAACGCCAGGAACGGATCGCAGTCGATCGATCGCGACATCATAGAACCGCGAGATCGAATCGCGCGACCATGCGGCCGCGCGATTCACCCGCATGGTGAGCACGCCGTGCGGCTCGAATCCAGGACGCACCGCGATGAGGTGAACCAAGCTGCGTACCAGCACTCCTGAACCGGCGAGCAGCACGACGGCGAGCGCGATCTCGAACGTGGTGAGTGCATCGCGCATCGACACGTGTCTGGAAACGGCAGATCGAGACGATGCGCCCGTCTCGGCCTTGAGAGAATCCGTCAATTCCGGACGTGTCGCCTGCATTGCCGGTGCGAGCCCGAAGAGAAGGCCCGTCGCGATCGCGATTGCAGCCGTGAACGCGAACGTCGCGAGGTTGAGATGGATCTGATCGGCGAACACGGTGCCGATACCGCTGGAGCTCTGCGTGCCCCAGAGCGCCGGACGGACCGCGGAGATCACTCGCACGCCAACGGCCGCCACTGCGAGACTCGCCGCGCCGCCCGCGATCGCGAGCAGCACACTTTCCACGAGCAGTTGGCGCACGACGCGCCCACGCGAAGCGCCGATCGCCAATCGAACTGCGATCTCGCGGCGTCTGCCAGCGGCACGAACGAGAAATAAATTCGCCACGTTGGCACACGCGACGAGCAGCACCATGCCCACGGCGCTGAACAACAAAAACAGCGTACGCCGGTCGCTGTCGTCGATTCGCGTCGCGTCGAGCGTTTGTGCGGCAACTCCCCAGTGGCGCGCGTGCGGACCGTTTTCAGGAAAGCGCGTGTCGATTCGCGAGCCAAGCTCGTGCGAAATCGCCGCCGCGCGTTCAGGCGTGACACCCGGTAGGAGACGTGCGATCAGATGGAAGGTGTGATTGTGCGGGTCACGAAAGTTCATCGTGTCCCACACCGGCGGGTCGCTCAGGAATGGCATCCAGAATCGCGCTTGTCCGCTTACCCCGGCGAATCCCGGCGGTGCGACACCGATGATCGTGAGCGTCGCAACATCGATATCGACCTTTCTGCCGATGGCCGACGGATCGGCGTTGAAGGCGGAACGCCACAACTCGTCGGAGATGACGACGACCGCCGGACCGCCGGCCTGGTTTTCCGTCGGCAACATCGCGCGACCGAGCGCCGGCACGACGCCGAGCGTTGGGAAATAGTGCGAGTCGATGAACTCGCCCGAGAGGCGCAGTGCGTCATCCCCGATCCGCATGGTCGACTGCGTGCCAAACCAGGCCGTGAGGTCGCTGAAGACGTTCTGGCTTTCACGGAACGCTTCGGCTTTTGGATACGACCAGACGATATCGTCCCGTGCGCGGCTTTCGCTGGTTGCCGGAACCGTGAGCGCGAGGTTCATGAGGCGCTCGGGCGACCGGAACGGAAGCGGGGCGAGCATCAGCGTGTCGACGGCGCTGAAGATGGCTGTGTTCGCGCCGATGCCGATGCCAAGCGTCGCGATGGCGATGGCTGTGAACACCGGCGTTCGTGCGAACGTGCGAAGCGCGAAGCGCGCGTCCTGCGCAACCACGTCGAACATCTCGAGGCCGGAGATCCGACGCGCTTCCTCACGATAGTACGTCGAGTTGCCAAAGCGCCGTCGCGCTTCGTCACGGGCGCCCCGAGCCGAGAGTGTCCCACGAGCCAGATGCTCGCGCTGACGCGCCTCCGTGCTGACGAAGAACTCCATGTCGTCGGCGAGATCCTGCTCGTGCTGTCGCGACCGCGTGAAGACCCGCAGCCGGTACCGAATCGAATCGAGAAGCGACATGGTGGCGACGATAGGTAGAACTTCTACAGGAGATAGGTAGAAGTCCTACACGTCACCTGTCAAGAGGCATGGGACGAGCCGCCCACACCGCGAAGATGGAGCCAGTGCTACGGCTTCTTCGGCGACGTGTCCGGTTTCTTGCCCTGCCCAGGCGGCGTCGTCGGCTTCGCACCGGCACCGCCGTTCGCCGGGACCCCCGCCGGAGGTCCGCCGCCCGACCCGCCGTTCTGGCCGGCGCCGCCGGCACTGCCCGGTCGTTTCGTCTCGGCCAGATCACGCCCGGTTTCGGCCGGCCGATTCCCGCGACCGTTGGCCTGCGGCGGCAAATCGTCCGGAATGCTTTCGAGATCTCTATCGGACGCTCGAAGTTGCAGCCGCGCTTCGACACGCGCCAGCGCCGAATCCGACGAAAGACCACGGTCGACCAAGCTGCCAATCACATAGAGCGGTACCGCAAGCGATCGGCCCGACGGCGCACTCTTCGCGAGGGCGCTCACCTTCGAGCCGTCGACACCTTTGCGCACTGCTTCCGCGCCAGCATCGACTTCATCGTCGGTCGGTTTGTGGCCGCGCGCGCGCTGCAGCGTATCGCGCACGCTTTCCATTCGCTGTTCCTGTTCGACAATGGAGCGTTCGATCGACGCTGGCGCCACTCCTTTCGCCGCAAACTTCAGCGCGCGATTCTCGAGCGCGTCGCCTGATATGCCATGCGCTCGCGCCTTCGCGATCGCCGCAAGAACGCGATTCGCGACGTCGGCGGGCAGGACTTCCTTGAGGCGCGCCGATGGATCGGCGGGTGTCGCCTGAGCGCGTCCTGTGGACGCACCCGCAACGAGCGAAATCATCGCCAAGAGAGCTCGAATGTTCACGAATCGCATACTGTCACCTCGTTCGGCAGTAACTCCCGCTGTCTGATTGACTGCCACAATTGATCGCCCGGTCACTCCACGACGAGAATTCCAATCACGCCACCGAATTCGTCCGCCGTTGCGAGCAGGCCTGGCGGGGCGATCCAGGCGCCGCCGTCGATTCGGATGTTCATCTGATGCGTGCCCACGGCGATCGGCTGTACGATGCTCCACCAGCCATCGTTCCCGCGACTGAGCGACAGCGCTTTCCATTGTGTGAAGTCACCATTGACCTCCACGGTCGACGCAGACGGCGCGTAGACCCGGAGCGTGCGTTGCGTCCCGCTTACAGTTCGCAGCTCAAACCGTGTCGCGCCCGCGGCGTGAGCATCGGCGGGTGGATTCGATGTCGCGGCGGCGCTCTCACTCGCGCGAGATTCTCGAGCACCGACGCGCAATGCGAGCGAGATGAATCGTCCGCCAGGATAGCCTTGTGTGAGATCGACGGGATAAGCTCCCGCGCTGGCCACCAGCGCGAGCCGCGGTTGAACCCAGGCGACGACGCTCAAATTCCCCCAGACACGCGCCGTTCCGCCGACCGCGGGTCCGACAGAGCCGGCGCGCGCCCCGATGCTGCCGCCGAAATCGATCGCCGCGAATGGAAAGCGCAGCGCCGCCTGCATATCGGTGTATCGAATCGAGTCCTCGACCACGACGGGCGTCACCGTCGCGAGCCAGGTGCTGGCGCCGCGATTGAGCCACGCCCCGAATTCGCCCTGCTGAACGTTTCGCCAGATCGCTCCATCCCATGTGCGGCCGACGTCGGCACCGAGATAGCCGCCCGCACTGCCCATCATCATATGAATGCGACCAAGACCGAGAAACTGTCCCGTACGTGTGCCGTCCTGATGGCTGCTGCCGCCGAGGGAGCCGGCGAATTCACCGATGATCGGCCCAAAGATCGGCGTGAAGAACGAAGGCGCGACGAGCCCCTCAACGCTCGAGCCGCTGTTGCCGAGGCGAGAGATGTTCGCGAAGGCGCTCAGTGTTGCGCGCGGCCAGTCGAGTCGAAGCGCGGGACTCAGTGACCCGCCCCCCGACTGCAAGCTGTCCGCGTACCACACGCTCGTGCCGGACAGATCGAGGCTCGTTACGACGCGCTGTGCACCAAGCTGCGTCGCGCACAAACACGACATCACGAAAGTGCAGATGCCTCGCGAAGCCTGCCCTCGAGGGAGCGCAAGCGACTGAAGGGCTCGGGATGACAAAGAGACTCGGGATGACAGTGTTTGCCGCACTCAGGTGCCGACCGTCACGATCGAGCTCTTCGTATCGAACTCGTCGGAGCTGCTCGGCGCGAGCGGATCGAGCGTCCAGTGCGCACCGTCGACAATGAATGCGTACTCATGCCGCCCGTTCGGGAGCGGAATCGAGGCGGTCCAAACGCCGTTCGCACCGATGAGCGGCACGGGCTCGGCGCCCCAACGATTGAAGTCTCCAACGAGTGAGACGCTCTTTGCTCGACCGACGAACACGAAACGGACAAGCGTCACGGTGTCGTGAACCGGTGCAGTCGTCGCGACGGAATATGGGTCCGTCACGCCACGTCGATTGCTTTGCAGGGTGCCGACGACCGCGAGAGCCGCGACTCCGGCCGCGAGCAACAACGTTGCGGCGATGGGAGAAATGCGAATGCTCGCCGGAGTCTTCCACCACGCTCGAGAGAAGCGTCGTGCCCGCGGCACGAGCCGAAAGCGGATTGGACGGTCGGCACGAATCGCCGCCACGAGCGACGTCTCGAAGTCATCGCCGAAGCTCTCAGGTCGCCCGAGTACTCGGGCGACGCGCTCGGCAAAGAGGTCATCAGGATCGCGGGGACGCTCAGGCATCGTGCACCTCCTCGAGCAATAGTCGGAGCCGTGCGCAGGCTCGTTTCACTCTCATCTTCAAGGCGGAAATGCCGTCGCCGGTAATCTCCGCCATCTCTTCGTAGCTCAGCTGTTCGACGTGCTTCATCAGAAATGCTTCGCGCTGATCGGCGTCCAGTTGTTGCAGCGCATACTGGACGTCCTCCAACGTTTCGTCTCCGTCCCCCGATAACACGGCGGGCGCGTCACGCAACTGGATCTCGTCGCGTACGATGCGTCGGCCGCGCCGATTCCGACGAATGACCCACGACCGGCACTCGTTCGCGACGATCTGATAGAGCCACGCGCCGAAACGATTCGGATCGCGACACTGATCCATCGCGCGGTACGCACGGATGAACGCCGACTGCATGACATCCTCGGCCTCATCGCGATCGCCGACCATACGAACGGCGAACCGCGAGTACGTGTCGCGGTACCGCCGGCTCAACTCGGCGAATGCGTCCACGTTGCCGCGAGCAGCGGCAGCGACGAGATCCGGATCGGAACGATCGTGCACAGAGATAGGACTGCCGGGTACCGCCGCCGCGTCACCGATGCGATTGGGCATTGCGCACGGTCGGTTGGTGATGACGGTCACAGGTGTGACTTGGTCGGCTATCCGAGCAGTCAACGTTCAGATTCACACGCCAGAGCGAGTGAATGTCGCGCGACGACTGCGCTCGAGATCCAAAACGTAACCTTGCAGAGAGAGCCACCATGATCCGTTCGAAGATTAGCCTTCTGACCGCGTTCGCGTTTGGCGCCACGGCGCTGACGACGGCGTGCTCTGATTCGGGCACCGCGACGGGCCTCACGCCGTCGAATGCCGGAACGATGATCGTGCGCTTGACTGACGCGCCGTTCCTCGGCGACTCACTCAAGAGCGTGGACATCTATGTCGTTCGCGTGGACGCGCGTCAGTCGGACGTCGACGACACGCAGGCGAACAACTCGCTGGACGACAACTCCTCGTCCGCGGACGGCTGGAAGAGCGTCGCGACGCCGAACGCATCGTTCAATCTGCTCGATCTGCAGAACGGTGTATCGACCGTGTTGGGCCAGGCGAATCTGACGCCGGGCACGTACAACGGCTTCCGCCTCATCATCGATCCGTCCAAGTCCAGCGTGACCGTCAAGGGTGGCCTGGTACTTTCGGGCTCGACGAATCCGGGCGTTACTTTCCCGAGCGCGAGCCGTTCAGGCATCAAGATCGTTCTGTCGCAGCCGGTTCAGATCACCGCTGGGACGACGACGCAGCTGCTCGTCGACTTCGACGTCAATAACAGCTTCGTGATGCGCGGCAACACGATCGACAAGAATGGCCTGCTCTTCAAGCCGGTGATTCATGCGACGATCACGAATCTCGCGCTCACCAACGCGACGGTTCGCTTGGCCAACGCCACGGACAACCCGCTCAATTTCCTTCAGAATGCCACCGCTCTGAGCGGCGGCAGCAACATCGCGTTCGGTACGTCGTCTGCGTGCAGCAGCGTGAATGCCACGACGCCTGCCTTGACCATCACGCAGCCGCCGTCCACGACACCGCTCGCGGGCTTTGCGCCCACATTCACGGCGGGCAACAGCTTCACCGTTGTGGCGTATCCGTCGGCCAGCGGTGTGCAGTTCTCGACGCTGTCGAACACGTTCACCGCGGCCAGCGGTCAGGCTGGGCTGCGCGTGCTGAATGGCACCGGCGGTGCGACTGGCTTGGACGTCTTCGTTACCGCGCCCGGCGCGCCACTCGGCACGGCGACATTTGCCAACGTTGCTTCGGGCGCGAGCTCCGCGTTCTCGAGCGTTGCGACTTCGTCGCAGATTCGCGTGACCGCGACTGGCAGCACGACGGTGTTGCTGGATCTCGGAACGCAGACGCTTCCCGCGGTGCAGAACACAACGATCGTTCTCGCGCCGCCGGCGAGCGGATCGACGACGATTCGCGGATTTCTCGTCCCGGGTTGCTGATTCGGTCAACCTGAAGGTCACGACAGCCATTCCTGGCGGCTCATGCCGCCAGGAATGGCTGTCGTGTCGTCTGCTAATCGCTGCGCAACGATTCGATCGGGTCGACGTTGCTGGCGCGCCGAGCCGGCATGTAGCTCGCGAGCACGCCCACCCCGAGCATCGTGACCGACATTGCCGCGAAGACCATCGGATCCACCGCCTTCACCTCGAACAGCAGTGTGCCCATCAGGCGGGTCGACGCGAACGCGACCACGATGCCGATTCCAACGCCGATCAACACCACCTGTCCACCCTGCTGCACGATCTGACGCTGCACCGCGCCCGAGGTGGCGCCGAGCGCCATTCGCACGCCGATCTCTCGCGTCCGCTCGGCGACGACGTACGACAACACCCCATAGAGGCCCACGGCGCCCAGAATCAACGCGAGTGCCGACACGACGCCGAGCGTCAACATTGTGAACGACAGCTGCACCATCGATCGCTGCGCCAGCTCCTCCACGGTGAACTCGCGATAGACGGGCGCCTCCGGCGCGACCTGGTGCACCAGCTCGCGGACTTCGCGCTTGAGCATCGCGGCGCGCGGCGACTTCACGACGTACGCCGGCGAGCCCATTCCCCACGCGGTGGGCGTCGGGCCGGTCAACGGCAGATACACGAGCGCCTCGCCCGGGTCACGCCAGTCGTTCTGTTTCACGTCGTCCACCAGTCCAACCACCGTAAAGGCGGTCGTGGTATTGTTCCGGACCCAGCGAAGCTGCCGCCCCAACGGATCCTGACCCGGCCAGAGCTTCTCGGCCGCGGACCGGCTCACGATCGCGCTGCTGTTGGCAGACGCGGCTTCAGCATTCGTGAATGTACGGCCTTTGAACAATTTGATGTCCATCACGCGAAAGTAGTCGCCGCCCGTGAAATTCAGCTTCAGGAGCACGCCAGGCCCATCGATGCTCATGGCATCGCTCAGGAATCGGCTCGTGCCGGTGCCTTCATCGAGCGGGATGTTATTGACGATACCCACACCCGTGACGCCGGGAAGCGCGCGCAATTTGTCCATGAACATGAGATGCAGCCGGCCGTACGAGGGGCCGTCGTTCAGCTGCGGCTGATCAGGCGCGTACTGGAATGTGTAGATGTCCTTCGTCGTGTAGCCCGGGTCGACGTGCCGCAGCTTGTTGAAGCTCTGCGCGAGGAGCGCGGCGCCAATGAGTAGCACGAGCGCCAGTGACGTTTGCCCGACCACGAGCGCATCGCGTCCCCAGTGCTTCGCGCCGGTCGCGCCGCGGCCGCCTTCGCGGAGGCGCATGAGATCCGGCGACGACGCGCGCAGCGCTGGAATAGCGCCGCACACGAGTGCCGCAAATAGAACGAGCATGAACGCCGTGGATACGGTCGCGAAATCGAGACTGACCGATGCAAGGCGCGGAATTCCCTGCGGCGCGGCGCCGATGAAGAGCGGCAGCGTGACAGCGCTCAAGAGCACCGCGAGAACACCGGCAGGCACCGCGACGAGAAACGCTTCCGTCATCTGAAGACGGACGAGCTGCGCGCGCGACGCACCGATTGCGCGGCGCACCGCCATGTCGCGACGTCGTCCCTCGGCGCGTACCAAGAACAAATTCGCCACGTTCGCACAAGCGATGAGCAGCACAATCGACACGGCGCCAAGCAGCACCCACAGCGACGTCCTCGCCGTCGGGCCGAGGATCTCGTCGAGGAGCGGAGTGACGAGCGCGTGATATTTGGAAATGACGCGCGCGTAGTTCGGCGGACCGCCGAATCGCCCGGGCAGCTCCTTCGAGAGCGTCGTGAGCTCGGCAGCGAGTTGCTCGCGTGTCACTCCAGGCTTCATGCGCGCGATGACCGGCAGCCCGAACTGCCCGGGCCGAATCTGGTCGAGGCGAATGTCGCCGCTCGCCACCCAGAGCATCGTATTGTCGCTTGGAAATCGAAAGTCGGCCGGCATGATACCGATGACTTTCCGCATCTTCTCCGAAACGAAATACGATTTCCCGACCACGGACGGGTCGCGGCCGAACCAGCTGTCCCAAAGGCGGTCGCTGATGACGACGACACCGTCGCCGTCCTCGGGAACGGGGAGTCGCCCGACGATCGGCCGCACGCCGAGCGTCGAGTACATATCGTTCGTCGGCCATCCCATCGAGATGCGCTCGACGCGGTTTTCCGTCCGGAACGTCGACGTGCCGCCGCCGAAGAAGAAGATGCCGTCGAGCAGCTTGGAGCGTTCCTTGAAATGGACGTAGAACTCGGTGCCGAGCCCGAAATGCTCGGGCAGTTCAGTTCCTGGGGCGGCGCCGTTCAGGGCTACGAGGCGCTCCGGAGTGGTGAAGGGGAGCGGCGCGAGGATAACGGCGTTGATGACGCCGAACATTCCCGCCACTGCGCCGATTGCCAGCGCCAGCGTGCCGATCGACGTGATCATGAAGCCGGGCGTCCGCCGGAGGGCGCGCCACGCGTAACGGAGGTCCTTGGTGGATTGCACGCTCAGTTCGCTCGCCTCGGGGTGGTAGGCGTTGGACAGTCGTGTCCATCAAACAGTTGGCCGATGTCCATACGCAAGCGGCTGAAAGCGTGTTTCGGGCTTGCCTGGTCCGCCGCGCGGCCGAGGGTCGTGCGAAACGCCTGGCATTGCTGACAGTTCCCGCGCATGATTTGCGGCCTCTGTTTCGCGAATCACAGTCAGTCATTTCCAACCCACGGGTCACGCGAGGATGGCGTCGTTTCAGGAGCTTTGGTTGGAGTACGGACGAGCGCGGCGGCCGGCGAACATCGGCGCCCGCGTCGATGGGCTCCTCATCGGTGAGCTGGACGACACCGTGCAGGACGTCGCGAGCAGCTTCGCCGGAATGGGATCCGCAGTCGGTTCGGCACGCGTGGCGCAACTCGGCCTCGCGCTCGCGGACATTACGCGAGTGCTTCCGTCGCTCGAACCCGAGGCCACCCGCGCGTATTTCGATCTGGCGTCACGTGTCGCGCGTGCAACGCTCGCGGCCATCGCCGCCGCCGGTCCCGATTCGCAGTTGAATGGGTAAGAGCCGCGGCATTCGAGTCGTGCTTGCGATCGGGATCGTCGGTCTCGCCGGATGTGCAACGAGAGACGACTGCATCACCGCCCATGAGCGATTTGTCAACTCGCCGTCGGGGCGGCGTCGGCTGAACATCTTTTCAGGGCCGTGCCCCGACGCGATGCCTCAAGTTCTCGTCGAGTTCGATCGCGGCACTGGTGGCACTGGAGTCTTCGCCGTGGACGACAGCGTCGCCGCGATCAGCGGTCGGTGGATCACCGAAGACACCGTTCAGATCACGTATCCCACCGGCGCGCACGTCTCGAAACGGATTGACGTGGCACAATACCGCCGCGGACTTGTGTTCGTTCGCTACGACACGGATAGCACTACTCGTTGAGAAGCGGCCGCCGTCCGACACCCTGACTCTCATGCCAACTCAGCGTTGGGAATATCTGCTACTCGACGTCGGCGTCGCCGGCTTTGGGTTGAGACCCGACCTCGGTGGTGCGGTCCACGGTGCCGTTGCCGAATGACCGATAGTCTTCATATTGTACTTCTCACAATGCGCGACGCCGCGCTCCATGCGCTTCTTCGGACGTCGCCCATGAGTCTCCGTCAGTTCGTTGTAATCGTCGCTCTCGCGTGTGCCGGGCGCGAAATGCCCGCGCAACTCACGCCGCGTTTCAGTGGGTCACTCCTCGCTGGCCCAATGTCGACGCAGGGAGGTGAGTTTCGTCAGACGGACGGCCTCATGCTCGACGCCGAGGGCACCGTTCGTCTGATCGCACGACAGTATGTCGCCGTGATTGGCACGCTCTCATACGCCGGCCAAACGGGTACCGGCGATGTCATCGCGATCTGCACCTTCAGCGCACGGTTCGGTTGCCGGCCGGCATCGGCGGACTTCTACGGGTTCGCCGGGCGAGTTGGGATCGAAGGCTCGCTCGGAGGGTTCATGATGCTCCAAGCGACGATTGGCGCCGGTTGGTACCGGTACAACCATTCCAGTGCGCCGGGGCTTGATACGGGCGCACACGTGGTTCCCATTGGGATCGAGGCCATCCTGCCGCTGCTGCCGCACGTGTCCGTTGTCGCCCGGGGAGAGCGCGTGCACTTTCGCGATTTCATGGGCGATCCCTTCAACACGACCGCCGTGCTGTTCGGTTTGCGCATTCATTGAACGAGCGGACACGCGGAACGTGTGAACGCAGACTCGCGTGGCGTGGATCGTGCGCGCTCGCGAATCGTGCCCAACATTGGCGAGTTCCATCCGGAGATCGTCCACTTCGTCGTCGTTCTGCTCTTCGTCGGCGTTGGTCTGCGATGGCTTTCTCTGGTGTTCCGCGGTCCCTTCATCACGACCGCGGCAGCGCTGTGCCTCTTCTTCGGCACGCTCGCCGCATTCCTGGCGGTGACGTCTGGAACGCAGGCCCACGGAGCTGTCGAGCGAATCCCCGGTGTTCGGCATCAGGTGATCGATCACGAAGAACACGCCGAGACCGCGCGCAACATTTTTCTGGTCGTGGTTGGGCTCGAGGTGGTCGCGCTCATCGTTGCGACCGATCCCCGCCGCGCGCGTCCAACGCGATGGGTGCACGCGGCGTCGGCGATCGTCGGGTTGGCTGGCGCGTTCGTGCTCTTCGGAGCAGCCAAGCGCGGAGGCGATCTCGTCTACTCGTT
>Ga0070679_100004321_pt1 | contig 13119 bp, 12 predicted proteins | sample KBSC63BmetaG_FD_65652 | JGI IMG/M metagenome (GOLD analysis project Ga0070679, IMG submission 65652) | Corn rhizosphere microbial communities from Kellogg Biological Station, Michigan, USA - KBS C6-3B metaG | ecosystem: Host-associated > Plants > Roots > Rhizosphere | place: USA: Michigan... | reverse complement strand
CGCCGCGCTGCCCGATCGCGCGCGCGGCAAGAACTTCTTGCGTCACGTCGCCCTGCCGGCGCACCTGCGCTACGTCGACGGCGAATCGCTGTTCCAGCAGCCGATGAAGCAGCGGCTGCTTGGCCCCGAGCTCGCGCGCCAACTGCAAGCGCGCGGCGCCGACGCGCTCGCCGCCACGCGCGATCGCGTCGCGCTCCTCGACGGCGCGCCCGGCGATCTGGTCAAGCGCCTGCTGTACCTGGACACGATGACGTACCTGCCGCTCGACATCCTGACCAAGGTCGACCGCATGACCATGGCGCACTCGCTCGAAGCGCGCCCACCGCTGCTCGACCACACGCTCGTCGAGCGCGTCTTCAGCCTGCGCTCGTCGCTCAAGCTCACCAGCGACGGCACGCAGAAAGCCATCTTCAAGAACGCGGTTGCCGATCTGCTGCCGCCGGAAATCCTGACGCGCCCCAAGCGCGGCTTCGGCGTCCCCATCGTCAAATGGTTCCGCGGCGCGCTCAAGTCGCCGATGCAGGAGCTCCTCGGCGATCGGCGCTTCGTCGAGCGCGGCTGGCTCGACGAGAAGACCGTGCGCGCCACCGTCGCCGAGCATCTCGACGGCCGCCGCGATCACGCGCTGCCCATCTGGAGCCTGATGACGCTCGAGCTGTGGGCACGCCAGTTCCTCGATGGCGCGCAGCCTGCAATGTCGACGGCCGAATCGTCACACCACGAGGGTACAGCGCATGGGTGAGCGAATCGGCGTCCTACACGTAGTCGACTGCCTCAACGTCGGCGGCACCGAACGGCAACTGTTCGAGCTCATCCGCCGCCAAGATCGCGCGCGTTATCGTCCGCTGCTCGCCTGCTTCAAGCCGGGCGGCGAGCTTCTCCCGTCGCTGCGCGAGCTCGGCATCGAGCCCGAGGTGTTCCCGCTGCGCGGCTCGCTGGCGCAAGCAAATACTGCGTTTCAAGTAGCGCGCATGGCGATGATGATCCGCAGCAACAACATCCGCATCGTCCACGCGCACGACTTCTACTCCAACGTCATCGGCGTCGCCGCCGCGTCCCTCGCCGGCGCCAGGTCGATCGCGTCGCGCCGCGATCTGGCGCACTGGCTCGGCGGCACCCAGCGCAAAGCGCTCCGCCTCGCCTGCCGCATGGCCGACGCCGTCATCGCCAACGCCGCCGCCGTCGCCACGCAGACCGCGCGCGACTTCGGCGTCAGCGACGACAAGATGCACGTCGTCATGAACGGCATCGACGTCGAGCACTTCGATCTGCAGGCCTTCCGCACGCCCGATCCGCTCTTGCCCGGCGGCAGCGTCGTCACGCCGCGCGTCTGCATGGTCGGCTCGATGCACCTGCCCGACAAGGGCCACGCCGATCTGCTCGAGGCCGCCGCCATCTTGCGCGCGCGCGGCGTGCGCGCGCAGTACCTGCTCGTGTCCGACGGCGCCTTGCGCGCGCCGCTCGAGGAGAAAGCGCGCGCCCTCGGCGTCGCCGACGATATCGTCTTCCTCGGCCGCCGCTCCGACGTCGCCAGCGTGCTCGTGCGCTCCGACGTGGTCGTGCACCCGTCGTGGTCCGAAGGCTTCCCCAACGCCGTCCTCGAAGCGATGTGCGCGGCGCGCCCCGTCGTCGCCACGCGCGTCGGCGGAATTCCCGAGGTCCTGCAGCACGGCGTCCACGGGCTGCTCGTCGACGCGCAGCGCCCGGCCGAGCTCGCCAACGCGCTCGGCCGCATCCTCGCCAATCCGCTCGCCGGCCACGTCATGGGCCTGCGCGGCCGCCGTCATGTCGAGAGCGAGTTCTCGCTCGACAAGATGCGCCACACCGTCGAAGCACTGTACGACGCGCTCCTCGGCCGCGACGCGCTCGACGAAGCGCCGCCGCTGCACGCCGCGAACGGTTGATCATGCCGAGCCGCGCGCTCATCGTCGGGGCGCTGCCGCCACCGTCGGGCGGCGTGGCGACGCACTGCCGCGAGCTTGCGCGTGCGCTGGCCGCCGCCGGCATCCGCGCCGAGCTCCTCGATCCGCGCCGCGTCGGCCCCGACGGTCGCGACGGCCGTCCGCGCCTGCTCGCCCGTCTCGCGCTCGCCCATGTCCGCCGCGAGCTCGTCCACGTCCACACCAACGGCCACAATCGCGGCAGCTGGACCCTCGCCGCGCTGTGCGGCGCCGGCCACTTCGGCCCGTCGCTGCTGACGCTGCACTCGGGCCTCGCGCCCGACTACATCCGCGCCCACGCGCGCTCCTGCCGCTTCATCGCCGCGCGCTATTCGCGCGTCATCGCCGTCAATCCCGAGATCGCCAGCGCGCTCGTCGATGCCGGCCTCGAGCCGTCGCGCATCGTCATCGAAGCCGCGTTCACGCCGGCGTCGCTCGCCTTCCGCCTGCCGCCGCCGGGCCTCGCGCAAATTCGCCGCGCGCATCGCCTGCTCATCGCCTGCGCGCTCGCCCCCGGCCCCGAATACGGCGCCGCCGTCCTCCTCGACGCCTTCGCGCTCGTGCGCGCGCGCCGCCCCGACGCCGGCCTCGTCATCTACGGCCCCGGCACGCGCGCCGCAGGCCTCGCGGCGGCCGCACGCGCCCGCGGCCTTCACGGCGCCGTGCACCACCTCGGCGAGCTCGAGCGCCATCGGGCGCTCGCCGTCGTCGCCGCCGCCGATCTATTCGTGCGCCCGACGCTCGCCGACGGCGACGCGATCAGCGTGCGTGAAGCAATTGCGCTCGGGCGTCCCGTCGTGGCCTCCGCGGTCGGCGCGCGCCCGCCCGAGGCTGCGCTCTTCCCTGCCGGCGACTCAGGCGCCTGCGCGGAACAGATCTTCCAATCGCTCTCCAAGCGTTTGCCCGAGAACGCGCATCGGGTGGACTGCCTACCGACTCTTTTGGGCCTCTACGCTCGCGTAGGCGCGCAAGTCGCTGCCGTGGCGACCGGCACGGCGCTCGCAACAGCACGGTAACGGACGCCGCGTAGAACGGGCGCCACAACGAAGGAGAGAGCCGCGATGTGTGGCATTGCCGGCCGCGTCAATCAGTCAGCTCCCGTCGAGCGTGCGGAAATCTTCCGCATGACCGAGCTGATCGCCCATCGCGGCCCCGACGATCACGGCTATCACCTGCGCGCGCGCGTCGGCCTCGGCCATCGCCGCCTCTCGATCATCGACCTGGCAGGCGGTCGCCAGCCCCTCGCGAACGAAGATGACACCGTGTGGATCGTCTTCAACGGCGAGATCTATAACCACGTCTCGCTGCGCAAGGAGCTGATCGCGCGCGGACACCGCTTCCGCACGCATTCGGACACCGAGGCCATCGTCCACGCCTACGAAGAGTGGGGTCCCGACTGCGCCAAGCGTCTCCGCGGCATGTTCGCCTTCGCCATCTGGGACGACAGGAAGCAGCGCCTGACGCTCGTCCGCGATCGTCTCGGCATCAAGCCCCTCTATTATTCGCAGCTGGGCGGCGACATCGTCTTCGGCTCCGAGATCAAGTCGCTCCTCTCCGTGCCGAATGTCGACGGCGCCGTCGATGACGACGCGCTCTCCGCCTATCTCGCGCTGCGCTACGTGCCGGCGCCTTTGACCATGTTCCGCGGCGTCAAGAAGCTGCCGCCCGCGAGCATCCTCACGTGGCAGGCCGGCCGCATCGCGATCGATCGCTACTGGGATCTGGCCGACGTCGCCACGCTCGACGACGCACCACCGACCGAAGCGGCCGCGACAGCCGAGCTGCGCGAGCGCGTCGACTACGTCACCAAGCTGCGCCTCATGTCCGAGGTCCCCGTCGGCGCCTTCCTCTCGGGCGGCCTCGACTCGACGATCATCACCGCCGCCATGCTGCGCGCCGCCGACGCGCGCGGCGCGCTCAAGACCTTCTCCGTCGGCTACGCCGAAGACGACGCGCAGTCCGAGGACGAGCTCGCCTACGCGCGCATGGCCGCCAGTGCGCTCGGCACCGAGCACCACGAGGTGCGCGTGTCGATGCGCGAGGCCGCCGATGCGCTGCCCAAGATTGTCTGGCACCTCGACGAGCCGGTCGCCGATCCCGCGTGCGTCCCGCTCTACTTCCTCTCGCGCCGCGCCAAGGAGCAGGTCACCGTCGTGCTCTCCGGCGAAGGCGCCGACGAAGCGCTCGGCGGCTACTACATCTATCGCCGCATGGCCAAGCTCGAGGCGCTGCGCCAGCGTCTCGGCGTCGGCGGCGGCGGCGCGCTCTCGCTCGCCGGCGATCTGCTCTCGCTCGTGCCGCACGACAAGGTGCGCCGCGCCGCGCGGCTGTTCGGCCGCCCGCTCGAGGATTCGTACCGCGGCGTCGCCCGCGCCTTCGACGACGACGTCGTTGTGCAGCTGCACAACGACATGATGCGACCGCACAATAAGACCGCCGCCGAAATTGTGCAGTCGCTCCTTTTGCCGCACTGGGAAGCGACGCGCGGCATGACGCCGCTGCGCCGCATGCTCTACCTCGACAGCCGCGTCTGGCTCCCCGACGACCTTTTGGTCAAGGCCGACAAGATGACCATGGCGCACGCCATCGAGCTGCGCGTGCCGTTCCTCGACCACGAGCTCATGGAGCACGCCTGGTCGCTGCCCGATCACCTGAAGATCCACAACGGCGTCGGCAAGGCGCTGTTGCGCAAGGCCGCCGTCGGCCGCGTACCGCAAGCGATCCTCGACCGCCCGAAAATGGGCTTCGGCACGCCGACGGCGGCGTGGCTGCGCGGCGGCCTGCGCGAGCTCGCGCACGACGCGCTCATCGACAGCCGCTCGCTGGCGCGCGAGCGCTTCGATCTGAAGTTCGTGCGCTCGCTCCTTTCGCGCCACCAGGCCGGCGCCGATCTGTCGCCCGAGCTCTGGCCGCTGGTCGTGCTCGAGCTCTGGCACAAGAACTTCTCTCAGCGGCCCATGCCCGAGCCCGCCGTCTTTGAGCGGGAGGTCGCGTAATGCTCACCGGTCGCGACATCGTCTGCTTCGCCAACGATTGGTCCGGCGATCCGCTGTCGAAGAAGCACGTCATGACGCGGCTCGCGAAGAACAACCGCGTCCTGTGGGTCAACTCGCTCGGCAATCGCGCCCCGCGCGCGTCGGCGCGCGACATGAAGCGCATCGTCGACAAGCTGAGCAAGTTCGCGTCGCACCTGTCGGCTGGCCCGGTGGAGGTCGCGCACAACATCCACACCATCACGCCGCTGGCGATTCCCAACTACCGTTCGAACCTCGCCCGCAAGATCAACGAGGTCGCGGTGGCGACGACGGTCAAGGGCGCGATGCGCTCGCTCGGCTTTCGTAATCCGCTGCTCTACACCTTCGTGCCGGCGTCGGCGTGGGTCGCGCGCAAGCTCGGCGAGAGCCACGTCGTCTACCACTGCGTCGACGAGTATTCGAAGTTCGACGGCGCCGGCGACGACATCTCGCGCCTGGAAGCGGAGCTGATCGGAAAGAGCGACCTCGTCATCACCTGCTCGTCGCTGCTGCAGGATTCGAAGTCGAAGATCAACCCGCGCTGCGTGCTCGTGCGTCACGGCGTCGAGCAGGCGCACTTCAAAAAGGCGCTCGACGACGCGACCGAGATCCCCGCCGACGTGCGCGACCTGCCGAAGCCGATCTTTGGCTTCTACGGCCTCGTCGCCGAATGGGTCGATCTCGAAGCGATGGCGCGCGTCGCCGAGGCGTACCCGCACGGCTCGGTGGTCATCGTCGGCGAGCACAACAACGCCAATGCCGCCGGCATGGCGAGGCTACGCGCATTACCCAACGTCCACTTCCTCGGACGCAAGCCGTACGCGGCGCTGCCCGGTTACTGCAAAGCGTTCGACGTGGCGCTCCTGCCGTTCATCAAGAACGAGCTCACCGAGAACGCCAATCCACTCAAGCTTCGCGAGTATCTCGCCGCCGGACTGCCGGTGGTGTCGACCGACATTCCGGAGGCGAAAGCCGTCGCTGAACGCGGCGTCTACCTCGCCGACGGCGCCGATGCGTTTGTCACCCGCATCGGCGAAGCGCTCTCGGGGGGCGCTGGACCCAATCGTGCGCGATCGGACGCGATGGCGCGCGAGAGCTGGGACGAGAAGGTGGCGGACATCGAAACCCTGTTGATGGAGTTGAAACCATGACCGTCGATCTCGAGACCTTGCGCGGTATGCCGCTGTTCGCCGATCTCGACGAACCGGCGATGTTCAGCCTCTCCGGCGCGGCCGAGCAGTCGTACCCCCGCGGCGCCACGATCGTGCGGGCCAATGAGCCCGCGCGTTCGGTCTTCATCGTCCGCGAGGGCGGCGTGAAGGAGGCGCAGATTACGCCCGAGGGCAAGGAGGTGATCCTTGCGCTCCACGGCCCGGGCGATCTGTTCGGCGAGCTGGCGCAGTTCCACGGCAACCAGGTGACGGCGACCTGCACGACGCTTCTGCCGACCAAGGTGCTGATGGTGCCGCGCGAAGATTGGGAGCGCATGATCACCGAGCACCCGCAGCTCGCGCGCGGGCTCATGTCGCAGCTCGCCCGCCGGCTGGACGACTCGTGGCGCCTGGTGCGGATGCTCTCGCGCTACACCACCGAGGCGCGTCTGAAGTCGGCGCTCTTGCTGCTCGCCGAGCGCTGGGGTCAGCCGCGCGAGGAAGGCATCGAGATCGCGCTCGACCTCACGCATCGCACGCTCGCCGATCTCGCCGGCGCCAGCCGCGAGAAGGTGACGCGGGCCATCGGCGTCCTCCAGCAGAAGGGCCTGGTCAAGGTGATCAAGCGCCGTCTGGTGGTGCCGTCGCTCGATCGGCTGCTCTCGGAGTAGCGACCGATGTACGGGCTCACCGTCGTCGTCGTCGACGGCGAGGAGCAGTCGCGCACGCGGCTGCTCCTCTGCCTGAGACGGCTCGGGCTGCGCGCGCTCGGCGTCGACACGACCGCCGATGCGGCGGCGCTGCTCGAGGCGCTCGACGCCGACGTCGCGGTGGTGCACAACGACGACGACGACGAAGCGGTGGCGCCGCTGCGCGCCAAGACCAGCGTCGTCAAGCTTGCGCGCGAGGCCGCCGTCGACGAAGTGGTCGTCGAGCTGTTGCGCGTGCTCGGCCGCCCCGAAGAAGCCGCGTCGCTCAATTGAGCGCGTCGCTGAATTGAGCGCGTCGCTCAGTTGAACAGCGTGCGATAGCGCGCGCGAATCGTCTCGGCGACCGCGTGCGCCGCCGGCGCCACCGCGCTGCCGCGCCGCCACACGAGCCCGAGCGTTCGTCCCGGCGCCGGCTGCTTGAACCTTCGCAGCGTGAGCTGCCCGCGCCGATTCTCCGTCGCCAGCGCCAGCGACGGCAAAAGCGTGATGCCGCGCCCCGCCGCCACCATCTGCGTCAGCGTCGCGAGGCTCGTCGCGCCGAACGGCGACTCGCGCCGGCGACCGCGCCCACACGCCGACAGCGCCTGATCGCGCAAGCAGTGCCCTTCGGCCAGCAGCAAGAGCTCGTCGCCCCGAAGCGCGTCGGCGTCGAGCGGCCGCGACGAGCGCGCCAGCGGATGGCCGGCGCCGACTGCGACGACGAACGGATCGCGCCCGATCACCTCGTGCTCGAAGTCGCCGAGCTCCGCCTCCATCGCCACCAGCGCGGCGTCGAGCTCGCCCGCCACCAGCCGCTCGACGAGCGCCGCCGTCTTGTCCTCGAACCAGACCAGCTCCAGCCGCGGCAGCGCACGCCGCAACGCCGGCGCAATCTCGGGCAACAGATACGGCGACACCGTCGGAATGACGCCGACGCGCAGCGTCCCCGCCAACGGATCGGCGAAGCGCGCCGCGACGGCCACGACCTCGTCGGCGTCGACGAGCAGCTTGCGCGCGTGCGGCAACAGTGCCTCGCCCGCCGCCGTCACCATGACATGCCGCCGATCGCGCTCGAATAACCGCACACCGAGCGCGCGCTCGACCTCGGCCACCTGCGTCGACAACGACGGCTGCGCCACGCGACAGCGCTCGGCGGCGCGGCGAAAGCTGCGGGTCTCGGCGACGGCGACGACGTACTGCAGCTGCCTCAGCGTCATCGGATGAGGCGACTGCGCGCTCATAGCTTTAGCCTATCACAGATGCCGTAATGATGTATTGGCGGTATCAGCCCTCGAGCGGCATTTCTAAGAGGAGCCAAAGGAGAGCCCCATGTACACGAGCCCCAGCCACCTGCCCGCCGACGCCCGCGCCACTCTCGCCACCCTGCTCAACGCCCGCCTCGCCGACGGCCTCGATCTGCACAGCCAGATCAAGGTCGCGCACTGGAACATCAAGGGTCCGCAGTTCCCGTCACTGCACCCGCTGTTCGAGACCTTCGCCGTCAGCCTCGCCAGCTTCAACGACGCGCTCGCCGAGCGCGCCGTTACGCTAGGCGGCCGCGCGCACGGCACGGCGCGCCACGTCGCCGCCGCCTCGACGCTGCCCGAGTATCCGCAAGCGACCTCGCGCGATCTCGAGCACGTGCGCCTGCTCGCCGAGCGCTTCGATCGCTACCTCGCGGGGCTACACGAGTCGCGCCGCGCCGCCGAGAAGCTCGGCGACACCGACACGGTCGACCTGTTCACGCAGGTGATCACCGAGTTCGAGAAGAACGCCTGGTTTCTGCGCGCCTCGCTCGACGTCTAACGCGACGCCGGCGCCCGGCCCGAGGCGCATTGACACCGTCTTCGCGCGCATGTTACTCAGTCAATATGAAATTGAATGTGATTTTCATTTTCACCGCAGCCACGGCGCTCTCGGCCGCCGGCGCGGCGATGTTCCCGTCGACGGCAAATGCGCAGCCGAGCATCACGCTCGCGCCCGACGAGCCGCAGCCGGGAATCCCGCGTCCGCCCGTCCTTCAGCTGCAGCGCGAAACCCAGATCGAAGTGCCGCTCGAGCAGCCCGGCGTCAGCGGCTCCACTGCCATCGGCGGCTACGGCGAGCTCACCCTCAACGCCCCGTCGAACGGACCCAACGTCGTCGACATGCGCCGCCTCGTCCTCTACGTCGGCCACAACTTCACCCAGAAGCTGCGCTTCTACGGCGAGCTCGAGGTCGAGCACGCCGTCACCTCCGCCGACGACAAAGGCGAGTTCGAGGTCGAGCAAGCGTTCCTCGACTACCTCGCCTGGAAGCCGCTCAACTTCCGCGCCGGCGTCATCATCATCCCGATGGGAATCATCAACGTCTATCACGAGCCGCCGACGTTCAACGGCGTCGACCGCCCCGAGGTCGACACGCTCATCATCCCGTCGACGTGGCGCGAGCCCGGCGCCGGCGTCTTCGGTGAGTGGCGCGGCGTCCGCTATCAGGCCTACGTCGTCAACGGCTTCAACGCCAACGGCTTCACCGCATCGAGCGGCCTGCGCGAAGGCCATCAAGAAGCGCAGCTCGCGCTCGGCCACGACTGGGGCCTCGCCGCGCGCGTCGAGCACGCGTTCCCGTGGCTGTATCGCTATGGCATCAGCGCCGACGCCGGCGTGAGCTTCTACTATTCGCACGCCGATCAGGGGCAGCCCCAGTTCCGCGGCTCCGAAGGCGACGACGTCCCGGTGGCGATGGTCGACGGCGATCTGCGCCTGCGCACGCGCGGCCTCGAGCTGCGCGCAGAAATCGCCAGCGTCTGGATCGGCGGCACGCACCGCCTCAACCGCGCGCTCGCCGACGCCGCCATGGCCGCCATGGAAGAATTCGACGGCCCCGTCGCGCATCAGCTGCTCGGCGGCTACGTCGAGCTCGGCTACAACGTGCTGCAGCCGCTACGCCTGCGCGCCGGCCGCCAGCTCGTGCCGTTCATGCGCTACGAGCACGTCGACACCCAGTACGACGTCCCCGCCGATCTCGGCCGCGCGCCCGGCAACCGCCACGACACGCTCACCGCCGGGCTCACCTTCCGCCCGATCGCCGAGGTCGCCGTCAAGTTCGACTACCAGCACGTGTGGACCGACGCCACCACGCCCGCCGACGCGGACTTCTACCGCTTGAACGCCGGCCTCGCGTTCATGTTCTAGGCTCAGCCCTTCGTCGTTTCGCGACGGGGGAGCCACATGACGATGATCGGGTAGATCGTCATCACCGACAGCGCGAGCCCCATGAGCGCGCCGGACGTCGGGTACGTGAAGCTCCATGCGGCGCCGCCGTAGCGGATGAGCCACGGCGCCAACAAATGCACGAATGCCGACAGCCAGCCGGCCGCGATCCACACCGTCTTCGCCGTCGACGACAGTCCCGTGAGCATGAACAGGTGCGCGATGATGAGCAGGAACACCGGCACCGTGAACAGGTGGAAGTGCGTGACCTCGAGGAGCTTGCGATACGTGACCGCCACCGTCAGCTGCTCCGACGTCGTCGGCGCCGCCGCCTCGTCGGGCAGCTCGATCTTCGGGCCGACTCCCGTCGCTGTCGGGCCGCTCGTCGCCCGCGCGTGCGCGGCGCCCGCATAGTAGCCGGCGACGCCGGCGGTCTTCGGCCCGACGAGGTCCTCGTAGAACATCATCGACACGACGATCGCCGCAATCGAGAACAGCCCGAACCCGGTGTAGATGAGCTTGGCCTCGCGCGACAGATTCCAGATGCGGAATCCCGAGGAAGCGAACTGCCGCATCTAGCGGCTGGCGGTGGCGACGGCGGCGGGCTTGACGAGCTCGTCGAAGAGCACGACCGCGCGCTTGACGCCGACGGCCATCGCGCGCGACGAGATGGTCGCGCCGGACACGGCCTGGATGTCCTGGTCCGTCTCGATGGCGTCACGCGCCGACTTGCCGACGAACTGCGCGCGGAAGCGCTCGTCGCGCACCTCGTCGCCGCGCGCCTCGCGGTACACGACGATCTCCTGGCGCATCACCTTGCCTTCGGGCGACAGCTTGACGGCGAAGGTGATCGGCAGATGCTCGCCCTTCTCCTCGTCGAGGAAGGCGTAGCCGTCGACGCGGCCGCCCGTCGTCGCGACGTAGAAGATGTAGCTGCTCTTCGCCGGCGTGTAGCCGAGGCGGCGCTGCAGGCGCGCCTTCTCCCCAGCCCCGAGCTCCACCTTCTTATAGGTCACGTCCTTCGACGTGCGGAAGAAGTCGGCGAGCAGATCGCGCGGCGTGAAATAGACCTGGTCGGCGCGCGCCGAGCCGGCGGCGGCGCACAACGTGAGCGCGGCCAGCAGCCCGGAGAAAATGATTTTGAAAACGATTTTCATTTCCTACCAATAGGTATACGCCGCGGGTCCTGCACTGTCAAGCAGTCAGATTGTCGTGTGTTTACGGTAGATTGCGATACGAATCGATCGCGATGCGGGCAGAAAAAATGCGGTTCTTCAGCGGCGTTTCGGCGCCAATCGGCCTTCCCAGCCCGGAGGCAGCGCGCCGAGCTGCTGATCGAGCGCCTTGAGATCGCGGATGCGCTCTTCGAGCTTCTTCACCGCGCGCTCTGCGAGCTCGATGAAACGCGCCGCCTGCGGCGCATCCGAGCCGCGCTCACGCAACAGCCACAGCGCATTCAGCATGGTGTTGAGCGGATTCTTGAGCTCGTGCGAGAGAAACGACAACCACGCACCACGCCGGCTGCCGCGCCCGCCCTCGATGGCGCGCCCGACGTCGACGGCGGCGCGATCGACGAGCTGTCGCAGCCGCGCCACGCCGCCGGCGTCGAGCCGCTCCGTGCCTTCGCCGATCTCGATGAGCGCGCGTCCGGCGCGGAGCACCTGCTCGATGGCGTCCGACGCCGGCTGCAGCCGCTCGACGAACGCAAACGCCACGTCCTCGACGGATTCGATCGGCGCGTCCCCGACGGTCCCGTCGGTGGCGCGGATCCATAGCTCGCGAATGAGCGGCTCGAGCACGGCGTCGTCGGCCAGCTGGCCGCCGCGCTTCTGCAGCTCTCCTTTGATGTCGACGAATGAAGTCACGGTCTGCATGGCTTTCTTTTTCAGGCTCCCAGGCAAACGAGGATGGTTTTGAAAATCCTTGGAAACGTAAGGCGAGCGCGCATCGAAACAAGCGGACGAGCTTCGACGCGACCGTATCTTGGCGAAAATAACGTCGTATCCACGGCTACTTCGGTGTTGTCAGGTAAGTTCCCGACAAGCACGCAGCGGTGATCATCGCCGATGGTGACGGCGTGCTCGAGATCGAGCGGGCCGAGCTCGGGCTCGAGGGCGCGCAGCCGCTCGCGCGCCGTCACCGGCAGCCCGCGCCGCACCGGCGGCGCGAAGTGCCAGCGCACATCGATGCCCGCCTCGCCGCGTCCGCTCAGGATGTCCTCGATGACCACGATCTCGAGATCGCGCCGCAACGTCACTTGCCGTCGGTGACGCAGCCGGCACGGCAAGCGCGCATACCCCGAATGCTCGCCGGTCACGGTCGCGCGCGTGCCCTTGTCCTCGAGCCGCGCGCGCGGCGGCCGCCCCTGCCGATGTGGATCGATGAGCGCGAACGGCCGCCCCGGCACGAACGGCGACTGCTCCTGCCCGTCGACGACGATGGTCGAGTGCGCCGCCGTGCCGCGGAAGTGATCGCGCAGCACCATGTCGGCGGCGTAGGTCCCGGTGCCGGCGTCGACGAGCAGCGGCGCGCCGTCGAGCCAGGCGACGACGCTCAGCTGATCGTTGTGCGCGTGGCCGCCGACGCCCTTCTGCCCGTACGAGCCCGAGCGCAATTCGACCTGCCAGCGATCGCTGCGGAGGATGTGCACGCCGCCCGTCGGAAACGACGCCGACGGCGGTGACGGCGTCGACGGCAGCCAGCTCCACACGCGGCGCGCATCGGGACCGGCGAGCCACAGCGCCTCCTCGCTGAACGGCACGTGGCGCGCGCGCAGCTCGGGATCGCCGAACAGCGCGGCACCGACGGGCAGGAGGTACGCGTGATGGCGCGCCGCATGCGGCACGATCGGGTACAGGCGCGCGTCGTCGCCGTCGCCGAACGCCGGCTCGCAGCCGTCGGGGCCGACGTAGCTGCGCAGGTACAAGAGCATGCGATGCACCGTCTCACCGACGGGCGACGGGCGATCGGCCGCGCGCGCCCACAGGTGCGCGACGAGGAACAGCTCGAGGGCGAAGCGGTGGTACGCGGTCGACGCCTCGAAGTGCGCGCCGTCGCGCCCGACCTGGCGCCCGGCTTCGGCGACGAGCCCGTCGAGCGCCCGCGTCTGCCACTTCTTGGCCTCGGGCGCGCCG
>Ga0070679_100004319_pt1 | contig 13121 bp, 13 predicted proteins | sample KBSC63BmetaG_FD_65652 | JGI IMG/M metagenome (GOLD analysis project Ga0070679, IMG submission 65652) | Corn rhizosphere microbial communities from Kellogg Biological Station, Michigan, USA - KBS C6-3B metaG | ecosystem: Host-associated > Plants > Roots > Rhizosphere | place: USA: Michigan... | reverse complement strand
CGCTCGCCGCGTGCGCGCGTGATCGCGGCGGCCGCCGCCGCACTGATCTCGTAGCGTTCGCTGTCCATCGCATGGTCCTCGACGCGCTCGACTCGAACGGGCTGAAACGTGCCGTAGCCGACGTGAAGCGTAATCTCGACCACCTCGATCCCGCATGCCGCGAGCGCGCCCATCAGCGCCGGACTGAAGTGCAGGCCCGCCGTCGGCGCCGCGACCGAGCCGCGCGATCTCGCGAACACGGTTTGATAGCGCTCCCGATCGTCGCCGCGATCCTCGCGTTTGATGTACGGCGGCAGCGGCACGTGGCCAATCGCATCGATCGCTTCATCGACCGTCCACGCCTCGTCGGTCCAGAGCCGGACGGTGCGGCGGCCGTAAAATCGCCGGTCGAGGACGACCCCGTGAATGCGCGGCCCACCGCGCTCCCGCTCGAACAGCAGCTCGGCGCCCGGCTTCAGTTTCTGTCCCGGATGCACGAGCGCTTCCCATCGCTCCTCATCTAGACGTCGAATCAGCAGACACTCGACCGCGCCGCCGCTCGGCATGCGCCGGCCAAGCAGCCGCGCCGGGAAGACGCGGGTGTTGTTGACGACGAGCACGTCGCCGGGACGGAGCCGATCGGGAAGCGCGCTGATCGTGGTGTGCGTCAGACCGCCCGTACGCCGATCGAGGTGGAGCAGACGCGAGGCGCCGCGCTCGGCAGGCGGCTCCTGCGCGACGAGGTCGGAAGGAAGATCGAAGTCGAAGTCACGTACATCCATGCCCGCGATGATTCTAGAGCAGGCCGTCAGAATGCCCGCTGGCGCGCCGCACCGCGCAGCAGCTCAGCCACCGGCCGTGCGCGCGCGAAGTGGTCAAGCTCTTGCAGTCGACGCGGCGATGTTCGACGTCATCGTGGTCGGCGGCGGTCCGGCGGGATTGAGCGCCGCACTCATGCTCGGCCGAAGCCGCCGGCGCGTGCTGCTCTGCGATCTGCGGCTGCCCCGCAACCGTCACTCGCATGCGCTGCACGGCTACCTGACGCGCGACGGCGTGGCGCCGTTCACGTTCAACGACCTCGGCCGCGCGGAGCTGGCGCAGTACGGCGTCGACGTGCGCATCGAAGGGGTGACGAGCGCGCAGTGGATCGACAATCGGTTTCGGGTCTGCGTCGGGCGGGATCGTGAAGAAGAGTCGCGCTTCCTGCTGCTCGCGACCGGCGTGATCGACGACCTGCCGGCGATTCCGGGCTTCGATGATTGCTACGGACGCTCCGTGTTCCACTGTCCGTACTGCGACGGATGGGAATGGCGCGACCGTCGTCTCGCCGCGTTCGGCCGCGGCGCGGCGTGCGTCGGTCTGGCCCTCGGCCTCAAGACCTGGAGCGCCGACGTCGTGCTGTGCACCAACGGCGCCCGACTCGATCGCGCGAATCGCGAGCGCCTGGAGCGGAACGGCATCGCGGTTCGCACCGATCCGGTCGCGGCTCTCGATCACGACGATGGTGCGCTGCGCGCGCTGACGTTCGCGCACGGCGAGGTACGCGCGTGCGATGCGTTGTTCTTCGCCACGGGGCAGCGTCCGCAGTCGCCGCTGGCCACGACGCTCGGCTGCACGTTTACAAAGCTGGGCACGGTGAACACCGGCAACGCGTGCGACACGAACGTGCCGCGGGTCTTCGTCGCCGGCGACGCGTCCCGCGACGCGCAATTCGTCGTCGTCGCCGCCGCGGAAGGGGTGAAAGCGGCGGTGGCAATCAACAAAGCCCTTCAACGCGAGGAACTGCAGCCATGAGCGTGGAACCGACGCGTGCCTTCGCCAGACCCGAAGCGGCGCCGCCACCCGAGCCGGAGCCGCTGGTCATCCGGATGCCGGTGGATGTGCGCAGCGCGGCGCTGACGGTGCTCGCGGTCATTGCGGCGATTCTGATCCTGCAGTACGCGCAGGCGATGATCATTCCGATCGTGCTCGCGCTGTTGATTAGTTATGCGCTCGAGCCGGTGGTCGTCATGCTGGGCCGCGCGCACGTGCCGCGGCCGCTGGCGTCGGCGGTGGTTCTGATGGCGCTGGTGGGAGCGCTCGGGTGGCTGGCGTACGGACTTCGATCCGAAGCGACGGCGCTGCTGGAACAGCTGCCGCAGGCGGCCCGACGCATCCGGACGTCGTTCGAGGCCGACAAGCCGCGAGCCGGCCTCGCGATTCAGCAGATGCAAAAGGCCGCGAACGAGCTCGAGAAGGCGGCCGATGCGGCGGCCACGCCGCCGCGGGCGCCGTCCGGCGTGACGCGCGTGCAGGTCGAGCCGGCGCCGATCGACGTCAGCAGCTACGTGATGTGGGGATCGCTCGGCGTCGCGACCGCCGCCGGTCAATTCGTCTTGATCGTGTTCCTCGCGTATTTCCTCCTCGCCTCGGGAGATTTATACCGCCGCAAGATGGTGAAGATCGTCGGACCGTCGCTGACGAAGAAGAAGATCACGGTGCAGATCCTGGAGCAGATCGACCATCAGGTCGAATCGTTTCTGCTGGTGCAGCTGCTCACGAGCGCGGGCGTCGCGATCGTCACCTGGCTCGCGTTCCGGCTGATCGGCCTCGAGCAGGCCGCGCTCTGGGGGGTGCTCGCGGGCGTGTTCAACACCATCCCCTACTTCGGACCCGTCCTGGTGACGGGGGGCACGGCGGTTGTCGCGTTCATGCAGTTCGGGACGATCCACATGGCGGCGATCGTCAGCGGCGTGTCGCTGGCAATCACGAGCGTCGAAGGGCTGCTGCTGACGCCGTGGATCACGAGCCGCGCGGCGCGCATGAACGCGGTGGCGGTGTTCGTCGGCCTGCTGTTCTGGGGCTGGGTCTGGAACGTCTGGGGCATGCTGCTCGCGGTGCCGATGCTGATGGTGCTCAAGGCGGTGTGCGATCACGTCGAGGATCTGAACGGCGTCGGCGAACTGCTGGGCGAATGATCCTGCAGTTCACGAATAATCCTGCAGTTCAGATTTCAGATTTCAGATTTCAGATTTAGATGAAGGCGCCGAGGTCGAACCGGCCGCGGGCGCGCAGCAGCGGCTTCCAGAGATCGCCGACCTTCGCGACGCGCGCCGGGACGTTCGCCATCGTGAAGTCTTCGATGCGGATGCCGCGCTCGACTTCGGTCCACGTCACCGGGGTCGAGACGCTCGCCTCCGGTCTGGGGCGGACCGAATAGATCGAGGCCAGCGTGCTGCCCCACCGGTTCTGGTTGTAGTCCACGAGCACGCGCCCGCGCGGACGCTTCGCGACGCGGTACTCGGCGGTGATCAGGGCGGGGTGGCGGACGGCCAGCTCCTGTGCGAGCGCCTTGGCAAACGTCCACACCTGTTTTTGTTCGGGGCCGCGCACGATCGGCACGTAGACGTGAAGACCTTTCGAACCGGTCGTCTTCACGACCGATGGCATCTTCAGCGTATCGAGCGCGTCGCGCACGACGAGCGCCGTTTCGCGCACGCGATCGAACGTCGCGCCGGCGCCTGGATCGAGATCGAAGTGCAGGTAGTCCGGGCGGTCCACATCGTCGCAGCGGGCGTACCACTGATTCAGGTCGATGCAGCCCAGATTGACGACCCACAGGAGCGCCGCGCGATCCTGCACCATCGGAAAATCGATGACGTTGCCGTTGCCGTGATCGATCCGGCAGATCTCGATCCAGGCGGGGCGCGGCGATGGAGCGCGTTTCATGAAGAAGAACGCGCCGCCGGCGCCGTGCGGATAGCGCTTCATCACCATCGCGCGATCGCGCACGTGCGGGAGCAGGACGCTCGCGACGTCGGCGTAGTACTGGAGCAGGTCGCCCTTGGTCAGCCCCGATTCGCTCCAGAACACCTTGCGAAGATTCGTCAGCCGGACGTCCTTGCCGTCCACGCTGACCAGCGCATTCTCGGCGTCGCGCGGAAGCGTCAGCGGGCGCATGACCGCAGCGGCGGCAGCTTGGGTGGACGCGCGCCGTGGCGGACCGCGCCGGCGACCGCCGCGTATTCGAGCTCGGCGCCTTCGCGCGAACGGCGCAGCAGCAACCCTCCGCGGCTCATGTCGCCGCGGCCGACGAAGTCGATCGGAAAACGCAGCCGTTCGCCGAAGATTCCGAGCAGGACGTCGACGTACTTCGGCGACGCGATGCTGCCCAGCAGCACGACCTCGCAGTCGGCGCCAATCTCCCGCGCGAGCGCCTTGGCGCTGCGCTCCAGCGGCCGGCGATAGGCGGCGTTGTCCTGATGAACGTCGCCCTCGGCGAACGCCGCGACCGCCTCGCGGGTGACATACGTGTCCGGGCTGCGCAAGCCGGCGTTCGGCGTGATGATGTGCACGCCGAGTCCGGTAATCGGATTGTCCGGCTCGGGCGGCGCGGCAAATCGGAGCGCGTACGTCAGCTTGCCCCGGAAGTACAAGCCGCTGACGAACATGAAGACGTCGCCGAGCATCGCGCCGCGGCTCGACCGCAGCTCTTCCGCCAGCGCGAACCGCGCGTTGGGCGACAGCACCTGCTTCGCCCGCGTGCCGCCGCAGTTGGCGGGAGACAGGAGGAAGACTCTCGACATCTACGATCTGGCGATCTGGCGATCTGGCGATCTGGCGATCTGGTAATCGGGTGATCGAGTAATCGGGTAATTGGGTGATCTGGTGATCTATTGATGGCTCGATCAATCGTAGATCCGTCGATCGTCGATCCTCAACTTTAAAAGCCCCAGCGGACGAGCACCGCGCCGACGGTGAAGCCGGCGCCCACCGACGCGAGCAGCACGAGATCGCCCTTCTGCAGGCGTCCAGAGACCACCGCATCGTTCAGCGCGAGTGGAATCGTTGCCGCCGTCGTGTTGCCGAAGCGCTCGATGTTGATGATGACCTTCTCCGGATCGACGCCGAGCTTCTCGGTGGCGGACATGATGATGCGACGATTCGCCTGGTGCGAGACGAACAGATCGAGGTCCGCCGGCGTGAGGCCGTTGCGCCTGAGCACGCGCAGCGCGATCTCCTCCGTCTTGCGCACGGCGAACTTGAAGACCGTGCCGCCATCCTGCTTCACGTAGTGCAGCCGCCGCTCCACCGTGTCGTGCGACGGCGGCCGCAGGCTGCCGCCCGCCGGCATACACAGCGCGGGACCGCCGGCGCCGTCGATCTCGTGCTCGAAATCGAGAATGGCTCCGTCGGTCTCCGTTCGCGCCGCCGAGATCACCACGGCGCCCGCGCCGTCGCCGAACAGCACGCAGGTCGATCGATCCTGATAGTCGATGATGCTCGACATCACGTCGGCGCCGATCACGAGCGCATGCTCGTGCGCGCCGCTGCTGACGATCTGGCTCGCTGTCGTCAGCGCGTACGTGAACGCCGAGCACGCGGCGCTGATGTCGAAGCCCCACGCATGGTGCGCGCCGATCTTGTGCTGCAGCAGGCACGCCGTGCTGGGAAACATCATGTCCGGCGTCACCGTGCCGACGACGATGAACCCGATGTCGTCGGGCGTCAGCCCGGCGCCGGCAATCGCCTCGAGCGCCGCTTCCTTCGCCAGATCGGACGTCGCCACGCCGGGATCGACGATGTGCCGCTCGCGGATGCCGGTGCGCTGCAGAATCCATTCGTCGGTCGTCTCGACCATCTGCTCGAGATCCGCATTCGAGAGAATGCGCGGCGGCACATACGTCGCCAGCGCACGAATGGTTGTCGGACGGCCGCCGCAGCGCGGCGCGCGCTTCACCTCGGTCACCACAATCGTGAATCCCTTCCCGGCGCATCGAGCCCGAAATAGCCGTACGCGAGCGGTGTCGCCACGCGTCCGCGCGGCGTCCGGTCCAGGAAGCCGGCCTGGATCAGATACGGCTCGTAAATGTCTTCGATCGCGTCTTTCTCCTCGCTGATTGCGGCGGCAATCGTGCCCAGGCCGACCGGCCCACCGCCGAACTTGTCGATGATGATGCGCAGCAGCTTCCGATCGATCTCGTCGAAGCCGTGCTCGTCGACTTCCAGCAGCTTCAGCGACGCGTGCGCGACGTCGATCGTGATGGTGCCCGCGGCGCGCACCTGCGCGAAATCGCGGACGCGGCGCAGCAGCCGGTTGACGATCCGCGGCGTGCCGCGCGCCCGCCGCGCGATCTCGGCGACGGCGCCCGGCTCGATCGGCACGTCGAGAATCCGCGCCGAGCGCCGGACGATCTCCTCGAGATCCGGCGCCGTATAGAACTCCAGCCGATGCGTGATCCCGAAGCGCGATCGCAGCGGCGACGTCAGCAGCCCAGTCCGCGTGGTCGCGCCGATGAGGGTGAAGCGCTCGAGACGCATCTTCACCGTGCGCGCGCTGGGGCCCTGGCCGATCACGATGTCGACCTGATAGTCCTCGAGCGCGGGATAGAGAATCTCCTCGACAGCGGGCGACATGCGGTGGATTTCGTCGATGAAGAGCACCTCGCCGGCCGCGAGGTTGGTGACGATGCCGACGAGGTCGCCCGGCTTTTCGATCGCCGGGCCCGAGGTCGCCCGCACCGGCACGCCCATCTCGTTGCCGATCACGTACGCCAGCGTCGTCTTGCCGAGGCCGGGCGGCCCGTGGAGCAGCACGTGATCGAGCGGCTCGCCGCGCTGTTTCGCCGCCGCGATCGCCACGTGCAGGTTTTCGCGCACGCGATCCTGCCCGATGTACTCATCGAGCAGCCGAGGGCGAAGCCCCGCTTCGTCCTGCGCGTCTTCGTCGACGCGTGCTGGGGAAATCAGTCGGTCAGTCACCAGTCATCAGTCGTCAGTCGTCAGTCACACAGCGGCCGGCCGACCGATAACTGCCTATTTCGCTACTTCCTTGAGCGCCTGTTTGAGCGTCCGCTCGAAGCTGCCATCCGGCGTGGCCCTGACGGCGGCGTCGACCGCTTTCTCGGCGAGAGGGCGATGATACCCCAAGTTGATCAGCGCGGAGAGCACATCCTCCCGCACCAGCGGCGGCTCCGCGACGCCGTCGGCGGCCGCCTCCGAGAGCGGCGTCCGCGGCAGACGATCCTTCAATTCCAGCACCATGCGCTCGGACGTCTTCTTGCCCACGCCCGGAATCGCCGTGAGCCGTGCGACGTCGCCGCGTTCGACCGCGCGCACCAGCTCCTTCGGCTCGATCCCCGAGAGCACCGCGAGCGCGACCTTCGGGCCGATCCCGCTGATGCCGATCAGCCGCTCGAACAGCTCCTGCTCCAGCACGGTCGCGAATCCATACAGCAGCAGCGCGTCTTCTCGCACGTGCGTGTGAATCCGCAGCGCAATGTCGGCGCCCGGCTCGCCGATCCCGTAGAACGTCGACAGCGGCACCGCCACATCGTAGCCGACGCCGTTGACGTCGACGATGATGCGGGTCGGTTGCTTGGCGAAGAGGCGGCCGCGAAGGTGCGCGATCACGTCCGTGCGGGACGATAGTGACGCCAGCTCGTGGCGCCTTTCGTGCGCGGCAGCGGCGCGCTGACCGCGCGTGCGGCGTGGGCGTGACAGATCGCCACGGCCAGCGCGTCGGCGGCGTCGTGCGGCGAGGGGATCGCGTCGAGGCCGAGCAGCAGCTTGATCATCTGTTGCACCTGCGCCTTCTCCGCCTGCCCGTAGCCGACCACAGCTCGTTTGATCTCCGCCGGCGTGTACTCGAACACCGGCAATCCCGCTTCGACCGCCGCCAGCATGGCGACGCCGCGCGCGTGCCCGAGTTTGAGCGCGCTCCGGACATTGGCCGCGAAAAACAGATTCTCGATCGCCACGCAATCGGGACGGCACCGGTCGAGGACCGTCGTCAGCCCGCTGTGAATCGCCAGCAGCTTTTCAGGAAACGTGGCGGACGCCGGCGTGGCGATCGCGCCGGACGCGATCAGCCGGTGGCGCGGCCCGCTCGTGTCGACGCACCCATACCCGGTGCGCTGGGAGCCGGGGTCGATCCCGAACACCTTCACGCGAGCGAGGCCTCGATCTCCTTCTCCTCGATGTCGAAATTCGACCAGACGTGGCGGATGTCGTCGAGATCGTCGAGGGCTTCCATCAGCTTCAGCATCGACTGCGCCGTCTTGCCCTCGAGCTTGATGTAGTTTTGCGGGAGCATCGCGATCTCCGCCGACGCGGTCTCGATGCCGAGCTTCTTCACCGCATCGTGCACCGCCTGAAACGCTTCCGGCGCCGTCAGCACTTCCCAGTTGTCCTCATCGTCGCGAAGATCGTCCGCCCCGGCGTCGAGAACGGCGGCCATCAGCGTCTCCTCGTCGGCCTTGCTCTTCTCGATGACGATGTAGCCGCGCTTGGCGAACATCCAGGCGACGGCGTTCGTCTCGGCGAGCGTGCCGCCGTGCTTGGTGAGCGTGTGCCGCAGTTCGCCGACCGTCCGGTTCTTGTTGTCCGTGAGGACGTCCATGATCACCGCGGCGCCGCCCGGTCCGTACGCTTCGTATTGCGCTTCCTCGTACGACACGCCGGGCTCTTCGCCCGTGCCGCGGCGGATCGCGCGTTTGATGTTGTCCGCCGGCATGTTCTCGGCCTTCGCGTCGGCGATGATCGTGCGCAGCCGCGGATTCATGTCGGGATCGCCGCCGCCGGCCCGCGCGGCCACCGTCAATTCCTTGATGAGGCGCGTGAAAATCTTGCCGCGCTTGGCGTCTGCAGCGCCCTTCTTGTGCTTGATCGAGTGCCACTTGGAATGGCCGGACATGTCAGAACTCCAAAGGAATCAACGAATTGAGGACTGAAAATCTTACATCTTTTTCGCGAGAATGATCCACACATCCGCGCGCGCGTCCCACGCGCGGCCCTGGTAGTCGCCGAGCACCCGCTCGATGCGAAAACCTGCCCGCTCGAGCCGAGTCGTCATCTGCTGGACCGTCAGCGTGCGGAACGTCAACGTGAACGGATGCTCGGTAGTGCGGCCGCCGCGCCGGACGATGTAGCGCTGGTCGAACGTGGTCAGACGCCGCGCGCGATTCTGACGCACCGACTCGACGAGCGTGAGGTGCGCGCCGCCTGTCGTCTTCCCGCGGTGCTGGATCCGATCGGTGTACTCGCGCCAGTTCGGCACGTCAGGGACGAGATCGACGCCGAAGGTCCCGCCGGGCGCGAGAACGCGCGCCACGGCCTCGAGCGTCGCCGTGAGATCGACGTCGCGCAGGAGCGACTGCAGAATGCCGTACGGCGCGAGCACCGCGCCGAACGTGTGCGAGGCGAACGGCAGCGTGCGGATGTCTGTTCTGATGAAGGACGGGCGCGCGAAAGCGCGGCGGCCCGCGGCGGCGCGGCGCACGGCGCGCGCCAGCATCTCGCTGGAGCGATCGACGCCGACGAGCGCGACGCCGGCTCGTGCCAGCGGCAGCGAGATCCGCCCGGTGCCGCAGCCGAGCTCGAGGACCCGCCCATCGGCCGCGAGCGCCACGCGCCGCCAGAACGGCACGTCGCGCCGTCCCAGCGTGCGCGCGTTCTCCCAGTCGTAGAACGGCGCGTACTCATCCCAGCCTTGCCAACCTTCGCGTGAAGCCATGCGGGAACATGATAGTCGGGTGCGCATTCATCACGAAGACACGAAATTCGCGGAGAACACCAACCGCCCGTGATCACGTTCAGGTCATCGTTCCGACTCAACGTGCTTCCGTGATGTTCGTGTTCTTCGCGCCTTCGTGATAAAGAGACGCTGGAGGCAGTGGTGACAACGGACGATCTCACGCGTTGGCGCGACGAATTTCCGATCCTGTCGCGGACGGTGTACCTGATCAACAACTCGCTCGGCGCCATGCCGCGGCGCACGGCGGCCAACCTGGCGGAGTATGCCGACGTGTGGGCCACGCGCGGCGTCCGCGGCTGGGAAGATCGCTGGTGGCACATGGCGGCCGAAGTGGGCGACAAGGTCGCGCGGATCATCGGCGCACTGCCCGGCAGCGTGAGCATGCACGAGAACGTCACCACCGCGCACATGGTTGCGCTCTCGGCCACGCGGCCCGTTGCAGCGCGCCGGCGGCTCGTCTGCTCGGCGATGGACTTCCCGTCGATGATCTATCTGTACCGCGCGCAACAGGCGGCCGGTTTCGAGCTGACCATCGTTCCGGCCGAGGACGATCTCACGGTCCGCACCGATCGCTTTCTCGACGCCATCGACGACACCACGGCCATCGTCTGTTTCTCGCAGGTGCTGTTCCGCACGTCGTACATCATGGACGCCGCGGCGATCATCGCGCGCGCGCATGAGGTCGGCGCGCGGGTGATCATGGACACGTATCAGTCGGCGGGCATCATTCCGGTCGACGTCGCAGCGCTCGACGTCGACTTCGCCGCGGGCGGCTGCCTCAAATGGCTCTGCGGCGGTCCCGGCAACGCTTTTCTCTACACGCGGCCGGATCTGCTGCCGTCATTGTCGCCCGCCTTCACCGGGTGGCTCTCGCACAGGGCGCCGTTCACCTTCGACATCGACGCGTTCGAGGCGCGCGACGATGCGATGCGGATGATGAACGGGACGCCGTCGATTCCGGCGTACTACGCCGCGCTCGCGGGACTGGACATCATTCACGACGCCGAAGTGGATCGCATCCGCGAACGTTCACGGCAGCTGAGCGCGCATCTGCTGATTCTGGTCGACCGATACGGATTCAGCTCCGCGGCGTCGCGCGATCCCGAACGTCTCGCGGGCACCGTCGCCGTCGACGTTCCCGACGCCCTCCAGGTGTCGCGCACGCTCAAAGCGCGCAACTTCATCGTCGACTATCGGCCGCCGGTGGGCATTCGGATCTCGCCGCACTTCTACAACACGATGGAGGAAATCGATCGCGTGATGGCAGAAGTGGCGTCGATCGTGGCCAAGAGAGACTACGTCGACGACGATCGGGCGTCGCCTGTGACGTAAACGCGAATGGATTTTGCGCCCTATTTCATCGTGTTCTTCGTGAACTTCGTGGTCTCGTGATGATCCGGCAGATACCGCGGCACCCGCTCTAATCGGAGACGGCCAGCTCCCCTGGGACGATCGGCCGCGTGCGCGGCAGGCGGCCGCGCCGCGCGAGGTTGCCCACGAACGCGAGGATGCCGATGAAAATCGCGAGCTTGAGCGCGTCGGAGGCGCGGGTGCGCGGCATCACTTTCCATAGCAGCCACAGCGTCGGCTGCGCCCAGCACACCGCCCAGATCGAACCATAGAAGTACCGGCGCTCGTGCCCTTCACCCTTGGTCGACGCCTTCACGCGCGGCAATCGGCCGAGCGCGCCGAGCAGCCAGATCGTGCCGGCGATCGGAAAATAGGCGGCGCGATAGATCTGCTTGAGATACCAGTGGCCGGTTGCGATCGCGACGACGAGGCCCGCAATGTTCAGCAGCGCGAACGTGATCGCCTCGCTCCATGCAAACGTGTAGCACACGCGGCGATACAGCGGATTCGGCCGATCCTCCGTGAAGCGGATGATGTAAGGCCGCGGTTCGACGCCCGGCAGCCGTCCGCGCAGACCGGCGATGCCGGTGCCGATCAGCACGGCGCCGAGCCACAGCGCCATCCGCGAGTCGAAGCCGCGCTCGAAGAGATCGAAGGTGAGCGGCCCCGGCGCGATGAAGAATACGAAGATCCAGATCGGCCAGTGATTGAACCGGTAATACAGCTTGTTTCGTTCGCGGATCTTCCGTTGTGAGGCGTACTCGACTGGGATAGCGTTCACGTCTGCTTCTTCTTGCGTGGTTTTTTAGATGGCGCCGCCGCTGGTGTTTTCGCGCGCGGCACGCGGAGGCGCTTGGGGCGCGGTCCGCCGGACTTCGAAGTATAGCCTGTGGACGGAATCTGCGGCGCGGCGCCCCAAATACCACGGCGGAAATTCTGCGCCTCCGCTTCGGCATTCTTGAGCTCGCCGAGGCGCGTCAGTGGCGTTCGCGCCGAAACGCGGGCGAGCCCTTCGCGCAGCAACACGGCGTTCACGAACACGCCGTCCTCGCGGACGACGTACGCGAGGTGGCGCTGGTAGATGTCGAGGCGCGCGCCTTCCTGCTCCAGCCTCACCCACCGGTGCAGGACGAGATCGACGAGGCGCCTCCGCGCTTCCTGCCCGAACGGCGCCGACGTGTCGAAGCCGCGACCGAGCTCGGGCGCGTCGAGGCCGAGCAGCCGCACGCGTCCAATCGGCACGACGTCGATCGTGTCGCCGTCGATGACCGTGCGAACCAGGACCGGATCCGATCGGGTGATCGGTGAGACGAATTGCACGGCGGCCATCGCCGCCGCCGCGAAAGTCGGCAGAAATTGCATGCGCGATTCCTCTGGCGCGGGATTGCGCGGATCGCGAATGCGTGGGAGCAAAAGGGCGGCCAGGCGTCACGAAACCACGTTTCATGTTCTTCGTGCGCTTCGTGTTGTTCGTGTCTTCGTGATGAAGGCACGTCGAGATCAGCCGACGAACTTGTACCCCAGGCCGTGAACCGTCAGCAGGAACGCCGGCGACTTCGGATTCGTCTCGATCTTCTGGCGCAGTCCCGCCACGTGCACATCGACCGTGCGCGTCAGCGGCATCTCGTCATAGCCCCATACCTGCGCCAGCAGCTCGTCGCGCGAGATCGTGGCGCCGCGGTGCGCGATGAAATGTTTCAGCAGCTTGAACTCGCGGGCCGACAGCTCCATGCTGACGCCGCCGCGGGTGACCTCGGCGCGCCGGAAATCCACCATCACCTCGCCGAATCGATACGTCTCGCCCCCCGCTGCCGCGCCGGCAGGCTGTCGCCGCAGCAGCGCCTCCAGACGCGCCATCAGCTCGATCGTCTCGAACGGCTTGGTGAGGTAATCGTCGGCGCCAAGCTTCAGGCCGACCACCTTGTCCACCACCTGTCCGCGCGCCGTCAGCATGAGGATCGGCGTCCCGATACGGCGGCGGCGTATTTCGCGGCAGACATCGAAGCCGTTCATCCGCGGCAGCATCACGTCGAGCACGATGATGTCGAACGCCCCCCGCGTCGCGCGGTCCAGCCCGACTTCACCGTCATCCGCCGTGTCCACCACGTACCCCTCGCTGGCGAGCCGATCGCCGAGCGTCAGCCGAAGGCCCGCCTCGTCTTCCACGAGCAGCACACGCGGGCCGGTCACGATGCCGCGCTCGCCGGCAGGCCGGACTTCATCCCTGCCGCCGGCAGCTCCATTGTCGCCGTCGTCCCCTCGCCAGGCCGACTCTCGA
>Ga0070679_100004318_pt1 | contig 13121 bp, 9 predicted proteins | sample KBSC63BmetaG_FD_65652 | JGI IMG/M metagenome (GOLD analysis project Ga0070679, IMG submission 65652) | Corn rhizosphere microbial communities from Kellogg Biological Station, Michigan, USA - KBS C6-3B metaG | ecosystem: Host-associated > Plants > Roots > Rhizosphere | place: USA: Michigan... | reverse complement strand
ACGTTCGTTGCGTCAGCGGGCGGCACCTGACGTGGTACGGGCCGTCACTGGTCGAGGCGCGCGCCGTGCTGGCGCGGCAGCTCCACTCGTAGGAGTGCGCTACTCGTACGAGTGCTCCGCGGTCGGGTAGGTGCCGTTCACGACCTCGTCGGCGTAGGCGCGCGCCGCGTCGGCGAGCACGGTTCGCAGGTCGGCGAACCGTTTCACGAACTTCGGCTTCGGCCCGTTGTTGAGGCCCGCCATGTCCTGCCACACCATGACCTGCGCGTCGCAGTCGGGGCCGGCACCGATGCCGATCGTCGGGATGTGCAGCTCCTTCGTCACCTGCGCAGCGACGTCGGCCGGCACCATCTCCAGCACCACGGCGAACGCACCGGCCGCCTCGACCGCATGCGCGTCGGCGAGAAGCCGCTCAGCCGTCTCACCGCGGCCCTGCACGCGGTAGCCGCCGAGGCCGTGCTCGCTCTGGGGTGTGAAGCCGATGTGTGCCATCACCGGCACGCCCGCGGACACGATCGCGCGAACCTGCGGCGCGACGTCCGCGCCGCCCTCGAGCTTCACGGCGTGCGCGTCGCCTTCCTTCATGAACCGCACCGCCGTGTGCAGTGCCTGGCCCGGTGACTCCTGGTAGGAGCCGAACGGGAGGTCGGCGACGACGAGCGATCGGCGGGTCGAGCGAGTGACCGCACGCACCAGTGGCAGCAGCTCCTCCACGGTTACGGGCAACGTGCTGTCGTAGCCGTAGACGTTGTTCGCGGCACTGTCGCCGACGAGAAGCACGGGGATGCCGACCTCGTCGAAGATCGAGGCGGCGTACTGGTCGTACGCCGTCAGCATCGCCCAGCGCTCGCGGCGGTCCTTCATCGCCTGCAGGTGGTGGATGCGGATCCGCCGCATCGTCTCGCCGGCCCTCGGGGAGCCGTACGGGGACAGGCCTTCGGCCTCGGTCATGAGTCCTCCTCGCGCCTCGCGGCCCGGCACCGGGTCCACGGACACCTCCAGTGTGCACCTGCGACATCGAACGCACTTCGGTACCCACGGGAAGCGTCGTACGCCGGGCTATCGTCGAGCGGGTCGGTCACGGTCAGACGGAGGTGAGCGCGTGTCGCGGCGCGCCTGGGCGCTGTTTGCCGCGATGTGCTTCATCTGGGGCGTGCCTTATCTGCTGATACGCGTCGCCGTTCGCGAGGTCGAGCCCGCGGCGGTCGTGTTCCTGCGTACGTCCATCGGTGGTCTCGTGCTGCTGCCATTCGCCTGGCGGCGCGTTAGCTTCCACGCGCTGCTCGCGCGCTGGCGATGGCTCTTGGTGTTCACCGCGATCGAGGTCGCCGTGCCGTGGTGGCTTCTCACCGCGGCGGAGCAGCACCTTTCCAGCGCACTCGCCGGGCTGCTGATCGCGGCCGTGCCGCTGTTGGCCGTGCTGTTGTCGCGGCTGACCAGCAACCCGGAGCGCGTCGACGTCGTGAGGGGCACCGGATTGTTCGTCGGCATCGCCGGTGTCGCCGCGTTGGTCGGCCTGCAGTTCGGCGACGTCAACCTGCTCGCGGTCGGTGCCGTGCTGTTGACCGCGCTGGGTTACGCCGCCGGCCCGCTGGTCGTCTCGCGGCGGCTGTCGGACCTGCCGTCGATCGGTGTCGTGGTGGTGTCGCTGCTCGTGAGCGCGGTCGTCTGGGCGCCGGCGGGGTTGCTGTCGTGGCCGCACCACGTGTCGGCCAAGGCCGCGTGGTCGATCGCCACGCTGGCGGTGGTGTGCACGTCGGCGGCGTTCGTCGTGTTCTTCGCGCTCATCGCGCAGGTCGGCCCGAGCCGGGCCACCGTGTTCACCTACATCAACCCGGCAGTGGCGATCGCCCTCGGGGTCGCCGTCCTCGGTGAGTCGTTCACCGCCGGTATGGCCGTCGGCTTCCCGCTCGTGCTGATCGGCAGCGTGCTCGCGACCCGGTCGCCACGACCGGCGGCAGCGACACTGCCAGGCCCGACGGCCGCTCCGGTCACCACCGACAGTTTCGGCAGGTAAGTGCCGGGCAGGGCGACAGCGTGGCGCTGACCCTCGCCCCGGAGACGCGCGACGGCACCAAGGACGAGCTCGTCCAAGGCCGCCGCTGGTGGATCCTCGGCGTGCTCTGCATCTGCCTGATGGTCGTCGTGATCGACAACACCATCCTCAACGTCGCGCTCCCGTCGATGCAGGGACAGCTGGGCGCCTCGCAGGCACAGGAACAGTGGTTCATCGACGCCTACACGCTGGTGTTCGCGGCGCTGTTGTTCACCGGAGGCGTCGCGGGCGACCGGTGGGGCCGGCGCAAGGTGCTGCTGCTGGGCATGGCGGTCTTCGGAGCGGCGTCCGTCTTCTCCGCGCTGTCGACGTCGCCCGCGATGCTCATCGGAGCGCGTGCGCTCATGGGCGTGGGCGGTGCGCTCGTGCAGCCGGCGACGCTGTCGATCATCCAGAACACGTTCAAGCCGAGCGAGCGCGGCAAGGCGATCGGTGTGTGGGCCGGGATCACCGGTCTTGCGGTCGCGATCGGACCAATCGGAGGCGGCGCGCTGTTGCTGCACTTCTGGTGGGGCTCGGTGTTCCTCGTCAACGTGCCGTTCGTGCTGCTCGGCATCGTCGCAATCGCTCTGCTCGTCCCCGAGTCGCGCGACCCCGACCCGCGTGAGCTCGACCCCGTCGGCATCCTGCTCTCGATCGGCGGGCTGTTCTTGCTGGTTTACGGCATCATCCACGGCGGCGACGACTCGTTCGCGAGCCCGCTGTCATGGGGCGCGATGCTGCTCGGCGCCGCTGTCCTGACGGTGTTCGTGGTGGTCGAGCGGCGAATGGACAGTCCTTCCCTGGACATCGCGCTGTTCCGTTTCCCGGCGTTCAGCGCCGCCTGCGCCGCCTTGACGCTCGCGTTCTTCGCGCTGTTCGGCGTCACGTTCTTCCTGACGTTCTATCTGCAGTTCGCCCGGGACTACTCGCCGTTCCAGGCGGGCCTGCGGCTGTTGCCGGTTGCGCTCGCACTCGCGTTCTTCGCGCCACGCAGCGACCGACTCGTGCAACGGATCGGCGCCAAGGCCACCTGCGCCGGCGGCCTGCTCCTCGTCGCGGTCGCGTTCAGCATCTACCAGCTGATCGAGCTGCACACGAGCATCTGGGTGCTCGAAGGCCTGCTCTTCCTGCAGGGCACCGGGATGGCCAACGTCATCGCACCGGCGACCAACTCGCTGCTGTCCGTCGTACCGCAGGCGAAAGCTGGTGCCGGCTCGGCGGTCAACAACACCGTTCGTCAGGTCGGCGGCGCGCTCGGCGTCGCGGTCATCGGCACCGTGCTCGCCACGACGTACGGCGGGAACCTCGGGCACTCGCTCGACCGGCTGCCGCCGCCGGCCCAGTCGGTCGCGAAGCAGTCGATCGGAGCGACGGTGGAGGTCGCCAAGAAGGCGCCACCGCAGTTCAGGCAGGCGATCCTCAGCCCTGCCGACCACGCGTACGTCCGGGCGATGCACGACGCCGCGTTCGTCTCCTGCGGCGCCGCGCTCGTCGGCGCGATCGTGGTCGCTATCTGGTTGCCCGGTCGGGAGCCGCGGAGTCGTCGCCGGCGGCGTCGACGGGCGCCGGAGTCTCTCGCCAGCGGTTAGTGATGGGCAGCCGCCGGTCGCGACCGAAGTTCTTCGGCGAGATCTTCGGGCCGGGCGGGTACTGCCGCCGCTTCCACTCCGCGAGGTCGACCAGCCGGATCACCTTGTCGACGACCTCCGCGTCGTGTCCCGCCGCGAGCAGCTGAGCCCGTCCCAGGTCGCGCTCCACGTAGTCGGTCAGCACCGCGTCGAGGACGTCGTACGGCGGCAACCGGTCCTGGTCGAGCTGCCCCGGTGCGAGCTCGGCTGACGGCAGCTTGTCGATGATCTGCTGCGGGATCGGCTCGACCTCGCCGCGGTCGCGTGCGGCGGCGTTGCGCCAGCGCGCCAGGTCCCAGACGAGTGACTTCGGCACGTCCTTCAGTGGTGCGAAGCCGCCGGCGGTGTCGCCGTAGAGCGTTGCGAAGCCAGTCGCGAGCTCACTCTTGTTGCCGCCGACGAGCATGAGGTGGCCGAGCTGGTTCGACATCGCCATCCACGCGGTGCCGCGCACGCGCGACTGCAGGTTCTCCTCGGCCAGGCCGTGCAGGCCGCCCCCGAGACCGGCAGCAGAGTCCGTGAACGCCTTCTCGTAGGCCTCCACCACCCCGCCGATGGGCAGCAGCGACCACTGCAGGCCGCGCCGCTGCGCCAGCTCCTCGGCGTCGGCGACGGAGCCTTCGGTCGAGTAGCGGCTCGGCATGCCGACGACGTGCACGTTGTCCGGGCCGATCGCGTCCGCCGCGATCGTGGCGACGACCGCCGAGTCGATACCGCCGGACAGCCCGATGAGGACGGTCGAGAAGCCGTTCTTGCGCGTGTAGTCGCGGGTGCCGGTGACGAGCGCCGCCCACACCTCGGCGCAGTCGTCGAGCCGCTCGCACTGGGGCCCCCGGACTGCGTCGTACGCCGGCACCGGCTCGCTCAGCAGCGTGACGCGCTCGACGCGCATCGACGTGCCGTCGTCGGCGTCCACCTGCCCGTCGACGTTGCTGTGCGCGGCCGGGAGGTCGAGGTCGACGACGAGCAGCTCCTCGTCGAACTGTGCCGCGCGCGCCAGCACCTCACCGTCGGGAGCGACGACGATCGAGTCACCGTCGAAGACCAGCTCGTCCTGGCCGCCGACCATGTTCACGTAGGCCAACGTCGCGCCGGCCTCGGCGGAGCGGCGGCGGGTGAGCTCGCAGCGGACGTCGTCCTTCTTGCGTTCGTACGGCGACCCGTTGATGTTCGCCACCAGCCCGACACCGGCCGCATGGCACACGGCGATCGGGCCACCCTCCTGCCAGAGGTCCTCGCAGATCGTCATGGCGACGTCGACGCCGTGCAAGCGGACGACCGCGAGCGTGTCTCCGGGAACGAAGTAGCGGAACTCGTCGAACACGCCGTAGTTGGGCAGGTGGTGCTTCGCGTAACGGGCGACGAGCCGGCCCCCGTGCAGAAACGCGGCGGAGTTCTGCGGCTCACCCGCCGGTCGCCCGAGCCGGGGCGACGGGTCGCGGCACGCATCGAGGTAACCGACGACGACGCCCAGGTCGCCGAGGCCTGCGCGACCGAGCTCGTGCGCGAGCCGCCCCACCGCGTCCTGCGACGCGGTCAGGAACGACCGGCGCAGCACCAGGTCCTCCGGCGGGTAGCCGGTGAGCATCATCTCGGGGAAGAGCACGAGATGCGCACCGGCGTCGGCTGCGCGCCGCGCCCGGTCGACCACGATGCGGGCGTTGCCCTCGATGTCGCCAACCGTCGGGTTGACCTGGGCGAGCGCGACACGCAGCTGCGGCACGCCCCTATTGTCCCGCGCCGCAATATGGGCGTAATGAGTGCGTCCTAGGCTGGGCTCATGGAGCGTCAGCAGGAGTTCGTGCTGCGCACGATCGAGGAACGCGACATCCGGTTCGTCCGGTTGTGGTTCACCGACGTGCTCGGGTTTCTGAAGTCCGTCGCCGTCGCGCCGGCCGAGCTGGAGGGCGCGTTCGCCGAGGGCATTGGCTTCGACGGCTCGGCGATCGAGGGCTTCGCCCGCGTGCACGAGTCGGACATGTTGGCGCGGCCCGACCCGCAGACGTTCCAGATGCTGCCTTGGCGAGGTGAGGCGCCGGGCACCGCGCGGATGTTCTGCGACATTCTCATGCCGGACGGCTCACCGTCGTACGCCGACCCGCGCCACGTCCTGCGCCGTTCGATGCAGAAGGCAGCGGAGCTCGGCTTCACGTTCTACGTCCACCCCGAGGTGGAGTTCTTCCTGCTGCAGGACCGGCCGACCGCGGAGCAGATGCTGCCGGAGCCGATCGATGCGGGCGGCTACTTCGACCAGACGCCGCACGACCTCGGTCACGACTTCCGCCGGCATGCGATCACGATGCTCGAGCGCATGGGCATCTCGGTCGAGTTCTCCCACCACGAGGTCGCGCCCGGGCAGCAGGAGATCGACCTGCGTTACGCCGACGCGCTGACCACGGCGGACAACCTCATGACGATGCGGCTCGTCGTCAAAGAGGTCGCGCTCGAGCAGGGCATCTACGCGTCGTTCATGCCGAAGCCGTTCACGGCGCAGCCCGGATCGGCGATGCACACCCACCTGTCGCTGTTCGAGGGCGACCGCAACGCCTTCCACGACGCGTCGGACCCGTTCGCACTGTCGAAGGTGGGCCGTGCGTTCGTCGCCGGGCTGCTGCGGCATGCGGCCGAGATGACGGCGGTGACCAACCAGTGGGTCAACTCCTACAAGCGGCTGTTGGGTGGCGGCGAAGCCCCGGCGTACGTCTGCTGGGGGCACAACAACCGTTCCGCTCTGGTGCGGGTGCCGATGTACAAGCCGCACAAGGGCAACTCGACGCGCGTCGAGATCCGTTCACCGGACTCCGCGTGCAACCCCTATCTCGCGTTCGCGGTGATGCTGGCCGCCGGGCTGAAGGGGATCGAGGAGGGCTACGACCTGCCCGACGGCGCTGAAGACGACGTGTGGGCGCTGACCGACCACGAACGGCGTGCGCTCGGCATCACGCCGCTGCCCGGATCGCTGTCGGACGCCATCAAGGCGCTCGAGAGCTCGGAGCTGATGGCGGAGACGCTGGGCGAGCACGTGTTCGACTTCTTCCTGCGGAACAAGCGGGCAGAGTGGGACGCGTATCGCGAACAGGTGACACCGTTCGAGCTGACTAGATACCTGCCCGTGCTCTGATAGGCGCGTGGCACGCGCACTGATCGTCCAGCACACGGCGCACGAAGGGCTCGGCTGGCTGCAGGAGTGGCTTCCCGACGCCGGCGTCGATGTGCACCCGATCCACCCCTACCTCGGGCATCGCGTGCCGCCGTCGGTCGAAGGTGATGCGCTGATCGTGCTCGGCGGACCGATGGGTGCGAACGACGACAACGACGCCCCGTGGCTGCCGGCGACGCGGTCGCTGCTCGCGACGGCGATCGACGACGGCGTGCCGACGTTGGGCATCTGTCTGGGCGCGCAGCTGCTGGCAGTCGCAGCCGGGGGAGAGGTGGCACGCGGCGGCAACGGGCCGGAGCTGGGCCTCGACGAGGTGGTCGTGCCGACGGGCGACGCGTTGCTGGAGGCAGGCACGTTGCCGGTCGTGCAGTGGCACTACGACGCGGTGACGCAGCTGCCGGACGGCGCGGAGCTGCTGGCGTCGTCGGCGGCCTACCGTGTGCAGGCGTTCCGTGTCGGTGAGGTTGCCTGGGGGCTGCAGTTCCATGTCGAAGCCGGCGCCGACATGGTCCGCGACTGGGCTCGCAGTGACAGCGCTGACGCCGCGCTTGCCGATCCGGTCCAGTTCGCCGAAGAGCGGCTGATGACGGCCGGAACCGCCATCATCAACCGCTTCGCTCGCGTGATCACCGGCTGACCAAGATGTCGCCCGAAGGGCAGCGCGGGGCACGGGCGCGCCGGCGCCCGTCCACAGGTCAGTCGGCCTTGCGGAACTCCAGGATCGCGACGCCGAGGAACAGCACACCCATCGCCGCCACGATCAGCAGCTCGAGCGCCGTCGGCACCCGCCAACCGTTCCATGTCACGCCCGGGTTGAGCCGCGCAATGACCGCGGGTGAGGCGTGCAGGTGGGCGAACACCGCGCGCCGAACCGGGTCGACCGCATAGGTCAGCGGGTCCAGCCGCGTCGTCACCTGCAGCCAGGCCGGCAGGTTGCCGAGCGGGAACAGCGCGCCGGAGAGGAAGAACAGCGGCATCAGCAGCATCTGGTTGATCGCCATGAACGCCTGGATCTGCGTGATCCGCGCGGCCAGCATCACGCCGAACGCCGTCAGTGTGAATGCCAGCAGCAGCAGCTCGAGGAACACGACCAGGAACAGGACGGGCGAGTAGGGCACGCCGACGATGCCGGCCATCGCGAGGATCAGGACACCCTGCAACGTCGCCGTCGTTGCGCCGCCGCAGCACTTGCCGACGACGATCGACCAGCGGCTGATGGGCGCGACGAGCATCTCGCGCAGGAACCCGAACTCGCGGTCCCACACGATCGAGGCCGCGGAGAACATCGCCGTGAACAACACGGCCATCGACAGCGCACCGGGATACATGAACGTGCGCAGGTTGACGTTCTGCGAAGAGCCACGCGTAATCGTGGACAGACCGGTGCCGAGCACGAACAGGAACAGCACGGGCTGGATCAGGGACGTGATGATGCGCAGCCGGTCGCGGCTGAAGCGGATCATCTCCCGCTGCCACACCACGCGCACACTGCGCACGTCGTGCCGCAGCCCCAGCCGGCGCGCCGGGGCGCTCCAGGCCGGAATCGTCTCGGCAATCGTCGCCATCGTCACCGCACCCTGTTGGCCATCGCGCGCATGAACTGGTTGGGCCCGGCCGCCTCCGCATCGCGGATGGTCGTGCCGGTGTAGGACATGAAGACGTCGTCCAACGACGGCCGGGACACACTCACGGACCGGATCGGCACGCCGAGCTCGGCGAACAGCCGCGGGACGAACTCCTCACCGGATGCGACCGCGAACGTGACCTGGTGCTCTGCGATCGAGGACTCGATGCCGAACCGCTCCTGCAGCGCGGCACGCGCCGTCTCGTCGTCGTCCGTCGTGAACTGCACCCGGTCCTTGCCGACGCTCGCCTTCAGCGCCTCCGGGGTGTCCATCACCACGATGTGGCCGCGGTCCATGATGGCGATCCGGTCGCAGTACTCCGCCTCGTCCATGTAGTGCGTCGTCAGGAAGATCGTGATGTCCTCACGCTGGCGCAGCTCGGTGATGTAGCGCCAGATCGACGAGCGGGTCTGCGGGTCGAGCCCGACGGTCGGCTCGTCGAGGAACAGCACCCGCGGGGCGTGCAGGAGCCCGCGGGCGATCTCCAGCCGCCGCTTCATGCCGCCGGAGTAGGTCGCCACGCGCGCAGTGGCCCGCTCGGCGAGCCCGACCATCTCCAGCACCTGCTGCATCCGCTCCCGGATCGCCGCCCTGGGCATGCCGTAGAGCTCCGCGTGCATCCGCAGGTTCTGCTCCGCAGTGAGGTATTGGTCGAGGGTCGGGTCCTGGAAGACCAGCCCGATGTTGCGGCGTACGTCGTCACGTTGCCGTACGACGTCGAAGCCCGCGACGGTGGCGCTGCCCGCCGTCGGGTCGACCAGCGTGCACAGCATCTTGATGGTCGTCGACTTGCCGGCGCCATTCGGCCCGAGGAAGCCGAACACCTCGCCGGTCCCGACCGTGAAGTCGACGCCGTCGACGGCGACGAGGTCGCCGTACCTCTTGGTCAGTCCCGATACGGCGACGGCGGATGCCACGTTCCGTACCGTAGTCGACGTGACGGCGCCGGACCGGGTGACGACGACTGTCGCGCACCTTGCCCGCGCAGGGTTCACCGACGCGACGGCGGCTCGCACCGCCCTCGAACGGCTCGGCGTCACCGAGGCCGACGACGCAGTCACATCGGCGCTGGCCGGCGCGGCCGACCCGGACCTCGCAGTGGCGTCGCTCGAGCGGCTCGCGGAGGCCTGCGACGACCGTACGGCGCTCCTCGCCACGCTGCGCGCCGATGAGAGCTTCCGGGAATCTCTGGTCGCCCTTCTAGGGGCGAGCACCGCGCTGGGCGAGCACCTGGTCCGTCACGGAGCCGAGTGGCGCCTGCTCGCCGACGAGCACGCCGTCACGACGCGGCCGAGCCGGCTCGGGCTCCGGCACGCGCTGCACGAGGCCGTCGACGGGCTGGTGGGCGTCCCGGCGCGCGATGCGCTGCGGCGGGCCTACCGTCGCGCGCTGCTCGTCCTCGCCGCGCGCGACCTCACCGGAGCGCTTGACGTCGCGGATGTCGCCGGCGAGCTCGCCGACCTCGCCGAGGCCACGCTGGCGGCGGCGCTCGAGGTGGCCTACCGCGAAACTCTGCCTCAACGATCTGGGACCGAGCCGCGCGTCGCCGTCATCGGCATGGGCAAGTGCGGCGGTCGTGAGCTCAACTACGTGAGCGACGTCGACGTCGTGTTCGTGGCCGAACCGGCCGACGCGGCCGCGACCGCCGTCGCTGCCGCCACGATGCGCATCTGCTCCGACTTCACCGCCGAAGGCGCGATCTGGCCAGTAGACGCGGCGTTGCGCCCCGAGGGCAAGGCAGGACCGCTGGTCCGCACCGTCGCGAGTCACGTCTCCTACTACGAACGCTGGGCGAAGACCTGGGAGTTCCAGGCACTGCTGAAAGCACGGTGGGTCGCCGGCGACGAGCAGCTGGCCGCCGACTATCTGGCCGGCATCACGCCGCTGATCTGGGCGGCCGCGCGGCGGGAGGACTTCGTGCCGGAGGTGCAGGCGATGCGTCGCCGCGTCGTCGAGCACGTGCCGGCGAGTGAAGTCGACCGCGAGGTGAAGCTCGGGCCGGGCGGTCTGCGCGACGTCGAGTTCGCGGTGCAGCTGCTGCAGTTGGTGCACGGCCGCAGCGACGAGTCCATCCGCAGCGCCAACACGCTCGTCGCGCTGCGCGCGCTCGCCGCGGCGGGCTACATCGCCCGCGACGACGGCGCGCAGCTGACCGCGGCGTACGCCTTCCTGCGCAAGGTCGAGCACCGGCTGCAGCTGCAGCACCTGCGGCGTACTCATCTGCTGCCCACCGACCAACGCGAGCTGCGCTGGCTGGCCCGCGCCATGGGCTTTCGGGACATCGACGCGTGGCGCGCGGAGCACGAGTCGCACACGCGTGCGGTCCGCCGCCTGCACGAGAAGCTGTTCTACCGACCGCTGCTCGACGCGGTCGCGCGGCTGCCCGCGGACCAGGCCCGGCTGACGCCGGAGGCGGCCCGCGAGCGGTTGGAGGCGCTCGGGTTCCGTGACCCGGCGGCGGCGTTGCGGCATCTCGAGGCGCTGACGCGCGGGGTGAGCCGACGGGCAGCGATCCAGCGGACGCTGCTGCCGGTGATGCTCGGCTGGTTCGCCGACGCCGCCGACCCAGATGCAGGCCTGCTGGCGTTCCGTCAGGTGAGCGACGCGCTAGGCAGCACACCGTGGTACCTACGCGTGCTGCGCGACGAGGGCGCGACCGCGGAGCGGCTCGCGCGGCTGCTCGCCACGAGCCGCTACGTCGCGGACCTGCTCGGCCGCGCTCCCGAGGCCGTGGCGATGCTCGGCCACGACGACGACCTGCGGCCGCGTCCCGTCGACACACTGCGGCAGGAGCTGCTCGCGGCAGTACGCCGAAACGACGACTGGGAAGCAGCGGTCGCGGTGGCTCGCGGCTTACGCCGGCGCGAGCTGTTGCGGATCGCCTGCAGCGATCTGCTCGGCCTGCTCGACGTCGACGAGGTGGGGGCCGCCCTGTCGGCCGCGGCCGCAGCGACGCTGGAGGCCGCGTTGGCGACCGCGACGCGCAAGGTCGAGGCCGAGCTGCGCGGGCCGCTTCCCGTGCGGCTGGCCGTCATCGGGATGGGCCGCCTCGGCGGCGGCGAACAGGGCTACGGCAGTGACGCGGACGTGTTGTTCGTCTACGAGCCGCTTCAGGGAGACGACACGCCCTCTCACACACAGGCGGCACACGATGTGGCCAACGAGCTGCGCCGGCTGCTCGCACTGCCCGCGCCGGACCCACCGCTCGCCGTCGACGCCGACTTGCGGCCGGAGGGCAAGCAGGGGCCGCTGGTGCGCAGCCTCGCGTCGTACGCCGAGTACTACCGGCGCTGGTCGTCGACGTGGGAGACGCAGGCGCTGCTGCGGGCTCGGCCCGTTGCGGGCGACGTCGAACTGGGCGAGGACTTCGTCCGGCTCGCCGACACGTCGCGCTATCCGGTCGGCGGCATCGATACGACGGCGGTGCGGGAGATCCGGCGACTCAAAGCACGGATGGAGGCGGAGCGGCTGCCCCGCGGCACCGACCCGACTCTGCACATGAAGCTCGGCCGCGGCGGGTTGTCGGACGTGGAGTGGACGGCACAGCTGCTGCAGCTCTGCCACGCCGGCGAGCACAGCGAGCTGAGGTCGACGGCGACGGTCCCGACGCTGCAGGCCGCGCGCCGGCTCGGACTCATCGACGCGGCGGACGCGGACGTGCTGATCGAGGCGTGGCATCTGACCACGCGGGTCCGCAACGCCGTGATGCTCGCCCTCGGTCGACCGAGCGACATCGTCCCCAGTGACCCGCGGTCGCTCGCGTGCACTGCGCGAGCGATGGGCTATCCCGCCGGCGCATCCCAGCAGCTGGTCGAGGACTACCGCCGCGCCACAAGGCGGGCGCGCGGCGTCTACGAGCGGGTGTTCTTCGCCTGAACCGCGAGCGGCAGCTCGCGCGGCCTGCGCGGCAACGGCAGCGGCGGCGGCGGCGGGGCGAACGGCGACTCGCCGGAGAGCAGGCGCTGCACACCGAACCCGATGGCGACGACCGCGACACCGCCGACCGCGTCGAGCACGAAATGGTTGGCGGTGCCGATGATGACGAACAACGTCATCAACGGGTAGAGCGCCGCGGCGACGCGCAGCCAGCTGCGTGAGCTGAGGCGTACGACGACGACCGCGCACCACAGCGCCCAGCCGATGTGCAGCGAGGGCATCGCCGCGAACTGGTTCGATGCCGAGTCGACACCGTTGGACCCCCACGAGCCCCAGGTGTGGAAGGTCACGATCGTGTCGACGAAGCCGCGGTTCGCCAGCATGCGCGGCGGCGCGAGCGCGTAGAGCCAGAACCCGGCCAGCGCGACCAGCGTCGTCGCCATCAGCACGGAGCGCAGCTGGCGGTAGCGCAGCGGGTGCCGCCGGTAGAGCCACACCATGACCGCGATCGTCACGACGAAGTGCAGCGTCGCGTAGTAGTAGTTGCACAAGTACGCGAGCACGTCACGCCCGGCGACGAAGGCGTTGACCGAGTGCTCGATGGCGAAGTGGAGCCGGCTCTCCAGATGCAGCACGTCCGCGGCCCGGCGCAGCGCCGGCCGCTCGTGCTCAGGCACCGCGTTGCGCACCAGCGAGTAGAGCGAGTAGGCGATGCCTATGAACAGCAGCTCCTGCCACCACCGGGGCCGGCGCGGGGCGCGGACCCGGGCCGGTAGCAGGGCGAGCCGCGGCCG
>Ga0070679_100004317_pt1 | contig 13123 bp, 10 predicted proteins | sample KBSC63BmetaG_FD_65652 | JGI IMG/M metagenome (GOLD analysis project Ga0070679, IMG submission 65652) | Corn rhizosphere microbial communities from Kellogg Biological Station, Michigan, USA - KBS C6-3B metaG | ecosystem: Host-associated > Plants > Roots > Rhizosphere | place: USA: Michigan... | reverse complement strand
TTGTAGCCCCACCAGTCGGCGAAAGTCGCCAGTCCCACGTGATTCGCGGCAAGCTGGTCCGCAACCTTGTAGGCCTCCAGTCCGTGATGGAACGCGCGCAGGTTGTAGTTGAATTCCTTGGCCATCGCCATCTCGTTCAGCAGTTCATCGGCGCGATAGCAGTGAATTTGCACCATCATGTTGCGTCGCAGAACGTCGGCGAGCGCCTCCTGCTTCAGGTCGCGTTTCGGCGGCGTTGCGTCCTTGTCGCCTTTCTTCACCTTGTCGTTGTAGGCGTCCCACTCGTGCATGTAGCTCTGCGCATCCACCAGCGCCTGGCGCTGTACCGCGAAGTTGCCCATGCGCGTCGAAGGCAACTGGCCCTTGCTGCCGAAGACGCGCTTCGGATTCTCGCCGCTCGCGAACTTGATCGACTGTGGCGCACCCGGAAACAGCAGTTCATCGCGTCCCAGACCGTACTTCGTCTTGATCACAACGGCCTGCCCGCCGATCATGTCCGCCGATCCGTGCAGCAGCAGAGCACTGGTTACGCCTCCAGCCAGCGCTCGATAGATCGCCTTATCGGTGTAGTCGAAGGCGTCGATCATGCGCATATTGGGGACAACCGGCGATGTGGCTTCGTTCACATCGTCGCGCAGTGCCATGTGCGAGTGCGAATCGATGATTCCTGGCGTGAGGCATTTCCCGCCCGCATCGATTACGGCCACTCCTGCCGGAGCGCTGACCTTGTCACCGAAGGCCGCGATTTTGCCGTCCTTTATATAGACGCTGCCATTCGTGATCTTTCCGTGCGTGACGGTGAGCAACGTGGCGTTCTTGATAATGACATCTTTCGGCGCGGCAGCGGTGCTGGTTGTCTGCGCGATCGCAGCAGAAATCAGCAGCAAGTGGGCTAAAAAGACGCCCGCAAGCGATCTGAGAATCGCAGTACGACAGCTCATATGATTGACTCCCGTTTCACGATTGGCATCGGGTGGGAAACGAGATTGTAGGGATCGTGAGCTGCTGCGTCAAACAGGCACAGAACGTGGCCGCTCCTTAACAGCCATCATCTCCACGATCGTCCGGAACGCGTAGCCCTCTTCCTTGTACCTGTGAATCAGTTCGTCGACAGCCTGCACCGTGTATGAGCGATCCACGCCCATGTGCTTGTGTCCGCCGTCGTGTAACAGGACAACGTCGCCGCCGCGCACTTGGCGCCTCACTTCGTGCTTGATGTCGGCGGCAGAAGCTGCATTCCAGTCGTATCCGGTCACGCTCCACAAAACCGGTGTCATCCCGAGTTGCCGGACAGTTCGTAGCACGACAGGTGTTCTTGCTCCCCAGGGCGGTCGAAACAATGGCGAGTGATTTCGCTCGACAGCATCATCCAGTGCCTCCTCGCAGGCGGCGATCTCGCTTCGCACCTGCCCCGGAGTCCGAAAGATCAAGTTCGGGTGCGTGAATGTGTGATTGCCGAGCACGTGCCCTTCGCGTGCCACGGCGGCAGCGATCTCCGGGCGCTGTTTCACGTAACGCCCAATCATGAAGAACGTGGCGCTAACCTCATGTTTTGCAAGTACTTCGAGGAGACGAAAGGTGTAAGGGTCGTTCGGCCCGTCGTCGAAGGTCAGAGCCAGTTCGCGGGTGCCCGGCGCGCGACCGATGAACGTCCGGCCATAGAGCTGCGATCGCGGCGCCATGGTGTTATAACCAGCGACGACCAATCCTGCCAGCCCCGCACTTCCGCCTATTGCCCAGCCAACCATTCAGGGAGAATTCTATCCTTCACGAAAAAAATAAAGAAACTCACACTTGATTTCCGCAAAAACCTACCTATACTTCGAACAAAGATTCCCCCGAGGACCACCGTCTCAGCCACTAGACGCGAGGATCCCATGAAGTTGAGTACGACCCTTTCCACTTCGAGCACGGCCAAAGCCAGACGTGTGCTGTTGCTCGCCGATCGTTTGCACGCGATTCAGGAACACGTTGATCCGCTCCTGCATTCCGGCTACGAAGTCGATTGCACCTATTCCAGCCGCTGCGCGCTGACCCTCAGCCGAACTCGCTCCTACGACCTGATTCTGATTGCGCTTCGCCGCCATCCCGCCGCTTTGCAGGAGTTGTGCCGCGAGCTGCGCCAGTCGAATCCGGGCACGCCGATTGCGAGCCTGGTCGATCCCACCAAGCCAATTCCACCGCTCCGCGCGCATCAGTTTCTATGGACGCGTGAAGGCGAAGAGTACTTCATGGCGCGGGTGAATGCGCTGGTAGAAGCCTGTTGACCCTCAACCTGTAATCAAACCAAAAATTATCAGGGATGCGCCTGTTCGTTCGCAGCCGGCACCAGCTGATTCAGAACATCGTCAGGGATGCGGGTGTCCCAATGACTCGTCAGCTTTGCGGCCGCAACTCCACCAAAGAAGATGATGGCGATAGTCGCCGCTACAGCCCAGCTTGGCAAGCGTGTCTTTTGCGGTAGCGCGAACTGCAACGCATCTTTCGTTGGGCAGACTGCCACGCATTCGAGGCAACCAGTGCACTCGACGGAACGGATCGTGACTAGCTTGTCGACCGCCAATGCTGACGGGCAAGCCTTCGCGCACTTGCCACAGTCGATGCATGGATCAGCATAGCGCTTGATCTTCGTCGGACTTCCGAGCGAGACCATGCCCAGCAGCGCGCCATAAGGACACAGGTAACGGCACCACAAGTTCTGCACAAAAATCGAAAGCAGCGCGAGCACTCCGACAACGACTGCGGCGGTTGTTCCCAGAAAGCGGAAGAAGTTCAGCATGCGTACGTCGACGATCAGTCCATAAGGGCTGCGCTGGAATGCGTCGATATCGCTAGCTGACATGTTGACGACCGCCCATGCGAAGAATCCCAGAAACAGATATTTCAGCGAGCGCAGACCAAGATCTGCCCAACGCGGCAGATGGAAGCTCCGCTTGAAAGTTCTCCGGCCAAGCTTCCACAGGTATTCGGACACCGTTCCCACCGGACACAGCCAGCTGCAGAAAGCCTTGCGCAGCAGGAGCGAAATCGCGAGAAAGCTGGCCAGTAGAACCAGGCTCGCAGGATGAATCGCGGGCATCGAGCCCGTCACCAGCAGGTATTTCAGGTTCATCAGGCCAGCAATGGGGAGCCAGCCCTCGACGCCCGCCGGGCGCGAAACCGCAGGCGCACTTCCGCCGGTTTCGTAGAATCGCACCCAGAAGAAGAATTGAACGCCGATCCAGACGTTCAACAATAAAAATGATAGTTGCGAGGTCAGGCGTAGCCGCTGGGAGTAATCGCGATCGCTGCGCCGGACTAGCTTCTTCTTAATGGGAGCCGCAGCCGTGCCATCGGGATGGGTGAGCGCCGTAGCCATGAGCTGCTCCAAGGCTACGAGAGCGCGTCACCTGCGCCTATGACTTAGATCACACTAAAACTCTGTTCCTGCTGGTTTGTGAATGCCCTCGCGCACCGGCTCACCGACATCCATGCAGTTTCCCGTCGCGTTGGTCGCCATGGATTTGATGACAGCGCTTTCATCGGAGCAGAAGGTCCGTTGTCCGGTGGTTCCCGGCGTCATCGGCATCGCAAGAATGGTGTAGTGCTGCACCGGTGTTCCGTCGCAGGCGACCAATTCGTACCGATAGCCGGATTTCGTTCCGCTCGCCAGCGTTGAGTCCAACAGACCAGCGTTCCCCAGGTCCGCAAGCGAGCAGGTGAATCCTTCTTCCTGGTGGTTCGTCGCGTAACTGACTTGGGCCACAGTGATGGTCCTGACGGACCCGATCGCGGCCGCTTCATTGGCGGCGACTCTGGCGCTCAACAGGTTCGGAATGGCGATCGCGGCGATGATGAGAATGAACGGTATCGCCAGGAAACTCAGGTATCCCATGATCAGACCGGCGAGGGCGATTCCATCTCCGGTCAGTGCGCCCATGCTTCGCTTGATGCGACCGCGCGCCTTGTGGCCCAGAATCACCGCCGGGATTCCGGTGAAGATCGAGAAAATCACCATGGAAAGAACCCCGAGAATCAGGCTCAGAATCGCCATGTCATCGGTTTTCTGCACAACTTGCACACCACCAGCCATCGGGACGGGCAGGGCCGGGGCAACCGCCGTGGTTACCGTCGATGAGGGCGTGTTGGCCGCTCCGCAATTGCTGCAGAAACTACCAGTGATGGGATGACCGCATTGAGTGCAGTACATGGGCACTCCTAATAAAAAGAAGTGAAGGCGATCAGAACCTAGCTGCCTTGTTTCTTTGTGTCAATAACGCCGGGAGCAACTGAGGCCGTCGGGACCCAATTCCGGGATTTCGAATTACCGCACCTGGATGGTGACGTTTGCGGTTTCGGTGTGGCCGTTCGCATCCTGTGCGGTCACGATGTAAGTGGTGTCCTTCGTGGGAGTCACGTCGATGCAGCGAGCAATTGAGGGCCACACATCTCCCGTGGGCTTCGGATCGATGGTGAGGGTTTTCGCGTTGGAGACGCCATAGCAGAGCTGCGCCGTTCCGCCCTTGGAGACCACGCCCGGATTCGCATAGAGCTGCAGGATCTTGACGCGTCCGGCGCCATACATGTCGTAGATGCGCTTGGCCTCCGCCTGCTCCTTCGCAGCGGATTGCTGCTGGAGCACTCTATTCTCGTGCCAGCGAGTGTAGAAGACCCATCCCAGATAGAGCAGTGCGACGATGACTGCAAAGCTGGTGTACGGGAGCATCCTGCGAATCAAAGGCACGGGTTCTTCGTTCTGAGCCATGGGGTTTATCGTAAATCAGTAGTCAGTAATCAGTAGTGGGTAGTCAGTGGTCAGTAGTCAGTCCACCAGTCGCTCTGTGGATTCGGCCTGCCGCTTCTGGATTGCCACTGCGTGCCGCATCGCGAATATCCCCTCTTCGACAGAGGTTGTCGCACCCCCTTCGTGTCTTTCCGCGATGGCGGGCGCGTCATCTTTTCTCGTTTTTGCTGACGCCAACTGGGGTACTCTGATGGGCGCGAGTACGCGCAGGAGTCCCTTGATTAGTTGGCGATCCAAACTCTTATTGTTGGTTTTTCTCGGCGCTACCCTCTCGTGGGCGAACGCCGACGTGCAGCCCGCCCAGGCATCGTCTTCGGGGTCCGGAACGAAGCAGGCTCCGAATCCTCTGTTCAAAGCCACGACCCGGCTTGTCATCGTCAATGTCGTGGTCACGGACAAAAGCAACCGTCCGGTAAGCGGACTCAAGCCTTCGGACTTCAAGTTGTGGGACAGCGGTAAGCCGCAGAAGCTTTCGGCGTTCGAAGTGCATAGTTACGTTCCGCCGAAGCAGATCAGCCCGATCGTGTTGCCGCCGCATCAGTACACCAACTTCACCACCATCAGCAGCACAGGGCAAACCAGTCCTGCGCTGAACGTGGTGCTGTTCGATCTGCTGAATAGTCCCGTACTCGATCGAGCGATTGCGCGGCAGGAACTGCTGAAGTTCCTGACAAAACTGCCACCGGGTCATCCAATGGCACTGTATATCCTCGGGAATCGGATTCGCGTTGTGCAGGGGTTCACGGAAAGTTCGGATGTGCTGATCGCGGCTGCGAAGCAGTTGCTCGACAACACTGCGCCGGTGCTGGACGAGGCGAAGTTACGCAGCAGCGCAGAGGAGCAAGCCGTTTACGCCGCGCGTATGGATCGCGGCGCCGCGATGGCCGCTCCCCGGCTGGCGCAGGCACTCGCCGAAGAAGACAGCTTCGACGTCAGTCGGCGCGCGGGAGCCACGGTCGACGCCCTGGGAGCGCTCGGTCGCGCACTCGATGGATATCCCGGACGCAAGAATGTGCTGTGGCTGTCGGCGAACTTCCCGTTATGGCTGAATGCGGACATGTCGTTGCCCGATGCGCATCGGCAGGCTCGCGATTATCAGTCGGCGGTGTATGCGCTGGGTCCAATGCTAGCGTCGTCGCAGGTTGCCATTTATCCCATCGACATTCACGGAATGTCGACGTTCTCCCTCGACGCGAGTTCGAGCGGTGAGGGTTCAATGGGGCCCGGATTCAACCGGGCGCTGGCCGGTGGCCTGAGCCGCAACTGGGATCGGCAGGACGTGATGTCGGACCTGGCGCACGAAACCGGCGGAGAAGCGTTCTTCAATATGAACGATCTCAGCGGGATCATGGCACGCAGCATCGATGACGGAGGGAATTATTACACGCTGGCTTACGCTCCTGAGGAGCGCAACTGGAACGGCAAGTATCGGCCGATCAAGGTGCAGGTGAGCCGGGCAGATGTGAAGCTGACGTACCGTCGCGGATATCTGGCCGTTCCTGAGCAACAGGTTGTCGCACAAGATGCGCAGGCCATGCTTTCGCATGCGATGCTGGCGGGCATGCCTCCTTCGACAATGCTGATGATGCGCGTGCAGGTGCTGCCGCCAGATCGCGAAAATGAGAAAGTGCGGATCGACTACGCGGTGGATGCGCACGACATCCAGTTCGAAGACACGCCCGATCATCGCAAGCGCGCGTTCGTGGAATTTATCGTCGTAGCGTGGAGCAAAGACAATCACGGAGACGGCAATGCTCTGGGCAGCACGGACGTCACGTATTCGCAGGATGAATACAAAGAGTTCTTGAAGACGGGATTTCCGGCGCACCAGGAACTGAAACTTGGTCCCGGCAATTACTTGTTGCGGCTGGGAGTGATGGACCGCTCGAATCAGAAAATTGGTACGGTAGAAGTGCCGCTCACGATCGCGGCGGAAGAGGCGGGGAAGTGAATTCACGCGCATCAATCATGATGAAGTCCAACCCAGATCGATTCTTGGCCGGTGTTCTGCTTGCAATCTGCGCTTTCATCGCTTTGTGGTCGATGTTTACTGCCCTTGTCGCCATCTTGATGATCTTTGCTGGGTGGTTAGACTTTTTCAGTTCGAACTGGTATCAAAACTTGATTGTTCTTTTCAGTAGTGCGGTCCTTGCGTATTTAACGCTTAAAGTCCTGCGTCGGCGGTTGCCACATGAACGCCTTGCGCGACAGGCACGCTCGGTTTTCCCTTGAAGCGAAACGACAGTCACCGACGGCTCTCGAAGAAATAGGATCCCTCGCTGACGCTCGCTGTAACGGATTACGTAGAATCCCCATGCCCTCCAATCGTTCTGTGCTGCCGTGTCCACTGCGATTCCGGTACATTCTTATGTTGACGTTGGTGCCGTGCGGACCGGCTTTGGCAAGCCTTACCGTGCCCATGACCCGAATCCTGAAGGGACAAATGCCCCTCGACTAAGTGACCCGATACCACATAAGATTTCCGCACATTGATTGGGACGAGCATCTCTCATTATCAAATCGTAGAAAAACTGGGTGGCGGCGGCATGGGAGTGGTGTACAAGGCCGAGGACACCCGGTTGCACCGCTTTGTGGCACTGAAGTTCCTGCCCGAGGATGTCGCGCGGGATGCTCAGGCACTGGCGCGTTTTCGTCGTGAGGCCCAGGCTGCCTCGGCGCTGAACCATCCCAACATCTGCACCATTCATGACATCGGCGAAGAGAACGGCCAGGCGTTCATCGCGATGGAGTTCCTTGACGGCACGACTCTGAAGCATCGGATTGCTGGAAGGCCGATGGACACAGAGGAGTTGCTCGGGCTGGCGATCGAGATCGCGGATGGTCTTGATGCGGCGCACGCACAGGGCATCGTGCATCGGGATATGAAGCCTGCGAATATCTTTGTGACGCGGCGTGGACACGCGAAGATTCTCGATTTTGGCTTGGCGAAAGTAGCCGAGACGCAAACTTCCGCGGCGAGTGCCGGTGCAACCATGAGCGCTACCAGGACGGCTCCCGAGGCGCATCTCACCAGTCCTGGAACTACGCTGGGAACGGTGGCCTACATGTCGCCCGAGCAGGTGCGGGCAAAAGATCTGGACGCGCGCACCGATCTGTTTTCGTTTGGCGCAGTGCTCTACGAAATGGCAACCGCGACGCTGCCCTTTCGAGGCGAAAGCTCGGCTGTGATCTACAAATCGATTCTGGACGCGGTGCCGACGCCCGTGGTGCGGCTCAATCCGGACGCCCCTCCTGAGCTGGAGCGAATCATCAACAAGGCGCTGGAGAAGGATCGCAACCTGCGCTATCAGAGCGCGGCGGAGATGCGCAGCGACTTGCAGCGTTTGAAGCGCGACAGCGATTCCGGCAGATCGTCGGTTTCGGCCACATTGCTGGAGCCCGCAAAGAAGCGCACATGGTCGTGGGTTGCGGGCGCAGCGCTGGTGGTACTGGTTGCCGTGGTTGCTTTCCTGTATTGGAAGTCGCACAGCACGCCGAAGATCGATTCCATCGCCGTACTGCCATTCGCGAACGCTGGTAGTGATTCGGACGCGGAATACCTAAGCGATGGCATCACTGAATCGCTCATCAGCAACCTGGCGCACGTGCCGGACCTGAAGGTGAAATCGCGGAATTCGGTGTTTCGTTACAAAGGCAAAGACGTTGATGTGCAGAAGGCTGGCAGTGAGCTGGGGGTCGGCGCGCTCGTGACCGGACGCGTGACACCGCAAGGCAATGCGGTGCAAGTGAGCGTCGATCTTACGAACGTCGCGGACAACACGGAGATATGGGGCCAACAGTACAACGGCACGCGCGCAGATGTGATTGCGCTCCAGCAGCAGATTGCGGGTGACCTGGCGCAAAGGCTTCGCTCAAACCTGAGCAGTCCAGTCAAAGAAAAGGTCGTGCAGCAGGGGACGACAAACCCTGAGGCATACGATCTCTATCTGAAAGGTCGCCACGCCTGGTCCAAGCGAACGTTGCCTGACATCAAAGATGCGGTCTCCTATTTCGACCAGGCAATTGCGAAAGACCCGAATTACGCAATGGCATACGTGGGGTTGGCAGACGCGTATGGATCGGCCACCGCTTACGGGTGGGATCAGAACGAGTCTTACTCGAAGTCGAACGCGGCGGCGCGCAAGGCTCTGGCACTGGATCCTACGCTCGCGCATCCGCACGCCGTTCTGGGCGCAAACTACATGGAAAAAGATTGGGACTTCGCCGGCGGTGAGGCGGAATTCAAGAAGGCGTTCCAGTTGGATCCGAACGACGCTACCGCCCATCAGTGGTATGCAGAGGATCTAGCCCAGATTGGTGGACGTAAACAGGAAGTCTACGCAGAGATCGATCGCGCGCACCAACTCGACCCGTCCTCATTGATTATGGAGGCGAGCGTTGGCGAGCTTCGCGTACAAAGCGGAGACATCGACGAGGGGCTGGCGTTATGTCAGAAGTTCGGAGCGTCGCACCCGGAGTTTTCCCGTGTACACGAGTGCTTGGCGATCGCGTATCAAGCAAAGCAGATGTATCCGGAGGCGATCGAGGAATATAAGAAGTACGGGCAGCTCGCGGGGTCTAAGTCGTACATTATTTTCGCAACCAGCCTGGAGCAGGGTTATCGCGCGGGAGGTTGGCAGGCGGGAATGCGCAGAGCCGCCACCGCTCTCATTGCCGCACGCGACAAGGAAGTAGTGCAGGCGACCGACATCGCTTTCTGCTACGCGGCGGCGGGAGACAAAGAGAATGCCTTCAAATGGCTCAACGTCGCGCTGCAAGAGCATGACCGCGGACTGGTTGCGCTGAGAACTGGTCCTTCTTATCAATGGCTGCGTTCCGACCCGCGTTTCGCCGAGTTGGTGAAGAAGGTTGGACTGCCGTAGTCAGGGCCGCACGACTCCGTGCCTTTAAACACGGCGGTCTTCACTTGTGCGGCCGGGCACCCTCCGCTTCTCTCGGGATCACGCCAGACCGCTCAGAGGCTGTTGTGGCATGTGCCGTGACTGCTAGGTGGAGTGTCTGAGTTCGCTAAGGCGAAGCTTCGATTGATTGGGTTTTCTCATTTGGTAAGCTCCTCAACTTGCCAAAATCGAGAGCACATAGAAATCTCACGGCAGGTCAGTCGTGAGGCAGATTGTGAGCCGATTCGCCGGCTCCGTTGTCTTGCTGCTGGCATCGTGGGCCTCCGCGCGAACTCAACCATCACCTTGTTACGCTGGATTCGAGGTCTCGAGAGACTGCATAGTCGAGCGCGGGCTGGACCAGAAAGTCGCGACGTATCAACACAAAATTAGAGAAGCGATGACGCGCTTAGGCGCGAGCTACAAAATCGACCTGCGCGTTGTTAATAACCCGGTCGAAGCCGGTTATGGCGACGTGGGCGATGTATTCACGGATGCGGTGCGCAACGAGGAAATGCGAGACCAGGCGTTCGTCATTAACGTGACTGCAGAGTTTCTGGAGAGGCAGCCTGAGATCCTGTTCGAAGCGTCTGCACTTCACGAAGTTTGTCATGTCATGAACGATGACTTACCTGGATACCACCGGAACAGTTCTGCAGTAGAAGTTGCCGAAGAACGCTGTGTTCTGCAAGTCGTCGGAGAGTCACGCTACCAACAATACCTTGAGGCCTACGCCGCGTACCAGCATTGGGACAGGCTGATGTACACGAACTTCCTTCAGAGAGTGAAGGAAGTCTCGCTGGCTTCGGCTCCGAAGGAGTCAGACGAGGCGGACAAAATTGCTGCGGAGTATTTCCGAAAACATGCGGACGGCAATGAGCATCTCCTCGTGTACAACGGAGAGTTGCACGATGTGAGCCTCTCTTCAACCAAGCATAGAGTTCAGCACGATACGGAAAAACTGAAGGACGTTATCGGGGCTGGAAAGCCGATGATCGTCTTTCACAATCACCCCTCAGACGCGGGCAGGGCGGCCATGTTCCCAAGCTACGATGATTTTGGGGTCGCCGGATTCTTTTCATTCCTGGTGTATTCGCAGAATCCAAGTCTTCCGGTTGAATTTCGAGTTATACAGCTCGGAGGAGAAGACACCGTTGTTTCTTACGGATTCAAGGGAGCGGCTGTCGAGAATATAAAAGAGATTGCATCGGAGTATAGAAGCGCGGTGGCTCGGCGGGCGGACGTTGAACCGATTGAAGAGCGTCAAAACCTCCTCGATTACCGTCTTGCACGCGAGTCTTTCAGCGAGTATCTGCAGTATGCGTGCCCGGTGGATCTCGCTCGGAAGGACGCAGAAGTATGCATGACACATCCGCAATACTTCCTATGGCCTAGCGACAGATTCTTCGTTCACTATCGACCGCAGTGATCTACGTGCTCGATTAGCTCACAACGGATTTTTATCCCGCCGATAGATTTAATTTCTTAACGCCATTTCAGATTGCAGAAAGAAAAACTATGTATTGGACTGCCGCATCGCAATACGGGTACTTTGCATCCACTGGTCGCGGGTCGTGCGCAAGGATGGGGCAAGCACGACTTGTCATGGGGGGAAAAGTGAGCCGTCCAATTCATGAAAAAGAACAGCTCCGGTATTCCCTTACTGTTCGTACTCAGCGCTGCGCTACTCGCGGCGCCTGTCTGTAGGGCGCAAGCTACAAGTGACACGACCCAGTCTTCGACGGACTTATCAAAACGCGTCGCGGATCTGGAAAAGCAATTAAGCGATTTACAGAGCCAGCTCGCGGCAATGAAGCCTAGCGCACCTGCTCCGGCTGCCGCACCGGCACCTGCAAGTGCACCAGCAGCCACAGCAGCAGTTGCCAGCGGTGCGCCAGCTGACACTACGCCGTCGAAAGTGTCCATTGCGAGCCTGCTTGGACCAACCTCGGTCAGCGGCTTTGTCGATGGTTACTACAACTACAACTCAAATCAGCCAGCAGACCGAGTCAGCGGACTGCGAGCCTTTGATACGACATCCAATAGTCTCTCCCTCAACATGGTGGAGCTGATTGTCGATAAGGCTCCGGACGCCGCGTCCACGCGCCTTGGATATCACATCGGGGTTGGGTTCGGACAGGGCATGAACATCGTCAACTCCGCCGAACCAGGTGGCCCAGAATTCGATAAGTATTTGAAAGAGGCCTACCTGTCATACCTTGCGCCAGTAGGCAAAGGCCTACAGGTCGACTTCGGCAAGTTCGTGACGCCAATGGGCGCCGAAGTGATCGAGTCGAAGGATAACTGGAACTATTCGCGTGGCCTGCTGTTCTGGTACGCGATTCCTCTTTATCACTTCGGGTTTCGAGCGAAGTACACCTTCAACGACAAGTACGCTTTGACCGGCTTCCTGACAAACGGCTGGAACGATGTGGTCGACAACAACTCCGGCAAGACCTACGGTGCGAGCTTCGGCTGGACTCCGAACAAGAAATGGGCAGTGACGGAGACCGGATTCTTTGGCCCAGAACAGGCGAACTACAACAAGACGTGGCGACAAACGTATGACACCGTCGTCGCCTACAACGCGTCCAGCAAGCTGTCGCTGTTGGCGAATTACGACTACGGCCGCGGCGACCGTCCGGTGGATCCACTAACTTTGTTGCCAACTCCGACCGCGCCGATCGCGTGGTGGAGTGGCATTGCCGGCTACGTGAAATACGCGTGGAACGACAAGTACTACTTCTCCACTCGGTATGAGTACTACAACGACCACAGCGGATTCACTACGGGAACGGTGCAGCACGTCAACGAATTCACGACGACGCTGCAGCGGTCAATCCACAACAACCTGCTGAGCCGGTTGGAATATCGGCGCGATATGTCGGACCAGCCGATCTTCCTGAAGAACACAAGTGGCCTGGTGAAAGACCAGAACACGGTGACCGCAGGCTTGATCCTGACCTTCGACAGTCGCGAGGCGAAGTAGCAGTCCCATCCTCGGGATCGCTGCTTGGCCGCGGCGATCCCGAAAATCTAAATTCAAGGAGATGCGCATGGCGGAAACAGGCGCAGCCGAAATGAAACCCACCTTAGGCCTAACCGGCCTAACGATGAACGCAATGGCGCTCATCGCCCCTGGAGCCTTTCTGTGGCTCACGTTTTACACACAAGCAACAACCGGCGTCACCGGCCCAGCCATGTGGCTAGGCATTGTGCTGGCGTTGTGCCTTTGCCTGGCGACCGCAGTGTGTTATGCGGAAATGGCGAAGCTGTATCCCGGCACGGGCAGCTCGTATTACTTCGCGGAACAATCCTTCCTGAATCATGATTCGGCGTGGCGCTTTGCGCGGCTGTCGAAGTTCATCGTGGGATGGGCGTCGCACCTTTACTACTGGATTTATCCGGGAGTGATGGTGGGCGTGATGGGCATCCTGTG
>Ga0070679_100004315_pt1 | contig 13126 bp, 10 predicted proteins | sample KBSC63BmetaG_FD_65652 | JGI IMG/M metagenome (GOLD analysis project Ga0070679, IMG submission 65652) | Corn rhizosphere microbial communities from Kellogg Biological Station, Michigan, USA - KBS C6-3B metaG | ecosystem: Host-associated > Plants > Roots > Rhizosphere | place: USA: Michigan... | reverse complement strand
TTTGCAAGCTTCAATGCATTTTCGCTTGTATTGTAATTAAGCAATTGGCCGCCTGCATCTCCTTTGCTTGCAGCGCTTACCTGTAGGCCAAAAATTCCATTTGTGTATTGTGATGAATCGGCATTATCAAGATCACCGGGAATCATAAACATTTGCCAGAATTTTTCTTGCGATGTCATGCGTTGCAAAAGGTCCTTTACTCTTTCATCAACAGGCAGCGATGAATCTTTGTAAGGAAGATTGGTTTGGGCAAAAACAATTTGCTGAGCAAAAATCAATAAAGTGAAAGAGAAAAGATACTTTTTCATGTGAAATTCATTGCAAAGCTTTCAAGGCTTCATTATTTAAAACCAATTATAGGAAAGAGTTATAGAGAACTAATATTTTCGTATAGTCCCCAACGTTAGTTTTACTTCTACGATAAAATCTTAATCATCTTTTCCTGGTTTTTCTCCAACAAACCAATGTTCTTTATTTTTAAACAAAACATTAAAAGTGGTGAAAGAACCATAGATACGAGTAATGTATTGCTGCATGTTTACCTTTTCTTCATCACTGAGATTTTTGCTGCTGTTAATGTTTTGCTCCAGCACACGAAGCCTGTCTCTTGCCATTACAATTTTGTGGAAGAAAACATCTATAGGAATTTCTTTAGGTTTCAGCGAAGCGTCTTTGGGTTGTAAAAGCATCATACCATCTGTCCACTTATCGCCAAGTTTTACTACCTCACTAACGTTGCCCCATAAACGCAAAATTTTTATTAAGGATCTTTCTACTTTGGAATTGGTTTCAATTTCCTCAGTTACATTTTCCGGTTGAATATCGTCGAGTTTATCGTCTGTCTTATCAACTTCGATAATGCCATGATGTATAAAGGAAATCAGGTAAGTAGCATAGCGAATGCCAACGATTACTCCTGGGCCGTGTATAGTATGTTGCAGCCTTGTGCCTATTCCCAATAGCGTTTGATCCATAGTAAAAGTATTTGTTGCAAAGAAATAAAACTTTTTAAACTTATTTTTTAAATTAGGTGTGTTGATCGTAAGTCTGGTATGATCTCTACATAATTACAATCACTTAGTAAGCAAATAAAAGTGAAGAACTATAACGGCAATCTTTAAGGGCAGACGACGAAAACATATATGTATCGATTTTTGTTCTAATTTGTAAATTACTTTTAATAAAAAAATTTATGCAACTTCCAGGCAGGCTGCCCACTAAAAGAATGATTGAAAAGCTAAAAGAATGTAATGAAAAGGAATTGAGCTATGGAGGTAAGGTTCCTTGTCTTCCCGAAGAAATGAAATCATCGCTTGCGGGCCTTTATAAAAGGGGACTTATAAATACAAGAATGGAAATTTTGAATAATAAAAAGCAACTATGCATATATGTAACTGATGAGGGCAAAGATTTCCTGAAAAAATTAGAAGCTACTCCTCAGAAAAAATAGCCCGCATTCAATTTTTTATCTTATAAACTTCTCAAAGCAATTTTCTTAATTTTGCTGTCCAAAAATAATATTAAGCTTTAGAAATTTTAATTAATAAATTATGTTTGAATCGTTAAGTGATAAGTTAGACAGTGCTTTTAAAAACCTTAAAGGCCAGGGCAGAATAACGGAACTTAATATTGCCTCAACAGTTAAAGAAATACGGCGTGCATTGGTAGATGCAGATGTGAATTATAAAATTGCGAAAGAATTTACAGATAGTATTAAAGAAAAGGCTACCGGTGAAAAAGTTATTAATGCCATAAGCCCCGGCCAGCTAATGGTAAAGATTGTAAAAGATGAGCTTACTGAGTTAATGGGCGGCAGCGAGACTGACATTGACTTATCCGGCAATCCGTCCATAATATTAATTGCTGGGCTTCAAGGTAGTGGTAAAACCACCTTTAGTGGGAAGCTCGCCAATTATCTTAAAACCAAAAAGGGGAAATCACCAATGTTGGTAGCTGCAGATATTTACAGGCCTGCGGCAATTGATCAGTTAAAAATATTAGCCGAACAAATAAATGTAGAAGTTTATTGCGAGCCAGAAAATAAAGATGCGGTTGTTATTGTTCAAAATGCAATTAAAGAAGCAAAAGCAAAAAATAAGAACGTTATTATAATTGATACTGCCGGACGTTTAGCGATAGACGAAGTGATGATGACCGAAGTAGCTAATATTAAAAATGCAGTCGCTCCAAAAGAAATTTTATTTGTAGTAGATAGCATGACGGGGCAGGATGCTGTAAATACAGCGGCAGCTTTTAATGACAGGCTTAATTACACGGGTGTTGTTCTTACAAAACTTGATGGCGACACAAGAGGCGGTGCTGCTATTTCAATTAAATCTACAGTAAACAAACCAATAAAATTTGTAAGCAGCGGTGAAAAGATGGATACACTCGATGTGTTTTATCCCGAACGCATGGCCCAAAGGATATTAGGCATGGGAGATATTGTAAGCCTTGTTGAAAAAGCTCAGGAGCAGTTTGATGAAGTGCAGGCAGCAAAACTGGAAAAGAAAATAAGAAAAAATCAATTTGACTTTGAAGATTTTAAAACCCAGCTTCAACAAATAAAAAAGATGGGGAATTTAAAAGACCTTATGGGAATGATACCTGGTGTTGGGAAACAAATAAAAGATATTGATGTAAATGATGATGCTTTCAAAGGTATTGAAGCAATGATAAATTCTATGACCATTGAAGAGCGGCGTAATCCAGATATTATAAGTCCAAGTCGCAAACAAAGAATTGCAAAAGGAAGTGGAAAAGATATTGCCGAACTTAACCAATTTATAAAACAATTTGACCAAATGAAAAATATGATGAAGATGATGAATAAAATGCCAATGGGTAAACTTGCAGGGTTAGGAAAAAAATAATTTTTTTATATATTAAACAATACTAAAAAGACGTTATAGTAAAAAATTCACATCAATTTATTAATTTTTATTTATTGATTTGTATTTTTCGATTGCACCTCTTATCTTCGCAATCCTTTAGAAACTAAATTAATTAACAACCCAAAAAAATTTCTATTTTTTATGGCTGTAAAAATGAGATTGCAACGCCATGGTTCAAAGAAAAGACCATTTTACTTTATAGTAGTTGCAGATGCCCGTAGCCCGCGTGATGGTAAATTCATCCAAAAATTAGGTTCGTACAATCCGCTTACTGTTCCGGCAAGTATTCAAATCGATCGTCAAAAGGCATTGGAATGGCTGCACAAAGGTGCGCAGCCTACTGATACTGTTCGTCGTATTTTAAGCTTTAAAGGTGTTCTCTATCTGAAGCATTTGCTTCGCGGAGTAACGCTCGGCTTATTTGATGAAGCTGCCGCAATGGAAAAATTTACCAAGTGGAGCACTGAACATGACGCGGAATTTGCAAAACGCCAGGAATCGCATAAGAAAACCAGGCCAACGAGCCGTCAGCCTTATGTGAGGAGAGCTGAAAAAAGTGCTTCTGCTCCTAAAAATGCTGCACCAGCAGCTGAGCCCGGTAGCGCATCAGAATAAACCTGATATTACTTCTGCAAAAAAATTAAAGCTGTGCTTTTCGGCATAGCTTTTTTATTGCCCAATGTGAATGAAATTACTTTTATCGGTTTAAAGAAACCAATAAATACATTTTGTTAATCGGGGTGGTGGCTTGTAGCAAATTCCCTACAATGGCATTATACTTGTACAAAGGCATTATTAATTAAACCAACAAACATATAAAGATGAAGCGTTTCAAAATTTTTAAATTTATTTTTCTAATAGCAATAAGTTCTTTTTTTTATACACAGGTAAAATCGCAAGGAAAAGAAGAAGATAAAATTAATGCAGCAACCAGGGTGCTCAGAGATTTTGGAAATATGAAGGAAAGTATTCCTGCAGAAATGCTGAAGGTAACTGAAGGAATTATAATTGTTCCAAAAATGATAAATGGCGGATTTGTTTTAGCAGCTAAACGGGGCAAGGGAATTGCAATGGTAAAATTCCCCGATGGTTCATGGAGTAGCCCGGTATTTGTAACTATAACAGGTGGCAGCGTGGGTTTGCAGGCTGGCGTCCAATCCGTAGATCTCGTTCTCATTTTTAAAAGCAGCGAAACACTTGAAAATATAGGCAAAGGCAGCTTTACACTTGGCGGCGATATATCTGTAACTGCAGGCCCGGTAGGACGGAATTCCACGGCAAGTACGGACTACAAAATGGAAGCGGAAGTTTACTCTTATTCAAGAAGTAAGGGGCTTTTTGCCGGCATAAGTTTAAGCGGTTCTGCGATTGATGTAGATCAAAAAGCTAACAAAGCTTTTTATGGCGAAGATGTTGATTCAGAAACTTTATTCACTTCTCAAGATGAAAGTTCAAAAGCGTCTGTAATTGATTTAAAAAACGAACTAAAAAGCTTATATAAATAATACTTTTAAAAGCTATTTTTTAAGAAAGGCTGTCTTAAGTAAATTAAGATAGCTTTTTTTATGGCTATTCTGTTGAATTGCATCGCTACCGGCTTCACTTTATAAAATAAACGACATGCTTAAACGTTATAAAACAATTATTGTGATCCCTTATTCCACTAATAATATTACTACTTGTATACAGATCGTACTTTACAGGCAATCCCTAAAAATGTTAATCATGAAAAGGTTTTAAAGCCGGTTTATTTACCGGGACTAAATGGATTGCGGGCTATAGCCGCAATTGCAGTAGTCATATCTCATATAACACTTGCGTTAAATCAATTTGGATTAAATAGCAAAATATTTGGAGCTGGCGCTGACGGAAATGCAAAAGGTTTGGATCTTGCAGGAGATGGCGTAAGCCTCTTTTTTACATTAAGTGGTTTTCTTATTACCTTTTTAATTTTAAAAGAAAAAGAAACGGGACGTCTAAAAATCGGAAACTTCTATATCAGGAGAATATTGAGAATTTGGCCGCTGTATTATTTATACCTCTTAACTGCAGTTATAACTGCATTAATTTTCGGAGTTGCTTTTGAAAAGGCTTCTCTTCCGTTTTATATTTTTCTTGCTGCAAACATTCCCTTTATATTGGGAAGGTCACTTCCTTTTCTTGCACACTATTGGTCGTTAGGTGTAGAGGAACAGTTTTATTTATTTTTCCCGCAAATAGCAAAGACGCCCAATAAAAAATTATTAAAAATTGCTTGTGCATTCGAGGTATTTATCCTCTCACTAAAAGTTATCTTTTGGATGCTTAGCAGAAAATATGGAATTGAAATTCCTTTTTTGGTAATAACTGTTACCAGGTTTAATATAATGCTTGTGGGGGTTATTGGCGCTATTTTATATTATAATAACAACAGAATTTTTTTAAGATTGGCCACATATAAACTAACGCAAATGCTTGCGTGGTTTTGTATTTTTTTAATTGCTATAAATAAGTTTCATATCGCTTCAGTTGCAGACCAGGATATAATCGCCGTAATTTCTGTCTTTCTTATAACCGGCCAGATTACTCAAAAAAATTGTATAGTTAGTCTTGAAAATAAAATTTGTGATTTCATTGGAAAGATTTCATACGGTATTTACGTAATTCATCCGTTACTTATTTTCTTCTATGCACAAATATTGGGCAAATTTAATTCGCCCTCATTCATGAATTATCTGCTTATCTATATCTTAATTATTGCAACCACAGTTATCGCTGCCTATATTTCTTATGAATTTTATGAAAAGAAATTTTTGAAGTTAAAAGAAAAATTTGCTACAGTAAAAAGTACCAATACAAAAAATATAGGCGAAGGTAAATTGTTAGAAAAACTGACGTTGGCTACATACTAATATTGTCAGAATGTCTTTCAGAATATTATTAAATGCTGTTTAGCAAAAGCCTTTATTCATATTCAAAAAGAATTCAAAAAAGAATCAGGTTCTTCGTGTTTCCTATGGAGATTAATCTTGCCCCGGGAGGACAATTTTTTCTTAAATAATCAGAATATAAAGTTGATAAAAATTTGCGTGTGCCTTCACCTTCCGATAAATTATGCGTTCTGTTAGGAAAAGGCATAAACTCGAATTTTTTATTGTATTTTATTAACTCATTTAGCATAGCTTCCGCATTATCGTATTGTACGTTATCATCTCCTGTGCCATGAATAAATAACAGATTGCCCTTTAAATTTTTTGCATAATAAATTGGTGAACCTTTTACATAAGCATCCATATTTTCTTGCGGCAAACCCATATACCTTTCTTCATAAACATTATCATAAAATAAAAGGTTATCAACGGCAGCAATCGAAATTCCTGTTTTATAAATATCAGGAAACTGAAACATAAGATTTAAAGTAGAAGAGCCGCCGCCGCTCCAACCCCATACGGCTAGGCGGTCTTTATCAAGATAAGAATGTTCTTCTAATAATTTTTTTGCTGCCATGGCCTGGTCACGAATATTTATGCGTCCCAATTGTCCATAAATAGATTTGCGCCATGCAGCGCCACGCAATGAAGGAGTTCCGCGGTTATCAACTGAAATTTGTATATAACCTTCAATGCTCATATCACCGTCAAACAGAGAATTACGCTCAACCCCAAACCTGTCTTCTACTGTTGATGCAGCAGGCTCACCATATACTGAAAAAACTACGGGGTATTTTTTTGTAGGATCAAAATTTGCAGGTTTTGCCATCCATCCATCTAAAGTTATATTATCATCTGTGGTTACCTTAAAATATTCAATATTGGAATTTTCATTAATTCTCATATTTTTTGCAATACTGTTTTCTTCATCCAATGGCTTGTGATCTGGCAATGAGATCCATTCTCTCGCCGGAAAAGTTTTGTAGTTAGAAAAAGAATGCATAGCATATTTGGCATAAGGAGAAATATTATAGTTGTGAGTGCCAATCATATTTTCAGGAGATATTAATTCTAATTTGCTTTTTCCATCCATCTTAATTCTATATAAATAAAGCTGGGTTGCATTTTTTGGCGAAGCCATAAAATAAACATAATTATTTTTATCATCAATGCACTTTATATTATCTATATCATAATCGCCTTTGGTTATTAAAGTTTCTTTTTTACCATCGCGACTTATCAAAAAAATGTGGCGCCAGCCATCCTTTTCACTTACCCATAAAAACTCTTTGCCTTTATTAAGCCATTCCCATCCGGTAGGGTCGTCATCGTTCCATCTTGACTTTATATCTATAAAAGCTTTGTCATCTTCCGTGTAAAAGTTAGTGGCTACTCCGGTATATGCATTACAATAAAAAAGCTTGCTTTCATTTTGTTTTCTGTTAAGTTGTTGTATAACCAGTTGATCAGAATTATCAGCCCATTCCATTCTTGGAATATAATGTTCTTGCGGGTCTCCAGGAACATTCATCCATTGTAGTTCAGCGTTACTTACCGTAATTACTCCTACGCGAACCGGCGATGGAGGCTGCCCAACTTTAGGATATTCTACAGGAATAATCCGTGAATATTGTGAGTCGGTCGTGTTCAACATATAATAGTCCCGTATTTTAGTTGCATCTACTTGCCAGAAGGCAATCTTTTTACTATCTGGGCTCCAGCGAAAACCATCTCGGCAACCAAATTCTTCTTCATATACCCAGTCAAAAGTTCCATTTATAAATTTTCGCGTACCGTTGCTCGTTAGTTTCTTTATTGAATGTGTTAGTAAATTTTCCACGAAAATATTATGTTCACTTATATAGGCAGCGCTCTTCCCGTCAGGTGAAATTTTAGCAAACATTAATGATTGTGCCGGAAGGTCCTTTCCCAATTGTACTAATTGGTTAGTAGTAAGATTTAAAACCCAATAATCACCACGGGTATGATATCGCCATACTTTTGCAGTATTCGTAAAAATTAATAATGTTTTATAATCGGGGGAAAAACTATAAATATTAAAATTCAGCGGCTCAGTGACACGGGCCGGCACGAGTTGCTCTCTTTTTACAAGTATTGTTTCGTTATTACTTTTCACATCAACCTTTACGATATTTCCGGCTTCTATTTTCAGGTATGCGTCTCCGTTAGGTGTCCAGTTAATTTCTTTTGGCCTAAACTGGCCAAAAGAATTAGCAGATAAAATCAGAAAAATAATGAATACCGAAAATGTATATTTTTTTATTGCCATTGATTTTTATTTTATGGGTAAAAATACATAAACACATTAAACCTCATGTTTTCAGTTATATAAATCAATTATAAATTTGCATATGGAAGAAAAGGAAAAGCTAAGGATTGATAAATATTTATGGTCAATACGAATTTTCAAAACCAGAAGCCTTGCGGCAGATGCCTGTAATAATGGAAAGGTAAAATGGAACGGCTCAAATATAAAACCTTCTAAAACGGTAAACATAGGTGAACAATATGAAATTAAAACAGAAGCTAAGAAATGGCTGATTGAAGTAGCTGCTTTGCTTCATACACGAGTTCAATATACTGAGGCCATAAAATATTATATCGATCTAACACTTGAAGAGGAAACAAAAAAAACGCAATCAACTGCTTTTGTTTTCAACACAGGAAAAAGAAAAAGTAAAAAAGGGCGACCTACAAAAAAAGAGAAAAGAAACCTTGATGATTTTTTTGAATAGACAAATCACATATATTTCAGCACCGCGACACCTTACATTTGCAACATGAAGATTGACATACTTTCTGTAGTTCCACAATTGATGGAAAGCTTTTTTGCTCATTCCATTTTGAAAAGAGCAAAAGAAAAAGGATTACTTGAGGTGAATGTTTTCAACTTACGAGATTATACAAATTATAAGCATGGACAGGTAGATGATTATCAGTTTGGCGGCGGCGCAGGGTTAGTAATGATGATTGAACCGTTGGTAAATGCAATTGAATTCTTACAAAAAAATAATAAATATGATGAAGTAATTTTTCTTACGCCAGACGGAGAAAAGTTTAATCAAAAAACTGCAAATATTCTATCATTAAAGGAAAGTTTACTATTGATATGCGGCCATTACAAAGGCATTGACCAAAGAGTGCGGGATCATTTTATTACCAAAGAAATTTCTATTGGCGATTATGTATTAAGCGGCGGAGAACTAGGAGCAGCAGTGCTGGTGGATTCTATCGGTCGGTTATTGCCTGGGGTTTTAAATGACGAAACATCTGCTTTGACTGATTCCTTCCAGGATAATTTATTAGCACCGCCTGTTTATACACGCCCGGAAGAATTCCGTGGGTGGAAAGTTCCGGGAATATTAATGAGTGGCAATCATTCAAAAATTGAAGAATGGCGGCATGAGCAGTCTTTAGAAAGAACAAAAGAAAAAAGACCGGATTTACTGGATTGATATTAGAAAAGTTTTTTGCAAAAAATTAATTAAAATTTTATTTCAGTCTTTAATAGACCTGATTTAATTATGGTTGAATTAATGTTGTTCCTATACTTTTAAAATTACAAAATTATTCTTTTTTCACGCCTATTACCGGAAGCTGTTTTTCTCTTATCAATGCATTGAATTTTGGAACATCTACATCCATAACAGTTTTTAATTTATTTAATTCTGCGTCCGCTTTTGCACTTAAAAAAGTATAAGCTTCATTTACCTGTTGAGTAGGCGCATAATTTCCGGAAGCAGCATAATCGTATAATGCAGAGATTTGGTCATTTAAACGTATTGGATAGTTTAAAACATCTTCCTCACTTTTTGCTTTTGTTTGATATAGAGCTTCTTCAATCTTTGTCATTCTTTTATTAATTGAATCAGCCATGATTTTTATTTCACCAGCAGTATCCTTTCCCTGTAAAGCCATAAAATCATTTATTTGTTTTCTTATTTCACGAATATGTTTAATTGCTTTTTGAACTTCAGAAAATTTATCTCTTACAGAAATTAAAAAGTTAAACTGGTCTTCATATTCTTGTTGAGTTTCTTTAAAATTAGGATTGGCTTTTATGTTTGCTTCAGCTTCGGCACTATCTTTTTTATCATAATTAATAATGCGGATAAAATATTTGCCGGGTATAGCTTTTGGGGCGCCTACATTGCCATTCCATAATATCATACCTTCAATTTTTTCAGCTGGCGCATAATACATATCCCATATAAATTGATTCATTCCCTTCGACACTTCAATCTTGCCTGTATCTCCCGAGGGTTTTGTACTAAAACTCCTTATGATTTTTTTATCTTTATCTAATACAAATACTTTTACAAGACTGCTATCGGTTACATTATTTAGCCAATAATTTACTATTACTCCATTTGGTGGATTAAGTCCCGCATTTTTTACATTTAAATTCTGTCTGCCATTCATTCTATAAGCGTCTTCTGCAGGAAAAATGCTAATATCACTTTGAGCGATGTTTTTATCTACATTCTGAACAACACTTAAATCGTCTAATATATAAAAAGATCTTCCCTGTGTTGCTACAACCAAGTCATTATTTTTTATGGTAAGGTCCGTTATTGGAACCATTGGTAAATTAAGCTGAAAAGGCTTCCAGTTTTCTCCGTAATCATAGCTTATATACATTCCATATTCAGTTCCGCAATATAAAAGCCCTGGACGTTTTTTATCCGCACGTAGGCATCTTGCAAAGTGCGTTTGTGGTATGCCGTTAGTTATCTTTTTCCAGGTTTTTCCATAATCATTTGTTACAAAAATATAAGGAGTATAATCGTCCGATTTATATTTTGTTCCAACAAAATATGCAGCGCCTTTTTGAAATGGATCTGCTTCCACACAATTCCACATCATCCACTTTCCGGCTGCAGGCGGCGTTACATTTTCCCAATGAGCTCCGCCGTCTTTACTCACATTTATTAATCCGTCATCGCTACCAGTCCATAATAAATCTTTTTCAAGAGGAGATTCCATTGCTGTAAAAATGGTGCAATAAACTTCTGCGCCTGTGTTATCTTGCGTAATCGGGCCGCCACTCGATTTTTGCCTGCTTTTATCATTAGTAGTAAGATCGCCGCTCACGGCTTTCCAGCTTGCTCCTTCATTTTCTGTAGCAAATAATACATTGCCGGCAGCGTATAACTTTTTTGGATTATTTGGTGAAAAGAAAATAGGAAAATTCCATTGAAACCTGTATTTGGAAACATCCGCACCGCTTCCCAAATCATAAACAGGCCACACGCTTACAGCACGGTTCTCGCCGGTTTTATGATTAAACCTTGAAATAAATCCGCCATAATTTCCACCGTAAACAATATCAGGATCTAAAGGATCAGCTACAACATAGCCACTTTCAAAGCCTGCCGTTGGTGTCCAGTCACTTTGGTTTATATCGTCGCCTTCTGTTCTTGATAAAATTCTTACAGTGGTATTATCCTGCTGTGCAGCAAGCAACCTGTATGGGAAATGATTATCTGTGGAAACCCTGTAAAACTGGGCTGTTGGCTGATTGTAATAAGTGCTCCAGTTATCACCGGCATCAAAACTTATCTGTGCACCGCCATCATTTGCCACAATCATCCTGCTGGCGTTTTCAGGGTCTATCCAAAGATCGTGATGATCACTATGAGGTGTGTTAATGCGCTTAAATGTTTTACCTCCATCACTGCTTTTATACATGTTTACATTAAGCGCATAAATTACATCTTCATTTTTCGGGTCGCAATAAATTTTATTGAAATACCATGCCCGCTGGCGTACATCAGCATCGGTGCTTTCAAGCGCCCAGGTTTCACCGCCATCATCACTTCTAAATAACCCACCTTTTGAAGACTCGACAAGAGCAAACACACGGTTAGGGTTAGACGCAGATACTGTAATACCAATATTTCCTAAAATTGTATTTCCAGGAAAGCCTTTTTTATCATTAAGATTTTTCCATGTTTCACCACCATCAATACTTTTCCAAAGCCCACTTCCTTTGCCGCCGCTTTCCATACTGTACGGGGTTCTATCCACATTCCATGTTGACGCGTACAATACTGAAGGATTGCCGGGTTCCATTATCAATTCTGCGCCGCCGCTTTCATCATTGCTGAATAAAACTCTTTTCCATGTTTTTCCGCCATCAATAGTTTTATAAATTCCTCTTTCATTGGATGGTCCAAACAGATGCCCCAATGCGGCCACCCAAACAATATCAGGATTGGTTGGATGAATAACTATTCGCATTATATGCCTCGAATCATAAAGGCCAATATGTTTCCAGTTTCTTCCACCGTCATCACTGCGCCACATACCATGCCCTTCACTAACATTGTTGCGCAAAGTACTTTCACCTTCACCAACATAAATAATAGATGAATTAGATGGTGCAACTGCAACGCTACCTATTGAACCACCAAAAAATTTATCAGAAATATTTTTCCAGTTGTTTCCTCCGTCTTCTGTTTTCCAAACGCCACCACCTGTTGCGCCAAAATAAAATGTGTTTTTATTTTTGTAATCTCCGGCAACAGCGCCGCTCCTTCCACCGCGAAAAGGACCAACCAGCCTGTATTTTGTCTTACTTAATAAGATACTGTCTTCATTAGTTGATATATTTTTTTGTTTTTTTTGTGCGAACCCAAATGTTGTTAAAAAGATAGCGATTGAAAAAAGTATAATATTCTTCATGGATAGAAATTGTTTTTAAACTGGATAGAAAAGATAAAAGTAAGAAGTGTATGTGAAATGATGAGAACAAGTATTTAAACTTAAATAAAGCAAAATGCCGGCGATTAACCGGCATCGAATTTTAATATTAATTTTTTAATTTGATGGTTTATACAATTTCTCATCAACAGGCTGGTTGACTTCTATTTTATCAAAGGTCATAGAACCTGAGCCCGGCCCGCTTCCTTCAGTTGTCATAGTTTGAGGAAACATAACGCCATCCACCTCTTTATAATCGCTGAAATCTGTTATTACTTCATTTTGGCTATTATTTCTTCCTTCCACTATCTGCCGTGTTTGTATCAATAAATTTGTCTTTGTATCGATATAATAAGTTGTGCTTTTACCCGCGGCGTTTGTTAGTTGTATTTTCCATGCTTCTTTTCCATTAACTGTTTCTTTTCCCTGCAAAGCAGCCTTATAACCTTTATCGCTGTAGTTTACTAATGCTCCGGAAATATCAAGTTGATCCTGCATTGTTTTCAATCTTTCATCCGGTATTTCATTTACTTTATCCGACATCATTGGTATATAAGTCCATCCTTTATCGGGAGTAACAATGGTATAGCCAGTATT
>Ga0070679_100004314_pt1 | contig 13127 bp, 11 predicted proteins | sample KBSC63BmetaG_FD_65652 | JGI IMG/M metagenome (GOLD analysis project Ga0070679, IMG submission 65652) | Corn rhizosphere microbial communities from Kellogg Biological Station, Michigan, USA - KBS C6-3B metaG | ecosystem: Host-associated > Plants > Roots > Rhizosphere | place: USA: Michigan... | reverse complement strand
CTTCAAACTCGTACAATGTGAATGTAACTAGTTGATATTGAAAAGGAAATTCAGTAACAAGCGTTATCCACAAGGCCTACAACAACAGCTACACTTCTTTAAAAGACAGAACAGCAGGTAGAGGGGAAGCCAAGTCATGCAGTTCAGCATCCAGCGGGAAGCATTACTCAAGCCGTTGCAACAGGTAGTTGGGGTTGTCGAGCGACGTCAGACGCTACCCGTGCTGGCGAATGTTCTCGTCAAGGTTGCGGCCGCGCGACTGTCGTTGACTGCGACTGACCTTGAAGTGGAAATGGTGGCTTGCGCGGACGTGGAGAAGCCGGATGATGGCGAGATCACCATTCCCGCACGAAAGCTGTTCGACATCGTGCGTGCATTGCCAGATGGCGCACCTATCAATCTGAAACTGAACACCGATCGGGTGGCACTCAGCGCCGGACGCAGCCGTTTTACGCTGACAACGCTACCGGCAAGCGAATTCCCGACGGTTGACGAGATCGAGCTGGTGGAGAAAGTCAGTTTGCCGGAGGAGGCATTACGCGATTTAATGGAGCGCACTGCCTTCGCCATGGCCAATCAGGATGTCCGGTACTATCTCAACGGCATGCTGCTGGACTTGCAGGAGCACACGCTCCGCTGCGTGGCAACCGATGGACACCGCCTGGCGCTGAAGGAAACCCAGTTGCAAACCACCGTGACCACGCGTCGGCAGGTCATCATCCCGCGCAAAGGTGTCAACGAACTGGTGGGTTTGCTGGAAACCGGCGACGGTTTGGTGGAATTGGAGTTTGGGCGCAATCACCTGCGCGTACGTCGCGGCGATGTCACGTTCACTACCAAGTTGATCGATGGCCGGTTTCCCGATTACGAAGCGGTGATACCGCTTGGCGCGGATAAAAGTGCGACGCTGGATCGCGAAGTGTTGCGCGGCGCCTTGCAGCGTGCGGCCATCTTGTCCAACGAAAAATACCGTGGCGTACGTCTGGAACTGTCCCCGGGCAAGTTGCGCATCGTTGCGCACAATCCGGAACAGGAAGAGGCGGTGGAGGAAGTGGAAGCGGACACCCAGGTGGCCGAGCTTGCGGTGGGCTTCAACGTGGGTTATCTGTTGGACGCGCTGGGCGCGTTGCGTGGGGACAAGGCGCGGTTGAGTCTGCGTGATGCCCAGTCCAGCTGCCTGGTGCAGGAACAGGACAACGAACAAGCGCGTCACGTCATCATGCCATTGCGGCTCTAACGTCCCAATGCAGTTTGTCGTGTGCCGGATCGATATTCGACGCCGGGGCGCTCGTGGAGCGTCTCGGCGTTTTTGCGTGCGTGTGGCCCGCAAATGAGGTTGGCAACGCTGCGAATCCATGGCTTGCGCTGCCTGTCGAAGGTCGAGTTGCAACTGGACCCCGGAATCAATGTGTTCGTCGGTGCCAACGGTGCCGGCAAAACCAGTGTGTTGGAGGCGGCCTTTCTGCTGTCCCATGTGCGCTCGTTTCGAGCTGGTGCCAAGGATGCCTTGCAACAACGTGGCGCAAGCGAGTTGTCGATCTTTGCGCAGATGCAGTATGCCGCCGGACAGACGAGTCGCCTGGGCTTGGGACGCAGAGCGGCACGCTGGGAGGCAAAGGCAGATGGGGTAGCGGTGCCTTTGGGGCAGTTGGTGCGTGCGTGTGCGGTGGTGTGTTTCGACCCGGGTGCGCACGCCCTGATTGCCGGTGGGGCGGAAGAGCGCCGGCGCTATCTGGACTGGGGGGTGTTCCACGTGGAACACACTTTTCTCACGGCGTGGCGTCGTTATCAGCGAGCACTCAAGCAACGGAACAGTTTGCTGCGTTCGGGGACATCGCTGGACGAGGCGCTGTTTGCGCCGTGGGAAGCCGAGCTCGCGCAAACCGCCGCGTTGATCGACCAGCAACGACGAAATTACCTCCACCGTCTGACGCCACAGCTGCAGGCGAGCGTCGCCGGGTTGCTGCCGGAACTCGGCAAGCTGGAATTGCGCTACCGGCGGGGATGGGCGGACGAACAAAGCCTGCAGGATTTGTTGCGTGGCCAGCGTCCCAGAGACCTGGCGCGGGGGCATACCACACAGGGCGCACACCGCGCTGATTGGTCGCTGGCGTTTGAACATGCCCCATTGCGGGAACATCTTTCCCGCGGACAGGAAAAGCTGACTGCGCTTGCCAGCATGCTGTCGCAGGCACAGCTGTATGCAGCCGATTGCGGCGAGTGGCCGGTGGTTTGTCTGGATGACTTGGCCTCCGAGCTCGACCAGACACATCAAAAGGCAGTCGTGGCGCAGTTGTCCGCCGCGCAGGCGCAAGTGCTGCTTAGTGGAACGGAACTGCCGTCGGCGCTGACCAGTGTCTCGCCACGGGTGTTTCACGTGGAACAAGGCGTGCTGGCGCGCCTGCTATAATCAGACGGTTATCTCATCCGAATTGAATATCCTTTGCCCGGCTCATCTCTGCGCCGCGTCGGGCAGGTTGTCGGCGCCAGGAGTTGGTCTGCAATGAGCGAGCCCACCTACGATTCAAGCAACATCAAGGTACTGCATGGCCTGGAAGCGGTGCGCAAGCGCCCTGGCATGTACATCGGCGACACCGATGACGGTACCGGATTGCATCACATGATCTTCGAAGTGGTGGACAACTCCATTGACGAAGCGCTTGCGGGCTATTGCGACCGCGTCACGGTGGTGTTGCATGAGGACGGCTCCTGCAGCGTGGGCGACAACGGCCGCGGAATTCCGGTGGGTATTCATCCGGAGGAGGGTCGCTCCACGGCCGAGGTGGTGATGACCATCCTGCACGCCGGCGGCAAGTTTGACGCGAACTCATACAAGGTTTCCGGCGGTTTGCACGGCGTAGGTGTATCGGTAGTCAATGCGCTCAGCGAACATCTGTCGCTGACGATCTGGCGCAACGGCTTTGAACATCTGCAGGAATACAGCCACGGCGAACCACTGTATCCACTGAAGGTCATCGGGCCGTCCAGCCGCCGTGGCACCCTGATCCGGTTCGTGCCCAGCACGGAGACGTTTGGCGGCAACGTCGAGTTTCGCTACGAGGTACTGGTAAAACGTCTGCGCGAACTGGCGTTTCTCAACTCCGGGGTCACCATCGAACTGACGGATGAGCGGGGCGAAGGCCAGCATGAGACCTTTGCCTACGAGGGTGGTATTCGTTCGTTCGTGCAATATCTGGCGAAGTTGAAGACGCCGTTGCACCCCAATGTCATCAGCCTGACCTCGGAGCAGGATGGCATCACGGTCGAAGTTGCGATGCAATGGACTGATTCTTATCAGGAATCCATGTATTGCTTCACCAACAACATTCCGCAGCGCGATGGTGGGTCGCACCTCACGGGTTTCCGCGCGGCACTGACGCGTTCACTGCAGAACTACATCGAAAAAGAAGGCCTGGCCAAGAATGCCAAGGTCGGGCTGTCGGGCGATGACATGCGCGAAGGCATGATTGCCGTGCTGTCGGTCAAGGTGCCGGATCCGAAGTTCTCGTCGCAAACCAAGGACAAACTGGTCTCGTCCGAGGTGAAAACCGTTGTCGAGCAGGTCGTCACTGAAAAGCTTGGCGAGTTTTTGCTGGAACATCCAGCCGAAGCCAGGGCGATCGCCTCCAAAGTGGTGGACGCGGCGCGCGCGCGCGAAGCGGCGCGCAAGGCGCGCGAGATGACGCGGCGCAAAGGCGCACTGGACATTGCTGGCCTGCCCGGCAAGTTGGCTGACTGTCAGGAGAAGGATCCCGCACTGTGCGAGCTGTTTCTGGTGGAGGGCGATTCGGCCGGTGGCTCCGCCAAGCAGGGCCGCAATCGCAAGACGCAGGCGGTGCTGCCACTGAAGGGCAAGATTCTCAACGTCGAGAAGGCGCGTTTCGATCGTATGCTGGCGTCGGCCGAGGTTGGCAACCTGATTACCGCGCTGGGGACCGGTATCGGCAAGGACGAATACAACCCGGACAAGTTGCGTTACCACCGCATCATCCTGATGACCGATGCCGATGTGGACGGCTCGCACATCCGCACCCTGCTGTTGACGTTTTTCTACCGGCAGATGCCCGAGTTGATCAGACGTGGCCACGTCTACATTGGCTTGCCGCCGCTGTACAAGGTGAAGCAGGGCAAACAGGAGCTGTACATCAAGGACGATGCCGCGCTGAATGATTACCTCATTTCCAGCGCGGTAGACGGAGCAGCACTGAGTTACCAGCAGGACGCGCCGCCGATCACCGGTCCGGCTTTGGAAAAGCTGTTGCGCGATTATCAGCGCGCACTGGATCAGGTGGGCAAGCTGTCACATCGGTTCGATGCAGTCATGCTGACGGCGTTGCTGGAACATGCACCGCTGGAGCAAGAGTTGTGGAACGATCCTGCGGCCATGCAGGTCTGGCTGCAGGGAGTCACCGCGCGCCTCGCCGCCACTGGTCTGGGCAAGGCGCATTACCGGGTCACGTTGCGCGCGGCGACGGCCGGGCAACCAGCCGGGATCGAGGTGCTGCGCGAACAACATGGGCTCAGTCATGCCTGGCTGATGCCGCAGGCGTTCTTTGGCAGTGCCGACTTCCGTCCGATTCTGGCCATCAGTCGGCAACTGCACGCCATGATCCAGCCGGAAGCGGTCGTGCGTCGTGGCAATGCCTCGCGTGGCATCACGGATTTTGCCGGTGCGCGTGACTGGTTGTTGGACGAAGCAAAGAAGGGCCGGAGTATCCAGCGCTTCAAGGGCCTGGGCGAAATGAATCCGGAGCAATTGTGGGAAACCACCGTCAATCCCGACACGCGCCGCATGTTGCAGGTGGGCATCGAGGATGCCCAGGTAGCCGACGAGATCTTCTCGATGCTGATGGGCGAGGCGGTTGAGCCGCGACGCGAGTTCATTGAAGCGAACGCGTTGAAGGTGGCCAATCTGGACATCTGAAGCCGATGTGGCGTCGCAGCTTGAGCTTTGCGGCGCCCGACATCTACCCTGCGCGTCTGGCTCGCGCGAGTTCGGGCCTCGACTTTCTCTATACACGGGTGATTGCATGAAAACCAAACTGTTGACCGGCACACTGGCTACCACGCTGTGCGTACTTTCCGGCCTGGCCATGGCACGGCCAGCGATGCCGGAAGCGTCAGCCGGGGCGCAGCCGTCAGCTGCAGCACAGCCGGATGCCGCTGCCGGGAATTCGGGGGCGTCCGATCGCAGCGAGCGCGGGGACCAGAGCAAAACCGACAAGCCCGAGGTGCAGTATCCCGACACCAAGCGTGTGGCGCCAAAGCTTGATCTGACCAGTGCGAAGGATCAGAAAAATCTCAATCTTGGTCTGGACGCCGCCAATGACGGCGATCAGGCCAAGGCCGAGCAATACCTGCAGCCACTGATTGAGCACAGCAAGAGCAAATATGCCCAGGCGCTGGCGCTGCAGGCCATGGCCAACCTCAAGTTCAATGATGGTGACCACAAGGGCGCCATTGCGTTGTTGCAGCAATCGCTGGCCATCGGGGTGATGCCCAACGACACCTATTTCCAGTTGCAGTACATGCTGGCGCAGTTCCAATTGATTGACGAGCAGTATCAAGCCGCGCTGGATACGTTGTCGGCATGGCGCGCCGAGGGCAAAAAGGAAACGGCGGCCTCCTATGCACTCGAGGGTAACGCCTATTACCGCCTGGAGAAGTACCCGGCCGCGATCGCTGCCATCAAAAAGGCTCAATCGCTGACGGATAAGCCGGATCCGAGCTGGAATCAGATCCTGATGGCAAGCTACGCCCAGACAGGCCAAACCGACGAGGCGGCGCAACTCGCGCAACAGCAGATGGCCGGCGCTCCGGGTGACGCCAATGCGCTCAACAACGCCGTGGCAGTATTGATGCAGGCCGAGAAGTATCCCGAAGCCATCGGCCTGATGGAAAAATCGCGCGCCGCCGGTACGCTTACCACCGAGTCGGGGTATGTCAACCTGGCCAAGCTGTACCTGATTACCGGTCAGGCCAGTGATGATTCCAAGCCGAACGCACTCAAGGCCACGCAGGTGCTGGATGAGGGCGTTGCCAAGGGCATCGTTACCGCCAGTGCCGACAACTACATACTGCGGGCCCAGGCCGCCGAACTGTCCGACAATATCACCGGTGCCGTCGACAACTACAGCAAGGCCCTGCCGCTTGCCAAGGATGGTGAGCCAGCCATACGCGCAGGCCAGCTCTTGTTGACCGAGAACAAGTACGGTCAGGCCAAAACGCTGATCCAGCAAGGCATCGCCAAGGGTGTTGCCAAGAAGGGCGTGGCCTACATGACGCTGGCGGAGGCTGAGCGTGGCCTGAAAAACAAGGCCGGGGCGATTGCTGCGATGAAACTGGCGGCGCAGCAGCCGGAAACGGCAGCCAAGGCCAAAGCATGGCTGAAGCAGGCGGGCAGCGGCGAGTAAAACGCGATTTGCGGCGGCCGGATGCACCAAATAGCCGTCCATTTATTCTGCGCGCGCTCTGCACCGGTGCTATACAAACGCAAAGCGCTGTTGTAACGTTGAACACCTTCCCGGCGTTTCCTCGGTGGCGAGTATCGTCTGCGTTATCAAGACGGTTTCGCGTTACACCCTGCGGCAACGTTCTCTTCCGTATGATCAGCTTCAGACAGTGACAGATGGCCTCTAGTAACGAAGAAACCGGGCGGTTCAGTTGGAAGCGCACTTGGGCGTTGGCTGTGGCCATCGGGCTGCATGCGTTTGCGTTCCTGTTGTTGGTCGCGCCCGTCGCGCCCTCGCATCAGGATCAAACGCAGAAAGAGCAGATTGTCCGCGTAAGCTTCATCGAGCCGCCACCACCACCACCACCACCACCGCCACCGCCGCCGGAACCGCCCCAGCAGCCGCCACAGAAGATCGTGCAACAGGTGCGACCGGTGGCCACGCCGCCGCCGCCGACTCCGCCGCCGGCAGTCCAGGAGGTTTCGCAGAACGCGTATCAGGCGCCGCCTCCGGCTCCACCGGCACCGCCGGCGCCACCACAGGACATCAGCGCAGGTCAGGATCTAAGCTACAACAGTCGTCTTCAGCCAAAATATCCACCGCAAGCGCTGCGGCAGCGTCACGAAGGCACCGTCACACTGATGATTCTGGTGGGCGTGGATGGTTTGCCGAAAGACATAAAGGTCGAGAAATCCAGTGGTTACCGGGAACTTGATCGTGCAGCTGTGGATGCAGCACAGAAATGGCGCTTCAACCCCATGATCCGTAGCGGTCAGAAGGTCGAGGGTTATGCCCGTGTACCGGTGACTTTCAACCTCAGCCAGGCAGGGTTTTGAGGATAGTGTTCGTATATCAGTGATTTTCCATCTCAATCTGCTGCAGTCAGCCTTACCGATTGCAGTTACAGTTCACGCTTGACTTCCTTAGGGTAGCGTTATGTTCCTACAGACTCCTGCAACGACCGATGCCGCACAGGCGGTGGGTGGCAATACCAACGCTGAAGCCATGAAGGCGATGGGTTTCGGCGATTTGATGCACAACTTCGACTGGCTTGGTTGGGTTGTCTTCATTACCTTGATCGTGATGTCGTTCCTGACGTGGTACTACATCATCGCCAACACCATCCGCACCTCGGTGGTGACGCGGCGCGCAACCAAGGTGGTTGACGGCTTCTGGGGCAACGCCTCCACGCAAGACGCCATTCGCGAGCTGGAATCCCAGCCCAGGAGTGAGCCGTTCTCCAAGATTGCTCTGGACGCCGCTGCGGCTGTCGCCCATCACCAGCAGGCGGCCGCGAATGCAACCAGTCGCCTGTCGGAGGCGCTCAGCCGGTCGGAGTTCATTGACCGCGCGTTGCGTCAAGCCGTGTCACGGGAAAGTCTGCGCCTGGAAGACGGCCTGACGTTGCTCGCGACGGTTGGTTCCGCGGCACCGTTCGTCGGTCTGCTGGGTACCGTGTGGGGCATTTACCACGCCTTGATCCGCATCGCCGCATCCGGTGACGCGTCAATGAACGCGGTCGCCGGTCCGGTGGGCGAGGCGTTGCTGATGACTGCGTTTGGTCTGTTTGCCGCCATCCCGGCAACGCTCGCGTTCAACGCGTTCAATCGCGCGAACCGGCTGACGTTCGCCCGCTTTGACGAATTCGCGAATGATCTGCATGACTTCTTCGCCACCGGTTCACGTGTCGAAAGTCAGAAGTGAGGGATTGACCCATGTCCATGAGTGCCGGAGGCAATTCCGGCGGGCCGATGTCAGAAATCAATGTCACGCCGCTGGTCGACGTGATGTTGGTCCTGCTGATCATCTTCATGATCACCGCGCCGCTGATGTCCCATTCCATCACGGTCGACTTGCCCGTCGCCAATCCGCATGCCAAGGAAGATGTGCTCAAGGTTCCGCCACTGGATCTGGCGGTCAAGCAGGACGGCAGCATGTATTTCAATGATCGCCCGATCACGGCTGCGGAATTGCGTGCTCAGTTCGCGGTCAATGCGCAAAAAGTGCCGCAGCCCGAGTTGCAGATTCGCGCGGACAGGAGCACCGAGTTCAAATTGGTACGTGCGGTCATTGGCTCGGCCAAGGACCAGGGCATGGTCCATGTTGGCTTCATGACGACCGGGAAACCCGGTCCCGGGAACGAGTAACTGACATGGCATACACATCCAAGTCTGCCGGCCCGATGAATGAAATCAACGTCACCCCGTTGGTTGACGTGTTGTTGGTGTTGCTGATCATCTTCATGATCACGGCGCCGATCCTTTCGCACAAGATCAAGGTGGATCTGCCGCAGCCGAACCCGAACCCGCCGACCAGCACCCCGCTCGATCCGATCCATCTCAAGATCGACCGTGCTGGTGCACTTTACTGGAACGACACGCCCGTGGACGAACTCGGCCTGAAGGCGCAGCTGGCGGTCATTGCCCAGCAGACCAATCAGCCCGAAATACAGATCGCGGCCGATGACGCGGTGGCTTATCAGTTTGTGGCGCGCGTACTGGCTGATGCGAAAACCTACAACCTCACCAAGATTGGTTTCGCTGGCGGAGACTGAGCGCGCCAAGTGACCCGCGTCGCTCGCCCGCAAAGATTTGCGATGACCAACGGCCTGCGTACGCAGGCCGTTTTGTGTGTGGTGCGCGGCATCCGTGATGCCTACGGATTGGACGCGGGGACTCCGGTCGCCGCCGGGTCGCGCTGCAAGCGTTCATCACGGCCGTGATTGGCGCGTAAATCGCAGGATCGGTCGTGAATCCGAGCCCACTACCAGGCGCGCGGCCGGCGAGTGCGGCAGTCTTCGCCCGGCCATGCGTTACAGGATGCTGCTGGCGCCCGCCCCGAATGCAGTGAGCAGGCGGGTGTAGATCAGCTTCGGCGACAGGGCCACATCGGGGAAGTCACCCACCGGCACGTAGCATGAGTGAAACGCTGGATCGTTGATCCGCAAGGGTTGACACCCGGGTTTCAGCTCGTAGCTGGTCGCGTAGCGAAATGGCCAGAAGTCGAACAGCGGCAGGCGCTCCGAAACGTCGCCAATGGTCTGGTTGACCTCGGTCAACACTGGCACGACTGGACGCCGCGGAGCGATCACCCACGCATTCTCTGGTGCGGTGTCACGCAGGATTGACTGGCGCAACTGGTCGGCAAAGCGGTTGTCATAGATGACGACGCCGGCCTCGGTGTTGTAGTGGTCCGAACGTGGATCGAAGTTGTGTGAACCCACCATGGAGAATTGGTCGTCGACCACGATCGACTTGGCATGCAGGCCGAACCGGCGGCCCGTGCTCAGCAACGGGGCAGGCCGGCTGCGGCCGCGACTGCCCAGCAAGCTGCGATCTTCAAATTTCATTCGTTCCCGGCGTACGCGCTGCAGATCTTGCAGTAACTTCTCCCCCGTGCCACCGACCCCGATTTCCATGCTGGCGTAGGCATTGGCTGCGGCCGGGCCCAATGCGTGCGGCTTGAGCTCATAGATTTCGAAGCCGTAACGCGTGAGATAGCGTTTGCGATGTTTGTACGACATCGCGTACACCGCGAACGCATCTGTCGAAGCAAGTGAATTGGTGGATACCACAATGCGTGGTGGCGGGACCTGGTCCTGCAACCGCTCGAAGATGCGACGCGCGCGCTTGCTCAGGACGAGGTACGGGGTTTGCAACACCACTTCGTGCCGTGCACCGGACACCATCTGCATCAGGTGGTGGGTGAGTTCGCGGGCATCAGGCTGGTGCGGTCGGTCAGTCTTGGCTGGCAGGTCGCTGAAAAACTCGACGTGCCCGGTGTGCAGGCTGTGGTCCAGCACATGCGCGGTCAACCACATCGTGTCGGTGGCCTCCTGCTGTACCCGGTACACCCGTTGCGGGTGCTCGTAGTGGGGTGTGGTCCAGCCGCCGGCGTGGGGGTGAGCCACGATGTAGCGGTTGAGATCGCGCAGGTGCGTCAACGCTACCGAGCGTCGGTGGTGCCAGAACAAGTCGAAGCTGTCGGCCATCGCTCGTGCTGCCGGGCCGCCGACCAGCACATCGCGATCCACGTAGTCGAACGTCGGGTCCCAGTCAAAATAGCGATTCTGGTAGTTGCGACCACCGGTAATGCCGATGCTGTCGTCGACCAGCAGCAGCTTGTTGTGCATGCGCTGGTTGAACTTGAAGAAGCAGCAGGCGATGCCGGCAACCCATTGGACGGCCGAGGTGCGTGCATCGTGGAACGTGGGGTTGTACAGCCGCAACTTGAAGTCGGGGCTGGCACGTGCGAGACGATTGAGCAACTCCAAGTCGCCAAACGAGGTCAGCTGGTCGGCAAGGACACGTACCTTCACTCCCCTGCGCGCGGCGTGAATCAACTCGTCCAGCACGAGCAAGCCCGCGTCATCGCTGTCCCAGATATAGGTTTGTACATCGATCGAATGCCGCGCCGCGCGGATCAGGTTGAGTCTGGCTACCAGCGCGGGCTCGCTCTGGTCCAGCAAGCTCACGACGTGCACGGGTTGCTCTGGGGTCGAGCGTGCGAGCGCGTCGTTGGCCGCGTCGAGCAGGGGTGAAGGCAACGCGCAGCGATCGGCTTGCGTGCAGGTGGTGGTGTGGTCAAGCGACGCGCTGATCACCGCATCGGCATGCCGGATCTGCGCGCGGGACAAAGTGCAGCCGGGTAGCAGCAAGATGATCAGCAACAGCGGCAAGGCAGCCCGAAAAATACTCATGCGTGGATCATCAGGTCTGCGTGTGTTCTGCTCGTGATGGCTTGGCGCTGTTTCGAATCTAAGCTGGATCAGCGCGGCACACCATGCTGCCTCACGGCGACCAGAATGCGTCCAGGCGCGCGTTGCCCGGCTCCAGTTCGCCGTCCAGATGCAGAATCGCCAGACCACCGGGCGGCATGCCGCGGAACTGATCCGAGCGACCTTCCACGAGCAATGCCACCAGCCGTTCGATACCAGGGTTGTGCCCCACCAACATGACGGTATCGGCGTCGCCATGCTGGTCGAGCAGGGCCAACAGCTCACCAGGTGACGCGTCGTAGATCTCACTGGACATCTGCGGGATGGGTGCGCCGTCCAGGCCGGCCAACGCGAGGCGCGCGGTTTCATCGGTGCGTCTGGTCGGCGAACACAGCACGCGGTCTACCGTCACGCCGTGCGCTGCGAGCCACAACCCGGCCGCTTGTGCTTCCTGCTCGCCGCGTGCGCTCAGCGCCCGGTCTTGATCAGCACTGGATTTCTCCAGCGAAACGGCTTCGGCGTGGCGCAGCAAGATCAGTTCGTGCATGGGGAAAACTCCGGTGGTACCGCTGCGATGACGTGGCGATGGCATATGCGCTACATGCGTGTCACGGTTGGCGTTTGATCCAGCGCAACAACGGTTTCCAGTCCTGCTGGTGGTTGCGTACCTGCTCGGATTGATAGTCGAAAATGCCCTTGCCCAATGCGCTGAGCAACACATAGGCCTGACTGTCGCGCAGTTGCGCGACGACCGGGAATGGGGCGCTGTCGGCCAGTTCGACGATGGCGTCCTGGCTGGCATGCGTCCAGGGCTTGAGCCGGTTGCCGACCAGGGCAACGGGCAGTTTGCCGCGCCTGATGCGCGGAATCGCCTGCAGCTCATCGAGGAAACCGAGCGTGGCATGCAAGTCAAAGGACGACGGCAATACTGGAACCAGCAAGACATCGGCCAGTTCCAGATAAGGCTCGAGCTCACGTACGCCAGCGCCGGCCGGTGTGTCGATCAGCAGTTGCTGCGTGTCCGCCGGGAGCTTGTTCAGCGCTCGGCGGCCACCTTCCAGGGCAAGGATACCCGGCACTGTGGCCGGGCGCAGCGTCGCCCAGCGGAAGCTGGAACCCTGGCGGTCCGCATCGACGATGGCCGTGCGCTGACCCACCTGTGCCCAATGGGCTGCCAACTGGGTCACCACCGTGCTCTTGCCACAGCCACCCTTGCTGCTTGCCACCAGCGTCGTAAGCATCGATCGATCCCTGTCGCGGAAGGTGGTTCAAGCCTAACCGGGAACGGCAGCGTGGGGAACAGGCATTGTGACGCGGCGCCCGCAAGCTACGCGGGTGTCTTGTCGCGCATCATTCGTGCGCTGCAGGTGACCAGTCGGCGGGCGCTTCGGTACTGATGTTGTTGTCGCGTAGCGTCGCCAGCAGCAGGCTCATTTCACTGCCCCCGTTACGCGCCAGCGCCAGCAGATGTTGCGCCAGCGCCTGGTCGTCGGGCACGCGTGCGGAGAGCCGCGCGAAGCTCTGCACCTGCCAAGTCAGATTGATCCGGGTGCGTTTGGCGTCCGCCTGCAGCGCGGGGTCGTCCGCGAGTACCTCGCGCAGGTGCAAGCCGAGGGAGCGCGCCAACGGGCTGGAGCCCCACTCCAGGATTTTGCCCAACTTCAGGCAGTCCGCCTTGATTGCGGCGTCGTTGTTGGCGTTCTCGCACAATTTGGCGGTAATTTGCAACGCTGGCTGTGGCTGGATACCGGCCAGCCCAAACGCCATGACCGCCTGCACGCCGGAGGGGCCGGCGGCATGCACCGCGTCCAGTGTGGTCGCTGGTGGCGGCAGGATGCCGATCGAACTGGCCAGGGCCTGCAAACTCGCGCCCGTGTAGTCGTCGTATACCTTCGCTGCGGCGGCTCTGGCCAGGTCCTGGCGCGCGGCGTCCGGGTCGAGCTTGTGGGTATCGACGC
>Ga0070679_100004313_pt1 | contig 13133 bp, 11 predicted proteins | sample KBSC63BmetaG_FD_65652 | JGI IMG/M metagenome (GOLD analysis project Ga0070679, IMG submission 65652) | Corn rhizosphere microbial communities from Kellogg Biological Station, Michigan, USA - KBS C6-3B metaG | ecosystem: Host-associated > Plants > Roots > Rhizosphere | place: USA: Michigan... | reverse complement strand
TGCACAGTGACGTAAGGGCGTGCGAATGTTTGTCGGGAAACAGGCTTGATTCACTTGGGCTGCGGTAATCGTTGATGCATCCCGAAGTGCACCGACAAGGGGTATGTGCACGAGGGCCGGATTCGGAGAGGGCACGTTTTGTTTCAAGATGCCGTGCCGAGGGTCGGCCCAGAGACTCACCACCCGAAGCGGAAACGTTTCATCGAGGTAGTAGGTCATCGACAAGATGCCAGAATCTGGGAGCACGAGGGCTGTGCACCGATGCTTGATGATCGAGAGCAATTCGAACAGGGTGGTCTTTCCTCGAAGATCCATGATCATCGGGTGGTCGAATTTGGGAACAGTGCCGTACCCGAACAACAGCACACGAACGTTCCCTAACTGAGCCCATTGATCGAACAGTTCTCGCCACCGGGCTTCGGGCCAATTGCGCCACAGGCCATAGTTTGTTTCCGCAACAGCCTGCACACCCACATACGTAAACCCATCCGGCAACGCGAAGCGCTGCCAGAGATCGTCATGCTGTTTGTCCCAGCGCAATTTCGGTGTTAACTTCCCGTATTGCCACCGGCACCAGTCGCTGGGACTCGGGTGTTCCAGCACAAGATCGAACCCCTCGATGTTCGGCAACGCATACGGCTCTCCCCGCTTCCACCCGGGAGCCACGATCGTTTTCACCCCGTCGAGCATCGACATCCCGTCGGCCAAGTTTTCCCGCACCAAGAATGTGATCTTTGCCTCGGGAGACAACGTCCGAATCCGATGCACAATCGCATACAGCCCGAGAGCAATATCCCCAAGCCCCCGGTTCCAGCAGACAAGCACATTTTTCGGACGTTTTTTCAGTCGGGCATCGAGCGGATTCGGCAACAACAATCGAGCCAATGTTCTAAACACGGAGCAACCTGCGCACTTTGCCCGCCACCTCATCCACCTCGATCGCCCGCATGCAGCGGAAATCGATCGGGCACACCCGCTTAAAACACGGCGAGCAACTCGGTCGTTTGTGGATGACGGCCTCCGGCTGGCCATACGGCCCGGTCAGCTTGTCGTCCGTCGAACCAAACAGCGCCACCAACGGCGTTCCAAACGCCGCCCCGATGTGCATCGGGCCGCTGTCATTCGTCACCAGCACGTTGCAATCTCGAACAATGCACATCAGTTCCCGCAAACTCGTGATGCCAGCCAAGTTCATCGCTCGATCGGGCAGCCCCAGACAAATTTCTTTCACCAAACCGGCCGTCGCATTGTCCCCGAAAAACACTAGGTAGACATCGTGTTTCAGCAGCTCGAGGGCCAATGCTCGAAACCGCTCCACCGGCCAGCATTTGGCCGAACCGTACGAGGCCCCCGGGTTGATGCCAATCAAAGGTTTTCCCAGCTTGTACCCTCGTTGCACCAAGAGCTCTTTGGAAGTCGAGACTTCGTCGTCGGAAACATAGAGCTTCGGTTTCGTATTCGAAACCTGAATTCCCAACGGCTGCAAAATCCGTTTGTACGAAACCACTTCATGCTCGGCACCGGCATTCGGAACCACATCGCTCAGCAACCACTTTCTCCAGTGCCCTGCTGTCCCCACCCGCCGTTTTACCCGGCCTTGCCACATCAGCCACGCTGACGAAAACGAATTTGTGAGCAACACCCCCACCTCGTATTTGCCCGTGCGCAATTTCTCGACGATGCCCCGCTGCTCCTCTCTGCGCGCAAAACCGCCGGGCGGTTTTGCAAAGCAAAACAGCTCGTCGATGTGCGGGTCTTGGGCGATGAGTTCGCAGAGCGGCCGACGGCACATCGCCGTGATCGAGGCATCGGGAAAGTGAGCTCTCAGGTCGGCCAGCACCGGGGTGGCCATGACGAGATCTCCGATCCAATTGGGCATGCGGACAAGGATGTTCATAGCCCAAGTATAGAAAAACAATCCTTTTTCAGATACGTTGTGTGCATGACCATCATTCTCGGCATCGATCCCGGCACCCGGATTACCGGCTACGGCTTGATTCAAATCGTGGGCTCTCAGATCGTGCCCCTCGACTTCGGCTGCATCCGCCCTCCGGCTCATTTGCCCTTAGCTGAGCGCTATCGCATTTTGTTTGATGCTGTCGAAACTTTGATCACCCGATTTAGTCCCGAAAGTGTCGCCGTCGAGGCCCAGTTCGTCCTCAAAAATGCCCAGAGTGCCATCAAGCTCGGCATGGCCCGAGGCATGGTGTTTCTCGCCGCTGCAAGAAAAAACATTGCCGTCCAAGACTACTATCCCAAACAAGCCAAGCTCGCCGTGGTCGGTCACGGCTCTGCTAGCAAAATCCAAGTACAGAAGACGCTCGCCATGCAACTGCGTCTGCCAGAGCTTCCTCCCGAAGACGCCGCAGATGCCCTGGCTCTCGCCCTCTGCCACGCACACAACCTCAGGAACCCAACCCATGTACGAATTCATCCAAGGAACGTTAGTCGAAAAAGAAATTGGAAAAGCAGTGGTGGAGGCGGGAGGCGTAGGATATAGAGTCTGCACCCCGGTGAGTCTGTACAGTAAATTGCCGGCCGAGAAGAAGGGTGTCGTGCTGTATGTGTCGCACGTGGTGAGAGAAGACAGTGAGACGTTGTACGGGTTCTTGAGCCAAGAAGAACGAGACTTGTTCGAGGTGCTGATGACGATTTCGGGCATTGGGCCGAAGACCGCCCTGGCTGTGATTGGACACGTCGATTATGGAACATTGCAGAGAGCCGTGACGGCCGCAGACACGCGGTTGCTCAGCAAGATCCCCGGCATTGGGAAGAAGACGGCCGAAAGGTTGGTCATGGAGATGAGAGACAAGTTCAACAAAGGGTTGAAGCGAGGAAAAGGGGGCGGAGTGAGCGTGCCGACGAACTTGGGGAATGACCCGTTGCTGAACGATGCGTTGAGTGCATTGGTGAATTTGGGCTATGCACCAGCGGAAGCACATAAAGCATTGAGCGCCGCGTTCGAGGAAAAGAAAGAGGAAACCGATTTGGGCCGGTTGATTACGGCAGCGCTACAGAAAATGTGAATTTCTGCTGGAGGCCTTTTTCGATATCTTTCTGAATTCGAGAAATTCTGAGTTGATGCGATCCTTTTTCGTCTCGCATTTCGGCATTGTGAAGCGTCTTTTTGTGTCGTGTCATACTTTCCTCACTCATATCGAAGAAATAAAGAAGCCGAATCTTATCATTCTTTGAGAAAAATCCTTGTTCTATGAACTCTCGAATGGCTTTGAAAGTCTTCGTGAATTCTGGGTTATCTCGACCCACTTTGTTGTCTGGGGGAATTACGATGACTCGTTCGTTTCGTTCTAATATCGGTTTTTTTTGTGTGCCATCGAACTTCTCATGATCTAACAAGCCCTTCTTGAAGAATCCTGCATCAAATATAGATCTCCCCTCCCACCAGTCTTCCTTCGCTTGACTGCGGTTGAAATAAGGTTGTACTTTATCGTAGAGTGGTTTCTCCGCTTCCAGAGAAATCGTCACGCCACCCGTCTTGATTTCCCAACGAATGGGGAAGTACCCTCTCACCTCCAGCGTAAACGGCTCGAGCTTCTGCCAAGGAATCACATATCGAACCACAACGGCAATCGCTGCCAGCGCAAGCCCGGCAACCACCAGGGCCGTTGGCCCACCGGCATAAGCCGCGGCAGCTGCAAGGCCGGTGAGTCCGAGCGCAGCATGGGGCAAATACTTGGGGATCGAAGGGTTGTTGAGGAGAGAGTTCACCATGGTCAGGTTCCTTGTTGCGAGGAAAATTTTACCTGCAGTTTCGATTAAATACAACCCCGAATCACCAACCGCAAAGGTCACAAAATAAGTATGTTATACAGACCGTCTTTCCCAGGAAGACGGTTTTTAGCAAAAGCATCTTCCGTAGAAAGACGGTTTACCCAAAAACCGTCTCTCTGAAAAAGAGGCTTTACCCAAATTACTCACCCGATGGACACCAAAGATTTAGAAGAGGACGTGGTTCGAGAGGGTGTGCAGATTCGATGCGTTCCGTTCTGGAAATGGGCCCAAGAAAAAGTCTAATCACCCAACGGAATCAACCGGAATGTCCGTTTGTACTTGCTGTCGTGCACTGTCACGATGTTCGAGTGGGGATCTATGGCCGCCTTTGCCCCTTTCACAGTCATTGCTATCGGCTTAGATGACTTTCCGCCTTTCATCATGTTTTTGGACACGTTCCAAGCAGGAAACTCAAGCACTTCAAACACTTTCTGATTGATGGCCATATCAATCAGTGCTTCGTTGCTCGATAAACCTGCAAAACGGTGGTAAATCACGTGATTTTCATCTTCACAATATTGCAAAACGCAGCGCTCTTTCTTTCCATGTTCATCTTCCACTTCAGCAACCAGACAGTGCAGCGCGTCCAGGTGCCCGGTGGTGGGGTTCAACCAAGACCCAGTCACCGCATAGCGCGTTCCAAGAAACTGATCGATTGCAGGGGTAAATCCATGTCTCCACTGGGCAGCTTCTTTGTTCTGAAGGGATAGATTTTTATACGTGGCAGTTTCAACAGCACTTACAGGATCAGTCAACCAAATATCGACTCGATCAGCAAAGGTTCTTTTTCCAAGAAACAATTTCCCTTGATGCAATACGGATTCTAGAGGATGGGAGGAAGCAGTATCCGCAGCGGCTATTTGTGGAAAGGCTGCGGATATCAAAACAGGTTCTTTGGTTTTTACATTGAGTGATTCTACTGGAGGTTCCTTGAAGAAAGAAGAAAATGGATCTTTCTTCGGTGGTTTCTTTTTCTGGATCAAAGAGGTTTTAGGAAGGGGTTTTGGCGCGGCAATGGCAGCAGTTGTTATGCTGGCTGGTAGAGCTTCAGTGGGTTTTTCAACTGAAAGCGCAGCAAATTCTGACGGCTCGGGAAAACGTCCTCCTTCTGAAGAATAGGCATGCTGGAAATACCGCTTCACAAAATTTGTCTTGCCCGTTGCGTTCTTTTTCAATGCATTCAACATTTCATAAAAAAATTCGTAAAAGAAATTTCGAGAAGCAGCAGCCTCTTTAAACTGAGGCCAAAACTTGATTTGTTCTTGCATGAATACTTGATGCGCAGCTTCAAGCTCAGGAGTTCCGTAATCGTTTTCGGAGAAACGCTGTAAATGTTTCTGCATTCCATTCCACATTCCGATGAATTCAGGAATGCATTCTGCAATCATGGGTTCCATGAGAGCAGATCGCAAGCTTTGCTGCATCTTGGCAAAGGCCACTCGCGACTGGATGCACTCGTCTTGGATTTGAGTCGTTTCATACCAAGCCAAACAGGCTTCAGCCACAATTCGAAGATGGGGATCCGTTGAAGTTGAATACATGTTTAATTTTGCGAGAATGAAGGGGGTGACTCGCTTCAGTTGCATTGAATGATCCACGATTTTCCCAGCTGCTACTTTTTCCGTTCTTGTTTTTCCTGACAGAGGGAATATTTTCAGCAAAAGAGTCAATGCTTCTAAAGAAGCCTCGGTTGCTTCTTTCACCGGCTTCGCCAGAGTAAATTCTTCGGCAAAAAGAATGCCCGGCATCTCCTTTGTTTTCTGAAAAAACTGCGCTCTTTTCTTTTCTGCACTTTCCACATCCAATGAGCTTTTTGTCTGAGTATAAGCTAAGGCCAAACCCTCTTTCCCAATTGCCAATCCCGAAAGGCTTCCTTGTAAAAAAGCAGCCTGATCTTTTGCTGTTTTCAGATGTTGGAAGGCTTTTGAGATGACAGCTAGAATCGCTGCCGATTTTGTGTTGGTTTCGGGAGTTTCTTGGTTTTGTGTGATGAGCTTCATCCGTCCCAGAATGGTCGAAACAGTGGCATCTTTGTCACTGTCTTTTGAGGTCACATACATTTTCCCCAGCTCGAGAAAAAGCTCTTGAACGGTGGCTTTTTGCTGAAGATCAGTTACTAGCTGAAACTTTTCATTCAGGTAAAGAGGTTCTTTTTTGATCGCCGCTTTTGTCACAGCCGTGACATTGTCGCAAGCAGTCTTTAGACTAGAAACATTATTGGCCATAAATAATCCCGTTCATTTTATTTGTGAAAATATTTTAACACATTTCTTGTTTAATCACCAAGCATTTTCTGACAAAAAAGCCCCTGTTCCCGTACAATAGTCCCCGCTATGGACTTTGTGCACAACTACAGACCCGATGACACGATCGCGGCGGTGGCGACAGCCCCCGGAGAAGGGGCCATTGCCGTGATCCGAGTGTCTGGTAATCAGACGTTTGCAATCGTTCGCAAGCTGCTACCCAAAGATCTTTCCATCTGCCCCACCCACACAGCCCACTACGGCCCGATCCTCGACCGCAGCGGTGCCCCCATCGACACCGGCCTCTATCTGGTCATGAAGGGACCCCGCTCATACACCGGGGAAGATACCATCGAAATCTCCTGCCACGGGGGTAGTCTCGTGACACGTCGTGTCCTCGAACGGATTTTCGAAGCCGGAGCCCGCCCAGCAATGCCGGGCGAGTTTTCGCTCAGGGCGTTTTTGCACGGGAAGATTGACCTGGCACAGGCGGAAGCGGTGCAGCAGCTCATTGCCTCGAAGAGCGAACTGGCGTTGAGTTCGGCGGAGAAGCAGCTGGCAGGCGCGTTGTCTGAGAAGGTGCGTGGCTATCAGATGGAGCTGACGAGCGTGGCGGCGATTTTGGAAGCGTGGGTCGATTTCCCGGAAGAGGGATTGGAGTTTGCGGCGTTCGACGAGATTGTGCAGCGGCTGCAGGAAGTGAAGAAACAGGTCGTCTGTTTGGCCGAGACGTTTCACGAAGGGAAGTTATTGCACGAGGGGTTGTCGCTCTGTTTGCTCGGAGCCCCGAACGTCGGGAAGTCGTCGCTCATGAACGCACTGCTCGGCAAAGAGCGAGCCATTGTCACCCCGATCGCGGGGACGACGCGCGATGTGCTCGAAGAAGATGTGCGGCTGGGTGGGTTGCATTTTAAGCTGGTGGACACGGCGGGCATCCGGGAGACGGCAGAGATTGTCGAGCAAGAGGGCATCCGGCGCTCGAAAGCAGCGATGCAAGAAGCCGATGTGATATTGCTCTTGCTCGATGCAAGTCGGGAGTTGGAGATCGGAGATCGGAAGTTGTTGCGTGTGGTGCCGAAAGAGAAGACTGTTTTGGTGTGGAACAAAATTGATGTGAAAGCACCGAGTGAAACGGTTGTGTGGGAACACCAAGTGCAGGTGTCTGCTCGGGAAAAACAAGGTCTTCAAGAACTGAAAGTCGTGATTGATCGTCTTGTCTGGAAGAAAGGTCCCCCTAGCAAAGAAGAGGTTGCAATCACCAAACTTCGACACCACACAGCACTGCACAACACGGTTCGGGCCATTGACCTGGTCATCGACGGTTTGAAAGCGCACACTTCGGCCGAGTTTGTTGCGGCCGACATGCGTGTGGCTCTCCAAGAACTCGGAACCATTCTCGGCACGAACGTGACCGAAGACATTTTGACCAGCATCTTTTCCCAATTTTGTCTGGGAAAATGAAACGTAATTCAAAACTGGTTTCCGAAGTTCTTGATCACTACTTCCCCAACCCACAAGTTCCCCTGCATCACAAAGATCCCTACACCCTGCTGATTGCCGTCTTATTGTCAGCCCAATGCACCGATGCCCGAGTCAACCTCATCACCCCAAAACTGTTTGCTCTCGCAGATACTCCCGAACAAATGATGCACATCCCTGTCTCTCAGATTCAAGAGATCATCCGGCCATGCGGGCTGTCGTCGGCAAAAGCCAAAGCCATTGCCCACTTGTCGCAAGACCTCGTCGAGTTGCACGGGGGCAAAGTGCCGAAAAGCTTCGAGGCTCTCGAGAATCTGCTCGGTGTCGGGCACAAAACCGCCTCCGTCGTGATGGCCCAAGCGTTCCATGTCCCCGCATTTCCGGTCGACACGCACATCCACCGATGCGCAGAGCGCTGGGGATTGAGTTCGGGAAAATCGGTGGCTCAGACGGAAAAAGATCTGAAGAAAGTGTTCCCGAAAAATACGTGGAACAAACGGCACTTGCAGATCATCTATTTTGCGCGGAAGTTTTGTCCCGCACGAGGGCACGTGATCGAAAAATGTCCAATCTGCAACCGTTTGACCGGAAACAAAAAAAGTTCTACACTTCGTTAATGCCCGACTTCCTTCGATTCCCGTACATCATTCCGTTTCTGTTGCTGGGTGCTTTTGCCTCGATGATGGCCGTGCTGTTCACGCCAGCACTCCCGGAACTGACAGAGGCTTTTCATCTCGTGCCTGCACAAAGCCAGTGGGCCATGACAATTTACCTCATCGGCTTTGCGGTGGGGCCGTTGCTCTACGGGCCTCTGGGGAACAAGCTGGGACGAAGAAAAACCGTGCTCTTTGGCATCGGCCTGGCCATCGTTGGATCTTTCATCTCGAGCATCGCTGCTTCGTTTGAAATGCTCTGTTTGGGGCGATTGCTGCAAGGCCTTGGTGCTTCCGTCGGGTTTAAAATGACAGGCACGATGATCGGAGATTCTTGTTCGGGCAGCGCAGCCACAAAAGCTCTAGGAATTCTGTACTTAGGTCTTGCGATCCTCCCCTATGCCGGATTGACCATCGGAGGCTTTTTAACCACGTGGTTCGGCTGGAGAGGCCCCTTTGTCTTCTGCACGTTGTACAGTGCATTCTTGTTCGTGTGCTGTCTCTGGCTTCCTGAAACAGCCAAGCAATTGCACTCTGATGCGCTCCAGTGGAAACAGATCGTGCACAAGTATCTTGCCCAATTCAAAAACCGAACCCTCATCCTGCTCAGCATCTATTTTGGCCTCGGCACTGGGGTGATTTATGTCTTTGCCAACCAAGCTCCATTCATCGGCATTGACTGGATGCAACTGTCTCCGAAAGAATACGGCTTGTTTGGCTTGTTGCTTCCAATCGGGATGATCGTTGGGTTGACAATGGCCAATCGGCTTGCTGAGAAAGTCTCTGCTAACAAAGCGTTCATTTTCGGCATGGTGTGCATTGGCTTCAGCACCCTGCTCATGGGGATTTGTTTTCTAGAGGATTGGCGCAGCGGCTGGAGTTTATTCATTCCGCAAATGCTACTGCTCATCGGCCCATTTTTCACAGGGCCATTTGGTTACGGAAAAGCCCTGTCCGACGCGACCGATAAATCAAACGCATCAGCCGTCTTTCAGTTCCTCAACCTCAGCTGTGCCATGCTCGGCACCTTGTTTGCTGGCATGTGGATGCCACAGACAGCGATCGCGCTGCCGATCGTATACATCTGCATTTTAGCTGGGATGTTTGCTGCGTGGGTGGGGCTGCGGAAACAGAGAACCTTGTAGCGCGTTGTAAAACCGGGCCACACTCATAAACCCTTGTTGCAAGCTTTGAGAGATGCCGCATTCAGCGGCCATTCTAGTAAATGGCTTATGCCAGATGGATGGGGGCTCTGGCAATACTTCTGGCAAAGGATGTGTATTGCGTGCACGAAACACTCGCTGCAGAGCAGTTCGAAACCCTTCTGGTGATCGATTTTGGGATTTTAACAGTAGCACCAGGTCGATGAGATCTTTCGAACGGGTGTTCACTCTATCTCTTGGAAGCGTGTACGAATGGAGCTTTTCAGCAAACTGCTGCTCGACTGAGATCATTGGGATCAACGGTGCTGCGATTCCGCAGAATTCGAGCCAATTCGCTCCTTGGACTTTCTCAATGCTGCCGATGAGGAAATCCCCTCCCACATCGAGATCGAACTCCACGAAGGGCCGGTTGCCAATGAGGGAAAAAACTGTATGCCTAGAACCACCATACGGCGCGTTTTCAATATCACTTTCGGGCATTCCGATGCGATAGACAAAATGATCATGCAAATCGATGCGGGCAATTGTTTGGAGTTCTTGCAAAATCAATGCACTCATCGAGTCTTTTGCATTCTCCACTCGCTTGAGACAAGTTAAATCCATATCAGTGGTTGCGCGTGCTTGAGCAATGCGCAATTCCATCGCGTAGCCGCCCTTCAAGAAAAAGGAGGGAGGCTCTTGGCTGGCAATCCGGGCTAAAAGCCGGTCAAATGCTACCTTGCGGCGAAGACGGGTTCTTTCTTCCCCCGTTTTTATCGAATGCGCTTGAAGTGTTGATTCCAAATGCTTGTGAAAATCAGCTGCGTTTTTAATGGTGATAGCCATGTGTTTTTTCCCAGGTTGCAAGAGCTGAAAGAATGGATTGAAATCCGTGAAAATAGACGTTTCTGAATCCAGATAAAGGATTATAGCCGCTGGGCTCTTGAGCAATTGCAATTCCCGCAAGAAGCGGGTTTCCTTTTGCAAATTTCCACAATCCGCTGCCGCTAAGACCCTCAAAAGAAGAAATGACTTTCCTTCGTGAATTTCTGATTTGGTATGTTTGATTGCTGACAGGACACACAATATAATCCACATCTGGTAGTTGCAGATAATCTGATGCGACAAATGCGTAGGGGCCTACATGCAGTTGAACAGAATTATCACTTTCTGAATTCACAGGCTCGATCCCTCCCATAGAAACCAATGCCTCTTGTAAAGAAACAGGTTGCGCTTCCTCGGGCATTTTGTAAAACCATTTATATGTTTTTAGCAAGTCAATGATGGGTTGCACAGGAACAACGATAGCCAAGTCTTTCGGTTTTCGAACAAGAACATCATCCAGAGCTATTTCATCTAAGGCTGGATCCCATTCAAAAATAGTGAAATTTTTCGCTGGATACGCTGGCGGATTTCTCGGAAAATTGTCAAATTTTAAAAACAAAGTCACAGACTTTGCTCTACGCAAAGCTCTTCCAATATGGCCTGCGGTCAATAAAAAGCACTTAGATTTATATTGGCATAAAACAGCTGTTCCAAAACCGTGGCCTTTTAAGTGCAACCCAATTGTATATGGTTCCACCATTCGACCATAATCCTCTAATTGTTTATGGGCCTGAGTCCATACAGAATCAATTGCTTGAATTACAACTCCCTTCATTTCTTTGGAATTTGTAACGTTTATCAATTCTTCCATTTCCTGAGTTGTTAAAATTCCCTGAAACAATGATTTTTGCAATGCAAGATCAAGAATCGATCGTTCGATTTGTTCGTGCTGGGTTGTCTCTTCTTGAATGACATCGGTCAAAGTTCGAACTGGTGTGGTAACACGATATCCTTGTCGAATTTCCACATCAGCACTTGGAATTTCATCCACAAAATGCAAGCACAAGTTTTTGGGGATTTTCGTGCTTTTTCTGAATTTTGCGGGAACGGACAAATGAAGTTTGACCGGAGCCACATCACTTAACTTGTGGATGCTCAATGCAGTTTCATGAGACCAAACCCCTTGCGGGTTGCCATGCTTGTCAGCACTCCACAATGTCCATAGCACTAGGTGTGAATCCGGCATAAAGGGGTAGTTTGCTAGCCGGTAAATTCCCCGCAACCGTTCCTTAACCCACAGCCCTGATTTCACCTTGCGGTGAAAGTTGGGAGGGGCAAAGCCGCATTCTTCTGCCTGTCGGCTCGTAAAATATCCCTGCTGGCTTTCGGCTATCTCAAGAAGTCGATTTTCTTTGCTCATACACAAAGGTTATCAGATTGATAACTTTTGTGTAAATATGGTCTGTTTTTACACAAAGGTTATCAATTTGATAACCTTTGTGCAAAACAATAACTAAAACGCTAGTAATTAGTTGCTTGCAGATTTTCCGAGAGAACCCCCGAACTTGCACAAGGTCTCGAAACCATTCTGCGTGTTGCGCACTAAATCCTCGTCGAACTGCACTCGGTTTTTCTCGAACAACAATACCAAGCACGACCCCCCGAACTCGAAGTACCCTTTTTCCTGCCCTTTCTCGATCTTCGTTTCCGGTGCAAACGTTTGTCGAATCGTGCCCACAGCCGTAGCCCCAATTTCGACATACAACATCGTGCCAAAGTTTTCGGTCTCCACCTCGGTCACCACCCGTTTGTTCTCGGACAAAATGTGGACCCACCGTTTGATGGCAATCGGGTTGACCGAATACAGGGGCCCGTTGATGAGTTTCGGTTTCGAAGCGATGCCACTGCACGGAAAGTGAAACCGGTGATAGTCAACAGGACACAACCGAGCAATCACCATGGCACCGTCGGAAAATCGTCGAGCGAGGACTGGATCTTGCAAAAAGTCACTGAGGGAAAACTCTTGGCCCTTCACAAAGAACCGGTCGAACTTGGGAAACACTAGGTATCTTCCATCAGCGGGCATAGACAACCGATCTGAACCTTGTACGATCGGACGGCATTCGGGCTTGAGCTTCCGGATGAAAAAGTCATTGAAGCACGTGAACTCAGCGGGAGCAAATTCGGTTTCATTGATGTTGTAGGCATCGATGAACGGCTGGATGTTTTTCCGGCTGGAAGACCGTTTCTGAAACCAACCCACGAGCCACGAGAACATTTTCACACGGGCCAGCACGGGCAACACGGTGTGGTATAAAAAACTGTTTTCGTACAGCAAAGACACTGCTTTACCGCCGTAAACTTGTTCGTCGCAAACCTGGCCGCTCGAGCGGTCGATGTACTTGATCATAGACTGAAATACTATACTGTAACCGGACATAAATTGCACTTTTGGACTCTGCGAGACGAAGCCAAATCGAAGGCTTCCGTTCCGAACGAGGAATCCCTTCCCAATTCGGGAAGGGTGACGAGGAGGATCGATTTGGCAAAGTCGCAGCAAGTCCAAAAGTGCAATTTATGTCCGGTTACAGTATGACCTTGAGGGAAATGGTTTTCTCCACTAAAATCGGATGAACTATGTTTGGCATCCTGAAAAAGATCTTTGGCACTGCGCAAGGCCGTATTCTGAAACGGTACTCGAAACTCATTCCCCAGGTGAATGCTTGGGAGCAAAAATTTCAATCGCTCTCGGACGATGAGTTGCGGGCAAAAACCCTCGAATTCAAGCAGCGTTTATCTGCGGGCCAGTCTCTCGATTCTCTTTTGCCGGAAGCGTTCGCTGCCGTGAAGAATGCGTGCCGGAGGCTGTGCGGCTCGGAAGTGCATGTTTCGGGCTATTCGCAGAAGTGGGACATGGTGCCCTACGATGTGCAGATTTTGGGCGCGATTGCGATGTACCACGGCTCGATTGCCGAGATGCAGACGGGCGAGGGGAAAAC
>Ga0070679_100004311_pt1 | contig 13134 bp, 10 predicted proteins | sample KBSC63BmetaG_FD_65652 | JGI IMG/M metagenome (GOLD analysis project Ga0070679, IMG submission 65652) | Corn rhizosphere microbial communities from Kellogg Biological Station, Michigan, USA - KBS C6-3B metaG | ecosystem: Host-associated > Plants > Roots > Rhizosphere | place: USA: Michigan... | reverse complement strand
GCTTTCCCGGACTGCCGACTCCCGAAGTGGCTCGCAGAATCCCGAGCACGGACAGCTACTTCCCTCCAGGCCCCGCGCGATTGCCTCCGACCACCGCCGGCGTCGTCGCGGAGACAGGCGCCGGAACATCGTCCCAGTTCAGGATCGAGTTGAACACCATGTTGAACTCACCGTGATTCTGCCACCGATAGATGGGGTTGTTGGCGAACATCAGCACGCGGCCGTTGCCGTTGTGTGCCTTGGGAATGTCCACCGCGAACGCGCGGCCGCGGAGGTTGTCCGCACCCACCATCAAGCCGCTCAGCACCGAGGCGTCGCCGCCAACGTACGTCGCGAGTACGTTGCCCTGATCCGCGATGCCGACGCGGAAGACCTGTGAGCCCTGTCCGTACTTGATGGGGAAGATCTTGTTCTCGTAGCCGTAGAACACCGGGTGATCGGTGCGCGAGATCTCCGCCTGAATGAGCGGCTTCTGCGCGTTCACACCGGTCGGGCTCTCGGTGTCGACCGTGTGCGCGAGCCCGAACTCGATTGGAAACCGCACGGCCTGCAGTGTCGTGATGAGTGTGCCGCCGGCATCGAGGAACGCGTCGATCGCGTCCACACCAGCCTGGCCGAATCCGCCGCTGATGTCCGGCGACGAGCCGTACATCCCGAGGAACTTGTACTTGTCAGACTTCTCATACGGCTGTGGATGCGCCGCCTTCGGCGCGAACACCGCGGCGCGATTGATGTTCTGCGCCGCCATGATGATCACGTCGTAATCCTTCTTCAGATCGCCCTTCAGCACGCGTTCCTTGTAGATCAGATCGAACGGAATGCCGAACTGGTCGAACGCATGGCGATACCACCCGAGCTCCTGCGTGCCGGACCACTGCGAGTAGATCGCGACGCGCGGGACGTCGGCGTCGTGCGTGGCAACGGTCGGCGCCGCTGAGAGATTCGCCGCGGTGAGACCGAGCGACTCGACGGCGGTGCGCGCGGCCTGAAGATCCGCGGCTGAGCCTGTGACGATGAACGAGCCAGCCGGGAAGTTCACGCCTTCCACCGTGAATGCCTTCTCCGCGATCCGCATCGGCACGTTCTTCAGCCGATAGCGGAACGTGATCATGTTGTTCGATCCGTAATGCGCCACCGCCAGCCCCGCGGAGCCGCTGCCCGAGATCCTGCCCTTCACTTCCGGATCCTTCACGAGCGGCGCCGGCGCCGAGAGAATCGACTTGTCCTTCACTTCCTTCACGTCGACGTCGAACGCGTAGCCCATCGACCAGCCGCTGTCGTCATAGGTCGTGAGCGCGGGATCGGGATAGTCCTGGCGCTCGAGCAGATTTTTCGCAAGCCGGCCGTACGGCTGATCGAGCTTCACGACGTAGGAGCCCGCGGGGAACGAGTCGGTGCCCACCTTCACCTGCGACGCAAGCTGCCCGATCTCGATGCCCTGAGCGTGCAGCACGCTCAGGAGCGCGATCACCTTCGTCATGTCGCGCTGCACCGGGAAGACATAGGCGTATGGCGCTTCCTTCGAGCCCGCCTCGAGCGAGTGCTTCGTCTTCACATAGAAGTTCTCGAGCACGAGGTTCGGGAACATCGCCGTGAGCTGAAGCGCCGAGAGAACGCCCGTCTCCATGTAGTTGGTGTTGTTGCGGCGCGTGAAGTTCTGCACCGCGTTCGGCGGGATCGGAATTCCGCGATACCACTCGCGCGGCTGACTCCCGCCGCGTCCCGTTGGAATCGTCGGGCCACGCCCGCCGAACCCTGCGCCGCCTCGCGCACCGCCGGGAGCACCGGCGCCGCCACGCTCGCCCGCCGGCGCCGCGTCGGCCGCGCTGCCCGCACCGCGTCCGCCGCGGCCACCAGCACCACGACCACCGCGACCACCGCCGTTGTTCGCCGCGTTGCCCGCACCGCCTGCGTTGCCTCGCCCACCGCCGGTGCTCGAGTCCGCATTCGCGCCACGGCCGCCCGGGCCGCCCGCCGGCGTCGTCTGCTCACGCCCGGACTGCGTTTCGTACATTCTCATCATACCATTGTGATTGTACGCAACGGAGCCCAGGTAGCCGGGCGACCAGCCGTCCATGAAGGCATGCGTGTAGACACCCGGCATGCCCCACTTCGTCATCTGCGACAGCTCCCAGTTCGAGAAGAACGGAAGCTCCGCGAAGAGCAGTGGATCGAGGTTGGGGTTCTGCGGCGGGCCGCCCGAATACGTGTACATCAACGCCTGCGCCTCGTGCAGGTCGTGGATGATCGGCGGATGCGCGGTGAAGTACCAATCGGTGATCGCGCGCATCGACATCTGCGAGAGGTTGATGTCGCGATTGTTGTCGTGATAGACGTACTTGCCCCAGTACGGAAGCTGGCCCGCGGCGTTGGGCGGAGATGGGTTGCCGTTCACCGCGCCGGCGACTGGCGTCCCGTTCGGAGCGCGCGTCGCACTGTCGGTCGTCTGTGCGCTCGGCGGCGGGGCTCCCTGCATGTCGAGCCCGTGATAGAACCAATCGACGTTGCGATCGCGGCCGTCGGGCTCCGCCGCCGGCGTGATCGACACGATGACGTTGTTCCGAATCTGCGTGATCAGCGGCGACGTCTCGGTCGCGAGGCGATACGCGAGCTCCATCAACATCTCGGACGGACCCGTCTCGCCCGAATGCAAGCCGCCCATCAGATGATAGTGCGGCTTGGTGGTCTGAATCAGCTCGCGCACCTGCGCATCCGACAGCCCGCGCGGATCGGCAAGCTTCGCGAGATTGTCGCGATTGTGTTGGAGATTTCGAATGTTCTCGTCGGACGACACCCACACCACGACGAGCTCGCGGCCCTCGTCCGACTTGCCGATCGTCTCGACCTTCACGCGCGGCGTCGCCTTCGCGAGCGCGCGATAGTATTTCAGAATATCGGCATAGTAGGTGAGCTTGGCCGGCGCGCCGATGTAGTAGCCCAGCACGTCCTTCGGCGTCGGGATGCCCGACACGAGTGGCAGATGATCGACGAGCGGACTGCCGTATTCCGGCGAGCGCGTCCACTGCGTATACAGCTTCGCGAATTCCGCGTCCTGCTTCTGTTTCGGATCGCGGGTCTCGGTCACCATCTGCTGAGCGATGAGCGGAACGGCCGACATCAGGCCGACCGCGGCGCCGAGGATCGAGCGTCGGAACTGGCGGGGGATCATACGTCTGAGACTCATGGGGATTCGACTGCCGCCTGGCGCCGGGCGCGCCGAAGGACGGGGATTCGGAGTGGACGGGCGCGAACTGGGTGCTTCCGCGCACCAAGCATACGCCGCGTCGCAATCTACGACCAGAGCGACGCCTGGGCGTCACCCCGAATCGTCTGCCGCTCAGTCGCGCGGACCATACCCGCCCAGATCGATCGCCTCGGCGAGCATCTCATTCGTTGCGCGCACCGCCTCGAGCGACGCCCGCACGCCGAGTTGCGCGGTCAGCATGTCGACCATGGCGCCTGCCAGGTCACCGCTCGCGACGCCGTCGGACCCGAGCTCGCCGCTCGTGGAAACGGCAACCGCCGCCCGATCGAACCGGGCGAACATGGAGCGCAGGCCGCCGGTGGCGGCAGAGATGCCGGAGATCACGATATCGCTCGACGAAGTCCCACATCGAGGTATCGGAGATCCGGCCAGGAGCAATGAGGTCCCTGCAACAGCATGTCTCACCCGCGACGCCGACGATTCGCGAGCTTGCGGTTCGCGTGCAGCGCTGACGTTCGTCAGCGGCGCCAGGGCGGAATGCCGTCCTTGCGCTCGATGTCGGGATTCTCGCGGTAGAGCGTGAGCGTCCGCCCGATCACCTGCACCACGTCAGCCTGGAGCGCGGCGGCAAGGTCGCTCGCGATGTCCTTGGGCCCGGCGTCCGCATTCTTGGTGAACTGCACTTTCACCAGCTCGTGCGTGCGGAGTGCGTCGTCGAGCGTCTGGCGCAACGCGTCCGTCACGCCGTGCTGACCGACGTGCACCGACGGCGTGAGATGGTGCGCCTCGGCACGGAGCGATGCGCGTTCTTTCGATGAAAGCGACATGGTCTGAACTTAAGCGCCAGGAGCGCGTTCCCGTCGCCGGACCCTAGAACTGATCCGGCTGGGTGGTCGTTCGATGCGCGCGCTCGCCGCGCGACACACCGCCGAGCGCCTGGAATGGGTCGATCGGCTCACCGTTCCAGTACTTGCCGTCCGACGGCCACCGCATGACCTGGAAATGCAGATGCGGCGTGTCCTTCGGGGCGTTGCCGGTGGTGCCGACGTACCCGAGCGTGTCGCCGCGCACGATCGTCTTGCCCGGCGACATCGCGTCGTTGTAGTGATCCATGTGCGCGTAGTAGTACACGAGCCGATTGTTCGAATCGACCGTGTACATCGTGATTCCGCCGAGCGCGTTGGTGCTCATGCGGAGGATGCGTCCATCGTCCGCGGAGAGGATGGGCGTACCGCGCGGCGCGAGAATGTCGATCGCGCGATGCACGCGCTCGCCGCCGTCGCGTCCTTCATAGAAGGAATCATCCACCTTCGCCATGTTCGCGCCGGCGACCGGAACGAGAAGGTGGCGATTCATCAAATACTCGACGTCGGCGGAGAGTTCCACCGGCGAGGAATCCGACTTCGCGATCGGCTTTGCTTCGGCGACCGGCTTGGGCGTGGTGATTCCCGCGCTCTCAGGCGTTGGGTAGTAGAGCACGGGACGCGAGCACGCCACGGCGGTCACGACGCCGAACGCGAACATTACTCGTGGGACGATGTGAGCGGTGAGGCGCATCGAGCGGAGGACGATCATGACGCGACGAAGTTGCGCGCCGAGAGATCCGGCTGGCGACTGCCGTCGTACGTAAGGGTGTTCACCCCACACAGGAGATTTCTCAAATGTCGCTCAAGCGCGTTTTTCCGATCGCCACGGTGTTCGCCGTCGGCGCGACGGCGTTCACGCTCCGCACCGGCTTTGCCGCCACGATCCCGACGCCGACCGACAGCGTCCACGTAACGATTCCCTCGATCCCCGCGCTCGACGATCCCACGATCGTGGCCATCTTCGATTACGCCAACACCGAGGACATCGAGACGGGTGCGCTCGCCGCCAAGAAGGGCAGCACGAAAGAGGTTCGCGACTTCGGCGCGATGCTCGAGCGCGATCACAAGGCCGTGCGGCAGATGGGACGCGACCTCGCGAAGAAGCTGAACGTGACGCCGACGCCGCCCAAGGACGACAAGAGCGCGAAGGATCATGCGGCCGTGATGAAGAAGCTGAAAGGACTGTCTGGCGCGGCGTTCGACAAGGCCTTCCTCGAGAACGAAGTCGCCTACCATGATGCGGTCATCCAGGCCGTTCAGAATACGCTTCTTCCGGCCATTCAGAATGCTGAGTTGAAGGATCTGGTGGTGAAGGTCGCGCCGAACTTCGTGGCGCATCGCGACGCTGCCAAGAACCTTCTGGCGAAAGGCATGTAAGGCAAGTCGAAATTGACGAACAGGCGAGCTCGGCCTCTCCACAGAACGCGAGGAGTGGCCGAGCGCACGTCAGCGATGGTTCGCCAGCGACCTGTTCAATCCCACGCGCGAGAGTACCGCGGCAAACCGCGCATCACCGCGAATCGGATCGAAGAAGGGCTCGGCCAGCGATTCGCTGGCGAAGAACGCGTCGTGCTGGGTTGCGGCCTTGTCGAGTAGAGCGAGGGCGCGTTCCTGGTCGCCGAGTCCCAGGTATACGCGCGCGGCTGCCGCGGTGGCGCCCACGTCGCGCCCCACGCGCGCCTCGAGCGCATTCGCGATCTCCGTCGCGCGACGCGTATTGCCGGACTTCGCATACGCGTATCCCAATAGCCCCATCGTCGGCACCGACGTCGAATCCAGGCGCGCCGCCGACTCGAGCTCCTTCGTGCCGTTCGCGATGTCGTTCGCCTCGAGATACGCTGTGCCGAGCATGAATCGCGTGACCAGCAGGGTGGAGTCGAGCTCGACGCCGCGCTTCGCGGACGCGACGGCCGCATCGGACGCGCGCGCGACCGCCTGGCCGAGCGCGTAGGACCCGAACGCGATCGGCGACAAGGGATCGAGCTCCGTGGCGCGCTGGAGCTGCGCCAACGCTTCCGTCGCGCGGTCCTCGATGAGGAGGAGCTCACCATACCACTGATGGGCCGCCGCGCTGTTCGGGTCGAGCACGAGCGCGCGCTTGTAGTCACGCTCGGCGTCGGCCCACTTCCAGTTCGACTGGAGCAGCGTCGCGCGCGACGCGAATGCCTCGGGCAGTGTGCTGTCGAGTGCAATCGCGCGATTGATCGCCGACATGGCCAGTGGCATGAGCGAATCGACGCGCACGTTCGCGTAGAGCGGCAGCAGCGCATACACGTTCGCGATGCCGGCGTAGGCCCGCGCGAAGGTCGAATCGCGGTGCGCGGCCTGCTGGAAATAGTCGAGCGCGCGCCGCAGGCTCGTCTCGCCACGCTTGTCGAAGAAGTAGCGGCCGCGAAGATACAGATCGTAGGCCTGGAGATCGTTCGTGCCGTGCGGCGGCGTCGCGATCGCGGTCGTCGATGCGGGAGCCGTTGTAGGAGTGCCGCTCAGCTCCGGCGAGATCGCGCCGACGATCGCGTTCGAGATCTCGTCCTGCACCGCGAAGACGTCCTTCACTTCGCGCTCGAACATGTCGGACCACACGGTGAATCCATCCGCGGTGTTGACCAGCCGGGCGGTGACACGCAGGCGTCCCTTGTCGCGCTGCACGGTGCCGAACAGCACCATCGTCACGTTGAGCGCCTTGCCGATGTCCGTGGGCGTGGACGCCTGATCGCGTGCCGTGCTCTCGCTTCCCGAGGCGACGCGCAAACCCTTGATTCGGTTGAGCGCGTTGGTGATCTCGGCGGTCATGCCGGCGGCGAAGTAGGCGTCGCTCGTGTCGCGGCTGATGTTGACGAGCGGCATCACGGCGATCGACTTGCTCGCCGCGCTCGGGGCGACCGGACCAGCCGGAGCAGCGCCCGACGCGCCGTGCCGATTCGTGAACCACGCGCCACCCGCGGCGACCGACGCCAGGATACCGGCGCCGGCGAGCGCCCACAACACGCGTTTCGGACGCGCGGTCCTGGGCGCCGCCACCGACGCGAACGTGCCGCTCACGACCGACGGATCCTCGAGCGCCCGCGTCACCTCGGCCGCGGTCTTCGGGCGTTTCGCGGGCTCTTTTTCGAGAAGTCTCATGAGCAGGCTGGCAAGCGCCTCCGGCACATCGTACCGGCGCGAGCCGATCGGCGCCGGCTTCTCGGTGAGCTGTGCGGCGAGCAGTTGCTGCGGGCCGCGGCCGTGAAAGGGCGGCGTCCCCACGAGCATCTCGTAGCCGACGATGCCGAGCGCGTAGAGGTCGGCGCGGTGGTCGGTGTTCGGATCACCCGCGGCCTGTTCGGGCGCCATGTACGCAGGTGTGCCGATGGACGTGCCGACCAGCGTGATCGTGCCGGTCCGCGTCGCCGGCGCGGCAGCCTTCCCTTCGCGCGACGCGGAGATCGCCTTCGCCACACCGAAATCCGTGACCGTGGCCGATCCGCTCGACAGCAGAATGTTGTCCGGCTTGATGTCGCGGTGAATGATCCCGCGGCCGTGCGCATAGGTGAGCGCGCGCGCGACGTCCTTGAGAATGCTCACTGCTTCGCGGACGGAGAGCGGACCGCGGGAGAGCCGCGCGCGCAGCGACTCGCCCTCCACGAACGGCATGATGAAGAAGGGCAGCGTGTCCGTCTGACCCGCGCTCAACACCGGCACGATGTGCGGGTGCTGCAACGCCGCCGAGAGCATGATCTCGCGCTTGAAGCGGTCGACGGAGACCGTTGCCGCGAGCTCGTACGGGAGCACCTTTACCACGACCTTGCGGCCGAGCGTGTTGTCCTGCGCGACGAACACGCTGGACATGCCGCCGCCCAGCTCCCGCTCGAGGGTGTAGCCGGTGCCTAGAGTGCGCTGGAGCTCGTCTCGGAGAACGGTCACGTCGAATGCATCGGAGCGGCGGGCATACCAAGGTATGTCCCGGTCAACACTTCAGACAGCTCGAGGGTCCGCAAGGTTGTCGCTCCCGCGGCATTCTTACTGAATTCCTACGATCCCGGCACGCCGCGGCGACCGGCGCGAAGCCGCTGTGCCTGTCGGACACTGCCACGGCAGTCCGGCGCGAGTATATTGCCTGTCTCACGTGAGCTAGGCTCGAGAGAGGAACTGGATGGAACACATCGATCGCTACATACCGGCGGATACGAACGGCGGCTGGGGCTTCGCAGGCTTCATCATTCTGCTGGCAGTGATCTGCATCGTGGGTGCGACGGTCATTCACAAGCACACTTACAAGCATCCCACCGATGTGACGTGGCACGGCAAGGGATCGGGCGATGGCCAGCCGCAGGGCGACGCCGCGACCGAAGGCTGAGGCGCGTTCTCCGGGCATCGGAAAGGCGGGACCGGAACTCGGTCCCGCCTTTTTTCTGTGCTTTGTTCCTCTCGGTCTCTCCGTTCGCGTTATTGTCCCAATCTCCCTTTCCGGAAGCGTAGATGGCGTGGCTCGCATTCGAGGCGCTCACGAGAGAGTTGCGCGATGGTGAGCTGATCATCGGCAGCGGCGCGGACGCCGATTGGCGCATCGCGACCGCCGACCTGATGCCGCGTCATTTCGTCGTCCGGGCGCGCGGAGACGACGTCTCGATCGGGCCGTGTACGTGGGAAAGCGTCGTCGTCGTCAACGCCGAGCAGCTCCGCGGCGCACCGCATCGACTCGCCGACGGCGACGTGATTCTCGCGGGAAGCGGTGTCTTTCTGTTCTGCGAGACGACACCGCGGACCGCGCCGCCGAGGCCGGCCGCTGGGTTTCCCGCCTTTCTCGTCGACGACGCGGCATCGGCCGCGCATCCGCTGATCAGCCGCTCGACGCCGATCGGGCGCGATGCGTCGAACGCCATCATCGTGCGCGATCCAACCGCCTCGCGGTTCCACGCCGAAGTGCGCCGGGAGGCAGGTGGTTTCGCGCTGCACTCGATGGGGTCGGCGGGCACCAGCCTGAACGGTGCGGCTGTTCTGTCTCCGTGTCTGCTCGCGGAGGGCGACACGCTCGAGATCGCCTTCACCAAGCTGCGTTTCACGCGGGAGCGCCTGCCCGAGAGCGTGACGGTTGCGTCGCCGCATTCGGCGGACCACGATGAAATGAGCCGCCGCCCGACGCTCACCAGCGAGCGCAGCCCCGTCGCGCTCGACAACGAGGCGGACCGCGGCGTGCGGCGTCTCTGGATCGCCCTTGGGGTGGTGGTCATCCTGGTACTCGGATTCGTGGCTTGGCGCGGCTGGGCGGCTGGACCCTAGCCTTCGGCGCGGAAATCCGACAAATTTTATCTGCTTGGCAGAATCCGCCGTTGTATCGCGCGGATCCGACGCCGTCCGCCGTCGCGGACGAGGCCGCAAGCGATTCACAGAAAACGAGTTGCGTCGCCAGCATTCCGGCCATCATGCGGAACGAGGTTCGCGTCTGCGGACCACCGGCTGGGACAGAGTCAGCAGCGCGCGACGCCTTGGGAGCAATGCATGAGCAGTTCGATCGAATCCCTCATCAGCAAAGAGTACGAGCACGGCTTCGTGACCGACATCGAGTCGGACACGCTGCCGCCCGGCCTCAGCGAAGACACTGTCCGCGCGATCTCGGCGAAGAAGAACGAGCCCGCGTTCATGGTGGAGTGGCGCCTCAAGGCGTATCGACGCTGGCTCGCGATGCGCGAGCCGCATTGGCCGAACGTGACGTACGGCCCGATCGACTACCAGGGCATCAGCTACTACTCGGCGCCCAAGACCAAGAAGCCGCTCGGCAGTCTCGACGAGGTCGACCCCGAGCTGCTGGACACGTACAACAAGCTGGGGATTCCGCTCACCGAGCAGAAGGTGCTCGCGGGCGTTGCCGTCGACGCGATCTTCGACTCGGTGTCCGTGGGCACGACGATGCGTGGGGAGCTCGCGAAGCACGGCATCATCTTCTGCTCGTTCGGCGAAGCGCTGCGCGAGCATCCCGACCTGGTGGAGAAGTACCTCGGCTCGGTCGTTCCGTACAGCGACAACTATTTCGCGGCGTTGAACAGCGCGGTGTTCTCGGACGGCTCGTTCGTGTACGTGCCGAAGGGCGTCCGCTGCCCGGTCGAGCTGTCGACGTACTTCCGCATCAATTCCGCGGACACCGGGCAGTTTGAGAGAACGCTCATCATCGCGGACGAGGGCGCCTACGTCAGCTATCTCGAGGGGTGCACGGCGCCGAAGCGGTCGACCAATCAGTTGCACGCGGCGGTGGTGGAGCTCGTGGCGCTCAAGGGCGCGACGATCAAGTACTCGACCGTGCAGAACTGGTACGCGGGCGACAAGGAAGGCAACGGCGGGATCTACAATTTCGTGACGAAGCGCGGCAAGGCCGCGGAGAATGCGAAGATCTCGTGGACGCAGGTAGAGACCGGCAGCGCGATCACGTGGAAGTATCCGAGTGTGATTCTCCAGGGGGACAACGCGGTCGGCGAATTTTATAGCGTGGCGGTTGTCAACAACCACCAGCAAGCCGACACGGGCACGAAGATGATCCACATCGGCCGCAACACGAAGTCGACGATCGTCTCCAAGGGCATCTCGGCGGGCGAGGGCAACAACTCGTATCGCGGGCGCGTGCAGGTGCTCCCGAAGGCGACGGGAGCGCGCAACTACACGCAGTGCGACTCGATGCTCGTGGGGAACCGCTGCGGTGCGCACACCTTTCCGTACATCGAGGTGGGCAACAACTCGGCGATCGTCGAGCATGAAGCGAGCACGTCGAAGATCGGGGAAGATCAGATCTTCTATCTGAAGCAACGCGGGCTCTCCGCGGAGCAGGCGGTGTCGATGATCGTGAGCGGGTTCTGCAAGGAAGTGTTCAAGGAGCTGCCGATGGAGTTTGCGCTGGAGGCGCAGGCGCTGCTCGGTATCACGCTCGAGGGAAGTGTTGGATAGTGTCATCCTCTGCGGCGCTGAGCGCCGCGGAGGATCTGCTGTTGGTCACGCAATTCACACAGATCTGAAGGCAGCGAAAGGGACAGCAGATCCTACGCTCACCTTCGCTACGCTCAGGTTCGCATAGGATGACTCAGCTCCTCGAAATCAAAGGCCTCCGGGCCAACGTCGGTGATAAGGAAATTCTCAAGGGCCTCGACCTGACGGTCGATGCCGGCGAGATCCATGCGGTCATGGGGCCGAACGGGTCCGGCAAGAGCACGCTCGCCCAGGTGCTCGCCGGCAATCCGGCGTACCAAGTGACCGGCGGCTCCGTCATGTACAAGGGCAGCAATTTGCTCGAGATGGAGCCCGAAGCGCGCGCGCAGGCCGGCGTGTTCCTGGCCTTCCAGTATCCGGTCGAGATCCCAGGCGTCTCGAACGCGTACTTCCTCCGCGCGGCGTACAACGAGATTCGGAAGGCGCGGGGCGAGGATGAGGTCGACCCGCTCGAATTCGCGGACCTCATGGAGGAGAAGCTCGCCTTCGTGAGCATGGATTCGTCCATGCTGACGCGCTCGGTCAACACTGGATTCTCCGGCGGTGAGAAGAAGCGCAATGAGATTCTTCAGATGGCGGTGCTCGAGCCCACGCTCGGCATTCTCGACGAGACGGACTCGGGCCTCGACATCGACGCGCTGCGCATCGTCGCCGATGGCGTGAATCAGCTCAAGCGGCCGGACAACGCGACGATCGTCGTGACGCACTATCAGCGTTTGTTGAACTACATCGTGCCGGACTACGTGCACGTGCTGGCGAACGGGCGTATTCTCAAATCAGGCGGCAAGGATCTGGCACTCCAGCTCGAAGAGAAGGGCTACGACTGGGTGACCGAGGGTGCCGCCGCGGGGGCCGCGGCGTGAGCGCCCCTGTCGTTGCGGGCAGCGCGGCCGATCAGTACGTGTCGGCGTTCGACGGTCTCGCCGCCGATGCGGTGCCGGCGTGGGTGCAGTCGGCCCGTCGAGCGGCGTTCGATCGCTTCGCCACGCTCGGATTCCCCACGACCAAGAACGAGGACTGGCACTTCACCAGCGTCTCGCCCATCGCCGATCAGGAATTCGTCCTGTTGTCGTCGAGGAGCGGTGACGTCGAGCCCACCGAGCTCACGCCGTTCACGTTCGGGGCCGCGGACTGGCACACGATGGTGTTCGTGAACGGCCGCTTCGAGCCCGAGCTGTCGCGGATCGATCAGCTTCCCGCGGGCGTTCGCCTCCGCGATCTCGCGGCGGCGTGGAACGACCTTCCGGATCTCGCGCAGAGGGTCGGCACGCTCACGAGCTACGAGAACGCGGCGTTCACCGCGCTCAACACGGCCTTCATGCACGACGGTGCCGTGCTCGAGATCGCGAAGGAGACCGAAGTCGCGAAGCCGATTCATCTGCTCTACGTGGTCGACGCGAACGCGGCCAAGGGCATGATGCATCCGCGCAATCTCGTCGTCGTCGGGCGCCACGCGAAGGCGACCGTGATCGAGAGCTACGTCTCGACGACGGACGCGATGTATCTCACGAACGCGGTCACGGAAGTGACGGTGGGCGAAGGCGCCACGCTGCGGCATTACAAGATGCAGCGCGAGGGCCTGCGCGCGTTTCACGTCGGCACGATCGAGGCGACGCAGGCGAAGGACAGCCACTACGTGTCGTTCTCCTTCGCGGTCGGCGGATCGCTCACGCGGACGAACGTCTACACGACGCTCGCCGGCGAAGGCTGCGGCGCCACGCTCAACGGCCTCTACATGCTGGGCGGCGAACAGCACTGCGATCATCAGACGCAGATCATCCATGCGCAGCCGAACTGCTTCAGTCGCGAGCTGTACAAAGGCGTGTTGGACGGCCGCTCGCACGGCGTGTTCAACGGCAAGGTCTATGTGCACCCGATCGCGCAGAAGACGGACGGCAAGCAGACGAACAACACGCTGCTGCTGTCGGACACCGCGCACATCGATACCAAGCCGCAGCTCGAGATCTTCGCGGACGACGTGAAGTGCACGCACGGCGCGACGGTCGGCCAGATCGATCAGATGGCGTTGTTCTATCTCAAGAGTCGCGGGATCGCGGGCCCGCTGGCCCGGCGCCTTCTCACGTACGCGTTCGCAGCGGACGTGCTCGAGAC
>Ga0070679_100004310_pt1 | contig 13136 bp, 12 predicted proteins | sample KBSC63BmetaG_FD_65652 | JGI IMG/M metagenome (GOLD analysis project Ga0070679, IMG submission 65652) | Corn rhizosphere microbial communities from Kellogg Biological Station, Michigan, USA - KBS C6-3B metaG | ecosystem: Host-associated > Plants > Roots > Rhizosphere | place: USA: Michigan... | reverse complement strand
AATCGGTACGAGGTTGAAGATCGCGAGGATGATGTTGATCATCACACCGTAGAGCATCATGGTCTGCAGCAGGAAGAGCTCCGGCACCGATCCCTGCGCGCGTTGTCCTACCATGCCGATGATCACGACCAGCGCGATGCAGACGAGCGCGATGACGAAGTTGACCGCGACCCCGGCGAGCGAGACGATGATGTCGCCTCGCTTGTAGTTTCGGTAGTTTCGTGGGTTGACCGGAACCGGCTTGGCCCCGCCGAACATGAATCCACCGATGTAGAACGTGAGAATCGGAAGCAGTATCGACATGAACGGGTCGATGTGCTTGATCGGATTCCACGTCAGCCGGCCCAGCTGATAGGCCGTCGCGTCGCCCTGCCTGAGCGCGGCATAGCCATGTGCATACTCGTGCGCGACCATCGAGAAGAGCAGCACGGGCGCGAGCAGCAGGAAGTTGCCTACCTTGTCCAAATTCGACCGGGCGGAGGTGGGGATTGTCGGGAGGGGCCGGAAAATCCTCGCTTGGGGGCGCGAGCTCGGAGCGCTCCGGCATCAACGGCGCGAAAGCTAGCTCTGTGCCGTAGCGGTGTCAAAGTCATGTGGCGCCTTGACATCCACCATGGGTGTACCTAGCTTTCCGCGCTTGCATCGCCCGCGAGACGCGGCCCTCCGGCCGGCTCCGCGGGCGGTGTGCCGCGGGGGGTCTCAGACGTCGCTCCGCGCAACGAGAAAACCGTACCGGAGAGAGTCTTGCCGAATATCAAGTCCGCCAAGAAGGACATGCGGAGAGCGCGCGTCGCCGCCGTCCGCAACCGTGCGCAGCGTTCCGCGCTACGCACCGCGCTCAAGCGCGCCAGTGTCGCCGACGCCACCGATGAGCAGCGTCGCACCGCGGTCACGCTTCTCGACCGTGCCGCGCGCAAGGGGTTGATCCACAAGAACGCCGCGGCTCGCCGCAAGAGCCGCCTGGCCAAGGCGGGCAAGTAACGGCCGCGCGGCCGACTCCCGCCTCCCCACCGATTTCAGCGGCGCGCTCCTCTGGCGGAGCGCGCTACAGCGCCGCGAGCTCCGCGCCGCAGCGCTCGCAGTACCACTCCGTCGGATAGTTCAGCGTCCCGCACTCCTGGCACTTGAGCGTCTTCACCTGCTCGGCCGCCATGGACTCCTTGGGACTCACCGCATCGCCCGAGGCGTGAACCACGCCCGGATCGGGCGCCGCGTGGCCGTGCGGGCCTCCCGACGCCGATCCGCCGGCCGCTCCCGACGCCTTCCCCCCCGGAAGACCGCTCCCCACCGCGGCGTTCTCGCCGCTGGAGCGCGAATCCGTCATCGTGCGCAGGAACTCGAGGTCATCGAAGGGACCGAGCTCCGGCGAGCGCTCCACCGTGATCGGAGGTTCCGCGCTCTGGGCGGGCGCCACAGGCGGCGTGGCGCGGCGCGGCGGCTCCGGCGTCTTCTCGAAGGCAAGCTGCCAGTCGTCGGTGCGACCGTTGCCGGCCGCGCTCTCCGCGACCGCGGGCTGGCCGCGCGGCGTTCGCACGGCGGGAGGCGGAGGCGGAGGCGGAGCGATGGGAGCCGACACCGGCGGCGATTTAGGCTGCGGCGCGGCGGACGGGATGCCTCCAGCCTCCAGCAGAGTGCGGAGACGGCCGAGCTCCTGGTTCACCTGATCGCGCTGGCCGTTCAACGCATCGAGCGCGGCATTGGTGCGCTCGCGCACCTCGCGCTGCATGTCGGCGCTGAGCTCACCCACCGTCGCCCGCAGCTCGGTCTCGGCAGCCTCGTCGCGGTGCTTGGCCTCCTCGATCTCGATCGCACCCAGACGCTCCATGAGCGTCTTCTCGTGCTCCTGCAGCGCCGTGGCGTGCGTGGCGAACTGCTCCACGACCCGCTGCAGCCGTGCCGTGTAGTCCGCGTGCACCCGGTTGTAGATGTGCTCCGGCGTCGTCGCGCGCTTCGCCTCGAGGGCCGCTATCCACGCGCGGTAGCGCTCGCGCTCCTCGAAAAGCGCGGTCACCTGTTGGGTGTCGACTGCTGTCTCCGTCATTACTCTCCCCGCTTGCTCTCGCGAGCCGAAGTATCGGGATCGGCTCCTTGTACGGCCGGGCGCGAGCGCGCCGGCGATAGCGCGGCGACTTGCGCGGGCGTCAACTCCCTCACCCGGCCCAGTTGGCGCGCCACGAGCGTGATGCGCGCCGCGTGCTCCAGACTTTCCATTCGCTGGTGCGCTACCAGAAGCGTCGGGCCAGTGGTGACCGCTCCGTGGTTGGCCAGCAGGAACGCGTCGTGCGCGCTCATGTAGGGTTCGACTTCGTCGGGCAACGACGTCGTCCCCGGCGTCGCGTACGGCACCAGGGGTACCGCGCCGAGCTGCACGATCAGCTCCGGCAGAACGTAGCTCTCGAACCCTTCCCCGGCCACCGCGAACCCCGTCGCCACCGGAGGATGCGCGTGCACCACAGCGCCCACGTCAGGCCTTCGTGAATAGATTCTAACGTGTAAAGAGACTTCCGACGAGGGCTCGCGGTAACCGATCACGCGCAGTCCGTCCATCCCCACCACGACCAGATCGTCGGGATGGACGTCTACCTTCGACATGCCGGCGGGCGTCACCAGCACGGTATCGTCGCCCAGCCGCACGGACACGTTCCCATCGGGCCCAGCGATCAATCCGCGCTCGTAGAGTCGCCGGCAGACGATGACGATCTCCTCGCGTAGCGCACGGTCGTCCACCAGACGCTTCACTCCTCCAGGCGGAAGACCACCCGGCCGCCCACGATGGTGTACACCGCGCGTCCGCGCAACCGGTCGCCCGAGTACGGCGTGTTCCGCCCCTTGGAGAGGAACTTCGAAGGATCCACCACCCACTCGTGCGCCGGATCGAACACGGTGACGTCGGCCACCGCGCCGTCGGCCAGCGTTCCGCCATCGAGGTGAAAGAGCTTTGCCGGACGCGTGGACATCCGATCCACCAGCGCGTGGAAGTCGATGATTCCCTTCCCCACCAGCTCCGTAACCACGAGCGCGAGCGCGGTCTCGAGTCCCACGATCCCGAAGGGCGCGTCAGCGAACTCGCGCTCCTTCGCGTCGTAGTGGTGCGGCGCGTGGTCGGTGGCGACGAGATCTATCGTGCCATCGCGCAGCGCCTCGCGCAGCGCTTCCACGTCCGCCTCGGTGCGGAGCGGCGGGTTCATCTTGGCGCTGGTGTCATAGTCCCCCACCGCAGCCTCGGTGAGCGTGAGATGGTGCGGCGTCACCTCGGCCGTGACGTTGATCCCGCGATCCTTCCCCCACCGGATCAGCTCCACGCTTCCCGCGGTACTCATGTGCGCGAGATGCACGTGCCCGCCGGTGCGGCGCGCGAGGAGGATGTCGCGGATCACCATGATCTCCTCGGCCTCGGCGGGAATTCCCCGGAGGCCAAGCCGCGCGCTCATCATCCCCTCGTTCATCGAACCGCCCTTCGCGAGCGTGGGCTCCTCGCAGTGGTCGATGACGGGAATGTCGAACGCCTGTGCGTACTCGAGCGCGGTACGCATGAGGTGCGCGCTCACCACCGGCTTTCCGTCATCGCTGACCGCGACCGCGCCGGCGCCCACCATCTCGCCGAACTCGGCGAGCGCTTCACCGCGCTGCCCGACGGATATGGCGCCTATCGGGTAGACCCGCGCTGCCTCGGCGCGGAGTCCCTGGCGGATGATGAACCCCACCGCCGCCTGGTTGTCGGTGACCGGCTCCGTGTTGGGCATCGCGCAGACCGCCGTGAACCCGCCGGCCGCAGCCGCGCGTGCGCCGGTGGCGACCGTCTCCACATCCTCGCGCCCCGGCTCGCGGAGGTGGCAGTGCACGTCTATGAAGCCGGGCGACACGAAGAGCCCGGAGCAGTCCAGTACCTCGGCGCCGTCTGGCGTGCCGAGGGAGCGGCCGACCGCTTCCACTTTCCCGCCGCGGAGAAGCACATCCGCCGTCTCGTCGCGCCCCACTGACGGGTCTATCACGCGCCCGCCACTCAGGAGGATGTCCCTACCCGCCGTCACCTCTCCACTCCCGGTGGCGAGGACTTCGCCGCTTCCGCCAGCTCCGGACGTCCGCCCGCGAGCAGGTAGAGTACCGCCATCCGAACCGCTACTCCGTTGGTCACCTGATCCAGTATCACGCTGTGGGGGCCATCGGCGACGTCGGAGTCTATCTCCACGCCGCGATTCATCGGCCCGGGGTGCAGGATGAGAATGTCACGCGGCGCTCGATCGAGACGCTCGCGCGTTATGCCGAAGACTCGATTGTACTCGCGGAGCGACGGTATGTAGCCCGCCTGCATCCGCTCGAGCTGGAGGCGGAGGACGTTGAGCGCCTCGGCCCACTCGATCGCCTCCTCCACTCGCTTGAACACCTTGACGCCGAACTCGTCGATCCCCCAGGGGAGGAGCGACCTCGGGCCGCACACCGCCACCTCGGCGCCGAGCTTCTTCAGGCCCCATATGTTGGAGCGCGCAACGCGCGAGTGGAGCACGTCACCCACGATGCAGATGCGCCGGCCCGTGAGGTCGCCGAAGTGGTCGCGCAGGGTGAGGATGTCGAGAAGCCCCTGCGTGGGGTGCTCGTGAGTGCCATCGCCGGCGTTGATCACGTTGCTCTCGATGCGATCGGCGAGGAACCTTGCCGCGCCGGAGGCGCCGTGGCGGATCACCACCATGTCGATCCGCATCGCCTCGAGGTTGCGCGCCGTATCCACCAGCGTTTCGCCCTTCTGGACGCTCGAGCCCACCGAGGTCACGTTCACCGTGTCGGCCGAGAGTCGCTTCTCCGCGAACTCGAAGGAGATACGCGTGCGCGTGGACGACTCGAAGAAGAGGTTGACGATGGTCTTTCCACGGAGCGCCGGCACCTTCTTGATCGCGCGCTCGCTGATTTCCTTGAAAGGCTCGGCGGTGTCGAGGATGAGGCGAATCTGTTCGGGGGTGAGCGGCTCGAGCGCGAGGAGGTCCTTGCCCAACGCGCTGGTCATCGCGCTGCCCCCGCGGGATCGCGTCTGACGACCACCACGGCGTCACGGCCATCGAGCTCGCTCACGAGCACGTCGACACGATCTTCGTGCGCCACGGTGATCGTCTTCCCCACGACATCCGCGCGGATCGGCAGCTCACGCCCACCGCGGTCCACCAGCACCGCGAGCGCGATGCGAGAGGGGCGGCCGAAGTCGGCCAGCTCGTCGAGCGCGGCGCGCACGGTGCGGCCGGTGTAGAGGACGTCGTCCACGATGACCACCCTCTTCCCTTCGAGGTTCCAGGTGAGATCGGTGGGTCCCACGACCGGCCGCGGCCCCACGGTCTGGAGGTCGTCGCGATAGAGGGTGATGTCGAGGGCGCCGCGCGGGATCTCCACGCCGTCGCGCTCTTCGATGATCTTCACGATCCGATCGGCGAGCTGCACTCCACGGCGCTGGATTCCCACTATGATCAGGTTGTCCGTGCCATCGTTGAGCTCCACGATCTCGTCGGCCATGCGGCGCAGCGTGCGACCCATGGCGCGCGCGTCGAGGACGGTAGTTGTGGCGTTTGGCATCGGGGTGGAATATGAGCGCGGAGGAGGCGGGATTGAAGCCCCGCTCTGCGGGGCAGGGAAAAGAAAACAGGAAACAGGGAACAGGAAACAGGAACTGCTCCGGCGTATAGGGCTCTACTCGCGGGAGCCGGTACCTGTTTCCTGTTTCCTGTTCCCTGTTTCCTCCTTCCACGCTGACACGGTCGTGCCCTCGATAGTTTAGATTTCATGGTTCCGTCCGCGCCGCGCGGACGATCGTCGCCCATGGAGTCGAATTGAGAAATCTGGAAGAAGAGGTGCGCCGGCGGCGCACCTTCGCGATCATAAGCCACCCGGACGCCGGCAAGACCACCCTCACGGAGAAGCTCCTCCTCTACGGAGGAGCGATTCACCTGGCGGGCTCGGTGAAGGCGCGCCGCGCCGAGCGCCATGCCACGTCGGACTGGATGGAGCTCGAGCGCCAGCGCGGAATATCAGTCACATCGAGCGTCATGCAGTTCGAGTACGAGGGGTGCCAGATCAACCTCCTCGACACGCCGGGCCACCAGGACTTCTCGGAGGACACGTACCGCACCCTCGTGGCGGCCGACAGCGCCGTGATGCTGCTCGACAACCGTAAGGGTGTGGAGGAGCGTACGCGTCAGCTCTTCCGCGTGTGCGAGCGGCGACGCATGCCCATCTTCACCTTCGTCAACAAGTGCGATCGCGCGGGCGAGGATCCGCTGAAGCTGATGAGCGACGTGGAAGCGGAGCTCGGGATCGCCTGCTACGCGATGACCTGGCCAATCCACCGCGACGGAGCGTTCGTCGGGGTCTACGACCGGGCGAAGGGGCAGATCCATCTCTTCGATCGCGGCGGCGACCATGGTGCGAGTCGCGCGGTAGTGCGAGTGGGCGATATCACCGATGCATCGCTGCGCGAAGTGATCGGCGTGGCGGCGCACGAACGGCTCGTCGCCGACATGGAGCTCCTGGAGGAGGCGGGGCACACCTTCAGCCACGAGGCGCTCCTGGCGGGTACGCTCTCGCCAATGTTTTTCGGGAGCGCGCTCACCAACTTCGGCGTGGCACCCTTCCTCGCCGACTTCCTCGAGCTGGCACCGCCGCCGCTCGGCCGCGATTCCAGCATCGGCACCGTGGATCCCACCTACGATGCCTTCACCGGTTTCGTCTTCAAGATCCAGGCGAACATGGATCCGCGCCACCGCGACCGCGTCGCCTTCGTGCGAGTCTGCTCGGGGCGCTTCGAGGCGGGAATGGAAGTGAAGCACTCGAGATCGGGCAGGAAGCTGCGTCTGGCATCGCCGCAGCAGTTCCTGGCGCGCGACCGCAGCACGGTGGAGGAGGCGTGGCCCGGCGACGTGGTGGGCCTCGTCGACAAGGGGACGCTGCGCATAGGCGACACGCTCTCGGCCAACGGCGACCTGGAATTCAGCGGGATACCGCGCTTCGCGCCCGAGCATTTCGCGCGCATCGTGGTGGCCGACCCGTTGCGCAGGAAGCACCTCGACACCGGGCTGCGTCAGCTCACCGAGGAAGGCGCCGCGCAGGTGTTCTACGCGGAGAGCGACGCGGGCCCCGCGCCGATAGTCGGCGCCGTGGGGATGCTCCAGTTCGACGTGATGCTGCATCGGCTCGAGCACGAGTACGGCGTTCCGTGCCGGCTCGAGCGAATTCCGTATCGTTACCCGCGCTGGATCACCGGCCCAAAGGCGGACATCGAGCGCGCGGCTGGCGGCAGCGGGCGGATGCGCCTCTTCGACACGAAGGGCAACCCGCTCATCCTCTTCGACGACGCGTGGAATCTGCGCTGGGCCATCGAGCATGAGCCGACGCTGACCTTTCACGAAGTGGCGCCGTGACGATTCCCGGGGCGCGCGCCGAAGGCGAGGCGCCCTCCACTCGCACCGGCGGACTCGCGCCCGGTGCGGCGCTCAGGTTCGTGGTTTTCCTGGGCATGGTGAGCCTGCTCGCCGACATGACCTACCAGGGCGGCCGCAGCATCACCGGCCCCTTCCTCGCGCAGCTCGGGGCCAGTGCGACGGTAGTCGGTGTGTTCGCCGGTCTCGGAGAGCTGCTCGGATACGGGCTTCGTATCGTCTCCGGCTACTTCAGCGACCGGGGTGGCAACTACTGGCGCGTGGCGATCGTGGGCTACGTGATAAACCTCCTCGCGATCCCCGCGCTCGCGCTCGCGGGAAGCTGGGAGGTGGCGGTGGCGCTCATGATGCTCGAGCGCACGGGGAAGGCGATCCGCAAGCCGGCGCGCGACGCGATGCTCTCGCACGCGACTTCGGAGATGGGGCGCGGGTGGGGATTCGGTCTCCACAAGGCGATGGACCAGACTGGCGCGCTCCTCGGGCCGCTGGTGATGGCCGCGGTTCTCTTCGCCACGCGCGGCAGCTACCGGCTGGGCTTCGCGCTGCTGCTCGTCCCCGCCCTGCTGTCCTTCGTGGTGCTCCTCGCCGCACGGCGTGAGTATCCGAGACCGAGCGACCTCGAGGTGAAGAAGATAGAGCTCGAGGCCACCGGCACATCGCGCAGCTACTGGATCTATCTCGGAGCGTCGGCACTGGTGGCCGCCGGCTACGCGGATTTCCCATTGATCGCTTACCACTTCGCGAAGAGCGACGCGATGCCCGCCGCGTGGATCCCGCTCATCTACTCGCTGGCGATGGCCGTGTCGGCCGTGGCGGCACCGGCTGCCGGCTGGCTCTTCGATCGCGTGGGCGTTGCGGTGATCGCTGCATCGGTTGTGGTGGCCGCGGCGTTCGCGCCGCTGGTATTCCTCGGTGGTACGGCGCTCGCGGTAGCTGGAATGGCGCTCTGGGGAGTGGGGATGGGCGTGCAGGAATCGATCGTGCGTGCAGCGGTGGCTGACCTCGTGCCATCCGGAAGGAGAGCCGGCGCGTACGGCGTATTCGACACCGGCTTCGGTGTCTTCTGGTTCCTCGGCAGCGCGCTCATGGGGATCCTCTACGATCGCTCGATCCCCGCGCTCGTCGCGTTCTCCGTGGCGGCGCAGCTGGCGGCGCTCCCCCTCCTGCTCGTGGTCGCATCGAAGGCGAGAACGACGCGCGGCTGAGAGCCGGCGCGCGGGATTGTAAGGAATTCCATCCTCGCGCGACTAATCATGGTGAACGTCGGGCAATGCGGGCAAAAGCCGGGCAATGGAGCCCGCGCGGCCCATGGCTCGACCACGACCATCGCCCTCAGCGGAGGAATGGACACGCAACCATGCGAGTGATGCGCGACGCCGACGAGACCTTCCTGACGCTCGTGCGCGAGAACGAGGCGCGGCTGCGCAAGATCTGCCGCGTCTACGCCAGCGACGCCGACGCGGAGAAGGATCTGTATCAGGACATTCTGGTGCAGCTGTGGCGCGCGCTGCCGTCGTTCGAGGGCTCGTCGCGACCGGGCACATGGCTCTATCGCGTGGCGCTCAACACCGCGCTCGCGCAGAAGCGACAGCGCGCCACGCGTGAGAGCGCGACGATCGATGAATCGAACCCGATCTGGCGCAACCCCATCCCGGCGCCCGACGAATCGCTGGAATCCAAGCAGCGCCTCGAGCGGCTGTATGCCGCCATCGCGCGGCTCGATGACGTGGACAAGGCGGTCGTGATGATGTACCTCGACGAAAAAAGTCATCGAGAGATCGCCGAGGTGCTGGGGATCACGGAGAGCTACGTGGGCGTGAAGCTCCACAGGATCAGGAAGGAGATGACTGCATGGCTGGCGGGAGAAGCGGCATGAATCTCGAAGACGCGCGGCGCGAGTGGCAGTCGCAAACGACGCTCGAGAACTCGCGGATGTCGGAGGCGGAGATGCTCGAACTGGTGAAGCACAGCTCCAGCGCGTTCGCCCGGACGATCGCGCGACGCGACCGGCGCGAGACGATCGCGGCGATCGTGGTGATGATACTGTTCCTCCCGCTGCTGGCTACCGGGCCGTGGCTAGCGCGTGCGGGCGTGCTCGTGGTGCTCGGTGCATTTGCTCTGATCTTCACGAAGCTCGGAGCGGCGCGGCGCCTGGAAGCGAGCGAGCGCCTGGACCTCTCGCTCGCGGAGCTGCTCGAGAGCGAGCGGACGAAGGTGAACGGCCAGATTCGCCTGCTCGAGAGCGTCGTCTCCTGGTACATCATACCTCCCGCCGCGGGCGCCATGTTGATAGTGATCGGGCTCGAGGGGCTGAGCTGGTTCACGGCCGGCTACGCGCTCTTCGCACTGGCGATCTCACTCTGGGTCTATCGCCTGAACCAGCACGCCGTGCGTCGCGAGCTTCGACCCAGGCGCTCGGAGCTCGAGCGGCTCATCCACGAGCTGAAGGGATAGGCGAAGGTCCGCCGTCGTCGCACGGCAAACGGCTCCGCCTGGCCGGGGCCGTCCGACAAGTCACATTCGAACTCTGTCAATCATGCATCCGAGACCACTACGACTCCGGTGCGCCGCCGCAGGCGCGCTTACGCTATCGCTCATCTGCTCCGCCACTCCCACTTCTGCCAGAGCGCATCAGAGCGGCGGCACGATCGACTCGCTCGCTCGCGCATTCCGGGCGGAGCATCCCACGCCAGCTCTCGTGATCGGAGTGGTGGACTCGACGGGCGAGCGCGTCCTCCCTTACGGTGTCGTGGGCGACGACAGTGCTCCCGTCACCGGCGACACGCGCTTCGAGGTGGGATCGGTGACCAAGGTCTTCACCTCGCTACTTCTCGCGCGGATGGTCGAGAGCGGCGACGTGCGGCTCGATGATCCGATCGCGCGCTACCTGCCGGACTCGGTGGAAGCGCCCGATTACAGGGGGAAGCAGATCACGCTGCGCGAGCTGGCCACGCACTCGTCCGGTCTCCCGCGGCTTCCGACAAACATCGCGCCGGCGAACATGTCGGACCCGTACGCAGACTACGCCGCGGACAAGCTCTACGACTTCCTGGATTCGTACGAGCTCTCGCGGGCTCCGGACTCCAGCTACGAGTATTCCAACCTCGGCGCCGGTCTGCTGGGCTTCCTCCTCTCACGCCACGCCGGCAAGCCGTTCGCTGATCTGCTGAAAGAGAGAATCTTCCAGCCACTCGGGATGGACGAGAGCTACGTCGCCGAGCTCGGCGACAGCACCGATGCGCGCCTCGCTCGGGGACACGCCGAGGGGAAGCCGGCTCCATTCTGGCACTTCGGTTCGCTCGAGGGAGCAGGCGCGGTTCGCTCGTCGGCCAACGACCTCCTGCGGCTGATCGGCGCCGAGCTGCGTCCCGAGTGCACGAGTATGGCGAGGGCGATCGAGCTCTCGCAGGAGATCCGCTTCCACGCTTCGTCGCAGCTCGCTCTGGCGCTCGGATGGCATGTCGTGCAACTTCCCGGTAGCAGCAGACTCTATTGGCACAACGGCGGTACCGGCGGCGCGAGGAGTTTCGTGGGCTTCGTGCCGGAGGCGGGAGCGGGCGTGGTGGTGCTGATGAACGAGGCGCTCCCGCTGGATGCTGTAACCCAGTTCGGTGTCCACGTAGCGCGCGCCGCGCTGGGACAGTGACCGCGGCGAGCGACTGCGAGAGCCGCGTTCAGCCTCTCACTTCGCCCTTCAGCGCCAGGTTCTGGCGGCGGGCGGAACGAAGGGCTCGTCTCGTGCGTATAAAGAGTATATGCGATCCGTGCACGCCGTCACACTAGCCATCCTGCTCGCGCCCGCAGGGGCCGCGGCGCAGAGCATGGGACACGGCTTCTTCTTCAAGGAGCCCGCTGTCCAGTGGTCCGTGCGTGCCGGATACGGCGTTGCCGGTGCGAGCAGTGACATCTTCTCCTTCGCATCGCAGCAGTTCACGCTCGACAAGAAAGATTTCAGCGGCTTCAACATCGGCTCCGATCTCGATTTCCGCGTGAGCTCGCGGCTCATGCTCGGACTGGGCATCTGGTACGAGGGGAGCAGCACACCGTCCGAGTACCGCGACTTCGTCGACCAGGACGACCTCCCCATCGAGCAGACGACGAAGTTCCAGCGTTTGCCGCTGACGGCGAGCCTCAAGTTCTACCTCACACCGCGTGGGCGCGGCATCGGGCGCTTTGCATGGATTCCCGCGAAGGTGGCGCCGTACGTCGGCGCGGGCGGTGGAGCGATGTGGTACAGCTTCCGGCAGGAGGGCGACTTCATCAACCAGCCCACGATGGAAGTCTTCCACGACAGCGTAAGGTCGTCTGGTTGGGCCCCCGAAGGGCACGCGATGGCTGGCGTCGACGTCTCGCTGACGCCGCGGCTCGTCCTCACGGGAGAGGGGCGCTACACCTACGCAAAGGCGAATATGGACGAGGACTTTGTAGGCTTCGACAAGATCGACCTCTCCGGCTTCGCCATCACGGCTGGTCTCGCAATCAGATTCTGAGGGGGGCATGATGCAAAAGCGAACGTTGAGAGACCGTGCCGCCACAGCAGCCAGTGGAATGCTGGCGGCTCTCGTCATGCTGGCTGGGAGCGCGGCGGTATTGGGTTTGAGTGCTCAGTCCAATCGGACTGATGCGCGCTGGCAGCCGTGGCTCGGTTGCTGGGAGCCGGCCGGCGCAATGGAAGGGCTGAACAACCGCATGCTCTGCGTGCTCCCCGTAGAGGGATCTGCCGCGGTCGAGCTGGCCACTGTGGACAGCGGCCGCGTGCTCACCCGCGAACGCGTGGTAGCCAACGGCGAGCGCGTGAAGAGCGACGAGAGCGGGTGCACCGGTTGGAAGAGCGCCCAGTGGTCGACCGACGGAGAACAGCTCTATCTGAAGTCCGACTTCGACTGCGGTGAAGGGCTGCATCGCACCGCGACCGGAATCTTCGCCATGGCGCCGGGTGGAGTCTGGCTAGATGTGCAGCGCGTATCGGCGAACGATGGCGGCGGCGGCGTCCGAGTGATCCACTACCGCTCGGCGGGCGCGCCCGACGTGCTGCGCGATGAGCTGGCCCGCGTGACCGCACAGCGCGAGCTCGCGCTGAGCACCGCGCGCGCGGCGGCGGCCGGCAGTGTGAGCCTGGAAGACGTGATAAGCGCCTCGCGCGCGGTCGATCCGGGAGTGGTGGAAGCATGGCTCATCGAGCGCCGGCAGCCGTTCTCGGTCGATTCCAAGGAACTCGTGCAGCTCGCCGATGCCGGCGTGCCTTCACGAGTGATAGACGCGATGGTCGCGCTGTCGTACCCGGAGGTGTTCGCGATCGCCGGATCGAACGACATTGACATGCTCTCCGGTGACATCGCGCTGCAGCCGGAGGAGTCGGGCGGCCGGACGATCCTCTCGACGATGATGTACCCGCCGTACGGCTTCGGCTATTACGGCTTCGGCTTCTCGCCCTTCGACTACTACTACTCCCCCTTCGGCAACTCGCCTTACGGCTACGGCTACGGCTACGGCTGGTATCCCGGCGCTGGTCCGGTGGTGATCATCAGGAATCCGGACGTGAATGCGCCAGAGCACGGGCGGATGGTCAACGGCCGCGGTTACGTGCGCGGCGGGCAGTCCGGTAGCGACGGCAGCGCGCGCGGCAGCGTTCCGCGCCGCTCGCGCAGCGACGGGAATTCCACGAGCAGCGGAAGCTCATCGCGCGGCGGATCGTCGGTTTCGTCGCCCAGCTCGAGCGGC
>Ga0070679_100004309_pt1 | contig 13138 bp, 11 predicted proteins | sample KBSC63BmetaG_FD_65652 | JGI IMG/M metagenome (GOLD analysis project Ga0070679, IMG submission 65652) | Corn rhizosphere microbial communities from Kellogg Biological Station, Michigan, USA - KBS C6-3B metaG | ecosystem: Host-associated > Plants > Roots > Rhizosphere | place: USA: Michigan... | reverse complement strand
AGAGCGGTGACGACGAAAGGCCACGCGAGCACGCCGAGCCGCGAATAGAACGAGATCGACGACACCGTCAGCACCACGGCGAGCGCGAGCAGGCCGCCGAGCGCGAGCCCGCGCCGCCAGTGCAGCGCCAGTCCGGTGAAGGCGTCGCCCACGCGCAGGTCTCCGGTCTGCTGGATCTTCAGCGCGCAGTGGAGGAGCGCGGCCGCGAACGGCCCGACCGCGACGACGAGGATCAGCGCCGGGCGCGAGTACACCGCGGCCAGGAAGGCGGTAGCGGCGACGACGGCGAGCAAGAGGTTCGGCAGGATCAGCCGCCAGGAGTTCTCGTACAGATCCCGAGCCGCCTGCCGCAGGGCGCGGCGCGCGGTCATCCCTTTACCCCTGCCGACGCCATTCCGGCGACGAAGTAGCGCTGGAAGAAGACGTAGATGAGCGCCATCGGCGCGATCGCGATCACGCTGCTCGCCATCAGCTGTGGCCAGAGCGTCTGGTACTCCGAGACGAACGAGAAGATTCCGACCGGCAGCGTGTAGTGGTCGGGGGCGGTGTTGAAGATGATCAGCGGCCAGAAGAAGTCGTTCCACGTGCCCTCGAACTCGAGGATGGCGATCGCCGCGATCGCCGGCCCGACGAGCGGCAGCATCACCTTCCAGAACGTCTTGAAGTAGCCGGCGCCGTCGAGCTTCGCCGCCTCCTCCAGGTCGCGCGGGATCGTCAGGAAGTACTGGCGCATCAGAAACAGCTGCGCTGCGGAGGCGAGCTTGATCAGGACGTAACCGTGGTAGTGGCCGAGCAGGTGCCAGTTCGTGAACATCACGAAGATCGGCACCAGCCGCAACTGGTCGGGGATCATCAGGGTGAGCAGCACGAGGATGAACAGCACCTCCCGCCCGGGGAAGCGGAGGCGCGCGAACGCGTAGCCGGCGAGCGAGCAGAGGAAGACGTTCAGGCACGTGACGGTCGCCGCCAGTCCGACGCTGTTCGCCGCGTAGCGGGCGAAGTGGAACGTGCTCAGGGCCTCCCGGTATGCGTGCAGGGTCGGGTGCTTCGGCAGCAGGCTGAAGTACGCCGTCTCCGGCAGCGTCTTCAGCGAGGTCGAGATCATCCAGAGGAACGGCACGAAGTAGAGGAGGGCGATCCCGAACAGCAGCAGGTAGACGACGATCGTGCGCGACCGCTCGAACGCGGTGCGGCCGGGGATCCCGACCGGGACGGTTCCGCCGGGGAGCGCCGGCTCCAGCGTCGGTGCCGGCGGCACGAGCCGCGCCTCCGCCGACGGGACGACGTCCTTCTGGGTGGGGACGTCCGCGTCGGCCATCAGTTCGCGTCCGTCCTGCCGAACGTCAGGCGCTGGAGCAGCGTCAGCCCGAAGATGATCAGCATCAGCGCGATGCCGACGGAGGCGGCGTAGCCGAAGCGGACGTCGTAGAACGCGACGCGGTACAGGTAGAGCACCGGCACGAGCGTCGAGTTGTTCGGCCCGCCCGATCCGCCCGAGGCGATGAACGCCTGGTCGAACATCTTCAGTCCGCCGATCACGAGCAGGGTGGAGACGAAGAAGTGGCCCGGCCTGAGCAGCGGGAAGGTGATCTTCCAGAACGTCCGCCAGGCGCCGGCGCCGTCGATCGCCGCCGCCTCGTAGACATCCGTCGGGATCGACTGCAGGTAGGCGAGGTAGAAGAGCATCACCATCCCCGAGGTCGTCCAGGAGTTCAGGCCGACGAGCGCCCATAGCGCCGTCCCGGATTCGCCGAACCACGCGCGGTCGAAGCCCGTGATCTGGTTGAACAGCCCGTCCGCCGAGAGGATGAACAGCGCGACCGCGGTGATCGCCGCCGAGGAGGCGATCGAGGGGAAGTAGTAGGCGGAGCGGAAGAAGCCGCGGAAGCGGATCGCGTTGTTGACGACGACGGCGACGAACAGGCCGAGAGCCATCGAGCAGATCGTGAACGCGAGTGTGAACTTGAGCCCGTTCTTGACCGCGATCCCGAAGCGGTGGTCGTGCAGCAGCTCGCGGTAGTTCCCGAAGCCGACCGTGTCGATCTTGCCGAGGACGCCCCAGTCGTAGCGGCTGATGTAGAGCGCGTAGCCGATGGGATAGAAGAAGAGGATCCCGTAGAGGACCATCGGCGCGGCGATGAACAGGTAGCCGACGAGCGCTTCCCGCACGCGCTCGCTACCGAAGCCTCGTCCGGGCCGGTCTTCTCTCGCCGCCGCCGTTGCGCTCATCAGCCTCCTTCGGGGGGTGCTCTCCGCGCGCCCCGTTCACGGAGCGCGCGGAGAGCTCGATGCCGGAGCTACTTGCTGAGCGTGTCGTTCGCCGTCGACTCCACCTTCTGGAGCATCTGGGCGACCGACTCCTTGCCCTCGATCACCGCCGAGAGCTCGTTGTTCGCCGTGTCGATCACCTGGCTGAACCGCGGCGCGAACTGCCACGGACGGGCGGCGGGGGCGTCCGCGAGGAACGACGCCCGGCCGGCAACCGGCTTCACGTCGCTGCGCGAGGGCAGCGCGAGGCCCTTCGACGTCCATGTGGCCATGCCGGGCCTGCCGACGAGGTAGCGGATCAGCTGCCACGCCGCCGGCTTGTTCTGCGCGTCCTTCGCCATCGAGTACGAGACCGTGAACGCGAGGTTGCCGTGCTGCTTCTGCATGATCATCCGCTGCGTCGAGAAGTGGACGCTCGGGAACGTCGACGTCATGAACGGGAACAGCCAGTTCCCCTCGAAGATGATCGCGGCCTTCTGCTTGCCGAGCGCCTCACCGCACCAGCCGACGCTCAGCTTGGCCGGGATGTCGGCGAGTCCCTGCTTGATCAGCCCGACGTAGTAGTTCAGGGCCGCCGCCGCCGCCGGTGAGTTGACGGTCGACTTCGTCTTCGTGGCGTTCAGGAACGTGCCGCCGTTCTGGTACACGAACGCGAGCGCGCGGTCCCAGCTCGGCGACAGGCAGATCGGCTTCGAGCCGGAGGGCATCACGCCCCGCAGCTTCCTGGCGGCGGCCGTCAGGGTCGCCCAGTTGGTGATCGAAGCCGGCTTCACGCCCGCCTTTGCGGCGAGGTCGGTGTTGACCTCCATCGCGAGCGGCGACCAGTCCTTCGGGTAGCCGTAGATCTTGCCCTTGTACTTGAAGCCGTTGAGGAGCGACGGATAGAAGGGCTTGGACGAGAACTTGCTCTGCTGGGCGTAGCTGTCCAGCGGCTCGAGCAGCCCCTGCGTCACCCAGTCGAGGAATACGTTCGAGTCGACGTAGAACACGTCGGCCGGCTTGCGGGCGGCGAACTTCGCGAGCATTGCCGGCACGTAGTCGCCCGTGATCGGCTGGTAGTCGACGTGGATGTTCGGATACGTCTTCGAGAAGCCGCGGAGTACCTGCTTGAGTAGCTTGAGCTCGTCGGGGCTGGCGCCCCAGCCGGACAGGACGACGGTGCCCGAGGCCGCAGTCGTGCTGCCGTTCTTGTCCGACCTGCCGAGGCTCGTGGCGGCGAAGACGGCCGCGACGAGGACACTGCACGTGAGCACGACAAAGAGTCGTCTGGCTCTCATTGCCCCTCCTCCTGAAACCGTTGCTGGCTCGGGTGACATATCGCACATGGTTCCCCGGGAGGGGACGGACCTAACGGCGGCGGCGTTAGAGTCGTCGCGTGCCGCTCGATCCGTCCCGCACCGTCGAGGAGCTGCGCGGGCTCCAGGAGCTGACCGGCGACGAGAACGGCGCCCAGCGCGTCGCCTGGACCGACACGTGGACGCAGGCATGCGAATGGCTGCGCGGCAGGCTCGAGGGCGTTCCGGTCGAGGAGGAGGTCGACGAGGCCGGGAACCAGTGGTTCACGCTCGCCGGCGAGACCGAGCGGGCGTTGCTGATCGGCGGGCACATCGACTCGGTGCCGAACGGTGGCTGGCTCGACGGTTGCCTGAACGTGCTGGCCGGGGTCGAGGTGCTGCGGCGGATCGCCGAGGACGGCACACCGCCGCTGACCGTCCGCCTGGTCAACTGGGCGGACGAGGAAGGGGCGCGGTTCGGCCGCTCGCTGTTCGGCTCGAGCGCCGCGGCCGGTTCGATGCGCGACCAGGACGAGCTGCGGCAGCTGACGGACCAGGACGGCGTGTCTTTGCCGGACGCGCTCGCCGCTCACGGCGTCGACCTCGACCGTGCGACGGAGTCGCGGGCGCAGCTCGAGAACGCCGCCGCCTACCTCGAGCTGCACATCGAGCAGGGGCCGGTGCTGGAGTCGCTCGATCTTCCGCTCGGCGTCGTGCTCGGCACATTCGGCGTCGAGCGCCACCGGATCACCTGGACGGGCCAGGCTGCCCACGCCGGCTCGACGCCGATGGACCGACGGCGCGACGCGCTCGCCGGGGCGGCCAAGCTGGCGCTCGACATCCGCCGCATCGCTGCGGAGACCGGCGACGGCGCCGTCTGTACGAGCGGCAACGTCGTCTGCCGGCCGGGAATCGTCACCTCGGTGGTGGAGACGGCCGAGCAGCTGCTCGACCAGCGGCATCTCGACGCCGGAAAGCTGGCGGCGATGCTCGCCGAGGCCAGGGCGGCCGCGGACCGCTTCGCCGGGGAGGAGGACGTCGAAGTGGCGTGGGAGCGGATCTGGGGGATCGAGCCGATCCTGTTCGACGAGACGCTGATCGGCCTTGCGGAGGAGGCGATCACCGAGGTCGCGGGCACGTGCCCCCGGCTCCCGAGCGGCCCGCTGCACGACGCCGCGGAGGTCGCCCGCTCCGGAATCCCGACGGTGATGCTCTTCGTCCAGAGCCTGCGTGGCCTCTCGCACACGAAGCTCGAGGACACGAAGCCCGAGCATCTGGAGCTCTCCGTCCGCGCGCTCGATACGCTCGCGACCAAGGCCATCCGGTTGCTCTCGTAGGGCTGTCCCCGCAGAGCCACCGTGCACTCAGCCTGCGGGGTCAGACCCTGGAAACCGAGGCGTTAACGGAACTTCTACAGAGCTCTCAGGCTCCTCTCAGGTTCGGGGAGCAAGCTTTTCTTCGAACACAGACGCCGGAGACGCTTCCTCCACCCCTCCACGACACCCCGGCGTCCGACAGCAACCGGCCGCCGCGGCACCTCCCGTCGAACGAGCGTCAACCGCGGCGGCCGGGTTCACCGCCCGAAGTCCGGCCGCTTCGCGGCCGACGACTTCGAGCGGCAACGGGTTCGCACCCTTGCCACCGAAACGTGCCGCAGCCGCGCATGTCGGCTGCGGCGGAGAATCGGTCGGTCTATCCTCAGCCTCCATGCAATTCGGAGTAACGGTTCTTCCCGACCCGCCGTGGCAGCGGCTCGTCGAGCTGATGCAGCTCGCGGAGCAGAACGGCTTCGACTACGGGTGGACGTACGACTCGCACGTGCTCTGGCAGGAGCCCTACCCGCTGCTCACGCTCGCGGCGATGAACACGGAGCGGCTCCACCTCGGGCTGAACGTCACCAACCCCGGCACGCGTGAGCCGACCGTCACCGCCAGCGCGTTCGCGACGCTCCAGGACATCTCCAACGGGCGCATGATCATGGGGATCGGGCGCGGCGACTCGGCGCGGCGCGTGATCGGCCAGCAGCCCGTCAAGGTCGCAGAGTTCGAGGCCGCCTGCCGGATGATGCGCGACCTGATGAACGGGCGGCCGGTGGAGTGGAACGGCACCGAGATCCGGCTCGAGTGGGCGCAGAACGGCGCCGAGATCCCGCTCTACGTGGCCGGCTACGGCCCCCGCGTGCTCGAGGTCGCAGGCCGGGTCGCCGACGGCGTGATCATCCAGCTCGCCGACCCCGAGATCGTCGAGTGGATCGTCGGCCAGGTCCGCCGCGCCGCCTCGGACGCCGGCCGCAACCCCGACGAGCTCGAGGTGATGGCCTGCGCGCCGGCGCACGTCAGCGACGACCTCGCCGACAGCTGCGAGCAGGTGCGCTGGTTCCCGGCGATGGTCTCGAACCACGTCTTCGACGTCATCTCCCGGCACGACCCGGCGGACCTCCCGCCCGCGCTTACCGAGTACGTCTCGCGGATGAAGCGGGACTCGTACGACTACGCCGAGCACAGCCGCGTCGGCGCGAAGCACGGTGCGCAGATCAGCGACGAGACCTGCGAGCGCTTCTGCATCCTCGGCCCGCCCGATGCCCATGTCGAGAAGCTGCGGCGGCTCGAGGCGGCCGGCGTCGACCAGTGGAACATCTACCTGATGACCCAGGGCCAGGAGGAGACGCTCGAGGCCTACGGCCGCGACATCGTCCCGGCTCTCCGCGGTCAAGCCGGAGGCGATTAGGGCCGATACAGGTTCCATGGCCGCGGCTTCTGCCTCGTCGCTCGCCGGTGCCCGTCTGCGGACCGTGGTCGTTGCCTGGAAGGTCGCCGCGGTCGGCGGCCTCGTCACCTTCGCCGCCTACGCGCTGTTCGGCGCCGGCTTCGACCAGTTCTTCAACCGGTACTGGTACAACGCGCTGATCCTGCTGGCCGCCGGCGCCGCCGTCGTCCGCGCCGTCACCACGCGGGTCGAGCGCACCGCCGCGATCGCGTTCGCCGTCGGCATCTCCTCCTGGGCGGTGGGGGAGATCCTCTTCGACTTCCCCTACGCGGGCAATCCGCCCTACCCGTCCGCCGCCGACGCCTTCTACCTCCTCTTCTACCCCGCCTGTTACGTCGGGATGGCGATCCTGGTGCGGCACCGGCTGTCCGAGTTCACGCCGATGGTCTGGTTCGACGGCGCGATGGCGGCGATCGCGGCGGCGGCGGTGGGGTCGGCCGTGCTGTTCCAGGTCGTGTTCACGCACACCGACGGCAGCACCTCGGTGATCGTCACCAACCTTGCCTACCCGCTCGGCGACGTCCTGCTGCTCTCCGGCGTCGCCGGCGTCTTCGCGCTGAGCGGCTGGAGGCCCGATCGCACCTGGGCTCTGATCGGCGCCTCGCTGCTGACGGCCACGATCGCCGACGGGATCTTCCTCTGCCAGACCGCCCTGGGCACCTACACGGAGGGCTCCATCCTCGACGCGCTCTGGCCGGCCTCGATGCTTTTGCTGGCCGCCGCGGTCTGGCAGCCGCCGCGCCACGTGGACGTCGCGCTCGCCGGCCGGCCGCTGCTGGCCACGTCGCTGATCTGCGCGGCGATCGGCCTCGGGATCCTCGTCTTCGACCACTTCCAGCAGCTGAACCTGCTCGCGGTCGGCCTGGCCGCCGCGACGCTGGTGGCGGTCGCCGTCCGGCTGGTCCTCACCTTCCGCGAGAACAGGCGCGTACTCGCGCTGCTCCGCACACGTACCGTCACCGACGCTCTCACCGGCCTGGGCAACCGGCGCCAGCTCGTCGACGACCTGGCCCGCGTGCTCGCCGCCGGCGAACGGGCCGAGCCGAGATTGCTCGTGATCTACGACCTCGACGGGTTCAAGCTCTACAACGACAGCTTCGGCCATCCCGCCGGTGACGCATTGCTGACCAGGCTCGCCGGGGCGCTCGCCAGGGTGGTCGCGCCGTACGGGGGCTGCTACCGGCTGGGCGGCGACGAGTTCTGCGTCCTCGCCGACGTCGCCCCCGAGGAGGAGGAAGCCTTCCTCGAGAAGACGGTCATCGCCCTGTCCGAGTCAGGAGTCGGGTTCGGGGTGACGAGCTCCTTCGGCGCCGTCCACCTCCCGCAGGAGGCCTCGACCTCGACCGAGGCGCTGCGCGTCGCCGACCAGCGCCTCTACGCGCAGAAGCGCGAGCGCTCGGGCCGGCGGGACCCCCACGAGATGCTGCTCCAGGCCCTCTTCGAGCGGTCCCCAGGGCTTCGCGACCATGTCGGCGAGGTCGTCAACAGGGCCGTCTCGATCGGCGAGACCTTCGGGCTTCCCCCGGACGAGCTAGAGGAGCTGCGGCTCGCGGCCAGGCTGCACGACGTGGGCAAACTGGCCGTCCCGGACGACGTCCTCCAGAAGCCCGGCCCGCTCCACCCCGAGGAGTGGGCATTCATCAGGGAGCACACGGTGATCGGCCAGCGCATCCTCGCCGCCTCTCCCGGCTGGCTCGGCGTGGCCGCGATCGTCCGCGCGACGCACGAGCGCTGGGACGGAACGGGCTACCCTGACGGGCTCGCCGGCGACGCGATCCCGCTCGCAGCCCGCATCATCGCCGTCTGTGACGCCTTCTCGGCCATGACCTCGCCGCGGCCCTACCGCCTGCCGATCGCGCGCGAGCAGGCGCTCGAGGAGCTCCACGCCCACGCCGGCACCCAGTTCGATCCGGACGTCGTCGCCGCCTTCGCCGTGATCGTCGAGCGGACCGAGAGGAGACAGCGGCGCGGAGCAGCCTAGGCCGGGCGAACTGGGAATCTCACCGTCGGCTGACGACCTGCTCCGCGAGCCAGGCGTCCGCCTCGGCGGACGACCGGAGGCGCACGACGTTCTTGCCCGCGAAACGCGGCGGCCAGTAGCGCCGCCGACGGTGGTGCGTGCGGACGTTGTACGACGACAGCACCCAGATCCCGCGCCACGTCTCGACGTTGCCCGGATGCCAGAGCTCGACCCGCTCGCGCATGCGCCGCCGCGACCGACGATAGATCCGCACCAGCAGCGTACGCAGCGGAAGGTCGAGCCAGACGATCGTGTCGGCCTGGTCGATCAGCCACGTCCCCAGCTTGCCCATGTAGTTGCCGTCGGTGACCCAGCCGTCGAGGCCCGCCAGGGCTGCTTCGACGCGCGCGTGGAGCTGCTCGGCGGTCGCCTCCTGCCAGTTCGGGCCGTGATGCAGCGCGTCGAGCTCGATGTGCGGGACGCCGAGAGCCTCCGCCAGGCGGGCGGCCAGGGTCGTCTTCCCCGAGCAGGAGGAGCCGATCACGGCGATCCGCGGTCCCACGGGCGACTACCGTACCGGCGTGCTCCGGCGCGTTCTCCTCGCTGTCGTGGGTGTCGCTGTCGCGGCTTCGGCGGCGACCGCCTCGACCAGGTCGGCGGCCGCCGGATTGCCCCCGGCCGAGAACCGTCTCGACCTCGTCGCCTTCCCCGGCTACGCCGAGGCGGGCGGCGACGATCCGCGCGCCAACTGGGTGCAGCCGTTCGTGCGGAAGACCGGCTGCAAGGTGCACGTGCGCACCGTGCACAGCTCGACAGAGCTGCTCGAGGTGGTGGACGGCGGCGGCTTCGACGGCGTCGCCGCCTACGGCGACGTGACCCAGGTGTTGACCGGCGGCAAGGAGGTGCAGCCGATCGACACCGACCTGATCCCGAGCTACGCGCACGTCTACGCGCCGCTGAAGACGCTGCCCCAGAACCTCGAGCACGGCCGCATCGTCGGCATCCCCCACGGACGCGGCGCCGACCTGCTGCTCTGGCGGACCGACCTCGTTCGCCCGGCGCCGACGAGCTGGGACGTACTCTACGACCCGCGCTATGCGGGCAGGGTCGGCCTTCGCGACGAGCCGATCACCCTGGCGCAGACGGCCATCCACCTCGGCTACCGGGACCCCTACGAGCTGAGCAAAGGCCAGTTCCGGAAGGTCGTCCGCGCGGCGGCCGAGCAGAGCGCGAGCGTCGGCGCGTACTGGCAGGACCTGGTGGCCGCGCTCGCCGACTTCACCGGCGGGAACGCGATCGTCGGCGCGGTCAGCGCGCGGCTGGCGACGCTGCTGCGGGCGGATCAGGTGCCGGTCGCAACCACCATTCCTCCGGGCGGGAGCGCCCATTCGGCCTCGTGGATGATCCTCTCGCACGCGAGGCATCTCGGCTGCATGTACCGGTGGCTGGACTACATCCTCACCGGGAAGCCGAACGCCAAATCGGCCCGCTACCTCGGCGAGGCGCCTGCGACGCCCGCGGCCTGCGCGTACATGAGCTGCAAGGCCGTGCACGCCGGCGACCAGGCGTGGTGGTCACGCCGCTCCTTCGCCCACACGCCGCAGCACGACTGCCACGACGGGCGCGGAGAGGCCTGCGTCGACTGGTTCGGCTGGTCGGACGCGTGGGCCCTCATCCGGGCCGGCTGAGAGGTAGCCGAAGGACCGCGGCGCCCGGAACGACGATAATCGAGCGCCTCGGTGATGTCTTCGGCGCAAAGCGCGGTGGCTCAGGACAGGATCTCGCGCTCGGCTCAGGCCGAGGCCGACGTCGTCCTGAGCGGGATCCGCAAGACCTACGGCGACGTGGTCGCCGTCGACTCGATCGACCTCGAGATCGCGCGCGGGGAGTTCTTCACGATGCTCGGGCCGTCCGGGTCCGGCAAGACGACGACGCTCCGGGTGATCGCCGGCTTCGAGCGGCCCGACGCCGGGCGCGTCCGGCTGGGCGGTGTCGACGTCACGAACCGGCCGCCCTACGACCGGGACGTGAACACCGTCTTCCAGGACTACGCGCTCTTCCCGCACATGTCCGTCGGCGACAACGTCGAGTACGGGCTGAGGGTGAAAGGTGTCAAGCGTGCGGAACGGCGGCGGCGCGCCGGCGAGGCCCTGGCGCTCGTCCGGCTCGAGGGCTTCCGCGACCGCAAGCCGGTGCAACTCTCGGGCGGCCAGCGGCAACGAGTGGCGCTCGCGCGCGCGATCGTCAACCGGCCGCAGGTGCTGCTCCTCGACGAGCCGCTCGGCGCGCTCGACCTGAAGCTCCGCCAGGAGATGCAGAGCGAGTTGAAGCGGATCCAGCAGGAGGTCGGGATCACCTTCGTCTACGTCACGCACGACCAGGAGGAGGCGCTGACGATGAGCGACCGGATCGCCGTCTTCAGCCAGGGCCGGATCGACCAGATCGGGAGCCCCGCCGACGTCTACGAGCGGCCGGCGAACGAGTTCGTCGCCGCCTTCGTCGGCATCTCCAACCTGCTCGACCGCGACGGCCGGCGCTTCACGATCCGCCCCGAGAAGATCAGGCTGCTCGGCGAGGCCGAGCTCGGGGAGCCGGGCGACCACGTCGAGCGCGGCACGATCCGCGAGGTCGTCTACGCGGGGATGGTCACGCGCTACGTGGTCGGCCTCGAGCAGGGCGGCGAGGTCGTCGTCGTCCGCCAGAACGTCTCCGGGCCGGAGCCGGCCGAGCGGGAGGGGCAGCCCGCGGCGGTCGCCTGGGCTCCGGGTCACACCTTCGACATCGAACCCCAGAGGGAGGAGGACGAATGAGGAAGGTCAAGCTCCGCTACGTCGCCCTTGCGCTCGTGGCCGTCGCGCTCGCCGCCCCCGCGGCCGGCACCACGAAGGCCGGCGCGAACGAAGGAAAGCTGACGATGATCGCGTGGGAGGGTTACCTCGACGCGAAGTGGGTGAAGCCCTTCGAGCAGCAGTCCGGCTGCAAGGTGCAGGCGAAGTACGCCGGCTCCTCGGACGAGATGGTCACGCTGATGCGCTCCGGCGGCGGCGGCCAGTACGACCTGGTCTCGGCCTCCGGCGACGCGAGCCTCCGGCTGATCTACGGCGGCGACGTCGCCGCGGTCGACGTCGGCAAGGTGCCCGGCTGGAAGCAGTTCTTCAAGGGCTTCCAGAGCCCGCCGAACAACACGGTCAAGGGCAAGCACTACGGGATCTCGCTGCAGTGGGGCCCGAACACGCTGATGTACAACACGACCAAGGTGAAGCCGGCGCCGACGAGCTGGTCGGCGCTGTACAGCCCGAAGTACAAGGGCAAGATCACCGTTCCGAACAACCCGATCCAGATCGCCGACGCGGCACTCTATCTGTCGAAGACGAAGCCGGCGCTCGGGATCAAGGACCCCTACGAGCTGAACAAGACCCAGTTCGCGGCGGCGATCGCGCTGCTGAAGAAGCAGCGGCCGCTGGTCAAGAAGTACTGGGGCCTGGCCTCCGACGAGATCAGCCTGTTCAAGAACGGCGACGCGACGATCGGCGCGTCGTGGCCGTACACGACCGGCCAGCTGCGGGCGGCGAAGTCGCCGGTCAAGGAGATCATCCCCAGAGAGGGCGCGACCGGCTGGCTCGACACCTGGATGCTGTCGGCGAAGGCCAAGCACCCGAACTGCGCCTACGCCTGGTACGCCTACATCTCCAGCCCGAAGGTGCAGGCCCTCCAGGCGGTCACCTGGGGCGAGACACCGGTGAACAAGCTGGCCTGCCCGTACATGAACAAGCTCAGCAAGGGCTCCTGCGCGTCGTACCACGCCAACGAGCCGGAGTCGTACTACGCCTCGATCAAGTTCTGGAAGACGCCGCTCGCCGACTGCGGCAACGGCAAGAAGGACTGCATGGACTACTCCGCGTGGGTGACGTCCTGGAACGAGGTGATTTCGTAGCCATCTGCTTCGCAGATGGCTAGAAGTGCCGTCAGGGCCCAGCGTCGGCGACTGTCGGCGCTGGGTTGGCGGTACCCGCCGCTGCGAGCTGTGGGACAGCTCGTGCCGCCGCTCGGGTGGATGACGCTCATCTACCTCGCGGCACTGGCCGCGCTGTTCGTCTACGCGTTCTGGAGCGTGGACTCGTTCACCGGCAAGGTCGTCCACGCCTGGAGCCTCGACAACTTCCGCGAGATCTTCGAGAGCGGCGCGTTCCGCGGGGTGATCTGGCGGACGCTCTGGATCGCGGCGGCGGTCACCGCCACCTGCGCAGTGCTCGCGTTCCCGTTCGCGTACTTCATGGCCCGGCTGGCGACGCCTCGGGTGCGCGCGATGCTGTTCGTGCTCGTGCTGCTGCCGCTCTGGTCGAGCTACCTCGTCCGCGTCTACGCCTGGAAGGTGATCCTCGCCCAGGACGGGATCCTGAACTGGTCGCTCGAGCAGATCGGCCTCCCGGGCGCGAACCTCGGCTACTCGAACACGGCAATGTGGCTCGTGTTCACGTACATCTGGCTGCCGTTCATGATCCTGCCGGTCTACGCGGCGCTCGAGCGAATCCCGCACTCGTACATCGAGGCCTCGCGCGACCTCGGCGGGGGAGGGTTCACGACGCTGCGGCGGGTGATCCTGCCGCTGGCGCTGCCGGGCATCGTCGCCGGCTCGATCTTCACCTTCTCGCTGACGCTCGGCGACTACATCACGCCGACACTCGTCGGCGGCGCCGGCTCGACCTTCATCGGCAACATCGTCTACTCGACCGGCCTCGGGGTCTCGGGCAACCTGCCGTTCGCGGCCGCCTTCGCGGCAATCCCGCTCGCGATCATGGCCGTCTACCTGACGCTGGCCAAGCGGACCGGCGCGTTCGAGGCGTTGTAGTTGGAAACCCGGACGACCCGA
>Ga0070679_100004307_pt1 | contig 13140 bp, 9 predicted proteins | sample KBSC63BmetaG_FD_65652 | JGI IMG/M metagenome (GOLD analysis project Ga0070679, IMG submission 65652) | Corn rhizosphere microbial communities from Kellogg Biological Station, Michigan, USA - KBS C6-3B metaG | ecosystem: Host-associated > Plants > Roots > Rhizosphere | place: USA: Michigan... | reverse complement strand
CGGGGCGTGGAGCGATTCCCGTCAGCACGTCAATCGACCCTGGCCCATTGATCCCTGACCCCATTGATTCCCCCGCATGCCACTGACCCGACGCGAAGCGCTCGCCAGGCTCGCCGCCCTCACTGCTGCCACCACGCTGCCACTCCCCCGGTGGCGCACCCCGCCCGCCAATCCGCTCGACGGCACCATCGCCGACTACCAGGCCGGCTTCCGGCGCGGCACATGGAGCGCCGCCGAGGTCACGGAGCACGCGCTCGAGCGCTGCCGCACCGACGGCACGAAGTGGCGCGCCATTGACGCGCTCTCGGCCACGGCGCTCGCCGATGCGCGCGCCGCCGATGCCCGCCGCCGCGCGGGAACGCTGCGCGGGCCGCTCGACGGCGTCCCCGTGTTCGCCAAGGCGATCTACGACATGAACGGATTGCCCACCACCGGCTCCAACGCCGAGTGGGCCCGGCTCTTTCCGGAACCGGTGCGGCGCGATGCGCTGGAGGTGGCGCGGATCCGCGCTGCCGGCGCGATTGTCCTCGGCAAGACCGCCGCCGATGACTTCGCGTATCGCGGCAACGGCACCAGCAGTCACACGGGGCAGGTGCTCAATCCGCACGATCCCACCGGTACCCGCACGCCGGGCGGCTCCAGTGCAGGGTCGGCCGTGGCCGTGTCAGCGGGCATGGCCTTCGCCGCGCTGGGCACCGACGACGGTGGTTCCAATCGCATTCCGGCGCAGTTCACCGGCGTCGTGGGCATGAAGCCGACCTTCGGTCTCGTGCCGCGCAACGGCGTGATTCCGACGTGGCCCTACCTCGACACGCACGGGCCGCTCGCGCGCACGGTGGCGGATGCGGCACTCTATCTCGCCGCCATCGCTGGCCCTGACGCCTCCGATCCGCTCGCGCTCACCGGCGCGTGGGACGCCGCGCCGCTGGCCGCACTCCGCGACGACGCACTCGCCGGAGTGCGGCTCGGGCTCGTGGCGGACAACACGCCGAGAGCACAGATGACTCCCGAAGCGGTCGCCATGTGGGATCGCGCGGTGGCGGATCTCCGTGCCGCCGGCGCCAGCGTCGAGTCGTTCGCGTCGCCCGTGACCTCGGCGAATTATCGGGACGCCTTCGCCGCCGCGGCGCGCGAGCGCGGTGATGTGGCGGTGAACGACCGGTCGCCGGCGCCAACCGCCAACGCGCTCTACCTCTACTTCGCCGGCCGCAGCGATGATCCGCGCGCCGCGGTGCGCCGCGGCTACGACGCCTACCGCCATTTCTACGACGTCCTTCCGGCGACCTTCGAGGAATGCGAGCCACTGCTGCATCAGCCCATGGCGCTGGATCCCGCGGGCCAGTCCTTCGCACACTCGCGCGCCACGGTGGTGGCGGGACTGGAGCAGTCCATGCGCGCGGCGGGCATCGTGGCGATGGTCTGGCCCACCATGCCGTTCAACGCGCCGCGCATCGTGGATGCATGGCCACACGTTCGCACCACGCTCTCCTACAACAACTGGCTCGGCCTGCCCGAAGTGTCGGTCCCCGCGGGACTCGGCGCCGACGGGATGCCGGCGCTCAACCTCTCCGTGGTGGGATTTCCCGGCGACGATGCGCGCGTGCTGGCGCTGGCGCACGCGTACGAGCGGCAGTCGCGCCGCTTCGTGGCGCCGCCGCATTCGGCCTGAGGAAGCGCCATGACCGCGCCGCCTAGCGCACGCCACCCATCAATCCGCGTACCGGCTTGATCATGAGGAACGCGACGAACGACGCGCCGAGACACACGGCCGCGACGGTGCCGAAGAGCAGCGGCAGCGGCGCCGACGAGATGAATCCGGCCGCGTAGCCGGCGACCTTGTTGCCCACCGAGTCCGCGAGGAACCACACGCCGAGCATGAAGCCCACGATCCGCACCGGGGAGAGCTTCGTGAACACCGAGAGCCCTACGGGTGAGAGCGACAGCTCGCCGAGCTCCTGGATGAAATAACAGCCAATGAGCCAGAAGGGACTCACGCGAAGGCCCGGCGTGTCCTGCAGGTGGAAGGCGGGAATGAGCAGCAGCACGAAGGACAGTCCAATGAAGAAGAGTCCCGCGGCGAACTTTGCCGGCGTGGACGGCTCCCGTTCCTTGAGCCGCACCCAGAGCCACGCGAATGCGGGCGCGAGCACGATGACGAAGATCGCCTGCACGCTGAGAAACCAGCTCGACGGAAAGCTGTAGCCGAAGAATGACGTGCGGGTGTAGCGGTCACCGAAGAGATTGAGCGTGGAGCCGGCCTGTTCGTACGCGCCCCAGAAGATCGCGGCGAACACGAAGAACACGGCCATGGCGGCGAGGCGCTTCCACTCCACTCTGGTGAAGCCCCAGAACATCGGCTCCGCGGGCGCATCGGATGCCGTGGCCTGCGGTTTCGCGTTCGCCGCGCCGCGCGCGGCCTCGCGCGCCTCGTGGGCTTCGCGGCGCTGCTGCTCGAGACGATCAATTCCGGGTTGCAGATGCTTGCGGCCGGCGACGTACTGGATCAGTCCGAGCGTCATCCCCACACCGGCGCAGGCGAAGCCCAGGTGCCAGTCGACTTTCTGCGCGATCCCACCGGCGATGATCGGCCCGAGTGCCGCGCCGAGGTTGATGCCCATGTAGAAAATCGAGAACCCGGCGTCACGCCGCGCGTCGTTCACCTCGTACAGCGAGCCCACGATGCCGCTCACGTTCGGCTTGAGCAGCCCGGTCCCGACGACGATGAGCCCGAGTCCCGTGTAGAAGAACGGCAGCGGATGGAATGCCAGCGTGAAGTGGCCGAGCGCGATGATGATGCCGCCGATGAGCACACTCTTGTACTGGCCGAGCCACCGGTCCGCGATGATGCCGCCCACGATGGCCGCCGCCCACACGCTCGCCGTGTACGTGCCGTACGCCGAGCCGGCCTGGCGATCGGTGAAGCCCAGCACGTGCACCATGTACAGGATGAGGAACGCACGCATGCCGTAGTAGCTGAAACGCTCCCACATTTCCGTGAAGAACAGTGTGGAGAGCCCACGCGGGTGCCCGAAGAACTCGCCGGGCGTGCGTGCGGGGCGCGATTGGTCGGTCGGTGGCGCGAGGGTGGTCATCGTGATGGTCCGGAGTGGGCGACGGTAAACGGAGACATGAATGGTAAGGGCGGGGCAGCCACGTGCGACAGGCTGTCCGGAAACCGGAATGAGCCGATTGGCGCGGATTTCCAGCTATTGGGGATACACCCTTACGGAGATGATCCATGTCACACGCGCCATTCCCGCTTCGCGCCCTGCTGGCGAGCGCCACGCTGTGCTGCGGCGTGCTCGCCGGCTGCGGCGACTCCAATCCACTGACGCCACAGGAGAAGGATCTTGCGGCGCTCCGGCAGGCAGTCGCACCGTACCAGGCACTGAGCGCGGCGCAGACGGCCGGCTACACGGTTGCCGTGGGCGATCCGGGCGACGGTCATACCTGTCTCGCGGATGCGCAGCTCGGCGCCATGGGCGTGCACTATCTGAATACCGCGCTGGTGGACGCCACGGTGAACGTCACCCAGCCCGAGATCATGATCTACGAACCACAGCAGGATGGATCGTTCACGTTCGTGGGAGTGGAGTACATCATTCCCTACAGCATTCACGGCGAGGATCAGCCCCCACCCACGCTGTTCGGCAAGGAGTTCGAGAAGAACGCGACGTTCCAGCTCTGGGGTCTGCACGCCTGGGTCGGGCGCGACAATCCGAGCGGGACGTTCGCGATGTGGAATCCGGACGTGTCGTGCCAGTACGCGCAGTAGGGCGGTTGACGGCGGCCCGGTAAGGTTCAAGGTGGAGGGACAGGATTTGCGGTTGATCCGGTACTCGCGGTCAATCCTGTCCCTACTCCTCCCGCATGGCGATCACCGGATCGATGCGTGACGCACGCCGCGCGGGCACGAGCGCCGCGATCATGGCGACGACACACAGCGTGACCGCTACCGCGATGAATGTCACCGGATCGTTCGGGCGGACTTCGTAGAGCATCGACCGTACGACGCGCGCGAGCCCGAACGCCGCGACGAGTCCGATCAGTACGCCGGCGGCGACCATGGGCGTCGTCTCGCGCGCGACGAGCCGCACCACGTCCGCGCGCTGCGCGCCGAGGGCGATGCGGACGCCCAGTTCGCGCGTGCGCTGGGCGATGGCGTAGGACAGCACGCCGAACACGCCCACCGCGGCGAGCAGCAATGCCAGGCCGGCGAACGCGCCGAGCAGAATGGCGATCAGGCGGTCACTCGCCATCGAGCGCGCCAGCGCCTCGTTCATGGTGGCGACATGGGCGAGGGCGATGGTCGGATCGAGTGCATGCAGCTCGCGCCGCACGATGGGCAACGCGTTGAGCGCACCGGCGCGCGCGCGCACCGTGAGGATGCCCTGACGCCAGGCGTTGTTCTGCGCGTAGGGCACCCACACCAGCGCGCGACTCGAGTCCGACGCGCCATAGTACTTCACGTCGTGCACGACGCCGATGATCTCGCGCTCCACCCTCTCGTCGCGCGATGACATCGCGCGCCGGCCGATGGGATTCTCGCTGCCGAACATGCGCGTCGCGAACGTCTGGTTCACGATCATCACCGGCGGAGCAGCTGAGTCATCCGTCGCCTGAAAGTCGCGACCGGCCAGCATTGGCTGCCTGAGTGCCGCAAAGTAGCCGGGTGTGGCCACGTTCCAGTTGACCGGTACCTCATTGGCCGGAATCGGATCGCGCCCTTCGGCCACCATCTGCCGTCCGAGATAGAACCCGCCGCCGCCGAGAGGGCTCGCGCTGGTAATGCCGGCCGCTTCGATGCCGGGCGCGGCGGCCAGCCTGTCGCGAAGCTGGTACATGAACCCGACCACCTTGGTCTCGCTGTCATAGCGGATTCCGGGCAGCGAGATCGAGGCCGTGAGCACATTGCGTGGGTCGAATCCTGTATCCACACTCCGGAGCCGCGCAATGCTGCGCACCGCGAGGCCCGCGCCCACGAGCAGCACGACGGACAGCGCGAGTTCCACCGTCACGAGCGTGCGGCGGGTGCTGGCGGCGGCACGTCCTGCGCCCGTGCGCGCGCCGCCCTCGCCCATGGCGAGATGAATGCTGCTGCGCACCGCGTGCCCGGCCGGCGCGAGGCCGAAGAGCAGTGACACACCGAGTGAGATCACGAACGCGAAGGCGAGCGTCGGGAGATCGAGCGCCGCGGCCTCGATGCGGGGCACATCCTGCGGCGCGATGGCGACGATGGCCTTGACCATCCAGATCGCCATCAGCACACCGAGCGCACCGCCAGCGAGGCCGAGTGCACTACTCTCGATGAGACTCTGCCTGATGAGGCGCCAGCGACTCGCCCCAAGCGCGACGCGCACCGTGAGCTCGCGACGGCGCGCCGCGGCGCGCGCCAGCAGCAGGTTCGCGACGTTCACGCAGGCGATGAGGAGCAGAAGGCTCACGGCGCCGAGCAGGATCCAGAGCGCGCGTGGCGTGGTGGGCCCGAGCATCCACTGCAGCAGCGGCGTCGGGACGGTCGTGACGTTGGCGCGGATGTCGGGGTGTTCCTGCGCCACCCGGCTCGCGAGCGCCGTCATCCTGGCGCGCGTGCTCTCCATCGTTGCGCCGGGCGCCAGTCGCGCGACCGCCTCGAACATGTAATTGTCGCGCCGTTGGAGGTCCGGATCGAGTTCCGACGTGACGCGCATCGGCAACCAGAGGTCGGCGTCGAGCGGCCAGCGTGCTCCGGCCGGCAGCACGCCGACGACGGTTCGCTTGATCGCGTTGATTTCCACGGCGGCCCCGACGATGTCGGGACGCGCACCGAACTGCGTTCGCCACAGCCGGTCCGAGATGACGACCGCGTATGCGGCGCCCGTGGCGTAGTCAGGAGGTTGCAGCGACCGTCCCTTCGCAGGCGCCACAGCGAGGGCACCGAAGAACTGTGGGCTCACACCCGCCGCCTGTATGCGCACCGGCTCCGTGGCGCCGGTGAGATCCATCTGCACCGGTTGATAGACGGCGACCTGCGCGAACACATGCTGGTCGCGCCAGTCCATGAAGTCCGCGTAGGTGACGGACCATGCGCCGCCCGTGGTCGTCAGACGCGACTCGGGAACCACCATGCGGTCGGCTTGGGGGAACGGAAGCGGCGCGAGGATCACAGATCGCACGACGCTGAAAATGGCCGTCGTGGCGCCAATGCCGAGGGCGAGCGTGATGATGGCGGCGACCGTGAACGACATGCTGCGCCGGAGCGAGCGAATTCCCTGGGCGATCTCCTGCATGATAACCGGCATGTCGGCTCCTGGAGATATAAGCTGGCGTTCCGTTCGACGTCCCGCCCATCATAGACCTTGGACACCCCTGCGGCAGACAGGGTTTCGCCGTGTTTGCGGCGGCCCATGGCTCGGGCGCGGATTGTCGGGTGGTGGTCGCGGCTGCATCCTTGCATCGCGACGCCAGCGAGCTCGATAGGCAGTCGTGTGCCGCGCTCAATGGAAAGCTCGCACTGACAGTCCGTTCGGACCACCCATCAGACCACCCCTTGCCGACTCGCACCATGAAGACCCAATACTACACCGCCGCCAGTCTGGACGGGTTCATCGCGGACCCGCAGAACTCGCTCGACTGGCTGTTTCAGTTCGGTGAGGAGGAGGAAAGCGACTATCCGGATTTCATTCGAGACGTCGGCTCGATAGCCATGGGGTCGACGACATACGAATGGATCCTCGAGCACCACATCCGACCCGATGCCGATCGTCCGCAGGCGTGGGCCTACCAGCAGCCAACCTGGGTGTTCACGTCTCGTTCCCTTCCCGTCATCCCGGGAATGGACATTCGATTCGTGAAAGGTGATGTGCGATCGGTGCACCGAGGGATGGTCGAGGCCGCGGGCGGCAAGAACGTCTGGATCGTTGGCGGAGGCGAACTGGTTGGCCAGTTCCACGACCACGGATTGCTCGACGAGGTGATCGTCACGATTGCATCGGTGACTCTCGGCGGCGGCGCGCCACTGCTGCCGCGAAGGATCACGACGCCGCCGCTGCGACTGCTCTCGGCGACCGCGCACGGCGAGGCATTCGCTCAGCTCCGCTACGCCGTGCGCCGGCCGACAACGTGAGCAGGGGCGTGGACGGTGGAAACGACACGCCATCACGAACGCAGGTCCTGTAAAATCTTCGTGCGCGCCCGCAGTTGGGAATGGCAAGTGTAGTGCCGTAAGTTTCGGCGACCAGCATGGCGTGGCGCTGGTCGCCCACTCGCCTGCACGAACCATGACTCATTCCAACTCTCCCAGATTACTCAGCGCGCGTCGGTTCATCGGTGGCCTGTGCGTTGCGGCGCTGTGCTGCGTCGCGCACAGTGATGCGGTCGCGGCACAGATCGAAGCGCACCACGACTTCCGGATCGCGAACGGCGCGTTTCTGCTCGACGGCAAGCCGCTGCAGATCATATCCGGCGAGATGCACTATGCGCGCATCCCGCGGGCGTACTGGCGCCAGCGGTTACAAATGGCGAAGGCGATGGGGCTCAATACCATCGCCACCTACGTCTTCTGGAATTATCACGAGGTGCGCCCCGGCGTGTTTGATTTTCACACGGGCAATCGCGATCTCGCGGAGTTCATCCGTCTGGCACAACAGGAAGGGCTGTGGGTGATTCTGCGCCCGGGTCCGTACGCCTGCGCGGAATGGGACTTCGGCGGCCTGCCATCGTATCTGCTCAAGGCCCCGGCGGTGACGGTGCGCGGCGACGATCCGCGCTACCTGCGCGCCGCCGGCCGCTATGTGCGCGCACTGGCGCAGCGGGTGCGTCCGCTGCTGGTCACGCATGGGGGCCCGGTTCTCATGGTGCAGGTGGAGAACGAGTACGGCTCGTTCGGATCGGATTCCGCATACAAGGAAGCGACGCGGCGCATGCTCGTGGATGCGGGAATCGACGTCCCCCTGTTCACGGCGGACGGCGACTGGGCCTTCGCCAAGGGCGGGATTCCAGGTGTGTTCGCGGCCGCCAACGGGGAGACGAATTACGACACGCTCGCCGCGCGCGCCGGTGCGTACAACAGGAACGCCGGCCCATACATGGTGGCCGAGTCTTATCCGGGGTGGCTCATGCACTGGGCCGAGCCGTTTCCGGTGACGCCGGTGGACAGCTTCCTGCCGGCGTACGACAGTCTGCTGGCGCATGGGGCGAGCGTCAATCTCTACATGTTCCACGGAGGAACCAACTTCGGCTTCACGTCGGGCGCGAACTACACGAAGTCCATGCCGATCGAGCCGAGCATGACGAGTTATGACTACGATGCGCCGCTCTCCGAAGCGGGATGGCCCACGAAGAAGTACTTCGCGCTGCGCGACGTGATCCGGCGTCACGTGTCGTACGCCATCCCCGACGTCCCGGCGCGCATTCCCGTCATCGCGGTGCCGCCGATCCGGCTCGCGCACGCGGCCGGGCTGTTCGATCTCGTGGCGCACGTGAAGCCGGTGCGGTCAGCGGAGCCGTTGTCGTTCGAGGACATGGATCAGTCGAACGGGTACGTACTGTACCGGCATCGTGTCGAGCGGGCAGTGAGCGGCACGCTCGCCGTGCCCGGGCTGCGCGATTATGGCGAGGTGTTCGTGAACGGCGTGCGGGTGGCGACGCTGGACCGGCGCACGCGGGCGTTTACGGCTCCGGTGACGATTCCGGCGGGTGGGCAGCTCGACATTCTCGTGGAGAACATGGGGCGCATCAACTACGGCGCCGACATGGTGCACAATCGCAAGGGGATCATTGCGCCGGTCACCTTGGCGGGAACTGCGCTGAGCGGGTGGTCGATGTATCGGATGCCATTCGATTCAGCGTCCGCGGTGCGGGGCTCGCCGCGCGACGTCGCGGGGGTGCCGGCGGTGTATAGCGGTACGTTCGCGGTGGACAGCACGGGTGACACCTTCCTCGATCTGCGTGGCTGGCATCGCGGGATCGTCTTCGTGAACGGCGTGAATCTGGGGCGGTACTGGCGTGTGGGTCCGCAGCAGACATTGTATCTGCCGGGCGCGTGGCTGCGGCACGGCAGCAATGCCATCGAAGTGTTCGATCTGGATGGAGGAGTGGCGAAGCCGGTGGTCGCGGGGCTCAGGACGCCGATTCTCGATCAGCTCGAGACCAGGTAGGGGGCAATGGGGTCAGGGATCAATGGAGGGGGGTCGGATGAGGTGATGACGGGAATGGGCAATCGGGAATGGGGAATCGGGGAGGAAGACCTCCCCACCCCGCACCCCACCACGTTTTTTTCACCGCCGCCTCCCCCCGCTTCATCATTCCCCATTCCCACGATTCCCCATTCCCGATTGCCCATTCCCACGGGCGGGGTGGAAAGGCGGGAATGATTGCCCATTCCCAAGGGTGGGGCGATGGGGCGTGGATCAATCGCCTCTTCCCCCATTGATCCGCGAGTCCGCGCCGTGGCGTTCCTGCTCGATGCGATTCCGCTCGGCCACCGCAAAGTCGAGAAAGTAGCGGTCCAGCCATTCGAGCGTCGTGTCATACTCGTGGCCGCCCGTCGCGGCATCGCAGAGCATCTCGCGCGCGCGTGCGATCTCCCGGAGCCGCCCTCGCCACCTGGGATCGGCCAGCGTGAGATCCAGCAACTCGAGGGCGCGCTCGAACGCCCTGTCCATGAGTCGCTCATTGCGCTGGCGCCAACCGAGCATCCGGCCCACCTCGGAGCCGACGTTCGCGAGCTGCGCCGCCAGAGTCAACTCACCCCAGCGACCGGCCGCGAGCTCAGGATGATGGATACCGGAGGGTGAGGACGTCACTCGCGGACAAGGCTCGACACGATGGTTTCAATCCGGTGGCGGATCACTTCGCTCTCCACGGAGCGCGATCGATTGCCTTGCGATGGCCGGACATTGATCATGGAATCGAATTCGAGTCGCTCGGCCGCCGGCAGGTCAGGGTAGATATTGATGCCCCAAATATTGTGTTGCTGCGAACCTTCTTCCAGAAGCATCGTCTCCTGATCTGCGTGAAGCTCGCCGCCAACGGCCATCACTTTTGCCTCGACGTCCACCACTGCCTTGACAAAGTCGCCAAAGCCACCTGCGGCCAGGCGCCGGAGCTCCGCGAGCGGGATGGGGTCACGCACAATCAGTGTTGCCATGGTGTGGGGATGATATCGCCGGATTGGGTAGCGCGCACGGCCCGGATCAAAGGGGGATCAAAGGGGTCAGAGTCGGTTGAAAATCAATCGACTCTGACCCCTTTGATCCAGCTAGTCCTGAAATCCTGCCAAGTCGTTGCCGGCGCCGGACTACTCCAGCGAAAGTTCTGTGAACGCGGAACGCGGACAGCCATTCCTTCACTCGGTGCACCAAGCGATGCCGACCCACACACACTACCTCTGGTTCAACACAAAGCAGCGCCAGGAGATCATTGACATCACCGACGCGGTCGCCGAGCAGGTCGCGGCGAGCGGGATCCGCGAGGGATTCGTCCTGGTGTCCGCCATGCACATCAGCGCATCCGTCTTCGTGAACGACCACGAATCCGGACTCTGGCACGACATCCTCCACTGGCTCGAGCACACGGTGGCCCCGTGGGATCCGGAGCGCTACCGTCACAATGACACCGGCGAGGACAACGCCGCGGCGCATCTGCGCAGTCTCACCATCGGACACGAAGTCATCGTCCCCATCACCGACGGCCGGCTCGACTTCGGTCCGTGGCAGCGCGTGTTCTACGGTGAATGGGACGGGCAGCGGCGGAAACGGGTGATCATCAAAGTGATGGGTGAGAAGTGACGGGATCAGTGCGGTCAGGGATCAATGGGGCCAGAGTCGATTGAAGTGCTGACGGGAATCGGCAATCGGGAATGGGGAATGGTGGGAATGGGGAATGGGGAGGCCGATTTCCCATTCCCACGATTCCCCATTCCCGATTGCCCATTCCCAGGGGCGGGGCAGTAGGGCGTGGAGCGATTCCCGTCAGCACTTCAATCGACTCTGACCCCATTGATCCCTGACCCCATTGCTCCCGTCACTCCACCCGCAACGCCACCGTCGGATCGAGTGATGCCGCACGTCGAGCGGGAAGCCAGCACGCGAGCCCCGCGATCACCAGGAAGAACAGCACCATCGTGGCGAACGTCACCGGGTCCGCGGGGCGCACTCCCACGAGCATGCTGGCGATGACGCGCGTGAGCACCAGCGCTCCCACGACGCCGATCACCAGCCCCACGGCGCTCAGCGTGAGACCCTGCCCAATCACGAGCCGGAAGATCCGTTCATTCGACGCGCCGAAGGCCATGCGAACGCCGATCTCCGCGGTGCGCTGGCGCACCACGGTGGACAGGACGCCGTAGAGCCCCACACCGGCCAGCACCGCGGCCACCACCGCGAAAATCCCGATGAGCGTGAGCGCAAAACGCGTCGGCGCCATCGCGCGATCCACGAACGCGGTCATTGGCTGCACTTCGCTCACGGGGTCCAGCGGATCCAGTTCGGTGAGCAGCGCGCGGATCTGAGGCATGAGCCGGCCGGGGTCGCCGGTGCTGCGCACCGCCCACCGGTTCACCGCGCCATATCCAATGAAGCCATCGGTCACGAACAGCGCCTCGCGATCAAGATGCGCGAGCGACTCGTGGCGCTCGTGCGCGACCACACCAATCACCTGATACCACTCGGCTTCCTGCGTCTTGATGCGCGCGAGCAGTCGCTGGCCCACCGCGGCCTGGCCGGGAAACGCCTTCGCCGCCAGCTCATCATCAATGATCAGGTTCTTCGTGTCGGGCGAATTGTCTGCCTCGGTGAACGTGCGCCCCGCGATGAGCCGTGTGTGCATGGCCTGGATGTACCCGGGCAGCACGATGTGGATGTTCGCCTGCTGAAAGGCGCTCGGATCGGACAGCGCGCGCTCGGTGCCCCAGCGCGCGTTGACCGTTCCGCCGTCGAGCGGGAGCGGATTCGCGGCGGTCACGCTCGTCACGCCAGGCAGTGCGGCGAGCCGGTCGTGGAGTTGACGGATGAACACGGCGTTCTCGTCCGGACTGCGCGCGTGGGAATTCTGGAACAGGAACGTCAGCACGCCATTCGGATTGAAGCCCGGGTCCACGTGCTGCAGCGCGATGAAACTGCGCAGCAGGAGTCCCGACCCCACGAGCAGCACGAAGCAGAGCGCGACTTCCGCCATCACGACACCGTTGCGGAGCAGCGATCCGCTGCGCGGCCCCACGGCGCCGCGTCCGCCCGAGCGCAGCACGTCCATGACATCAGGTCGCGACGCGCGCAGCGCGGGCGCCATGCCGAAGATCACGATGGCGGCGAGGCCTGCCACTGCCGTGAACACGAGCACCACCGGGTCGATTGCCACAAGATTGAGCCGCGGCAGGTCGGTGGGCGCGAGCGCGATGAGGAGCTTGATCCCCAGCGCCGCGAGTCCGATGCCAAGCACCGCCCCGGCCGCCGCGAGCATGAGACACTCGGCGAGCGTCTGTCGGACGAGTGCCATCTGGCTGCCGCCCAGCGCGGCGCGCACGGCGAGCTCGCGTTCGCGCGCGGACGCGCGCACGAGGAGCAGGTTGGCGACGTTCGCGCACGCGATGAGCAGCACGAAGAGCACCGCACCCATGAGCGCCAGGATCGCGGGGCGCACGTCGGCCACGAGGTCCTTGTGCATGGGCTCGAGCCGAATGGCGAAGCCGGCCGACGCCTTGATGGGGACGAGCTCGCGCAGTTGCGCCGCGACGCCATCCATCTGGGCCTGCGCCTGAGCGACCGTCACACCCGGCTTGAGCCGGCCGATCACGCGCATGAAGACGTTGATGCGCGAGGCGCTCGCATAGTTCACGCGCAGCGCCGTGTAGATGTCGGGCGTGCTCTCGATTCCCGCACTCGGCGGGAAGAGCAGCTCGAATCCGGGCGCGAGCACGCCGACGATCTGCGCCTGCGCATTGCCCATGTCGATCGTGCGGCCGATCACGCTCGCGTCGCCGCCGTAGCGCCGCTGCCAGAAGCCGTAGCTCAGGATCGCGATGGCCGGGAGGGGTGCGGGACGCGCGGTGGTATCCGTGGCCGCAGCGGGCCCCGCGGGGACGAAGGCCTGCGGCGCCCCATCCTGGGCGGTGAAGTCGCGGCCCCGCGCGATGCGCGCGCCGAGCAAGGAGAAGAGATTCGT